>Ga0315273_10002971_pt1 | contig 20324 bp, 20 predicted proteins | sample YL17G02_0_MG_FD_205753 | JGI IMG/M metagenome (GOLD analysis project Ga0315273, IMG submission 205753) | Sediment microbial communities from Yellowstone Lake, YNP, Wyoming, USA - YL17G02_0 | ecosystem: Environmental > Aquatic > Freshwater > Lake > Sediment | place: USA: Wyoming | collected... | reverse complement strand
GAACTTGCTGAGGACGTGCAGCCCCTCGATGTGGTCCAGGTGGAAGTGGCTTAAGAAGAGGTAGACTGGCAGGTCGTCCTTGATGTAGCGGTCCGCTTTGTAGAGGCCGTTTCCGGCGTCGAGGATGATGTGGTACTTTTCGGAATTGATGAGAGTGCAGATGGTGTTACCCGTGGGGCTGTCGTACCAGCCGTTGGTGCCCAGAAAGATGACCTGCATGCTAATTCTCCTGTGGGCTGCTGCCCCACTCGGCCAGCTTCTGGCGGACCTTTTCGGCTTGAGGGCTTTCGATTTGCTGGAAGATCTGGAGGGCTTCGTTTGCGAGGGAGACTGCTTCCGTTCGCGGGCCCAATTTGTCCAGAGACAGGCTCTTGGTGAAAAGGGCGTCACCCTCTCCCCGGCGATATTCCATCTTTTTGAAGATCTTCAACGCTTGATCGCAATGATCTATCGCTTTGTCGATCTGGCCGAGATCAAAATAGGCTTTGCCTAAAGTGCAGAGAGCTTCGCCCTCAAATTCCTGATATTCGATCTTGCGAACGATGTTCAGCGATTGCGTACAGTATTCGATAACTTTGTCGGTTTCATTCAAATCCAAATAGGCTTTGCCTAAATTGCACAGGAATTCTCCTTCGTTCAGTCTATCCCCGATTTCGCGGGCGATGGCAAGAGCTTTCTCGTGGTATTCAATGGCCTTTTGAGTCTCGCCCAGCTCGACGTAGGCCAAGCCCAGGTTGCACAGTTCCACTCCTTCGTTCGTCCTATCTCCAATCTCGCGGTAGATAGCCAGCGCTTGCTCATGATAATCGATGGCCTTACGATTCTCGCCTAGGCTATAGTAGGACATGCCCAGGTTGCCCAGGCCAGATCCTTCTCCCCCTCGGTTGCCGATCTCGCGGGCGATAGCCAGCGCCTGATTGTGATAATCGATGGCCTTGCGTGTCTCTCCCAGGATGTGGTAGTCCAGGCCCAAGTTGCCCAGGATTGATCCTTCGCCACTTCTATAACGGGTCTTGTGGGCGATCTTCAGGGCTCGCTCCAGGTACCCGATGGCCTTGCGAGTCTCACCTAAGTCTGCATAGGCCAGCCCTAGATTGCCTAAATGGACTCCTTCATTGCCCTGATCCCTCATCATCCTTGCTGCTTTTAAGCCGGTTTCAAGCCAGTCAATTTTATCCCGCGGATGCAGGCGCAAATGAAAAACGTAGCCACCGACGCCCGCGTAAGTGCTAGCCAATTGCAGGATTGATTTCAAATCACTCTTTTTTAATTTACTGGAGACAGGAATTGTGTTCTTTACCCAGGCTTGTCCAACTTTGATATTGGACCATTCGCGATCGAAAAGCTTGAGTCCCGTTAGAAGATTCGTACCACCTTTTTCATAGAGATTATCTGCTTGAGAAAGGACATTCGAGTAATAATTGGCATGTTTCTGCTGGGCATCCGTAAGTTCATCTCGTTCTAGACATGATTCTGCGAAAAGACGAGCCAAATCGTGAAGCTTGTATCGCCCATCCTCAGAATCCGGTATTGGAATAAAGTCAACCAGGCTCCATTGCATCAAATCGTTCAGAGCCTCTGCCGATGGGCCGGGAGCCATCTTTAGGACAGCAGTCGCAGCATTGCGATCGAAATCTTCTGGGAAGACCGATAAACGCCGCCATTGCTTTTTTCTTCCGGGAGTGAGCAGATCGTAGCTGAGGCTGAAGGATCCTTTTACTAATTTGAGCAGTGCTACCTTATCCTTCAGAAGTCTTTCGTACTCGGGAACGCTTAAATCCCGTTTTTCAGCTAGAGCGCTGGCTGCATTGCGCAGCGCGATCGGAAGGTAGCCGCACCGCTTTGCCAGCTCCTCGGCCCGGTTGCCGATACGCGGGGCAATTCCAAGAAGAAGCTCGCACGCTTTATCTTTAGGCAAAACGTCCAGATCTTTTTCGGCTAAACCAGGCAAGGCAAATTTTATTCTCGATGTGATTAAAACGGCGCAGCCTGCGGGAGGCAGCATAGGCTCCACTTGTTCGCCGTTGGCGGCATTGTCCAGCAGCAGGAGAACACGCTTGCCCGCAAGAATGGAGAGATACAAACCACGCAGTTCATTTGCGTTTTCCGGCAGGCGATCAACTGGATTGTAGGCCCGGATGACCTGGGCCATGGCTCCCGCTGGTGTCAAGGATGGCAATTCGGGATTATTGCTTGTTCCCCGCATATCTATGAAGATTTGGCCATCGGGAAATTGGCTCTTGATTTTATCTGCCAGAACCAGGGCCAATGCCGTCTTGCCGATACCACCCATGCCTCGCAGGCCGGTGATGGTAGCTCCTTTTTCGAAGTTGGAGAGGATGTCAGCGATCTCTTCTTCGCGGCCTTTAAAGTCACGTGGGGGCGGTGGGATTTGATGGGGAATGGGAGCTTTGTTCGATCCCGAAATTGAGAATAGGAATTCTCCGTTGGGTAGACATGCCTCATCGTCTTTCCGCCATTCCCTGTTTAAATCACTCCACCGACGCAGAAAGACAACGCCTTTGTCTGCATCAAAATCCAAATGGACATAATTGTACGAATAGGTGTAAGCTGAATTAGAGGGCATGCTTCTGTCGTAGCAGGCACCTGCTGGAATTGTGATATAATAGCCAAAATTATCTCTATTTGCTGATGCTCCCGGCTTATGGGCATGGCCATGAAGTATGAAATTGCATTTTCGTTTTAAATGAACCTCATTTCGGCTTAAATCAAATGGTGCCAACCAGTCGAGTGGATGGTGAAGCACGGCAATTTTGATATCAGAGTCCGAGTTCTTCTCAAGAGACTCGTAGATTTGCGGTTCTCCAATGCAAAGATATCCTTGATCGCTGATTTCCCCGACCTCATCTTTATGGCGAGCACTCATCCATGCGGAATTGATACCTAGCAAGGCAATTTTTCTGCCGTCGATCACTAATGAAGCAACGCTGCAATATTCCGGTGGTTTTTGGCCCGTGCAATCAGTCAGAAAGTGATGAAAAGCCTGGAACGGTTGCGATAACAGCCTTCTCTTTCTTTCATCGCTCCAACATGCTTCAACTTCTTCATTGGAGTTCAAAAGCTTTAAAAGCGCAGCAGGAATTTGATCTCGATCTAAGTCGTGATTGCCCGGAACAATGAAAAGTCGGTCTTTTCCCAATTGGCAGGCTTCCAAAAGAGGCTTAAATAAATCCTCTGTTGCCTTTTTGTACTCATCTGGCTGCCCGGTGTTGGCCGCATCCCCACTAAATATGATGAAATCTATTTTACTCAAATGAGGATTTATATTTCCTCTCGCTTTTATGTCCTTAATAAGGGCATCGCAAACCACTTTGCGATTGAATTTCCTCTCTGTTTGATGCCAATCCGAAAGATGAAGCCAGGTTAATCCAACCATAATCCTCTTTTTCCCTCTTGGTATTCCTTGCCGCCAAGTAAATCATTGAAACGATTTCATAATTGCGGTTTATCATAGCTTGTTGACTTACCTAAAGCCTCCACGGATTTAAAATTTGCCAGCAAGAAGACTCCTATCATCTGATCATAATAGTATTCAAGCCTAAAAACATTTGTCTCAAAGAAAGACGCTACAGATTAAGGCCGTTCATTGGACGCCTATCATCCTTAGAAAACGATTGAGCAGAATTGGCGGCCAGAGAAAAGTGATTAAAATATTAAAAATTTTATTGATATTGAGGAAGCATGCTAAGATTAAAACTTTAAGAAGTATTCAAATTCCTCAAACGTGAACCTTCTCCGGCCTCCCTGCTCCCACTCCAGAGAGTAAATGTGTCTCAGCATCCGCGCCTTCTATGGGCAGATACCTCTCCCACGGCCTCCAGAGCGGCTCAGCGCAGCCAATTCTCTCTTCCACGCCCTCTTCGGGCAAAATCTGATCCCAGGGCTTCAGGCACATTACGGCGGCCCCCGTCCTCGTCTCCACCTTTGCCGAGGGCAAGTACCCTTCCCAGGTTGTCCAGTTTCTAGCTTTCATTTTCCTATCACCTGATAGGTTCACTCACTCCCATTTACTTAGTTATTTTTGAGAATTGTTCATAATTATTCATATCATATTGCATAAGAAAAATTCATAAAATTTCATAACAACGATTCATCCTCGAAAAAATAGCAAATTCAGATCTTGTCCGCCCCACCCATTTCTTTCTGCTTTGCCACCAGCCCGCCGTAGGCCACTCCCGCCTCCGTTAGCATAATTTTTCCCTTTTGAACCTCGATCAGCCCGGCCAGCTCCAGTCGGTGCAGATGGTAGTCGAGCATCTTCTCGCCTACATCGGCAGCGATCTGTGGCATGTTCAAAACTCCCTGGTTCATGAGGATGATCATATTCCTACGGATGGGGCTTTCCAGGGCGTGATGCACCAGAGCCATCTCCTCCGGTGACTCGGGCTTGGCTTTCTTTCCCATTAACATTCAATTCACCAGGGAGACAGGCTTGGCTCCTGTCACAGATGTCGTGGCAGGAAGTTCATACCTGACTCGCTTGAGTGTGGGGTCTCCATACATGCAAAGCTGCATTGCATCTCTCCTCTCGCCGTCTCCTTTCCTGAGAACGACCTCTCTCATCAGCTCGCTTAGGGCATCACCCAAACGGTAGCGGCCCGAGGGGCTATCACCCTTCAGGTAGGGCTCGAATTTCTCTGCGAAATAACTGGGAGTTCCCCTATCCGTGGTCCGGGCCAGGAAGGCTGCCGCCCCAGCTCTCAGAAACTCCGTGGCAAAGGAGGGGCTGCCGTCGTAGAGCTGGCCGGTGTTGCAGGAGACATAGCCGGAGATTAGAGGATGATTGCTTTGCAAATCTACATCAGCCACATTTTCCAGATTGAATATGGGAAGACGCTCATTGGTGGAGAAGGACTCCGGGCTGCCGTGCCCCATGATAAAGATATAGTCGCTGGCGGTGATCAAATTGAAGAGTTCATCACTCCTATCGCAATCATCGCACACTCCGTAAGGTGGAGTAGCGTAGCACCGCCCGCATGTAGGTGCATCATCCCGACAGGCGTCACCCAGACCGATGGGAGCCGGATACCAGCACTGCGTGGATAGAAGCAACTCGGGTATCATGCCAAAGCCCCCAGCCTCGTGAATATCGCTGGCACTCTCCAGGGCGCCGTAAACTGCGGAAGAGTCGGTAGCGATGTCCGGCATGCGGCTGATGGCAAATCCCTCATCCACGACACCATTGCCGTCAAAATCGATATACCAGCCATCGGCTGGCAGGTACCAGGGACTTCCGCCTATGTTGACCACCTGGGGCATGGGCAGCACCGATGGCCCTCCCAGTAGGATGATGTAGCACGGCCCGATTTCATCTGTGATTGTGCGCAGCACATCCCTGATCTCCTCCCAATTGTGCGTGTCGCTCAGGCGCACCCCGTACTGGGCCTGGCAATCCTCCGAATCGAGCACAATGTAGCGGGCAGAAAGCCCATCCCTGCGGCTTACAACCTCCGTATAGCGAGAAACGGCCTCATCAAGCTCTTCAGTCGTGCTCAATAGAGATGTGGTAACGAGCAGAACAGTAGTTGGCCGGGCGTTCATATTAATATCTACGACTTTGGATTTCTCATTACTGATGGTGATCTCGCGAAAGATGCCCCCTGCTCCTCGAACTCTCTTGGTGTAGGGGGCCCGCACCTCGACCGGGGAAGAGCTGGATTGCATGATATAATCGGAATGTGTGGCGATGTATGTGTACCTGCCCTCGGGAAGCTCCCGGCGGTAGCGCCCACTATCGGATGTTGTCGCCGTCCAGGATTTGCTCTTATCTTCTTTGACAAAGGTTACACTGGATCCTTTGATGGGTGCCCCCGTCAACGCATCCCGCACAATTCCCTCGAAATAGCACGAATAGGTCACGGCTCCGTAGTCCGCCCTGCTTTCAGTTAAGGCTTCAGTTGCCTGGTTTTTAATATTTTCCACCGGCGCGGCAAGTGCTCCTGCTTCATATAATATGAGGAGCATAAATAATAAAATTTTCCCCTTTTTCATAGTTATCAACCTCTTTAATCATTTAACTTTTTTTCGGACAGCCGCATCGATGACGAAACCTTTTTTAGGGCCTAAATGGCTATGGTCATGCTTTGGAGGCGTCAGACTTTACACTCAATTACATCAGTCAAAAAAGGAAGGCTGAAGAGAAAGCCGAGAACGCAATAAATGCCCAACAGCCGGAGAGCATAGGGCAATGATCCGCGCCCTGGCAGTGGACATAGACGGCACCTTGAGCGACCAAAATAGAGTGCTCTGCCCTGCCGCCCTGCAGGCGCTGCGAGGTCTGATGGTGCCAATGGTGCTGTGCACCGGCAACACCCACTGCTTTTCCAGAACCGTTTCCGTTCTCCTGGGCACGCCCCGCATCTTTATAGCCGAGAACGGAGGCGTGCTATCCCATTCGGAGGATGAGATGGAGATACTGGCGGATCTTTCCGTCTGCGAGGATGCCTTTCAGAAGCTGGCAGCGGAATTTCACTTGCAGAGATACAAATCCGCACGCTACAGGTTTACAGATATTGCCCTGCAGCGCAACTTCGATGTGTCGGCTGCTGCCAGGCGCGTCCAGGAGCTGGGCCTGCCAGTGCAGATCATAGACACTACCTATGCCGTGCACATCAAAGACAAGCGGGTCGATAAGGGCACGGGCCTCTCCCGCATTGCCGAGCGCATGCAAATAGACTTGTCCGAGTTTGCCGCCATCGGCGATAGCAACAGCGACCTGCCCATGTTCAAGCTGACGGGCTATCGGGCCTCTGTGGGCAACGCCAGCTTGGAGTTGAAGCAGATCTCCGACTATGTAGCCAGAGCAGAATACGGGAACGGCTTTGCTGAAATCATTAATTATATGAATGAAAAAAAGATGTTTCAATGCTGAATTTTCTATCTTTTCCCTTCTGGAAAAGTTAATCTCATTAGCCGCAGAAGTCACCTTTGTGAAGTGCGATGTTCTGGTAGTGGGCGCTTCGCCCGCCGGCCTGATGACTGCAATCTCTGCCGCAAGAGGCGGAGCTGGGGTAATATTATTGGACAGGGATCTGGCCGGAGCGGATCACGCCGCAAATACGCTCTTTGAGGGAATGGCCGCCGCCTCAGGCATCAAGGTGGAGGACTGCTACCTGAAAAAAGAGCTGGAAGGCATGCGCATTCTAAGTCCCTCCGGCTACGGAGTCGCCATTCCCGCAAAAGGCTATTTCATTGACAGAAAAAAGTTCGATGAGCACTACCTCAGGCTCGCGCAAAACTGCGGGGTGACTCTGCTTGCCGGCGTCGCCAGAAAATCCAGGCTGAACGGCAAACGTAGAACTGTATGCTTAAATGAGGATGAGATCGATGCAAAGGTAGTGGTGGACGCCTCAGGAGTCTCGTTTGGCCTCGCCCGGGGAGCGGGCCTAGTGCCTATGCGCCATGCAGAGGATATTGCCTGGGCTATGGAAGCCGATGTCGAGCATCCGCAACTAGGTGAGGAGATCTTCTTCCAGTACTGGATCGGCAGCATGGCTCCCGGCTGGAAGGCCACCTTCTCACCGGCAGGCGGGGATCACGCCACGCTGGGCGTTTTCGTGCGTGGTCACGGCCAAAATGTTCAGCCCTTTTTCCAGGGGTTCTTGAAGCGGTTTAAGGCTTACAAATCCGCTCAATACAGGGATATTGAGACTCTCAAGATACTATCCGTGCGGCGAGGGGGCGACCCCATCTGCGTTCTGCCCGGCGAGATCGCTGCCAATTCTCTGATGGTCACGGGTGGAGCCGCCGGCCAGAGCGGTTTGGCATACAGCATGCGTGCCGGCACCATCTGCGGGTGCGTGGCGAGCGAGGCCGTGGCAACGGGGGATGTATCTCGTCAAGGTCTTTCCCAATACGAAAAGCTCTGGAAAAGGGAATTCTACTGGCAGTACCGCATGGGCAGGGCATCTCTAAAGACGCTGGCCATGATGAAGGATGAGGAGATCGACAGACTTGTGCACGGCCTGTCCGGAAAAAGGCTCATCTCTGGCGGCTCGTTTCCTACAAAAGCAGGCTATGCCGCTGCTATCGTCTTGCTCTTACGGCCCAAGACCGTGCTCGATCTAGCTGTAAATTTGATGCGAGGCTAACCCAAGCGGCGGGAAAAGTCCATTTATCTGAAAAGAGAAACGACCCCTCATGATTGAACTGTCCAGCGACCCTTATGTTCTGAAGCCAAGGAACACGCCTATGACGGAAGCGGACTTTCGGCTTCACCTTAACATAAGCTGGTGTCGTGGCGTCCTCTTCAATGTAGTGGCTTTAAAAAACGCCATTGCCGTGGTGGAGTATGACGCCCTGCTCTGGTCCGACGATTCCATCATGTTTGTGGAGTATAAGGATTCAGTTGCAGCCTATAAGGACCTCTCTTCTCGAAGGGTGCAACAGATGAACAGCTTCGCCAAGAACATTGCCCGGGGACTGGGCTACAAGAACTTCGCGTTCATAGTAGTCGTAAAGGGGCTGGAGGATGGTACAAACAAAGGCGGTGTGGAGGTTTTGCCGCTCTTTGGATTGGGTAGCTATCAGCCCATCTTCATCTCATCCATCACAGAACTTGAATATTTGAATAAGATGATTGCAAAATATACTCGCGAAGGCAAGGAAGAGTTTGCGAAAGAGCTGGACAAGCTCAAGAAGATCTTTGAGATGGAGCAGGCTTAAGGGAGATACCTGATATATTCATGAAAGGATATGCATGGGCAAACGGCGCTGCCACAATTCTCAATGCAGTGGCTACCTGGAAGGGAGCGGCCTTCGGAATTGATCTCAAAACATGCTCCGAAGTGGAGCTGAACAATTCCAGCGACATTTTGGGAGACGTTCCTGGTATGGACACCCGTCTCATTGAGCTTTGCGTAAGACTGGTGCAAGAGCGACTGGGCTATAGCTATGGCGCGATAGTGCGAACTTATAGCGAGATCCCTGTGGCCGGCGGCCTGAAGAGCAGCAGTACCGCGGCCAACGCCACAGTCCTGGCAACACTGGATGCTCTGCAGGAAGAGATGGATTTGGTAGAGGCGGCCAAGATAGGCGTGGCCGCTGCCATGGAAGTGGGGGTGACCATTACCGGCGCTCTGGACGACGCTTTGGCCTCAATGCTGGGCGGCGTTGTGGTTACTGACAATCGAAGCATGCTTCTCCTCAAGCGGGAGGAGTTCTCTCATCATGTCATGCTCCTGGTTCCCGAGCGAAAGCTCTTCTCCATTGATACCAATGTTTTGCGTTCCCGGCTCATTGCACCAGTGGCGGATGTGATCTATGAGCTGGCCATGCGCGGCGACTTTTGCAGAGCCATGACCCTGAACGGCCTGGCCTATTGCGCGGCTTTGGGCCTGCCCACCGAGCCCATGCTCCTGGCGCTGGAGGCCGGCGCCGAGGGAGTGAGTCTCTCGGGAACCGGACCGGCTTATGCGGCAATAATTGATGAAGATAAAATGGACGGGCTTGAGGCTGCCTGGAGACCTCTAGGCGGAAGAGTGATAAGAACGAAAGCGAATAACAGGTGCGCATCTAAGGGCCGGGGGATTTGATGGGGCTACAAGAGCATCGCAGCGAAATAGAGAGAATTGACGAGCAGATCATAAGGCTCATCGATCAGCGAATCCGCATCTCTAAAAAGATCTTTGAGGCAAAAAGGGCGGAAGGAAAGCCGATCAGCGATCCAGAGCGTGAGAAGAGGGTCCTATCCCGGGCCATGGACCTGGCCACGGAGATGAACTTGGACGTCGGAGCTGTCAAGACAGTCTTCGAGACCCTCATTATGATGAGCGTGAATAAACAACAAGAGCTACAGGGCCGAAATCATGGATAGATTATGGTCGACATTGCCCTAATTTCGGGGTCCAAATCAGATCAGGCAATTGTGGACAAAATCGTTGCCAGACTGGAAGAGAGGGGAGCGTCGTTTGAGCATAAAGTGCTCTCTGCCCATCGCAATCCACAGGAGCTGGAGGATTTCATCACCCAGACGGATGCTCGCGTTTTTATAGGTATTGCCGGCCTTTCCGCGGCGCTGCCCGGCGTTATCGCCTCAAAAACGATGCGCCCGGTCATTGGAGTGCCGGTAAGTGCGAAACTGGGCGGTCTGGATGCCCTCCTATCAATTGTTCAAATGCCGCCCGGAGTTCCTGTGGCCTGCGTGGGCATAGATAATGGAGAAAATGCGGCGCTATTAGCCCTTAGAATTCTTGAATCGGGAAGATAGCTATTTATACAATGTCATTGAGATAAACGCACCAAAGGTGGGATAGGATGTACAAGCGGATATTGATCGCCACAGATGGCTCAGACAAATCTAAGAAAGCCGCGCAGGAGGGCATGGAGCTCGCTAAGGGACTCGGCGCACAGGTCATAGCGCTCAACGTAGTAAATGAGGTAGTTATTGCCAGCGCCGTAAGGCAGCTTGGGGCCGATAGAAAGGAGGTCGAGGCCAAGCTGGAGAATGCCGGCGGAAAAGCGGTTGACGATCTCAAGGCCATGGGTGCCAAGTTGGGCGTCAATGTAGATACAATCGTCAGAATTGGAGCTCCTGCAAATACGGTTATAGATACGGCCGGAGCTGAAAAGGCAGATCTAATTGTCATGGGAAGCCATGGCGAGTCCGGTGCCTCCAAGCTGTTGATTGGCAGCGTAGTGCAGAAGGTTCTCTACTGGGCAACGATCCCGGTGCTGGTAGTGAGATGAGAATATGGAAGGCTTTGTATTTGCCGAATCCCTGATCTACACCTCGTTTGCTGTAGTGTTCGTAGTAGGTGTGATCCTGGGTTTCATTGTGATCAGCCTCATAGGTTCAAGCTGAATTCTGCTAAAGAGGACTGCAGGAGAAATCCGGGCAGGACTCTTATATTTTGATTTTTTCCCACACCATTATGGATTTTATATTTAGTATTTATAAGGCAGATTAAAAAAAATGGTTAAAAAAAAATAACATTTAAAAATTGTTTTATAATTAATTTTAAAAGTATCTCCCTGCCGTCTCCAGGCATCTGGACATCAGGTCAGCTGCCTTGTCAATATCGCTGATGCAAAGCACCTCTACCGGCGAGTGGATGTAGCGCGTGGCCACGCTGATAACACCAGTGGGGATGCCCGTCTTGGTGAGGTAGATGGATGTGGCGTCCGTGGTCCCTCCGTCCGATGCCTCCAGCTGTATGGGAATCTCAAACTCCCGGGCCGTGCCCGCCAGCCACTCGATGATCTGGGGTGTAGCGATGATGCCCCGACCCGAGGCATCTGCCACCACCACCACCGGCCCCTTGCCCATCTCGATGGGTGCATCCTTCTTCTCAATGCCTGGATGGTCTCCCGGAATAGTTACATCGGCCGCAATGGCGACATCGGGATTCAGGCCATAGGCGGCAACCTTAGCTCCCTTCAGGCCTACCTCCTCTTGCACAGTGGCCACGGCATAAATAGTGGACTTGGAGCGGGTCCTCTTCAGGGCCTCGATCATGACAATGAGCCCTGCCCGGTTGTCAAAGGCCTTGCCGGTGACCCTGTCACCCTGCAAAGAGGAAAAAGTCCTGTCCAGGGAAATGGGCGTGCCGGGCAGGATGCCCAAATTCTCCACCTCCATTTGATTGGAGCAGCCTATGTCGATGAACATATCTTTGGCCTCGACCACCTTCTTTCTGTCCTCTTCCTTCATGACATGGGGAGGCTTGCAGCCGATGACGCCGGTGATGGGCCCGGATCTGGTATGGATGATGACTCTTTGGTTTAGCAGGGTCTGGTCAAACCAGCCGCCGATGCGAATAAAACGAAGGAATCCCTTCTCGTCCACATGTTTTACCATGAGGCCGATCTCGTCGGCATGGGCCTCGATCATAATGGAGGGCAAATCTCCCTTCTTGGTGGCGATGAGATTTCCCAATTTATCCAAACGGATCTCATCCACGTAAGGCGCAATCTCCTCTTTTACTATCTGCTGGATTGATCCTTCCCAGCCTGATATGCCGTGCGCATTGCTCAATTTTTCCAATAAGGATTTGATATCACTCATTTAATCATCTCTGCAATTTTGAATTGCTAAGCCATCCTTACCCTTGCGCCCTCATTTCTGGCGCGGGTGATGAGAACCTCCCCACCCACATCTCTCATGGCTTCGCTCGCGGCGGTCTCGATATCCCTGCCTTGCGTATCCGTTATGGCGTACACGGCCGGCCCAAAGGAGCTGAGTCCTGCACAGGCCGCACCTGCTTCTCGCATGTGCGCCATCAGATCATGCACCACGGGATGCTGCAGCATTACTTCAATCTTCTTGAAGCCGATCTCCTGCACTCTGTTTATGGCCGCTCCAAACTCATCCAGGTTCTCTTCTACTAAAGAAGGCACCATGCGCACCAGGATCTGGTAGCATAGCTCATGCACCTGCGCCACGGGCAACGGGCAGTACTCCCGGAAGATATCCACTTCCCTCTTTCCATGAGCGCCCGCGGCGATGTCAGGAAGGGCCAGGATGATCTTCCAGTCTCTGGGAAAGTCGTGGCGCATAGTGACTGATGGAGGCAGGATGCCGCCGCAGGCGGAAGAAGGAGAAAAGCTCATTTTGTCTTTTCCCGGTCCATAGCTATGCCCGCCGTCTATCAAGAAGCCTCCCCTCTCAAAGGCAGCAGTGCCGATGCCGCTGGTTCCACCGCGGAGAGTGATGCGGGCGATCTCGCGCACAGATAGGGGCTGGTGATAAAGCTCACATAGAGCCTTTCCCGCGGCAATGCCCAGCTGCGTTCCGCCACCCAGGCCCACATGCATCCTGTATCCGCTGCGAATAGTTAGAAGCGCCCCGCCCAGGCCCAGGTGCTTTTGCACAGCCTTCGCGGCGGCCAACGCCCGCTCCGCATTCTCTCCCACCGCCACCAGATCTTCGCATCTCTCCGCCTCCAGCAATATGTTCGGTTCATCCAAAGCGACGCCCACTCCACCGTCCACTCGACCGATGCTGCCCGTTAAATCGGTCAGGGTCAGATGCAATCGGGAAGGCGTCTGAATTACAACCCTCGGCTCATCTCTGAAGCTGTTATAAGGAAAGGTCTCCCTGATGGCTATGAGCGGTTTTCCATGGCGAATTATCTTGTAGCTTCTCGTGAGCATAATCTCGCGAGCAAAGACGCCAAAAGCCCGGCAATGCTCCTGGGCGGCAGGCAAAAATGCGGTGCTTGTTATGTCTCGCCGCGATTCGATGCGGTGTTTTTTTAGGATGACTCCAATGGGAATGTCAGCTTTAATAAGGTCATCTTTGATGTCAGCGTCCAGCCTTTTTAAGGGCGTATGCGATATTGCGTATACCAGCGCCTCCTGGCTGTTTGCCTTCTTTAAGAGCACCACCCTGAAATTGACCTCCTCGCCCGGGTTTATTTGAAGCTCTTTTGCCACGGCCTCATCTGCCGATACGACCTTCTGCATCAAAGTCTCAATCTCAACCGGGCTCTCTGTGACCACTTCCAGCAGGCTTGTTACTGACCCATCTGTCCCCAGCAGCATCTTTTGCACAGGACTGAGTCTTCCCACTATGTTTTCCAGCTTCAAAATCTCTCCGGCAATAGGAAATGAGGAGGATTGGACCATAAAAATAAATCCTCCGGCTAGAATAAAGTTTTTCCCCTTCCAAAGGAACTGAGATCTATGACTTCCAGAATATCAGGATTCTACAAGCTTGCTCCCTCCGAGAGGCTTTTCGCTGTGGCAGAGCAGGCCGCGTTGGGGCCGGAAGAGATATCCCAGGTGCAGACGGGTCTGTCTCTTGACCAGGCCGATAAGATGGCTGAGAATGTGATCGGCGTGTTCCAGGTGCCGCTTTGCATAGCCACCAACTTCGTCATTGATGGCAGAGAGGTGCTCATACCTATGGCCACAGAGGAGCCTTCCGTCATCGCTGCGGCAAGCAACGGTGCAAGAATGGCGCGTGAAGCGGGCGGCTTTTTTACCACAAGCACGGGACCTGTCATGCGCGCCCAGATTCAGGCCACGGGAATTGGCGATCCCTTTGCGGCCCGCCAGGCGATCCTGCTTCATAAAGACGAGCTGACGAGAATGGCCAACGACAAAGATCCCATGCTGGTCAAGTACGGTGGCGGTATCAAGGATATCGAGGTCTATGTTATCGACTCTAAAATGGGAATGATGGTTGTGACCCATCTCATCGTGGATTGCCGGGATGCCATGGGTGCCAATGCCGTCAATACCATGGCCGAAGCGCTTGCGCCGAGAATCGAGCAGATCACCGGCGGGCGGGTGTATCTGCGCATCATCTCCAATCTGGCCGATCTTCGACTGGTTAGGGCAAAGGCAGTCTTCAAGGCAGAGGAGATAGGCGGCCATGAGGTGGTGGACGGAATACTTTTGGCGGCAGAGCTTGCACAGATCGATCCCTACCGCGCTGCGACCCACAACAAGGGCATCATGAATGGAGTGACGGCCGTGGTGCTGGCCACTGGAAACGATACCAGGGCAGTGGAGGCCGGAGCGCATGCCTTTGCGTCGATCTCCGGGCGCTACAAATCTTTAACCCGCTATGAAAAAAACAGGGACGGAGACCTGGTAGGAACTATTGAGATGCCCGTAGCTGTGGGTCTGGTAGGAGGGGCCACGCGCGTTCATCCTGTGGCCAAGACGGCCGTGAAAATTCTGGGCGTCAAAAGCGCAGACGATCTCTCCCGCATCATCGCCTCGGTGGGGCTGTGCCAGAACTTTGCAGCGCTGCGGGCGCTTGCATCGGAAGGCATTCAGAGGGGGCACATGTCCCTGCATGCCAAGAACGTGGCTGTACAGGCGGGAGCCAAGTGCGATCTGATTGAGATCATTGCCGCCCGCATGGCTGCCGAGCGCAGGATAAGCGTGGATCGAGCTGTGGAGTTGATGGCCGAGCTGGATGAAAAAACAAAGGAGAAAGCTTGAGCTACAGGATTGGAGCTCTGGGACCGGAGGGAACTTATTCGGAAAAGGCGGCTGTTCTCTGGTTAAAGGGCCGGAAAGAAACCAATTTGGTCTACTTTAATGACTTTGAGGGTGTGCTGGAGGCAGTGCAGGCCGGCCAACTTGAGGCAGGCATAGTTCCCGTAGAAAACAGTCTGGAGGGAGCAGTTACCACCGTTATGGATCTACTCCTTCGCCTCGATGTTGTGATTGTGGGGGAGGTGAACGTTCCCATCAGACACTGCCTGGTGGGCCGGGGTGAGGGAGTGGTTAAGGTCATCCTCTCTCATCCCCAGGCGCTGGCCCAGTGCCGGCAGTATTTGCGAGAGCACTATCCACAGGCCGAGGTCAGGACCACCGGCTCCACCAGCCATGCCGCCCGTCTGGCCCAGGAGTTCCCGGAGATGGCGGCGATAGCAGGAGCGGATACGGCCGATAAATATGGGCTGCATATCCTGGCCAGGGAAATTCAGGATGCAAGCGACAATGTCACACGCTTTATTGTGGCTGCAAGAAAGATGGCCGAGACCACCGGCCGGGACAAGACCTCCCTCGTCATTTACCTGGATAAGGATCGTCCCGGCGCGCTTTTCTCCATTTTAGAGGAGTTTGCCAGGCGTAGGATTAATTTGACCAGGATCGAGTCCCGCCCCAGTCGCAAGGGTCTTGGTGATTACTACTTTTACATCGACCTGGAAGGGCATGTGGATGACAACGCAGTCGGAGAGGCTCTGGCAGCCGTAAAAGAGAAAGCTGCCATGGTCCGGGTGCTGGGATCGTATCCGAGGGCCTGATTTGATGCCAATGCAGGAGAATTTTGGAATTGTACTTGCCCCCTATGGCACTCTTTTCCCTCCCGCCCTGGCCACCTATGACCAAATAAAAAAAGCCTACGAGCGCGAATTTCCCGGCTCGCCGGTTCGGCTGGCCTTTACCTCGCCGCTCATGAGAAAAAGGCTGCGAGAGAATGAGGGTATAAGCATCAAGAACCTCCTGGCGGCGCTGGCGGAGCTGCACGACCTGGGATGTGAGAGCGTAGCCGTCCAGTCCTTGCAGATCGTCCCGGGAGGAGAGTTTCACCAGGTGGCAGCGCAGGTGCAGGCCATGCAGGGCAGAGGAAAGCAGGCCTTCTCGCGCCTGGTGATGGGCCTGCCGCTCCTCTCGGACCTGCGGGACTGCCAAAGGGTCTCATCTGTCCTGCCCGCCCTTTGCAGCGGGCCCTCATCTCGCCGGGACCCGGAGAAAGAGGCTGTGCTGCTGGTGGGCCACGGCACGGGCCACCCTGCCGATGCTCTCTATTCGCTGATGGCTCAGGTCTTGAAAATAGAGCACAAGAATGTCTTCCTGGGCACCATAGAGGGCTTTTTCGGCCTTGCAAAGCTGCTGCCCGAGCTGAAAGGATGCAAAGCGAGAGTTGTGCGGCTCTCACCCTTCTTGCTTTTGGCAGGCGGACATGCGGAAAATGATATCTTTGGCCAGAACCCCGAGTCCTGGAAGTGCACCCTGGAGAGACAGGGCTTCGAGGTTGTAGCTGATCAGCACGGCCTGGGCCAGAGAGCAGAGATCGTTTCCCTATTCCTTGAGCACACCAGAAATGCCCTGAAAAGAAACCCGTTGACCAAAAGGTATATAGACCAGTGAAGGCATGTAGGGGAGGTTGCAACGGCATCGATTCAAGGAATTTTTCCTGAGATGTTTTTGTGGCATAAGTCGATTCTTTGAGTCGATAAAACGGTAAGTGAATTTAAATGGAAAGATATGGAAGCGGCAGCAGAGGCGGCTTTAGCAGCGGCCCCAGAGAGATGCACGATGCCACCTGCGCAGAGTGCGGAAAGACATGTCAAGTTCCCTTCAAGCCTGATGGGTCCAGGCCTGTGTACTGTAGCGATTGCTACCAGAAGCACAGACCAGCCAGGCCGGCCGGTGCATCCAGGCCACCCAGAAGATACTAAATGATTTGATTGCTATTTAATCGATCTGTCCTAGTAAGAAGCGAAATCCGCAACTTGCGGATCAGATAAAAGCAGGGCCCACAAAGGTTCCTGCATTTTTTTGATTCCCGATCTTCTTGCCTTTCGTTTTTCGGCCTAAGATGTTTATTACAATGTAATAATTTAATATTAGAAATAAATAGTGATAGCAATGCGATTTACAGAAAATGTGAAATCTCTGCAGACAAGAGTTGTTGAACTGCGCGATTTGAGAGTGGCATGGATTTCTTAAATGAAAAGAAGGTTCACTATTCGTCTGATGTGTGCGCCAATTGTGGCAGCTCTTCTTTGGCCACAACGACAGTGCCTCGCGCTGACGAGATGAAGTTGTGCACTTCCTGCCTGGAAGAGCGAAACGTTTCCTTAGATAATCTGAGGACGAATGTAAGAAAGCAATTCGATTTGAGCCGATCTCCCAATCTTCGCAGTTGCTTTTTGAGGCTGCTTCTCTCCAGAGATGTAGATCTTGCCCCTGCCGGCTGGAAAACCGGAATGGCGCTCGGATTTGAACTGAAGGACGCAGGCTTTGCTCTTCCAGAATCAAGGCAAATCCTGCTCCAGGCAAAAGCAAACTCAAATGTGGTGAACAGCCTGCTGGATAATATCTACAGGAAGAAGGGTCATGGATCTCTAACCTGCGAGCAGATCAGGGGGCTGAATGTGATCTGTGACCAATGCCCCGGTCAATATAAGATTGCAGGGCGTGAGAATAAGACAGAGATATGCTGATACGGTAGAGTATATTTACCAGTACGACCGTCCTGATAGATCAGATGGCTGAAAAGAAGAACTACTGGGAGATGCAAAAGTCGTTCTGGAAAACACCGACAGGAATTGTGATCTGGATGCTGCTCCTGGCAGCATTTCTTGGCGGAGGCCTGCTGGCGCTCAACGTCTTTTGCTCCCCCTATCCGGTAATTGAGTCCTTTCATGCCGATCCAGTGGCCTTGAGCCCTGGGAGCGCCTCCAACTTAAGCTGGAGTGTAATAGGGGCCAGCCTGGTAGAGATCGACCAGGGAGTTGGAGAGGTAGAGTGCAAGGGTTTTACAGAGGTTAGGCCGTCCCAGACCATTACTTACAGGCTGACGGCTATAAACGGCTCGATAAACAGATCCATGACTCTAAAAATAATGGTAAATCAGCCATGAGACACTGCCCGCCCTTGGCTGCCAAACCTCAGTTATTAGGATAATAATAAATAGCATAGGTTTAGATTTTGCTGAAGAGCAGCATTCACAATAAGATTAAAGGGGGTCGGGGCATGATTTCAATCTCTATTTGCAGAGCAGGGACTTTAGCTAAATTATTGCATATATTATTACTACTATTATTTTGCACATCCGGTTCGCTGATTATTTTTCCCACTATTGCCCTGGCCGCTCAGGATGAGGCCTATGGAATAGTCACAAACGTGGTGGATGGCGACACCTTCGACGTTACCATAGAGAAGGCCGGTGCAAAGGTAGCCTACAGTGTGGAGAGAATCCGCCTGGCGGATGTCGACTCTCCTGAGATGGAATCGGAAAAGGGGCCGGCAGCTAAGGATTTCACCTTTGCCGTGCTCATGAACAAAAGAGTCTACCTGGACATCGACGATCTTTCAGCAAACGGTCGGGATAGCTATGGCAGGCTCATCTGCGTGGCCTACCTCACCGGAATCTACGGTCAGCCAATAGCCTCTCCCATTTTTAACCGCCTCTTGGTGGATAGCAGTCATGCCAGGTTAGAGAACTTCACCAACAACGAGTTTGATCCCCAGGATTGGCGGTCTGGACAAACACTCTCGCCAGCGGCCGAGCCACGACAGGGTCTGGGGCAGGATTTGCAGAAGAATCTGCAGGAGGATCTGCTCCCCCGGCTGCAGGAATCAGCAGGAAAGGAGCTGGACCGGGCGGCAAAAGAGGGATGGGACTGGCTGAAAGGGCAGATAGGGGTTATGTAGAGACCGGAAAGTATTCTCTGCCAGTCTTACCCGTTATCCACGAGCAACGGCAAGGCTGGATCGCCTCGACCGCCGCCATGGGCGCGCGCCCGTGCGTGGGGCCCGCAGGCCGCCTCAGGGTGGGGCTGGGTGACGCAGCCAGGCATGGGATTCTCATCCTAATCATCGGCTCCAGTATATCCCTGAGCCCAGCCACCAGCTATCATCGATCTTGGTCACATAGCTCATCTTTAGGTTCTCAGTCATATTCTCAGCCGGATCAGGATAGATATAATAAGTAGAACCACTGCCCCCTCTTGCCAAACCAGTCATGTCCTGAACAAAGGCGACGCCATTTTGATCAGTCTGATTGAGCCTGTTTTGGCCTATGAGCTCCGGCCGAACGGGATTGGCCAGGAGGTTGCCCTGAAAATCGAAGGCAAATAAATATCGGTTTCCACTGGAGAAATTCCCCTCACTATCATTGAATGCATGCAGGGCCACCTCCTTGCTGCTGTTCATGGCGAAATCCCTGGCATTCTCTACAAACTGGACGAGATCTCTTCTATCCTCAGAGCTAAGATTGAATGTCTCATTTGTCAGGTATATGCCAGCGGCCAGCCACAGCCCATCATCGACTCTCATCACGTAAGATAGCTTGAGTTCATCTCTGTTGTCCTGTGCCGGATTGGGCCAGACGTAGTAGACGAAGCCCTCCCCTCTCCTGGCTACCTCTCTCATGTTCTTTTTTAGGTACACACCATTGGAATCAGTCAGATTTATGTTATTTCTCCCCACCATGTCGGGCCGATAAGGATGGGCCAGAGTTGTTCCCTGGAAATCGTAGGCAAATATATAGAGGTCTCCTCTCACGAACTCACCTTTTGAATCGTTAAAGACCTCAAGAGCCCTATCCCTGCCATTCTGCAAGGCGAAATCCCTGGCCTCCTCAACGAAGGCCATCAGTTTTTCACGGTCCTCTGGTTGCAGGATAAGTTTGGTGCTGTTGCCAGCGTCTGCAACAGACAAACAGATCGATAATGCGACCAAAATCCAAATGGTCAGAAATAGGTTCATATTCCTCAAGAGCAGCCCTCTTTTACCTTTGCTCATTCATATCTGCTCAATTCTATTTAAGGCTAATTCTCTTTTTCGCCAGAGAATGCAAAAAGAATTGCTGGCCACAGAATTCCTGGCGAGAGACCCTTTTCACCTGTGACCAGTTCCCATCTACGAGGGTTGATGCTTGAGGGGAAACGTTATGCTATCAATCATTTCCGGGGTTTTAAGGACTTTAGGTTTATCCTTGGAGTCATCATCTTTAACTGTGGCTACGATCCACTCCTGTGCTGTTGCAGTATTATTTGCCGGATCAACAGTGACCTCAAGATATCCCAATGTTTTATTCATACCGAACCTGTAACCGACCGGTGAGGCATCCCCAGTAAGGTCAGCACACCTACCCCCAGCATTGCCGA
>Ga0315273_10002969_pt1 | contig 20325 bp, 19 predicted proteins | sample YL17G02_0_MG_FD_205753 | JGI IMG/M metagenome (GOLD analysis project Ga0315273, IMG submission 205753) | Sediment microbial communities from Yellowstone Lake, YNP, Wyoming, USA - YL17G02_0 | ecosystem: Environmental > Aquatic > Freshwater > Lake > Sediment | place: USA: Wyoming | collected... | reverse complement strand
GGCGCGCCTCCTTCGGCGATTATCTCGCAGTCTTTTGAGCGCGGCGGAACGACTGACGCCACATCCGAGGAGATCGCCATCGATATTCGCGCGCTTCCGCCGGGCGATTACGTTCTTGTCGTTTCAGCGGTGGACAGAATCTCCGGGGAAGAAGCCAGAGCCTCGAAGTCCTTTGTCAAACTTCGCAGCGGCTTCAACGGGCGAGGCTCGTAGAAGGAATGATCTTGCCGCCGTCGTCGTCATCAGTCGTTTCATCGGGCTCGTTCTTCAAAAACACTTCCACGATGAAAAAGCCCACAAACGCCGCCACCATGACGAATACCGCGACATCGCGAACCAGGTGCTTTTCACTGTCTACCCCGCCAGGGAATTCCACCTCGGTCGTATCCGCGAGAACCGACCCCGCCACGAACTCTGCTGTGGGCCGCCAACCGCGAAGGGTGAACGCTCCCTCCCCGTCCTCCCTCCCCTCGAACCCTGCGGCTTCGTCCGATGTCGCTACACCCCGTTCCTCGGCAGACGCCGGAGCTTTCGCGCCCTGGCAGGTGAGACACAAAAACGCCACGCACAAAGAATGGACGAACAACCTGCCAACCCAGTTCTCTTTGAGCATCATACGCATGTTGCCATCACACCTGTATGATAAGAAAGTCGGACAATCTTGACAACGCCATTCGAGACTGACAGGGCTAAAATGCCGCCAGCCATTTTCGCGGTGCGGAGCCGGGGCACGAGTACACGCGTGGAAGAAGTCTCTCGGCCGTGAGAGAACGGGAACGACTGACGCACTGGCTGTTGATCGTCGGTGCAGCACTCGTGCTCCATCTCGTCCTTCTTCTGTACATCAAACCATCGGTGTTCCACTTTTTCGCCAGGACGCCGGCCCCGCCTGCGACCCCTTGCACGGATGCATCGTCAACCCCGGACGCGATCCTCTCGATCCCTGTGGAGCTGGAGGACGAGGCCCAAGAGCAGCCCTTCCGGATAGTCAGTGACAACCTCGCGGTTCAGGGACCCGACGATCGGGCCACCCCGCCCGCACCTCCGGAACGCGGCGGCGGTTTCGGCACGGACCTGGATACTACCGACATGGTCGGTGAAGCCTCACGGACGCTGCCCCAGGTACCCGACACTGGCCTCGTTCAGACCCCGCCGCGCCCCCTCCAGATCACATGGCCCGACACTCGCCGGCACGAACGCTGCCTCGGCCATCAGATCACCGTACTGATCCAGGTGGACGAACAGGGTTTCATCCTCCACGTTGAGCCGGAAGCGGCAAGCCATCCCTCCGACTGCCTGATTGCGGCGGTGGAATGCGCGAGACAAATCGTCTTTGCGCCGGGGACAATCAACGGCAGGCCCGCGAAGATGTGGACGCGGATTCGAATCGATTTCCGCAGTCACGATTGAAGACGACAAAAAAAGGTCCCCGCCGGCGTGACCGGCGGGGACCCCCCATTCTCGAAGCAGTTCCGGCTGTTAGTCGCCGTACGCCGCTTTGACGTGGCCCCATGTAACCGTCTCGGTCGGAATCGAACAGTCATCGATGTCGAGCACTGTGCCGCCCATGATGATGTCGTCCGCCCAGTTCAGCGGGTCCTCATTCACAGTATACCCGCTGTAGGATCCCAGCCCGCAGTATCCGGCCCAGATCCCTGTTCCGTTCTTGACCACGATGATCGTACCAGAGACGACCATCATCGACCGTTCATCGGGGTCAATCAACGAATCGAAGTCGAAGTCCTGAATCGAGAATTGAATGTCGGCCGTTCCGATCAGGTCCCCGACATCGGGACGCCCCGCTCTCCATTGCGGCGCGCTCGCCGTGGTCTGCGCGTTGAAAACGCCGGTCCACGAACCAACGAACGGGTTGTAATTCGGCGTAAAATACGTCGCGTCGAGGTAGCTCCAGCGAAGAGCCTTGTCTGCATCGCCGGGCCAACCCGCGTCGTCGATCGTGATCGCCCAGGTTCCGCCGATGAGGAGCGCCTCACCTGCGTCGATGGTCCCGGAATAGACGACCGGCGATTCCATCAGATTGCCTGTCCCCGAAAAGTCGTATTCGACGTGCGCCGGCACCTGAGCAAACGCGGGCACCCCCACGATCAGAACCGCACTCACAATAATTAACACAGCCAGCTTCATAGTCGTTCCCTTCTGTTCGTGCTCGCCGGGACCCAGACGGTCCGAGCGGTTCTATTCCGAATAGATCTCTTTTACGGCGCCCCACGTTGTCGCGTCAACCCCAACCGCGCAGTTGAAGTTTCTCAGCAGGAGATTCCCCGTGCTGATCGTGAGAACGTAAGGTTGGCTGAGGTCATATCCCTCCAGCGTCCCGTTCATCGAACCCTGACCACAGAACCCCTTGTATATGCCTGTCCCCTGTTCGACGTGCGCGATCAGATTACCAGCGATCGCCTGGATGTTCAGCTCAGTGGCGTCCACGACGTGGTTGGCGTTCTTGTCGCTGATCGTGACGATGAGGCTCTGGTAGATGCCGCCCACCTTGTCGCCGTTATGGTAGAAGCTCCAGGTAACGACCGGAAGCTGAACAGGCAGAGGCGGAAAATACGCAGTCCATTTCTCCGCGCCGGCCCGCGAGTTGTCATACACGAAGTAGTGCGCGAAGACGTAATCCCAACGCTCGTTCTGCGGCGTGGCAGGGTTGTCCACGGGCCAAATCACATCATCGATGTCGATGACGAACGTACCGGGAAAAAGCGTACCGGCATAGATTGAACCATCCATCTCCGCGGGTGTGATCGCGTAGCCGCCAAAACCGGACAGCTTGAACGTCTCGTTTCTGATGGCGCTGTTGGCCCAGACGGGGAAGCTGAGGATCAAGAGAGTTAGTATCGCCTTTCTTAACACACAAAACATCGATTAGGTCCTCCTCTCGAGTAGAGAGACACTCCGTCGCGCCCGCAGTTTTTTCCGTTAACCCCCAGGAGCAGAAAATAAGAATCGCCCCAGCGAAAGCTTCTGCTGACCGACTTCAGACAACGGCCGCATTATACCACAAGCTGTTGCGGAATCTCAACACAAAAGTCCCACATCTCGAAAGATTCGCTTAACGTAGTTAACAACATACACGCGGGCACACGGGCTCCCCGCTCCAACGGACATCGCTCGATCCCGCCACGCGCCCCTTCTCGAAAAGGCCCGGCCTGGCCATCCCGAACCCCGTGCCGCTCACCGACTTTCCGCCGCTTTTACCTCACGGATCGTCGTCCACGTCGTCCTCGAAGCGCCGCAACCAGTAGTCCGTGTCCTCGCGTCCCCGCGGTTTGTCTTCGTCACGCTTTTCCGATGACTTGCGGGATTTCCGGGCGAGCTGGTGGAGAAACGTCCTCGACTCGACGACCCGGCACCCCCGCTCCGCCACCGCCGGCTGGATATGAGCCCGGTCGGAGGTCACTACAATGTAGGACCTCGGGTTGCGCGATGCGGTGACTATCGAAACGATCAGCTCATCCGCCGTCTGGTGTGCCGCGCTGTAAACCGCCTGCAGCTTCCTCGGAACGATCGTCTCGGCGTCGGTCATTCCGCCTCTCCCGTCGAAGACGACCGTCACCGAGAGCTCCTTGCCGTGAACATACTTCGCTATGCGCGAGAGAAACTCGCGACGCGCCCGCTCCAGATCCTTGATCGCGATCCTTCTCAGGTCATCGTCCGCGTAGATCACGTTGTAGCCGTCCACGACGATCTTCTGCTGGGCACTCAACTCCGACCCCTTGTTCCACACCAACCAACCGAGCGGACTGTGACGGATACCCTTTTCCGCACACGTCGCGACACTACCCACAGCTCACCTTCACCCGCACCCCTCCATTCCCTCGTTGAAACGAATTCTAACAACTTCTCATGGTCAATCAAGATCGGGTTTGCTAGATTCGCCGTCAAGACGTCGCCGTATTCGCGGCTGCTGGCCTCCCGCGCCGCCGTACAAGAAGCCGACAGGCGATCGAAACGAGGCCGTCGTCGGACCGCTCGTGCAGACATTTCCGGAGCAGTGATGGCGAACGATGAGAGACTCAACAAGGTGACCTCCGAAGTCCTCCAGGAACTGCGCGAGATCGTCGGAGACGACCACGCAAGAACAGACGAGGAGGCTCTGGAGAAATACGCGTCTGACGAAACGGAAGACTTCGTCTTCCCGCCTCATGTCGTCGTGTTCCCCGCCACGACACGCGAGGTGTCCCGTGTCATGGCCCTCGCTTCGCAGCGCGGGATCTCCGTGACCCCCCGCGCCGGAGGCACAGGACTTTCAGGAGGCGCATTGCCCGTTCGGGGCGGAATCGTCCTCAGCATGGAGAGACTCAATCGCATCCTTGAGGTCGATGCAAACAATCTCATCGCCGTCGTCGAACCCGGCGTAATCACACAAGAGCTCCAGGAAACGGTCGAGAAGTCAGGTCTCTACTATCCTCCCGATCCAGCGAGCCGGGGGACTTCGAGGCTTGGCGGCAATCTCGCGGAATGCGCCGGAGGTCCCCACGCCGTCAAGTACGGCGTCACGAAAGACTACGTTCTCGGAATCGAAGCGGTGCTCCCCGACGGCACGGTCATACACCACGGGGGCAAACTGCTCAAGAACTCGACCGGATACAACCTCACTCAGCTCATCGTCGGCTCCGAAGGCACCCTCGCCGTGATCACCAAGATCTTCCTCAGGCTCCTGCCTCTTCCCAAGCACAGGAGCTTGCTGCTCGTTCCCTTCCCTTCACTCGAGGCCGCGGCCCGGACTGTGCCGGCCCTCATGAACGCGGGAATCACACCGTCGGCACTCGAGTTCATGGAGCGAGATGCCGTCAAGATCGCCGAAAGACATCTCGGCGTTTCGGTGCCCAACAGCGACGCCGCCGCCCAGCTGATCGTCGAGATCGACGGCGACGACGAGGCTCTGATCGAAAGAACCGCGGAGCAGGTCTGCGGCATCGCGCTCGACCAGGGCGCCATCGATGTGCTCATCGCCCAATCATCAGCCAAGCAGAACGAGATCTGGGCAATGCGGCGCGCCACCGGTGAAGCGGTGAAGTCGGTCTCCGTTTACAAGGAAGAAGACACCGTCGTCCCGAGGTACAACCTCGTTCCCCTCCTCATAGGCGTCAAGGAAATCGCCTCGCGGCATGCGATCACAACGGTCTGCTACGGGCACGCGGGCGACGGGAACCTCCACGTGAATATTCTCAAAATGAACATGTCGGACAGGGATTGGAACGAAAACCTCGACGCGGCGATCAGAGAGATATTCGAGCTCACCATATCCCTCGGCGGAACGATCTCCGGCGAGCACGGGATCGGATACTCGCAGAAAAAGTATCTCCCCCTGGCGTTTTCCGCCGAGGAAATCCTGCTGATGAAACGGATCAAACAGGCGTTTGACCCCAACGGCATTTTGAATCCGGGAAAGATCTTTCCAGACTGAGCGCTTCGAACGAGGCAGACCTCAGTAGATCGCCTCGCTGATCTTGCTCGCGCCCTCCGGATGGTTGTTCATCAGGTAGTTGATGCCGAGGATTCTCTTCGGCCCCACGTAGCCCGCCTCGGAGAATTTCCCCGTGTCCATGCGGATCGCGTCGCACGGACAGGCTTCGACGCACAAGCCGCAAAACACACACTGGAGGATGTCGATGTCGAACTCGACGGGGTACTTCTCGACGCCTCCACTCCCCCTGTCCGCCGCAACGATCCGTATGCAAAGAGCCGGGCAAGCAGTCGCGCAGCAGTTGCAGGCCACGCACCGCGGGGTCCCATCCGGCCGGTGCATGAGCCGGTGCTCCCCTCTCCACACACGATCGATCGGTTTCGGAAGCTCCGGGTACTGGTAGGTCATTCCCACCTGCCCCCTGCGAAGCGCGGCGATGTTTCTGATTAGATGGTCTATCGTGATCGCCATCCCCCGGACGATCTCCAGGAGATAGATACGTTCCCACCAGGTGCCTCGGTGGTATTTGACGACTGTCGTTCCGGTGCCCGCCATCGGTCGGTCCTTCGTTATCAGTCACCGCGCGGCTTCGAGACGCCGCTTGTTCGGTAACTTACTCCATCACTGCCGCAAGTCAAGGACAATCAGGCCATACGCCATCTGAGACACACCCGGGCAGCGGCGTGATGAATATCCTCTTGCATGCGCGCGGCGCCGCCCCTGCGCCCAAAATGGTTTTACACGATTCTCGTGAACGTGCTAACATTCGTCCCCGACTTTCTGCACAACCCGGTCGAGATCATCAGGAGGCCCCATGAAGACATTCGCCCACCATGCGAGTCTGTCGACACCCGAGGAACGAGAGAAGCTCGATGCTGATGTTCTTTTCGTGGGCGGCGGTCCAGGCTCGCTCGCAGGAGCTTACTGCCTTTCCAGGCTTGTCGAAGAACACAACAAGAACGTCGAGGCCTCGGGTCAGGGACAACGCCTCGAACCGATGATCGTTCTCATCGACAAGGCCGGCGAGATCGGCGCTCACGGTTTCTCCGGAGCCGTGATCGATCCACGGACGATCGCGGAGCTCGTCCCCGATTACAAGAACATGGGCTGTCCGATCGAAACGGACGTTACGCGAGATGACATCTACTATCTCACCTCCACACGGGCGATCCGCCTCCCCTATATCCCTCCCGTCATGTCCAACCACGGGAACAAGGTGGTCTCGCTCGCCAAATTCACGCGGTGGCTCGCGGGGCTCGTGGAGCAGAGCGGTGTGAACATCTTCCCCGGGTTTGCCGGCGTGGACATTCTCGAGGAAGGCTCGCGCGTCGCCGGGGTGCGGACCGGCGACAAAGGGATCAACGCCGCCGGCCAGAGGAAGGGCAACTTCGAACCGGGCATCGACCTCCGATCGAAGATCACGGTGTTCGGCGACGGACCCCGCGGATACCTTTCGAAAGAGCTCATACGAACACGAGGGCTTCTCAGCGGAAAAGCCAACCAGACTTTCGAGACGGGGGTCAAAGAGGTTTTCGAGATGCCGGCCGGACACACTGAACCTGGCCGGGTCGTCCATACGATGGGATACCCCTCGAAGCGCGACTGTGTCGGCGGCACGTGGATCTACCACATGGCCGACAATCTCGTCTCCGTCGGTCTTGTGATCCCGCTCGACGCGCGCGATCCGTTCATCGACCAGCACCGCCTCTTCCAACAATTCAAACAGCACCCCTTCGTCAGGGAGATACTCAAGGACGGCAAGCCCATTCAGTACGGCGGGAAAGTGATCAGCGCCGGCGGCTACTTCTCGATGCCAAAGCTATACGTGGACGGCGCACTCCTCATCGGAGAGGCGGCCTCTATGGTGGACATGCAGCGCTTCAAGGGCATCCACTTCGCGATGAAATCCGGGATGCTCGCGGCCGCGCGCATTTTCGACGCCCTCAAGAAAGACGATTTCTCGGAGAAGACGCTCGCCTCGTACGAAGACGACGTGCACCGTAGCTACATCGGCCAGTCGCTGCACAGGGTGCGTCACTTTCACCGCGCAACATCGACCGGTCTTCCTCGCGGCCTTTTCCACATCGGCCTGCAGACGCTCACCGGCGGCGGGGACGTTCTCGGCTACGACGTTATCGAAGAGGACTACAAGACGACAAAACCGGTTGAGAAGTACTACGGTCGCCCTCTCGACGCCCCCCAGGACCCCACGTACGACGGCGTCTATACGCTCGACAAGCTCTCCGACGTGTACATCTCGGGAACACAGCACAACGAGGACCAGCCGCCGCACCTGAGGATTCTAGATCCCAGCGTGTGCATCGAGCAGTGCGTCGGCACCTACCGGTATCCGTGCAATAGGTTCTGTCCGGCGAAAGTGTACGAGATGCTGAAGGACGAAGAAACGGGGAAGCTCGGTCTGCGTGTGAACTTCACGAACTGCGTGCACTGTCAGACGTGCGACATCAAGTGTCCGTTGGACAACATACGATGGACCCCACCCGAGGGCGGCCAGGGTCCAAAGTATACGGTCCTCTAGCGCCCGCTGCGTTGCGAGCCCGGCGCGGGGTTTTCGAGTGTCTAGCTCTTGCTCGGCGAGCGTACCAGCGGCTGGCGGCCTCCAAAACCTTCGCGGATCGAGTGCCAGTACTTGATCGAGTCCTCGCCGTGTTTCCAACACAGGAAGACGACGGTCCCATCCTGGATCGAGAAGAAATCGACCACGCCCTCGTCGACGTCACGGAGGATGCATCCCGTCTCTTCGATGGCGGCAACGTCCTTCTCGATCTCGCGGCCGAGCGTCGCGTGTTTCTTTTTCTTCATGGCGAGCTCCACCGTGTCGGGGTTTCTCTCGCTCGCCCCGCATTCCACGATGAGCTGGAGGACAGTGACGTCCTCCTGAAGCCAAAGGAATTGCTGCTTGTTGCGCTTGATCCGCTCCAGTGTGGTGTCGAGCAAGCCGATGAGCTGCTCGGCCTCTGCGGTGGTGAAGAACTTGGGATTCTTCATGGGGCCTCCTTGAGACCCGGTAAACCAACTCTATGCGCGCTGTGAGTTATCGCCTGGATATCACAGCCCTTTGCCCTTCCCTCATAATTGGTAGCGGATCTCGGAGCAAAAAGCAAGTCAAAACCACGTACGGCGAGAGAAGCAGCGGCACACGCATCCGCGTCTGTCAAGTAATGCGTGAACGCGGAGCCGAAACCGACTGACGTTCATTCTTGTAGCCGCTCCCGGACCGGTGTCCCGGGTTTTGTAGCAGGTTTTCGAGCGTGTTTTCACAAGCCTTCGCGGGGAGCCGTGCGACGGATCAGATTCCGAGGTCGTTCGCCCCTCAGGCCGAGTTCTTCGAGCAGTCGCGCTATCAGCATCTCCTCAACCGACTTCCTCCCTCCCCTCGCTCCCCGCATCACAGGGACTTGGCCTCCGGCGCCCGACTCATGGCCCCCAGCTGTGCCCAAGCTCCCGGCGATACGGCGGGCCAACGACCCAAGGAGCGCGCCCGGGTCATCCGAGCGCAGCGAGAACAGGATCTCATTTCCGTACACCCCAATGGAAAACGCCATCGACACTTCTTCGTATTTCAGAAAGTAGTCCGCTATCTGCGCCACAGCGTCCGGGTAGGGCAACCTGCCCATCCGCACGACGACCAACGGCCCGTAGACGACGGCCCGCTCGATCCCCTTGTGGATCGCCGAGAAATACCCCTCCCCGACCTTTGCGTTTACGATCCTCGACAACGCCCGAAGGTCCGCCAGGGCGTAGAGGTCTTTGAACAGACGGCGGTCCACCACCGACGCCGCCCTGCCCATGTCAGCCGTTTCACTGCGAAGCGCGTAGAGCATGGCGGTGGCGAACTTGGGAGTCAGCTCCAGCCGCCACACGCGGCAGTAGAGATAGAGCAGCGTGGTCGTCGATCCGAGGTGGTCCCGCACGTCAAAGAATGGTACCTGCCGGGTGTCGCGTCTGAGGCGGTGGTGGTCGAAAACGATGGTAACCTTCCGCGCGTCGTCGAAGGGGTTGTTTCCTGTTCCCGGCTGTGTGTCCACGAGCGCAACCGTCTCGAATTTCGCCAATTCAATCTCACCGAGACGAACCGGTTGAATCCCGCAGTATTCGAGGAGCGCCTTGTTCTCCGCACGCCCAATGACGCCGCTGTAGCCGATCGTGGCCTTGATCCCGAAACCTCTGCCGAGCAAGGTCTCCAGGAGAAGCGCCGAAACGATCGAATCAGGATCGGGGTTGTTGTGAGAGACGACGAGAACCTGAGGACGCGCCTCGAGGACCTTCTCGAAGCGCGGCGAACGGGAACGGACGCGTCTTAGATCGTTTGCGAAGCTCAAACCATCTCGACACTACTCCTCACCCGGTCAGGGGTCAACCATGGCTTGCCCCCCGCATTCTCGATCCGGCGTCTCGCGTCCAGTGCCTGCGCCCCCCCCATGCGATCCCCCCACGGACCGTTTCCCGCTTGACAACCGCGTGACCATGGATCAGAGTCACCGAACCGACAACGCGGAGGGCAAGCCATGGAACTGAAACCCCTTAGCATTCGTCCGGGCTCACTCGGTGTCAGCTCCTCACTACCCCGCTCGTGCAGAACCGTTCTCACGAGAACGCTCGGGGTTGTTGGGTTAGCCGGCTTGACATGGGTGGGGTCCCACATCCGTATTCCCATCGGACTCGTTCCGATCACTCTTCAGACCTTGTTCGTTCTCCTGGCGGGCGCGCTCGTCGGATCTTTCCGTGGATCGCTAAGCCAAACCCTCTATGTGACGGCCGGTGTTCTCGGCGTGCCGTTGTTCGCTGGGACGGTCGCCGGTCTCGCAGTCCTCTCGGGCCCAACGGGTGGTTATCTCGCGGGGTTCGTGCTCGCACCTCTCGTGGTGGGAAAGCTCATCCGCATGCGGAAGGGGTTTGCGTGGTCGCTGTTCGTGTTCGCGGTCGGGTCGTTGCTGATTCTCGCGCTGGGAGTTCTCCATCTCGCGCTCTTCTACGCGCCAAACCTGCGGACCGCCATTCAAGTGGGTCTGTTGCCTTTCCTCGTCGGTGATGCAGCCAAGATATTCGCCGCCGCATCCATCTACAGCTCGTACACGCGGCTCCGCTCCAACCGTCGGTAGAAGATAGAGCGTGCAGGACGGAGGGTGTGCGCGGGAGATCCCCGCCTTTTCACAAGATCATCGCGAGAATGACCAGGCCCGCCAGCGCAAAACGATAGTATGCGAACACATCGAGCTTGTGGTTGCGCACGAACCTCAAAAAGTACTTGATGACGAACCAGCCGACGATCGCCGCGGTGACCATTCCCACAAGAAAGAGCGATATCTGACGCCCCGTCAGGCCGATTTGCATCATATCCAGTCCATCCTTGGCCCCCGCCACTAGCATGATCGGCCCCCCCAGGAGGAACGCGAATTTCGCAGCCTCTTCCCGTTTGAGCTTGAGGGCCATTCCCGCCAGTATGGCGATCCCAGAACGCGACACGCCGGGAATCAGCGCCACGGCCTGCGCGAAGCCGACCAGGAGGCAGCCGGCCAGCGTGAGATCGCTTATCGTGTCGGTCTTTTCCGCCAGGCGCTCGAAGACGAGAAAGAGGATGCCTCCCAGTATCAGGGTGCTCACCGCGATGACCGGAGATCTCACGGCGTCGAGCAGAGTGCCTTGAAGAAACGCGCCGACGATCATGGCGGGCACGGTGCCCGCCAGAATGTACCAGGAAAGACGATGATGGTCGTTCCACTCCGCCCGAGGTGTCGAGAAGCTGTTCTTGAAGCCGACCCACAATTCCAGCAGATCGCGGCGGAAATACGCAACCAGTGCGACGAGGGTTCCCATGTGCATCGCCACGTCGAACGCCAAACCGTCGATGGCGTCGAAACCGATCCAATCGCGCAGAAAGATCAGATGGGCGGAGGAGGAAATAGGTAGGAACTCGGTCAGTGCTTGAACGATGCCCATAATTATCGCGTGAACAAAATCCAAATCTCACACTCGCTCTCAGCGCCGCAGCCCAAATGGGATCTCAATCAGCGACGACGCCCGATACTAGTGTTCCCCGTGCGAGGTGTTACAGAAATATGCTCCCGCGATCACGAAAACGCAAGGTTCATGAGCGCTTCGTGCTCGAGCTTGTGGGCTTTGGTCGATCCTGTGGCGGGACTGGCGCTTTCCGACCTTTTCACCGTGACGAGGTGCCTCTCTCCAAGCAGGCGCTCGAGAAGCGGTCGGACGTAATTCAGAGCACCCATGTTGGCGGGCTCCTCTTGAACCCACACGACTCTCCGGGCGCCTCGGTGCTTGCTCAGCTCCTCCTGGACTTCGCTCCTGGGGAACGGGTAGAGCTGTTCCAGACGGATGACGGCGGTCTTTGTGTCCTGCCGGCGTGCGCGCTCCGCTGTGAGCTCATGGCCGATCTTTCCCGAACAGATGAGCAATCGCTCAGCGTTCGTGATCATCGTGTCCGACAGAACACGTCTGAAGCGGCCTTTCGACGAGAACGCGCTCATGGGGCAAGCCACCGCCTCCGCACGAAGCATGCTCTTGGGGGTAAAGACAACGAGGGGCTTTCGCCAGATGCGGAGCGCTTGGCAACGGAGAAGATGAAAGTACTGGCACGATGTGGACGGCTGGCAGACTTGAATGTTGTCCTCGGCAGCAAGCTGGAGATAGCGCTCGATACGCGCGCTCGAGTGCTCGGGCCCCTGCCCCTCGAACCCGTGGGGAAGCAAAAGAACGATACCGGAGAGGAGCTGCCACTTGTCTTCACCCCCGCAGATAAACTGGTCGATGATGGGCTGCGCGACGTTGGCGAAATCACCGAACTGCGCTTCCCAGCAGACCAGGGCGTCCGGGTAATCGCGGCTGTACCCATACTCGAACCCGAGCGCCGCTGTCTCGCAGAGCGGGGAATCCAGCACTGTGAATTGGCCTTGACCCGGATGAAGTGTGGCAAGGGGGTAATGCTCTGCTCCCGTCTCAACGTCGATGATCACGGCGTGACGCTGGTTGAAAGTGCCCCTGCGGCTGTCTTGCCCGGCGAGCCGTACGGGGTTTCCTTCCCAGAGGAGCGTTCCCATGGCGAGCGCTTCGGCCATACCCCAGTCGACCGCGAGCTCTCCGCTCCCCATCCTCTTCCTCTGTTCGAGGAGTTTCTTGATTTTAGGATGGGAGTGAAAGCCGGATGGGGTTGACGCAAGTCTCTCGCCCACCTCCCGCAATCGGTCTTCCTCAACGCCCGTCTCCACTTCAAGCGACTGAATGTACCGCCCGCCCCTGTATGGATCCCAGTACGAAGGCAATCGCCTCATCACGGGACGGTGGAGCTTGGATCGGCCTTCTTCGTGCTCCTTTTCCAGCGCGCTCCAGATCCGGCTGCGGATTCCCTGCACGGCGGCGGAGTCCATGCCCACACGCTCTGCGTACATCTCCCAGAGCATCGGCCTTCCCTCGATCTTCCTGTAGAGGAGCGGCTGGCTTATCGAGGGGTCCTCGACTTCACTGTGTCCATACCGCCGGTATCCGATGAGATCGATGACAGCATCCTCCCCAAACCTCGCGCGATACTCGACGCCGAACTCGCCAGCCCTGTGAAGAGCCTCTGGATCCTCGGCGTTTACATGAACAACCGGAAGCGAGCGCCGTCTGGCGATATCTGACGAGTAACGCGATGAGTGCAGATTGCGCGGTTCAGCGGTGAAACCAATCAGGTTGTTCACGATGATCCGGATCGTGCCGCCGACGTTGTACCCGGGGAGTGCGCCGAGATTGAGAGCCTCCGCCGCGACGCCCTCTCCGGCGAAAGCCGCGTCACCATGAAGCGTGATGCAGAGTATCTTCTGGCGTCCATCTTCGCCGAGCCGGTCCTGCCTTGCACGCACACGTCCCTCGATCACCGGATCCACGACTTCCAGATGGCTCGGGTTACTGCTCAGGTGTATCTCGATCTCCCGACCCGAGAGCGTGGTGTGGGTCCCTGTCGCTCCGAGGTGGTACTTGACGTCGCCGCTTCCCAGGACACTTCGCGGGTCGACGTCTTCCATGCCGGCGAAGATGTCAGACGCGGGAACGCCCGCGATGTTCGTCAAGACATTGAGCCGGCCGCGATGGCTCATCGCGATCATCGCGAGCTCGCCGCCGTGGCCGGCGAATCCGTCGAGGATCGCCTCGAGGAGAGGGATGACACCCGCGACCCCCTCGATGGAGTACCTCTTGCTCCCCACATAGCGGGCGTGAATGAACCGTTCGAACAGCTCGGAACGCGCGAGCTGCTCGACGATTCCCAGGGGGTCGGCCGCGGAGTGATCCGCCTCCATCCAGTCCGCAATCCAACGACAACGCTCGGTGTCAGCGATGTGCATGAACTCGATTCCCGTCGTCCTGCAGTAGATCCTCCGCCACTTCTCCACCGCATCCGCGGGCGCGCCGCGCACGGCGTCGGCGATTTCGGGATGCGCGTAGGGCTCGAGCCTCCCGAGCGAATCGATATCCGCCTGGAGATAACCCCACCGTCGGAAAGCGTCCCCGAGCTTATCCCGATCGGCATCGATCACCGGAAGTCCCTCGGCGGCACGGGCTTGTTTTGGAGAACCTTCTCGATCCGCGCGATCACATCGTCAGAGAGCCGTTCAACGATCTCCAGAGCTTTCATGTTCTCGCGAACTTGTGCCGCGCTCGTGGCCCCCGTGATGACGCTGCTCACGTTCGGATTCTTCAGACACCAGGCAAGCGCCATCTGCGCCATGGTGCACCCAAGATCGCGCGCGATCGGCACCAAAGCCCTCGCCTTCTCCAGACGTTCGGGTCCGTTCTCACCGAGGACCATGTTTTTCAGCCAGTCGTGACCTTCGAGGGCGAGCCGCGAACCCTGGGGTATGCCGTCGTTGTATTTTCCCGTGAGAAGCCCGCTCGCCAACGGGCTCCAGATAGTTGTTCCAAAACCGATCTCGCGGTACAACGGCGCGTATTCGCTCTCCACACGGTCCCGGTGAAACATGTTGTATTCGGGCTGCTCCATCACCGGCGGAATGAGGTGCTCGCGGCGCGCGGCTCCCACAGCGCGCATGATCTCCTCCGCGCTCCACTCGCTCGTGCCCCAGTAAAATGCCTTGCCCTGTTGGATCGCCAGGTTCATCGCCCACACCGTTTCCTCGACAGGCGTGTGGTAGTCCGGCCTGTGACAATAGAGCAGATCGACGTAATCCATATCGAGGCGACGGAGCGACGCCTCCACACCTTCGACGATGTGCTTATGCGAAAGCCCCCGGTCGTTCGGCCCGGATCCCCCCCAGAAGATCTTCGTAGACACCACGAGATCAGACCGTTTCCACCCACGCTTCTTGATGACTCGCCCCATCACGACTTCGGCGTTCCCTCCTGCGTACGCCTCTGCGTTGTCGAAGAAATTCACGCCGGATTCGTACGCCGCGGCCATGCACTCGTCGCAAACTGCCTCTCCCACCTGCCCCCCGTACGTGATCCACGCCCCGAGCGACAACGATGAGATCCGAAGACCCGATCCTCCCAGACGCCGGTACTCCATGTTCCTTCTGTCCTTTCCTTTCAAACGATGTCCACTCGACCGCTCGCCCGGCCGAGCCTTCACCCGTGTCCCGTGCCCCGCGCCGAACACATCCCCCGATCCGTCTTACCCAGCGCCTCCTCCGCCTCCTCCGCTTCCGCCTCCACCGCCTGCGCTCGCTCCGCCTCCCGTCCCCGCCGCCGAGCTCATCGTCGTGGAAACGGCGTCCACCATGGTCGAGAGTCCCGAGGCGAGCCCCGACAACCCGCCGTCCGCCGCTCCCGATTGAGAAACGTAGAACCAAACCGGGCTGACTCCCGTCTGGCGCCCGTCGTCGAGAATCAAGTTCGGCAACAGATTCTTGTGCAGACCGAATACGATCCCCGCCGATAAATACCGTCCCCATTCGGGCGAATGCAACGTCACCGGTCCCAACCCGCGACCGATCGACCTGAGATGCGATCTGAAAGACTTCCAGGCGACAAGAAGCCGCTGTCCCTCGTGGGTCCGTCGGCTGAGGAAGACGGTGAAGAACGCCGCTATGAAGCCGGCGGCGGCCGCGGGAATCCCCGCATAGACGAGGGAGGAGATGCTCATGAACACCCCCGCCGCTATGACGAGCGCCCCGAACACCGCGTTCGTGACCATGGCCGTCACAGGATACGGCTCGAAGAAACGGAGCGATGAACAATACGTCTCCACACTCTTGCCCCACGAGCGGAAAAACTTCCTGAATTTGAGACGCTTGCTCGCTGCGGCCTTCCTGAGATTAGCAATGGAAAAGCCGCTCGCATCGCCGGCTTCGTTCAACACGAATTGAAGGAGTTCTTGTTCGAAAGGCGCGAGATCCGAGAGAGGTTTCGCCACGACATCGAAACGATAATCAGTCCGCTTCTTTCTTCTTCCGAACAGACCTTTCGATTCGGCGACGGTCTCGCGGATCTCGAGATGACCGCGGTTCGCGAGATCGAGGAGCGTTGCCGCCACCGCGGGGCCCGCCACCGTCCGGTTCATGAGATACGAAACCGCTGCAGGCGGATGATCGCTGGGAATTTCGCCAGGGACAGCGTGAGGAGCAACGGTGTGCGGACGCCCGTGCCGCAAGAAGAAGACGAGCCAGACACCGGGCGCCGCCAATCCGATGAGAATCGACAGCGGCAGCCACTTGCTCGCTTTCGCGGCTCGGCGCTGGTGATCGATGGCCGCAGCCTCGCGCCACTCCGCTTGTTCCTTGCGCAAACGGTTCGATTGCTCGGCCCAGGCTGTCTCCTCTTCCAGCACGGGTTCGAGACGAGGCTCTGTCCCGGCCAAGGCCAGCGAGGCGAAAGCCTCGCCGGGGACTACGACACGTGCCTCCCAGAAAGTGCCTGTGGGGAGCGGCGCAACGTTGAGCGAAATGACGGCCGATGGGAGAATCTGCAAGCCGCCGTGCAGGGGCCCGTGTGCCCATGCGCGGATCGCGGAGGCCTCGACCGAAGGGGGCAGGGTGATCTCGACATCCACACGGGCGATGGGCCGGTCCCATCCTTCGCCGACGAACTTGTAGTAGATTTCCGCGATGTCGGGGTATCGGCGAACGACCCCCTTCATCGAGTAGGACACGGTAAACGTCCGTTCTTCGTTCTTCGCCGCGTAGTACCAGCTGATTCGCACGCCTCCGTCGTCCGTCGAAGAAACGGAGTACGTGCCCGGCGAACGCGTGTCGGAACGCTCGAACACCACCAAACGCTCCCCCACCGCGACGGCGACGAGCTCTTCTCCGCTTTTCAGCGGGATGTCGCGGTACGCGTACGAGAACTCGCCCTGGAAATCGTACGCAATCTGCTCGCGCACCTGCAGGAGTCCGTCCGATCCCACGACAGCCTTTATCGCGATACTCTCGACGGAGTACGACTTCGCGAGCGCCATGGATGGCAGAAGCAGGACCCCGGCGATGAGAAATGAAGTGACGAAGAGCTTTTTCATACGTCTTATGTACCCGAACCCCTCCACGTCATTCAAGCGTAAAAAGCCGCGGGGACGAGGATTCCCTTGATGGGCGCTCGCCAATTGCTTACGTTCTTGCGAGAACCTTGTCGGTTTCCGCGACAGGGACCGGATGCCGTGCCATGTTCGTGCGCCAAATCAAAAGGAGCAGCGCTCATGTCCCAGGCTGTCACTCACTCTTGGAAGGCCAAGGATGGATCGCGGATCCGTGTGACCATAGAGCCTTCACAAATCTACGAGAACGTCTGTCGTTTCGCCGTGGAGCCCGCACTGTACTCGGACGGGGCGATTCATGTTCCGGGAAGGGCAAAGGCGGCGGACTCCCCTCTCGCCCAGCGGCTCTTCCAGATGGAAGAAATCACCGAGCTGCTCGTCGCGGGCGATTCCGTGTCGGTCACGACCGCCCAGGCCGCCGCATGGGAAGAGCTCGGCGCGCGAGTGGCCTCCGCCATCCGCGACCAAATCGAATCCGGGGTCCCAAGCGTGTCTCCGGACCACAAGAAGAGCCTCCCCGCGGCGGAGGTCATACGCGAGAAGGTCCACCGGCTCATCGCGACGGCCATTGCCCCGGCCGTCGCTTCTCACGGCGGCGAGGTCAGGCTCCTCGATGTCAGGGGAAACAACGTGTATCTCCAGTTCGGAGGAGGTTGTCAGGGGTGCGGGATGGCTCACGTCACACTGAAGTACGGAGTCGAGCGGCTCATACGCGAACACATCCCCGAGGTGGGCGAGATCCTCGACACCACCGATCACGCGGGCGGCACGAATCCCTACTATTCTCCGCAGCCGCGGTGAGCGCGGCGAACGCGCAGCCACCCGCTTACTCCCCAATGATCTTCACGAGGACGCGCTTCCGCCGGCGCCCGTCGAACTCGCCGTAGAAGATCTGCTCCCAAGGACCGAAATCCAGACGCCCGTCCGTTACGGCGACGACAACCTCGCGCCCCATGATCTGCCTTTTGAGATGGGCATCCCCGTTATCCTCGCCGGTTCGGTTGTGCCGGTACCGGCTCGTGGGCTCGTGAGGCGCCAGCTGCTCGAGCCAGTCCTCGTAATCCTGGTGAAGACCCGATTCGTCGTCGTTGATGAACACAGACGCCGTGATATGCATCGCGTTCACGAGGGCAAAGCCGTTCTCGACCCCGCTCTCGCGGACGCAGTCCTGGACCTCTTCCGTCATGTTGACGAAGCCCCGTCGGGACGGTGTCTCGAACCACAGTTCCTTCCTGTAGTGTTTCATTCGTCGCACCTCGTATTCGATTTCATCACCCCGCGGTTCGCGAGAACAAACGCGCGGAGACAAACACGAAAAACGGCGCCCGATCCTTCGATCGGGCGCCGTTCCGTTTTTCAAGTTCAGCGAGCCGGCCTCTATTCGGTGTAGAGCGCCTTCACCTGGCCCCACGTCGTCTCCTCGGTGGGGACGTTGCACGGGCAAGACGGCATCATGTTAACGATGCCCGCGCCGCCTGTTCCGTACGCCATGACATAGAAGCAGTCGGGGATCTCGATCTTGCCGGACCCAAGACTCGGATCGGGAATCACTGACCAGCGGCAACACTGTCCCGCGCTGACGACCTGGTACAACGACGACATGATGTGGAACGTACCCGTTTTGCAGGTAGGATATCCGATCGTGATACCAGTGGCCGTGTTCCCGAAATTGACGGCGAACACCGGCATATCAGCCAGACGAACGGCCATCATGCACGTCGGGGCCGGGGCGGCCCACTGGGACGCCGTCGCTCCGATCGCATTGACGTGGACGAAATAGTAGGAAACAAAGCCAGGAGTTCCCGGCAGATTACAGTTCGTCCCGGCGGGGTCGGCAAAAATGCCGATGCTCCCGTTGGTGGCGGCGAACGCCATGCTCGCGGCGAACAGTGTCGCTATCGCGAGGAATACCACTTTTTTCATAACGCAAATCCTCCTTGTGAACAACGTACGCTGTTGAAGCACTGCAGCTGGCAAATCCTGAAAGCAAGTCGCTCTCCCGCGCGACGCGCGGCGGCTCACTCTCGAATGTTGCAGAAGTAGTTTAGCACGAAATCGAGCGGGAAGTCAATACCATAGTTCGAGACACGCCCCGCGGGGCCAGAACATTCACCGGTGCGGCCTCCCCAGATGATGTCGGGGCGGCGCCTCGATCCTCGAAATGCCCCGGAAGGTCCCGTCGCACCGTGCACCTCCGGCCGAAGGCGACGGATTCCACCTTCGTCTCGTGGGTAGCACTTCGGGGTTCCTATCTCGATCGAGGACCACGCCTGCCGCCACGACCCCCATGGGAATACGCGGGTCCGGGCCCTCCGCGGCACTCAGTGCCCGCGCTACTCACCGAGAACCTGGACCACGACCTTACGCGTACGGGGGCGATTGTCGAAATCGGCGAGCACAACTTGCTGCCACGTCCCTAGCAGCATCCGCCCGTTCGAGAACGGAACGGTGTGTGACGTCTTGAGCAGAAACGAGCGCATGTGTGCGAACCCATTGCCGTCGTGCCAGGTCTCATCGTGATGGTAGCGCTTGTGTGCCGGGAGCACGCTCTCAAAAAACTCGGGGATATCCTCCAAGAGCCCGGGCTCGAACTCGACCGTGCTGATCCCCGCTGTCGACCCGACAACGGCTATGCACACAAGCCCGTCCTTCAGGCCCGCGCGGCCCAGGCACCCCTGGACTTCTTCCGTGATGTCCTCGATGTGACAGAAGCCTCTTGTCGCGACACTAAAATCAAAGGTCCTCACAGACATCGTACCCTCGCTTTGTAGAAAATGCAGGACGGCACCGACGGCGAGCGTTCGCTAACCTGGAATGTCCCTTCTGTTGAACTGATGGAGAGAGAGGAGAAGACATACGCCGGTCACCAGGGCGAGAATGAGCGCATCCGATCCGAAGCTCCCCTCGCCGGACATCAGCTTCTGCGGTTGATAGTAGGTGAAAATGTTGAAGCGAGTCGTCACTCTTAACGCGTCCCACAACGGCGTCAGAAAGTGCACGACATAAAACGTCAGCACCACGACGGCGGTCCAGAGTGCCGGCCTGCTTCCCTTGCCGCCGTATGCGGAGACGAGTATCGCCACCGATTGCACGAGAAGAAAAAGCACCCACAGGTTCGCTCCGATCGCGAGAAGCTTCACGAGAAAGTCCCCGCTCACCCCGTGGAAAACCGTGAGCGCCACCACCGAACCGGCAAGCGCCCCGCAGACGACGAGGAGGTTCATCGCGCCGGTCACCACCCACAACGACAAGAGCAGGCGAGTTCGGCTGAAGGGGTGGGCGAGGACGAGTTCCATGCTGCCGTCCTCTATTTCGCCGCTCACGTGGCGCGCGGGCATCGACACCGCGTTGATCGCGAGAAGGACCATCATGATCGGGTGGCTGAAGCCGAAGGCCG
>Ga0315273_10002968_pt1 | contig 20328 bp, 24 predicted proteins | sample YL17G02_0_MG_FD_205753 | JGI IMG/M metagenome (GOLD analysis project Ga0315273, IMG submission 205753) | Sediment microbial communities from Yellowstone Lake, YNP, Wyoming, USA - YL17G02_0 | ecosystem: Environmental > Aquatic > Freshwater > Lake > Sediment | place: USA: Wyoming | collected... | reverse complement strand
TAGTCTCCCCCTCCCCCAGACCCCCTCCCCCTCAGTGCCACCACCATGCTTTTGCCCCTACACTTATCTTACAAGCTGGCCGTGTGGTTCCACGACGCGGTGTACGACCCGGCCCGGCAGGACAACGAGGAACGCAGCGCCGCCCTGGCGTCCCGCAGGACCTCCGCGCTGGGCCTGCCGCCCGCCCTCATCCGGGAGGCCTCCCGCCTGATCCTGGCCACCCGCCACGTCGGTCCCGACGAACCGGAGGGGGCGGCGAATCCTAGCGCGCCGGGCGAACCGGGGGAGGCCCTGATGCGTGACCTCGATCTGGCGGTTTGGGGCGGCTGCTGGGCACGATTCCTGCGCTACGAGCGGCGGATCGCCCGGGAGTATTCCGGGCTGCCGCGGGAGCGCTTCCGCGCCGGCAGGACGGCGCTGCTGCGCTGCTTCCTGCGCCGGCCGTTCCTCTACGCCACCCCGGAGTTTCGGCGGCGCTTCGAGCGCCGGGCCCGCGAGAACCTGGGGCGCGCCCTTGCCCGGCTGGAGCGGGCTAAGCCCCGCCCGGCGCAACGCCCGGGTGATCGCCCGGCGCCGCCCCGTTCAGACAGGCCAGGAGCTGGTCCAGCCCCGTGATGATGTCGCAGTCGGTGATCTCCTCTAGGCCCAGGCGACCGAAGCGGTTGACAATCAGGGGCCGCATGCCCGCCCTGCGGCAGCCCACGGCGTCGTCATAGTAGTTGTCCCCCACGTACAGGCACTGCTCCCCGCGCAATCCCGCGCGCTGGAGCGCGGTGCGGAAGATCTCCGCCGCGGGCTTCTCCGCGCCCACTTCCGAGGAGATGACGATGGGGTCGAAGAACTGCGACAGGCCGTGGGAGTCCAGCAGGCCGCGCGCGCTGGAGTCCCAGTTGCTGATCACCCCCAGTCCGATGCCGCGGCGCTGCAGCTCGCTCAACACCTCGCGTACCCCCGGGAAGGGGACCCAGTAGGGGCGGGTCCGCTGCTGGCGCTCGCGCCAGAGTCCGGCGGCGGCGCACAGGTCCGCCCTGATCCCCAGCCGGTAGTTGACACCCCCGAGAAACCACGGCATCGGGGAGTAGACCGGGTTGCCGAACACGCCGGGGTACTCCCGCATGAAGCGCTTGTCCTCCAGATGGAACGCCCGCTCGATCTCGGGCAGCGCAATCTGGAAGCCCAGCTCGCGCAGCGCCTCCTGGTAGGCCGCCGCCCCCTGGGCGTACAGCAGGGTGAAGCCGATGTCGAAGAAGACGAAAGAGGTGTTTTCCATGGCCTGCGGCCTACCACCATACGAACTCCCCGCCTCCCGTGTCAATGCGGGTGTACCTCCGCGCGCGGCCGGATTCGATCTTTTCTTGATATTTCGGCCGGCGGGGGATATGCTCGTAGCAATACCATGGAACTGAAGAACTACCAGGAGGACCTCGTCCTGCACATCGCCGAGATCGTGCTGGAGGATCGGCCCGACGTCAAGAAGGGCGGGGGGCTGCTCCTGGACGTGGCCGCCTACGCCCTTAACCGGTTGCCCCCGCGCTACATCCTCAGCGAGCGGGGCTTCACGCGCCTGGCCGCGGACCACTACGTGGAAGGGGACAATGGCGACGGCCTGGCCGGCCTGGTGGAGGTGCTGCTCCTGGTCAACAAGGCCGTGGACACGATCGCCGGGCGCCGAAAGCCGGCGGCTGGCGGGGCGGCGGCCGGCGAGGAGGAGCGGACCCTCCTGGGCTACTGGCACAACCTGCCTTACCTGATCGGCCGGGTCGCCGATCGCGGGCGCGCTGTGGTCGGCGCGTCCGTAACCCTGTACGTGAACGGGAAACCGGCCCTGCTCGCGGCGGAGGCGGGCTGGACCAACCCCTACCTGACCAATGCGGCCACGCGCGGCTTCTACAGCTTCCTGCCGAAATCCACCCGGTCCCGGCCGCGGACCCGGCGTTTCCGGCTGCGGCTCACCTTCCAGCACCCGGATTTCTTGGAGGCCAGCCTGGAGCGCACCGCCCAGACCGAGGGGGAGTTCTCCGCCCTGGGCCGCATCGACAGCGACCGCATCCTCAACCTGGGCACCGTCAGCCTGCATCCCCGCCGCCGGAAGTCCGGCGTGTAGCCCCCTGCTACGGCGCGCGAGTATATTCTACTCCTATGCCGGAGCGGGTGCTGATCATCGAGGACGACCGGGAAATCGCAGACCTGGTGGCGCTCAACCTCAGGGTGTTCAGCTCGTTTCGAGTTGGTACCGGGAAGACCTGTGCCCTCGAAGCGCAGTTCGGTCGCCTCACCCCCATTGACCCGAACCGGCGGGCCTTCGCGGCCCTACCGCTTACGCCTTGGGCCCGAAGTGCTTCAAGAGGACGAGCGGTTCGGAGGCGCTCGGGTTCCGGATCGTGATCCCTTCCCTCGCCGCCTTGGCGCTGACAAAGACCTCGTCGCGGGTCATCTCGCCAAACCGAATCAAGGCCGGAGCCTCGATCTCCAGGGCGCCTAGGGTCCCGTGGCCTTGTACCACGATTGCCCCGTAGGGACCCTCGTCCCGGATCAGGGCGGATCGGCCCGGCAGAACCGTCAACTCCTTGGCCGAGAAGAACTCCGATTTATAGACGATCCAATTCTCCTGGTACCCCTCTTCCTGCATCTCCTGGACCGGCTTCAGCGGCTTCGGTGGCATGAAGCGGTGGGCGAAGAAGTCCGGGTCCACGTTCAGCTCCCAGTCCAGCAGGCTTACGATGTAGTCCAGGTCGTTCCTGTGCTTTTCCGGGATGTTTTTGGTCAGCAGCTCCCGCGGCGTGTAGGCTTCCCAAACGATGTTCTGGAACATGGCGAACACATCCGAAGCTCGCTGAGGCTCGTAGGTGAGCAGTGAGCCCGGAGCGTGAAGGATCCCCGGCGGCACATCCCAGCCGGTGCCGAGCTTGAGCTTGTAAGCCCGGGACAGAAACAGGATGTCGTTGTCTTTGTTCTCCCAGCCGGCCAGGCACTGCTTCACTTCCTCCTTGGTGGTGCCGGGGTGCAGGCCGAAGAAGGTGTAGGGAAACCACCCGCCGTGGTTGTTCAGCTGCGGCGGGAAAAAATAGGCCTCCGGCTTTCCCAGCTGCCCGACGTCGGCGGCCCTGGCATCGGAATGATGGATGTGGTGCGGCAGGGGCTCCTGGTTGTCGAAGAACTTGCTGTACATCACCCAGCCGCCGTGCTTCTTCACCACCTCGCGGCCGAGGATCTCCTCCCCCTTCAGATCCAGGGCATCCTTGAAGAGCACCTTGGCGCTCCTGCCTCCGTCCTCCACGTAGATGTAGCTCAACCCTTCGTCGGGCGTGGTCAGGGGTCCGTTGTCCGCCTTGGTGGTGGAGGCGAACCAGCGTTCGTCGATGCCGCCCCGGTTGGCGCCGAAGGCGTAGTAGTCGTCAGGATGCAGCTTCAGGCGACGCCCGGGAATGCAGAAGGAGCGAGGTACCCAGGTCGGCGAGAGCCGGAACACTCCTTGACCCTGGTTCAGGGCTGTTTCAATCCGTTGTCTGTCACTCATGCTTGGTGCCCTCCGTCCCTATTGTACACACTTAGGGACTTCGGTACAGCGCCGGATCGGCGGCAGCCGGGCGCCAGCGAGGCGACCCAGGCGCTTGCTCCCCTAAGAGCGTGACGGTAGCCTTGTCGACCATGACGATGTGCACGTCATCTGCGGTGTTCTTGCGGACCGTCAGAATGAACTCCAACGAGGCTGTTAATGCAAACCCGGGATTGTGCCATGCTCCGCGCTCGATGACCAGCCCCTTGCTCCCATCGACGATGAACGCCACCGCCTGGCTCATGTCGGGCCTGTCCTCGTTGTTGCCCATTCGCAGCGGCGGCGCGAACACCAGGATCCCGACCCCTTTTATGGGGATGAACAGCAGCAGCCCCCAATCGCCCATTCGAACTCCTGCAATCCCTCGTGCACCCAGTGCACGTCCTTCTTGGAAGGCGCCATATCCGTGGGCTGGGAGCCGCAATTGCAGAGGAAATCGGCGAACATGGTGGTCTGCCCGCTCACGTTGTGCATCATCTGCATTGTCAGAGTGCCGTTGACATCCGCTTCGCAACCGCAGACGATCGACTGCTTGGGGCCGTCGGCATCGGACTGGTCGTTCAGCAAGGCGTGGGCCAGACAGAAGGTGGTGTGGATCGGCGGGAGATGCGGCAGGCACTTGACCGCGATGGCGTCGTAGCCATTTTCGACAATGAGTTCTTTCAAGGCCAGGTACATGCGGATCTGGGCCTTCAGCGCTGCCTCCTTGGCCTCGATTCCGCCGAAGGCTTTCTTCATCCAGGCGTGGAACTCGGCGACCTTCTCCTCCGCAATGCGCTTGGAGCGCTCGATCACGGCTATCTCGTCCCAGCCGTCGATGTCGACTCCGAAGCGGCTCTTGATCGCACTGGGGTCGACGTGGGCGGTATACATCCCCATGCAGCGGCTGCCGCCGATCCCGAAGGTGGTCCCCCGAAGCCGCATCGCCGCGGCGGCGCCGGTGCACCAGACGCGGATTCTCTCCAGGATTTCAGGGTTGTCGAAATCTCCGTGTACCAGGGTTGTTGTCGCTCCGACCTCGTCGAGAGCTCCCCGGGCGATGGCGCCGCCTACGATCCCCAGATTGCCCGGGCCGGAGTTGGTCCAGATCAGGATGGGAAGGCGGACCGTCTCGGCCAGCTCGACGGTGACGTTGGAGTACGTCCAGGTACCCACGTACGCCACCACCGTTTCGGCGCCACGCTCGCGCAGGATCCGGCCGTCGCGCACCATTTCCGCCTTGCTCCGGGACAGCCCTTCGCCGGCGGCCACCACCTCGAAGCCGAGGCGTTGAAGCGCGGTATTTGCCCGGCGATGATCGTCCAGCACTTTATTTACGACCGCAGCGGGCCAGGTTTTATCAAGCGACATGGTTGGGATCAGTCCAATTTTAGGTTTCATCGACAGCTCCTGACAGATATCGTTTCGGCGCGAGCTCAATACCAGCCGAACTCGTTGGCCGCCTCGTACAAGGCAACCACGTTTTCCGGCCGCACGTTGGCCTGGATGATGTGGTAGTCGCTGACCCTCTCCACGTGGTCGAGGAACCTGCGCAGGTAGGGGACCACCATTCGTAGATGGAGCCTTTGAGGGCGTGATCCAAGGACTGAATCTTCTCCACGACCTTCATACGTTCTTCCGGAAGGCTCACTGGGTTTTCCTCCTGTCTGCATGTTTCTCTTGCGTACAGACCTTCTACCGCAAAAACCCACTCCCGCAAGAGCAGAAGTGGGAAAAAACTGCGCCCTCTCCCTACCGTCCTGTCAAGGTGTTATTGCCGCAGGCAACTATTGATCAACAAATTCGCAAAGGTCTCAAGGAAAGTCGAGATCCTGGGTCCACTCTCCGGAAGGCGCACGATGACGCTGCGGCGCAGAGGACCGGCCGTATCCGAATCCGTCGCCGCGCCAGTATATTCTTTACGTATGCCGGAGCGGGTGCTGATCATCGAGGACGACCGGGAAATCGCGGACCTGGTGGCGCTCAACCTCAGGGACCTGGGGCTCGCCGCCGAGCGGGCCGCCGACGGGCGTTCGGGCCTGGCCAAGGCGCTCGCCGGGGAGTACTCCCTGATCGTCCTGGACCTGATGCTGCCGAAGCTGGACGGCCTGGCCGTGTGCCGGCGCATCCGGGAGGTCAACCCGTTCACGCCCATCCTCATGCTCACCGCCAAATCCGAGGAGGTGGACCGGATCCTCGGGCTGGAGCTGGGCGCGGACGAGTACATCACCAAGCCGTTCAGCGTGCGCGAGTTGAGCGCCCGGGTCAAAGCGCTCCTGCGGCGCGTGCGCACGCACCGTGAGGCCCTGTCCGGCCGCGCGGGCAAGGGTAGTATCGAGCTGGGCGGCCTGGCCCTCGACCTAGCGAAGCGCAAGGTGACCCTGGAGGGGCGCACGGTGGAGCTCACCGCCAAGGAGTTCGACCTGCTGGCCCTTTTCGCCCGCAACCCGGGGCGGGTCTACAGCCGGCCGGAGCTGCTCGCGCTGGTCTGGGGCTATCAGTACGAGGGCTACGAGCACACCGTGAACTCCCACATCAACCGCCTGCGCGGCAAGATCGAGCGCGACCCGGGCCGCCCCACCTACCTGCGCACGGTCTGGGGGGTTGGCTACCGCTTCGCCGAGCCGGGGGAGCTGGAGCCGTGAGCGGGCTGCTGCGTTCCTTCTACGCGCGCCTGGCGACGATCTTCCTCGTGCTGGTGCTGGCGCTGGCCGCGGGCCTGCTGGCCATCGCCTTCCGCCTGGCCGGACACCTGTTCGACGAGGTGGAACAGCTTCTCAACAGGGACTACGCCGGGAGCATCGCCGCGGAGCTCGAGCCTTTGGTGGCCGAGGGCTTCGCCGAGGGGCGGGTCCAGGAGGCCATCCACTACATGATGGTGCTGAACCCCCGCGTGGAGATCTACATCCTGGACGCCGGCGGCAGGGTGTTGGCCTTCTTCGCCCCGCCCGCGGAAAGCCTCCCCCGCGGCAGCGTGGAGCTCCAGCCCGTGCTGAGCTTCCTGGCCACCGGCAGGCCGATCCTCGGCGAGGACCCGCGCTCGGTGCGCCGCAAGCCCTTCTCCGCCGCCACCCTGCGCCTGGGCGGGGAGACGGGATACGTCTACGTCATCCTGGGCGGCCAGCGCTACGACCGTTTCCTGGGCTCCAGCAGGGACAGCTATTACCTGCAGGCGGGTCTGGCCGCCTTCCTGCTGGCCGTCGCGGCGACGCTGCTGGTCGGATTTGCCCTGTTCTTCCTGCTTACCCGGCGCCTCGCCTCGCTGGCCCTGGCGGTGAAGGCCTTCGAGCGCGGGGAGCTGGACCGCCGGGTCCAGGCGCGGGGCGGCGACGAGCTGGGGGCCCTGGGGCGATCCTTCAACGAGATGGCGGCGAGCATCCAGGCCGGCGTGGAAAAGCTGCGCATCGCGGAGAACGAGCGCCGCGAGATGATGGCTAACATCTCCCACGACCTGCGCAGCCCCCTGGCCTCGATCCGGGGGCACATCGAGACTCTGCTGCTGAAGGACCTCGGGGCGGCCGAGCGCCAGGGCTTCCTGGAGACCGTGCTCAGGAACATCGCCGGCTTCCAGAAGCTCGTGGAGGAGCTCTTCGAGCTCGCCCGCCTGGAGGCCGGGCAGGCGCGCCCGCGCTCGGAGCCCTTCCAGCTCGCGGAGCTCGTGCAGGACGTCGTGCTCAAGCTCCGGCCGCAGGCGCAGGGCGCCGTGGTAAGCCTGACGGCGGAGCTGCCCCAAGAGCTGCCGCTGGCCCACGGGGAAATCGGGCTGATCGAACGCCTGCTCACAAACCTGATCGAGAACGGCTTGCGTTTCACGCCGGCTGGCGGCAGCGTGCACGTGGCCCTCACCGGCGAGAGCGGGGGGACCCGGGTCTCGGTGTCCGACACCGGGAGCGGCATCGCGCCCGAGGACCTGCCGCACGTCTTCGAACGGTTCTACCGCGCCGATCACAATCGCTCCACCGGGGGCGCCGGGCTGGGGCTGGCGATCGCCCGGCAGATCGCGGAGCTGCACGGCGCCCGCCTGCAGGTGGAGAGCACCCTCGGCCGGGGTTCCCGTTTCCACTTCCTCCTGGCGTGACCGTTTTTTTCAACTTCCGTGATCTTTTCGTGACCTTCCCTCCGTATGTTATCGCTTACGGAGGTTTGTAATGAAACGAATGATTCCCTGGTTGCTTCTGCTGAGCCTGGCCGGGACGGCCGCCTTCGCTCAGGATGGCATGATGGCCCCTCCCGCCGAGAGCGAACAGGGAGGCTCGATGATGATGTCGGGCTCCGCCTCCCGGATCATCCCGTTCCAAGACCTATCCACGGCGAGGCTGCTGGCGGCGCAGGGCCCGACGGTGCTGTTCTTCTCGGCCTCCTGGTGCCCCACGTGCCGGGCGGCGATGCGCGAGCTGGAGGCCGGGTACGGCAGGCTGGGTGACACGGTAGTGGTCGTGGTGGACTACGACCGCTCCGGTGACCTGAAAAAGAGGTACGGGGTGACCTACCAGCATACCTGGGTGCAGATCGATTCTGGAGGCAGGAAGCTGGCGGTCTGGAGCGGCGGCGGGGTTGACGAGATCCTCCGCAAGGTGGTGCGATGAGCGCTCTACTCGCTTTCGCCTTCGTCTCAGGGGTGATCACCATCCTGTCCCCCTGCATCCTTCCGGTCCTGCCCGTGGTTCTTTCCGGCGGGGTGGGGGGCGGCAGGGGGCGTCCGTTCGGGGTCGTCCTGGGGTTCGCCGTTGCCTTCGCGACGTTCACCCTCGCGCTCACCGCGCTGGTGCAGTCACTCGGCGTGCCACCCGACGCCCTGCGTTACGTGGCCGTGGGGCTGATCGTGGTCTTCGGGCTGGTGATGGCCGTGCCCAAGCTGCGGGAAGGCTTCGAGCTGCTGACTGCCCGGCTGGCCGGAGCAGGAAGGGCACGCCGGCCAGGGGTGGCGGATCCGGGGCGGAAGCGCGGTGGTTTCTGGGGCGGGATCGTCGTGGGCCTCGGCCTGGGGCTGGTCTGGACCCCCTGCGTGGGGCCGATCATGGCCTCGGTGGTGAGCCTGGCGCTCACCCGCCGGCTGGACGGGGGGGCCGTGGCCATCACCCTGGCCTACACCCTGGGCACCTCCCTGGCCATGATGGCGATCATGCTGGGAGGGCGGACGCTGCTCACCCGCGTGCCCGCGCTGGCCAGAAGGAGCGCGGCGATCCAGCGCGTGTTCGGGGTGCTCCTGATCGTCGCCGGCATCGCGGTGGTCCTGGGCTGGGACCGGCGCTTCCAGAGCGCGGTCCTGAACGTCTTTCCGGGTTACGGCGCCGGCCTGACCGCGGTGGAGGACACCTCGCCGGTGCAGAACGCCCTGGCAGTGCGGTCGGGGGCAGGGGAAGGCACCCCGGCGTCGGGGGAAGGCTCGCTCGGGGACTTCGGGCCCGCCCCGGCCCTGGTCGCCGCCGGGGGCTGGTTCAACTCCGTGCCCCTGCGGCTGGAGGACCTGCGTGGCAAGGTCGTGCTGCTGGATTTCTGGACCTACAGCTGCGTCAACTGCGTGCGAACGCTGCCGCACCTGCGCCGCTGGTATGAGGCCTATAAGGGTCAGGGGTTGCTGATCGTCGGGGTGCACACCCCCGAGTTCGAGTTCGAAAAAAGCTCGGCGAACCTGGGCCGGGCGATCCACGAGTTGGGCGTCACCTGGCCCGTGGTCCAAGACAACGACTACGCGCAGTGGAACGTTTACGCCAACCGCTATTGGCCCGCGCACTACCTGATCGACGCCCGGGGCCGCCTGCGCTACTTCCACTTCGGCGAGGGCGCTTATGAGGAGTCGGAGCGCGTCATCCGGGCCCTGCTGCGGGAGGCGGGGGGCGTGGTCGGCAGGCCGGTTTCCGGACCGGGGACGGAGCCGGCAGCCGGCACCCCGGAAACCTACCTGGGCTACGGCCGGGCCCGCGGCTTTGCCTCCGCGGTGGCCCCGGTGCCGGACCGGGAGGCGCAGTACCGGCCGGCGCGCGTGCCTGGCAACGGGGAATGGAGCCTGTCGGGAAGCTGGACGATCGGCAGGGAGTACATCGTGCCCGCGTCAGCGGGGGCCTTGGAGTTGGGTTTCACGGCCCGTAATGTGTACCTGGTCGTGGAGCCGGAAGCCGCGGGGGGAAGCATCCGGGTCCAGGTGGACGGGCGCCCGGGCCCGGACACGGCGGACGTGAAGGATGGGGTGCTGGTAGCCGAGGAAAGCAGGCTCTACCAGCTGGTCGCGCTGCGGGAACCGGGCCCGCATGTCCTGCGCCTGGAGGTGAACGGCAGGCTGAGGCTGTTTGCCTTCACCTTCGGCTGATTGATGTAAGGAAGGAGAGAACAATGAACGGTATTGTGTCTATTGGGATACTGGCGTTTGTCTTGCTGGGCATCCTGCCTGCGGGCGCGCAAGAGGGGGGGGCCGAGTACCGCAAGCCGCCCCGCGCGGAGCTGATGAAGAGGCTCACGAGGATGCAGTTCCACGTGACCCAGGAGGAGGGAACCGAACCCTCCTTTCGCAACGAGTACTGGAACAACCACCGGGCGGGACTCTACGTGGACGTGGTCTCCGGGGAGCCGCTGTTCAGCTCCACGGACAAGTACGAGTCGGGCACCGGCTGGCCGAGCTTCACCCGGCCGCTGGAGTCGGGTGGCGTGCTGGAACGGGTCGATAGCGGCTTCGGTATGGTGCGCACCGAGGTGCGCAGCCGCCAGGCCGACTCGCACCTGGGCCACGTCTTTCCGGACGGCCCGGCGCCCACGGGCTTGAGGTACTGCCTCAACTCCGCGGCGCTGCGCTTCATCCCGGTCGAGGACCTGGAACGGGAAGGCTATGGCCAGTACCTGAGCCTATTCGCGAAATGACAGAGTGACCTGGAGGCGATATGAAGATTGTTGCCGGTATCAAGCCCGCGGCGTGGCTCGCGGCTGCATTGTTCCTGCTGGGTCCCGTGCTCGCGCGTGCGGACTTCCCTGGCCCGCCGGTGGATCCGGCGATACAGGGGGGACCGCGCACGGCGGTGTTCGCCGGGGGCTGTTTCTGGGGGGTGGAGGCCGTGTTCGAGCGGCTGCAGGGGGTGCAGGAGGTCGTATCCGGCTACTCCGGCGGCGAGCAGAAGACCGCCAGTTACCCGCTCGTGGGCACGGGCAGGACCGGCCACGCGGAATCCGTGCGGATCACCTACGACCCGGCCCGGGTCAGCTATGGCACGCTCTTGAAGGTGCTCTTCTCCGTGGCCCACGATCCCACGCAGCTCAACTACCAGGGGCCGGACCACGGGACCCAGTACCGCTCGGCGATCTTTTATGCCGACGAGGGCCAGCGGCGGGTCGCCGAGGAGTACATCCGCGCGCTGGACAAGGCCCGGGTATTCCCCAGGAAGATCGTGACGCAGCTCGCCCCGCTGGAGGCCTTCTACCCGGCGGAGGAGTACCACCAGGATTACTTGAAGGGGAACCCCACCCAGCCCTACATCGTGATGTGGGACCTTCCCAAGCTCGCCCATTTGGAGAGGGAGTACCCGCAGCTGCTGCGCTAGGAGCGGGGGCCGGCGGCGGGTCAGCCCTCGGGGGTAGCTCCGCGGATCGGCGACTCGCGCAGCAACACGGCCAGCACCACGGCCACCACGGTCAGGAGGAGCAGCGCGATCAGGGAGCGGGTCATGGAGCCGGAGGGCGCCATGAAGGCCTCCATCCCGAAGATGAACAGGATGCCCGAGATCTGTCCCATCACCAGCAGCAGGCTGTTGGAGGTGCCCTCCGGGGCGGGGAGGGTGATCTCCGCCCCGTACTGGAACCCGATCGGGCCGGCGCTGAGCAGGAAGAAGCCGAACAGGAAGCCGGAGGCCAGCAGCAGCCAGGGGCGCGTGGCGAAGGTCACCCCCGCCAGTCCCGGCAGGAGGCCGATAAGGGCCATGAGGATGAAGGGCTTGCGCCGCCGGAGGGCGTCGGAGGCCAGCGGCACGGCCACCGCACCGAGTATCCCCCCCGCCAGCATGAGCCCGCCGAGCAGTCCCGCCTGGGCGCTGGAGAAGCCGCGCGCCCGCACGATGGTCTCGATCCAGGTGGTCACGCTGTTGAACATCCCCAGGCCGATGAAGAAGATGGCCAGCAGCAGGAGGAAGTCCCGGTTGCGGAGCATGCTGCGCAAACCCACGAAGACCAGGGAGCGGGCGTCCTGCTCCGCCCCGGCGGGCGGCGTGCGCGGGCGTTCCCGGGCCAGGGCCAGGAACAGGGCCGCGGCGGCCACGGCTGCGAACCCGTAGACCCGCAGCATGCCGCCGATCCGCAGGTGGAGGGTCAGTGTCGGGGTGACGAGCATTGCCGCCAGGATCCCGAGGTAGATGCCCAGGGTACCCAGGCCGGCGGCGGTGGCGCGCTCCTGCGGGGGGAACCAGCGGGCGGCCAGCTTGGTGATGGCGCCGAGCACCAGAGGCTGGCCCAGGGCGATCGCGATCTGGGCCGCGAACACTAGCTCCAGGCGGGCGGACAGGAATCCGCGGCCCAGGGCGCCCGCCGCGGTCAGCAGCGCGCCGGCGCCTACCGCCCGGCGGAACCCCCAGGTGTCGATCATCCAGGTCGCCGGGAGCGCGGTGAGAACGTACAGGACCATGAAAACCAGGGAGAGCAGCCCGATCACCAGGTCCGAAGTGCCGTAGTACCGGGCCGCCTCCCCGGTGATGGGGGCGAAGGTGATCCAGCAGGCCTGGTTGACGGCGGTGATGAGCATGAAGGCCGCCAGCACGGCCCACCGGTAGCCGTAAACTTTGATGCCAGGTTGGTTCATGGGCGCGGCTTCAGGGGGATTCGTAGGCCACCACGCGGATGATCCCGATGGTCGCCCCGTTTTCCGTGGTGGTACAGGCGTCGCTCACCGAGATCACCCCAGTGATGCGGCCGGCGTGCAGGAAGGAGTTCACCTGCTCGTCCAGGCTCTCCAGCTCACGCATGGCGTAGAAGGGCTTGAGCTCCGACGTGAAGGTTTTTACCCTGGTCATGTTCATAGGATAATCCCCGTGCTTCCCGGGATGCAAGCACGCGTTCCGCCTCAGCGCACCACCTTGAAGTTGAAAATGGGGGTGGCGAGCGCCCCGTAGAGGCGCAGCCAGGCGGCGAGCAGCATCTCCGGGCCGCGCGCCGTGCTGATGTCCCCCAGGTCGATGATGTCCTTCCACCCGAAGCTCCGCAGCAGTTCGCTCACCGTCTTCTTGGCCTGGGCGTCGTTGCCGCTCAGGAACACGGAGTGGTCTCCGCCGGCGAGCTGCCCGGGGTTGACCATGAGCAGGGCGTTCAGGGTGTTGAGGGTCTTGACCACTTTCACCTTGGGAAAGGCCCGCTGGATCTGCTCGGCCAGCGAGTCGCTGTCCTTGACGAACAGCGTGGGCGGTATGCCCTTGGAAAAGTCCAGGGGGTTGGAAATGTCGACCAGGACCTTCCCGCTTAGTCGTGCTTCACCGGCCTTTTCCAGCGCTTCCAGGGAAGCGCTGCCCTGGGTGGCGTTGACCAGCAGCTCGCCGTGGGCGGCCGCCTCGGCGAAGGTGCCAAACTTCACGCGGGGGTTGCCGGCGAGCCAGGCGCTGAAGGGCGGGTTGCCGTACGCGTCGGGCGCGGTCTTCGCTTGGGTCTTGCCAGGGTCGCGGGTCCCGATCATCACCTCATTCCCCAGCTCCGCCAGGCGGGAGGCAAGGGTGCGCCCCACGGTGCCCGTGCCGAATACTCCGATTTTCATGGTAGAACTCCTTCCTTGCGGTCGGGCCTGTGCCAGGACCACCGGCCTGCTTGCCTTCAATGTAGTCATTTGCAGTATACCTTGGCAAATTAGTAATCTATGCTGGGCCGGTCGGCGGAGGGTGTGCCAAGTTGACAACCACCCGGATCGAACGTAGGGTGTGCCTGGAGGATAACGATGAAGAGCTTCGGTGATCTGGAGATGTGGTTCGTCACCGGCAGCCAGCAGCTGTACGGGGAGCAGACCCTGCGGCAGGTGGCGGAGAACGCCAGGACTATCGCGGCGGCCTTCGACGGCTCCCCGGTGATGCCGCTCAAGGTCGTGTTCAAGCCGGTACTCGCCACCCCGGAGGCCATCCGCACCCTCTGCCTGGAGGCCAATCTCTCGGCCGCCTGCGTCGGCCTGTCGGCCTGGATGCACACCTTCTCGCCTGCCAAGATGTGGATCGCCGGGCTGTCCGCGCTGCAGAAGCCCTTCGTGCACCTGCACACCCAGTTCAACCGGGACATCCCCTGGGACACCATCGACATGGACTTCATGAACCTCAACCAGTCCGCGCACGGCGACCGTGAGTTCGGCTTCATCGGCACGCGCCTGCGGCGGCAGCGCAAGGTCGTGGTCGGCCACTGGCAGGACGAGGAGGTCCTCGCCCGGCTGGCCGTCTGGGCGCGCGCCGCCTGCGCCTGGCACGACGCCCAGGGCGCGCGGGTGGCCCGCTTCGGTGACAACATGCGCGAGGTGGCAGTGACCGAAGGGGACAAGGTCGAGGCCCAGATCCGCCTGGGCTACGACGTGTACGGGTACGGGGTCGGCGACCTGGCGGCGCGCGTGGAGCGGGTAGGCAAGGCCGAGGTGGAAAAGCTGCTGGCCGAATACGACGGCCGCTACCAGATGGCCGAGCCTTTAAGGAAGGGCGGTGCGCGCCGCGGCGAGCTGGAGCTGGCCGCCCGGCTGGAAGCCGGAATGCGCGGCTTCCTGGAGGAGGGGGGATTCAAGGCCTTCACCACCAACTTCGAGACCCTGCACGGCCTGCCCCAGCTCCCCGGCCTGGCCGTGCAGCGCCTGATGGCCGCCGGGTACGGCTTCGGCGCCGAAGGGGACTGGAAGACCGCCGCCCTGGTCCGGGCCATGAAGGTCATGGCCACAGGCCTGCGGGGCGGAACCTCTTTCATGGAGGACTACACCTACCACCTGGACCCGCGGGGCATGAAGGTGCTCGGGGCGCACATGCTGGAGCTGTGCGAGTCCATCGCCGGGACCCGGCCGACCCTGGAGATCCACCCCCTTTCCATCGGCGGTAAAAGCGACCCCGCGCGCCTGGTGTTCAACGTGGGCCCGGGGCCGGCGGTCAACGCGTCGCTCATCGACCTGGGCAACCGCTTCCGCCTGGTGGTGAACGAGGTGGAGGCCGAGGCCGTGAAGGAGGCGCTGCCGCGGCTGCCGGTGGCGCGGGCGGTCTGGGTGCCGAAGCCCAACTTAAAGGTGGCCGCCGCCGCCTGGATTCTGGCCGGGGGGGCCCACCACACGGCCTTCAGCCAGGCGGTGGGCACGGAGCACCTGGAGGACTTCGCCCGTCTGGCCGGGATGGAGCTCACGCTGATCGACGGCGCGACGACGCTGCGGCAGTTCGAGAAGGAGCTCGCCTGGGGCGAAATGTACCATCTGCTGGCCCGGGCCCTGCGCTAGCCGCGGCGGACCCCTATGGCGGAGATACTGATCGTCGACAACCACCCCGTGGTCCGGCAGTACCTCCGCGAGCTGCTGGAGAGGGAAGGGCACTCCGTGCACGTCGCCGAGGACGGCCTGGCCGCCTTGGACCTGCTCGCTGGGATCCGGCCGCAGGTCATCTTCGTCGACCTGGTCATGCCCAACATCGACGGCGCCGCCCTCTGCCGCATCCTGCGCCGCAGCCCCGAGCACCGCGAGGCTTACCTGGTGGTGCTCTCGGCGGTGGCCGCGGAGGCGCCGGAGCTGGTGGGCCAGTGCGGGGCCAACGCGGCGCTGGCCAAGGGGCCGTTCCGCGTGCTGGGCCCGGCGGCCCTGCAGCTGGTGAACGAGGCCAGCGCGAGGGGCTTCGTCGGCGTGCGGGAAGGGATCGCCGGGCTGGAGGAGGTCCACGCCCGCCAGATCACCCGCGAGCTGCTGTTGCGCAAGCAGCACCTCGAGACGGTCATCGAGAGCCTGCAGGAGGGCATCCTGGAGCTAACCGCCGCGGCGCGGGTCGTATATGCCAACTCGGCGGCCTCCGGGATCCTGGGCCTGAGCGAGGAACGGATCCTGGCCGCCGAGCTCCCGCTCCTGTTCCCCGAAGGCCAGCGGGAAGCCGTGCGGGGCCTGCTGGCAGCGGGCGCAAACACTGGCCCGGAGCTCGAGGTGTCGCTCGGCGAACGCCGGCTCGCCCTCCGCTACTACCCATTCCGGGAGACCGGCAGCGGCGGCGTGCTGCTGCTGGCCGACGTGTCCGAGCGCCAACGCCTGGAGGCCCGCTTGGCCCAGGCTCAGCGCCTGGAATCCATCGGCACCCTGGCGGCCGGAGTGGCGCACGACTTCAACAACCTGCTCACTACCATCCTGGGGAACGCCGAGCTGATGACAGCCGACCTGGCCGCCAGCCACCCCCATTACGGGCTCCTGCAGGAGATCGCGCGCCAAGTGCAGAGCGCCAAGCGTCTGACGGCGCAGCTTCTGGGTTTCTCGCGCCGGGGGCGCTACGAGGTGCGGGTCCTGGAGCTGAACACCCTGATCCGGGAAACCGCCGAGGCGTTCGGCAGGACGCGCAAGGAAATCGTCATCCGCCTGGAGCTGGACGCCGACCTGCACGCGGTGGAGGGTGACCTGGGCCAGCTTGAGCAGCTGCTGCTCAACCTGATGGTCAACGCTGGCGACGCCATGCCCTGCGGGGGGGAGCTTGCCTTGAGCTCGCGCAACTGCGGTCATGAAGAGATCTCTGCCAATCTGTTCACGCCCCGGGAAGGGCGTTACGTGCTGTTGTCCGTCCGTGATACGGGGGTAGGCATGGATGCCCGCACGCGCGAGCGGATCTTCGAGCCGTTCTTCACCACCAAGGAGATGGGGCGGGGCACCGGCCTGGGATTGGCCTCCGTGTACGGGATCGTGAAGGGGCACGGCGGCTACATCGAGGTCGACTCCTCCCCGGGGCAGGGTTCCACCTTCCGCATCTTCCTGCCGTCCTCATCCGCGCCGGCGCCCCGGGCGGCGCCGCCGCCGGCGGCCCCGGAAAGCGCGCACTGCCTGCTGCTGGTCGACGACGAGCAGCCCGTGCTCACGGTCGCCGGGGACATGCTGTCCCGGCTGGGTTACACGGTGCTGCGGGCGGTGAGCGGGGAGCAGGCTCTGAAGGTGTACCAGGAGCACCGGGACAGGATCAGGGCCGTAGTGTTGGACCTGGTCATGCCGGGCATGAGCGGGGTCGAGCTCTTCGCCCGGCTGCGGCGGTTGAACCCGGAAGTGAAGGTGCTCCTGGCCAGCGGGTACAGCAGCGAGGGGGAGGCGGACCGCCTCCTGGAGCAGGGCGCGGCGGTCTTCCTCCAGAAGCCCTTCACCCTGCAGCAGCTGTCCGAGACGCTGGCGCGGCTGCTCGGCGCCTCCCCCCGGTAGCATGGCTACCCTCGCGGAACGGCTGGCCAGGGACCTGCTGCTGGACCCCGGGTCGGCGGCGGCACTGGCGTCGAGTTTCGTCCGCGCCACCCGGGAGGACCTGGAGGGGCTGCAGGCCGCCGTGCGGGCGGGGGATGGGGGGGCGATCGCCTCGCTGGCCCACCACGTCAAGGGGGCGGCCGCGAACCTGGAAATCGAGGCCATCCGCAGCCGGGCCGAGGCTCTGGAGCTGCGGGCCAGCGCCGGCGATTTCGCGCCGCTGGCTGGGTTGCTCGCGGGGATGAACTCGGAGCTGCGCAGGCTGGAAGCGGAGCTCCGCCAGGCCGGTCCGCCGCGTGCCGAGTAGGAATATTCCTTCGCCTGGAGTTTCTGGCGGGCCGCCCGCGCGGCGCTGCCGGTCACCCGGCGGACGCCCGATTTTCCCCTAGCTTCGCTGATCTGTGCGCGGCGTTAGGGAAACCGGAAAACGTATCAAGTTAAAGAGAAACCGGGAGTGGGCCGACTCCACTCCCGGGATAAAAATCCGACCGGAAACCGCCTACCAGCGATTCGGCGACCCGCCCCGGTCGCCCCGGGGCCGATCTTCCCGCGGCTTGGCGAGGTTGACGTTCAGGCTGCGCCCCTGGAACTCGGTAGCGTTCAAAGCGGCGATGGCCTTCTCGGCTTCCGCCTGGGTGCCCATCTCCACGAAGCCGAAACCGCGGGAGCTGTCGGAGCCCTTGTCCCTGACCACGCTGGCGGATTCCACGGTACCGTGCACAGCGAAAAGGTCGCGCAACTGGCTATCGGTGACCGAGTAGGACAGGCCGCCGACATAGAGTTTCTTGTTCATGTTTTCCTCCTGTATTGCATCTGTGTTCTATTTTCCATCATCGTTCTTGCTACATACCGCCCAAAGGTGCAGAACATGTTCTGGTCGGTTGGTCCTTCCGGGATAATGTGCAAAACCGCAATGATCATTGCTTTCAAGCCCCGGAAGACCCGGTTGCCCGAAGGTCGCGCAGCGACTGCTTGAGGCCTTCGCCGGTGATCGTCCGGTATTCGTTCAGGATTTGCCGGATCCTGATATTCTTGAGCGAAACCCGCAGTTCGGCGACTCCTTCGGGGCCCGAGCCGGCGTTCGCGGGGTTTCCCGTCGTTCTCTTCCGCAGGATCCTGATCCGCTGCAGAGCGCGTTTCCGCTCGAACTCGACGCGGGACAGCAGGGCGGGGCTCTGGTGCCCGTCCAGGTACCTGTGCCAGGCGGAGCAGTATTTGGAACCCTGAAGAGAGGCGCCGACTCGCTGGTTGCAGTACGAGCAGCTTCTCTGCCTGCTGTCCAGCTCGGCGCGCACTCGGCGCTCCAGGGCCTTGATCTCCTTTCTCAGCAGGTCCATGTCCTCTGCCGAAAGATCCTTGAGATTCTCATCGTCGAAGAATCTCATGGTTTGCCTCCGTCCGCCTTGCTCACCCTTTCACCTCCTGGCCTTCCGCTTGCTATCAACGGCCTCGCGCATCAATTCGATGATCCCTTCCCGCATGGGCTTTCCCTGCTCGGCGCAGAGCGCCTTGAAGAGATTTCTCAACTCGTCGGGAACATCCTTCACGAGGATAGCCGCCATATTATAATTATAATAAATATAATAAATATTGCCAAGCCCCTCTGACCGCCTTCCAGAGACAGGAATAGCTCATCGCTTCCGGCCGCAGGCTGGCGCGAGAGCGGGTAATCGAGCGCCCCATTTTTATTGAATTAAGGAAGGGATATAATAGGCTAATGGATCAAAAATTCTATCCTCACCTCAAGGCATTCCTCCTCTCCCATCAGCGCGGAGACGACCCAAACAAGAATCTGGCGAAAATAAGGGTCATCGCCAACACCAATCCTGCTGTCTGGGACGGGAAACTCCCAACGCGCGGCATACACCCGGATAACGGCTTCTGCAAGATCGCGGAAGCGACAGCGAGCCGGCCCGTCGTTCCCTGGTGGTGGTACTCCAAGGATCGGGAGCCGGTTCCTGCGATCGTGAAAGATATTTACCAGCGAGTGGCTTTCGACTTCGCCGTCGTCTATCCACAGGAGAACGCGTGGATCTATGTCAGCGTGGAGCCGCCTGCGGACCTGCTGGAACTTCTGCGCCGGCAGGAACAGCTCAAGGCGTTCATTCTGATTTCCCTGATCAACAAGAATTTCCGTCCTGTCCAGAGAGAGCACAAGCGTGTGCGCTTGGCAACGGTGCTGGGTTCCCCGGACCTGAAAAGGGTTTTCGTCTTCATTGCCTTCAGGGAGGAGGACCGGCGGTACCAGTCCGTCGCCGGCAAGATCCCGGCCATCACTCGCCTGGTCCATCCGGCCTCCAATACCGCCAACTGGAACATTCGGCTTCCGGGGGACAGACGGGTCTACGGCTCTTTCCGGGAGATCATCGGGGCGAGGTGATCGAGGCCATTGCCCTTCGACATGAAAAAGGTTCCCGACGAAAAAAGAGCCCTGGTCGAGAGAATGAAGGAGCTCAACTGTCTATATGACATTTCGAGACTGTTCAGCCAGAGTTCCCTTAGCCTCGAAAGGTTGTTGAGGGAGATCGTCAGGGTAATCCCTAAGGCTTGGCAGCACCCCGAAAGGACATCTGTACGCATTTCTTACGATGGGCGGGAATATCGCTCGAAGAATTATTCGTCGAAAAGCATATCTCTTACCGAGACGATCGAGTGCAATAAGCGACAACGCGGTTTTGTGCGGAGGTAGCCTACCTCCAAAAGGGTTCGGACCCTTCCAGAACAATATTTCTCGAAGACGAGAAGAAGCTACTGAAGGCGATCGCCGAGTGGTTGGGCAACATTGGCGAGAAAAAAGAAGCGGAGATGTCGTTGAAACAAACGACCTACGAGCTTCGCCAGCAAACGGTGGAGCTGGAGAACAAGAATATCGCCCTGAAGGAAATCATTTCTCAAATCGAGCTGGAAAGGAAGGCTCTTCAGGATCAGCTGCGGATGAATATCGAACTCACGGTATTTCCGCTTCTCAGTAAGCTGGAGAATTCGGATCTCCCCGCTGAAGCCTGGAAGACATACTTGCACGTCGTCCGGCAGAACCTGGAGGATGCCACTTCCTGCTTTTCCAGAAAAGCCATCGAAGATCGAGTCAGGCTGAGTCCCCGCGAGTTCGAGATCTGTAATCTTATAAAGAATGGCCTAGCGAACAAGAAAATTGCGGAGCTTATGCGCATCTCCCTGCTAACCGTGGAGAGACATCGACACAACATCCGCAAGAAGCTGCACATCGACAACCAGAGAGTCAGTCTCGCTACCTTTCTTCGTTGCGACTGCAAATAGAAGCCGATTCTCGGCATGTATACTGGGTAACATAGCATAGTTAGTTTTTAGATTTAAAAAAAGAAGCGATTCTCTCCGGCCTTTTCTTCAGTCGGCTCATCACTAGTTTTGTCTTCTTCCGAAGCCCTTTCTTGTCTTTCTCGGT
>Ga0315273_10002967_pt1 | contig 20328 bp, 8 predicted proteins | sample YL17G02_0_MG_FD_205753 | JGI IMG/M metagenome (GOLD analysis project Ga0315273, IMG submission 205753) | Sediment microbial communities from Yellowstone Lake, YNP, Wyoming, USA - YL17G02_0 | ecosystem: Environmental > Aquatic > Freshwater > Lake > Sediment | place: USA: Wyoming | collected... | reverse complement strand
CGCCGCGTCGCTCGGAATTTTGATGGGCACGCTGTTCAAGGACCCGGACAAGTGCGCCAGCATTGCGGTGTGGGTGGCGATTGTGCTCTCGCCGCTGGGCGGGCTCTGGTGGCCCATCGAGTTGGGCAGCCCGCTGATGCGCCAGATCTCGTATCTGGTGCCCACAGGGTGGGCCATGGAAGGCGTCAATGCCATGCTGGCCTTCGGAGCAGGTGCCGCCGACGTCGCGCCGTTCGCTTTCGGGTTCCTTGTGCTGTTCGCCGTCAGTTTTTCCCTGGCCGCTCGCCGCCTGCAGATCTGAGGACCCAACCAGACGCCTCTTCTTGTCGTCCAATCAGGTGCAACCTCTCTGGCGCCTGGCGCGTAATAGTATCTGGATGCCTGGCACGAGGTGTAGACTATGCTCGGGTCGCTGCTGTCTATGAGCTTCGCCCGTCTCAGCCTCAGTCTTTTCGGCACCGTGGCCGTTGTCTCGGCCGTGCTGGCAAGCGCGACCATCTGGCTGCTCATCACCGATCCGGTGACCGTAGCCGATGCCGTCGAATCGGGACAGGTCTCGCCGCTGGTCCAGGCGCTGGCCGGGGTCCTCTACAACGCCTTCCAGGGCATCCTCAAGTACCTCTAGGCTGCCCGCCCGAATCCCGAACCCCGAATCTCGAACCCCGACTGGTTTCCGTCCTCTGCCCCCTACAGTTCCTTGTGCAGAAATCGCAGCAGGTAGTAGGCGTCCAGGTACTTGAATGGAGCGACGCCGCTCGTATAGTGACCGCAGGGCAGCACACGGATCCGCGTCGGCGGGTTGCATTTCCGGAAGTCCCGCACGATATCGCGTGACAGATGAAGCGGGAACGACAGGTCGTAGAGCGCATACACGAGCAGGGAAGGCCTGTTCGCGATCCGGTGCATGTAGGACCGCGGGCTGATGGGCGCCCACATCTCACGCAGGTGCGGCAGATCGATGTGGCCTTCCATCCCGGCGCGCACGTGCGCGGTCGAGAGTCCTTCCCAGACCACGTCGGCAAACCACGGAGACGCGTGGTTGAGCGCCATCGCCTTGACCAGCGGCTCGTGCGCACCCGTCAGCAACGAGAGGCAGGATCCGATGCTGGTGCCCAGCAGCCCGATGCGCTCGTATCCCTGCTCGTCGAGCCACGCGACCGCGCGGCGCATATCGAGGACCGCCTGGCGGCAGACCTGCAGCGTCTGCGCCATGTTGCTCGAGACGATGTAGTCGGCCCGCTGGAGTTCCGGCGGCATGCGCCGATCGTGATACGGCAGCGTCAGGCGCAAAGCGCTGATGCCGATGCGCTGCAGCAGTTGACACAGCCCGACGTGTCCGTCTTCGTCGGCGTTCCATTGCGCCGTCACGACCACCGCGCGCCGTGTCGCGGGTGTGCCATTCGCGCCCGGTTTCGGCGCCGCCGGGAAGTACCGCGCGTAGACGGTGTTGTTCTCTTTGTGCGGTGTGATGGCCGCGCTCTCGAACGTCACCATCCGTTCGCCAGGCTTCGCGTCGGCCGGGAGAGCGGCGGTCCCGTAACTCCGGGCCGGCTCGACCGCGAACCACGCGTCGGAGTTGCGCATGGCGCGCTCGACCCATGCCTGCACGACGAACGAGGGGTCATCGTCGTCGACAGCATCGCGTTCGGCGGCCGGAATCCAGTTCACGCCCCAGTCGAAGGGTCGGACCGTGCGGTTCTGGTCAACCGAAGCGAGTCGGCGCTCCCACCGATGGAAGATCCGGCTTGTGAGGCTCACGACCAGTATTATCTCCGGATTCGAGCGCCTCTCGCATCCCTGCGTGTTGCCCGCTTCCGGTCTCGGGGGGCCCTACCCCCGTGATATCATCCACTTTCCGCGGCCGAGACTGCCGTGCCAGCGGTGGTGCTTCGACTCGCCATGACGGTCTCGCATGCTCGCTCAGCGCGAAGTCCTGAGTGAACACGTGCGTGGCCGAATTCACGAATAGAGGGACGTCGTCGACATCCCTCATCGTCGTGGAGATGTGTGGGACATGAAGCTGTCCATCATCATGCCGGTGTACAACGAACGCCAGACGATCCGCGAGATCGTCAGGCGCGTCCTGGCCGCCGATCTCCCGACGCTCGATCGAGAACTGTTGATCATCGACGATGGGTCTACCGACGGCACGCGCGACATCATCGCGGAGATGGACGGGCGCGATGACATCCGGGTCGTGCTGCAGCGCCAGAATCTCGGAAAAGGCGCGGCCGTGGCCCGGGGCGTTCGCGAAGCGTCCGGCGACATTCTGATCATCCAGGACGCGGATCTGGAATACGACCCGGCCGAGTACCCCGTTGTGTTACGGCCGATTCTCGCTGGTGACGCCGACGTGGTCTTTGGATCCCGCTTCCTGGGGACCCCCTCGGGCCATCGTGTGCTGTACTTCTGGCACTCGGTCGGCAATTTCTTTCTGACGCTGCTCTCCAACGCCGTCAGCGGGCTGAATCTCACGGACATGGAGACCTGCTACAAGGCGATGACCAGCGACGTGGCCTCCCGCCTGGATCTGCGGTCGCGGCGTTTCGGCATAGAACCCGAGATCACGATCAAGGTCGCGCGTTTGCGGGCCCGGGTCTTCGAAGTGCCGATTTCGTACTACGGGCGGACGTACGAAGAAGGCAAGAAGATCGGGATCAAGGACGGGTTTCAGGCGGTCTGGACCCTGCTGCGCTTTGCGTCGTGGAAGGCGCCGACCTCCTAGGGCACCGCCATCGACCGCTATTCTTCCAACACGTCGAAGCCCCGATCGGCAAGAGCCTACGCGCCACGTTTTCTGGCATATGCGATGAACTTGGTGCGCGGGTTCACATAGATAGTGCGCCGCTGCAGGAAAGGCAACATCTTGAGCACCCACTCGAGCGGAGCACCGATGGCTGGCACGGCCGCGCGGGTGCGCGAGGCCAGGAGCTTGAACTCGAATGAGTGGCCGATGCTCTCGGTCTTCAGGACCTCGAAGCCCCGCTTCTCCAGAAGCGACGACAGATTGGCCCGGTCGAAGAAATACAGGTGCTCCCGGATGCGGCGGAAATCCTCCAGGCGCTTGCCGAGAAGCCTGGACGTCACGCTCGTGCTATCCATCGTCAACAGCAGCAGCACGCCGTTCTCGTTCATCAAGCCGCGGAGCTCCTCAATCGTGTCGAACGGCTCGCGGAGGTGCTCGATGACGTCGAACATCGTGATGACGTCGTACTTGCCTCGCGTGCCGAGCTCATCGGGTCCGAAGACCGGGTATCGGTAACGCTTCCGGATGTAGTCCCGCGCATAGCTGTTGAATTCCGCGCCCTCGACGTCGAAGCCGTGGTCGTACGCGGCGTCGAGGAAAAAGCCCAGCCCGCACCCGTAGTCCAGCAGACGCGCCGGCTTGCGCGCCGGACGGGCGAGCTTCCGCAGTTGCTCGCAGATCCGACGGTAGCCGGCCTGCTTGGTGATTCGCTCGGAGATGTAATCGACGTAGCCGTACACGCGGGACGGGTCCGCCCGCGTGAGGTCCTCGTTGTCGAAATACCCCTCGTTGTAGACCGCGTGCAATTCTTCCCTGGTCGGCATCGGATCGAGCACCATGAGCCGACACGCCAGGCACTCGCGGATCGCTCTCTGGTGTTCGGGAAAATCGTACCGGACGAAGCTCTCGGTGGAGCTGCAGTGGCGACAGACGAACGAGGAGTTCACAGATTCACCGTTCACAGTTCAACGAACGATGCGGTACACGCGCACGTCGCCTATGGTCTGCTCGTCAGCGAGCGCCGGACTGTGCCGCAGGACAGGTTCAACTGCAGGCCAGCTGGGCACCTGGGACGGCGTGATCAACAGGTGCGTGGCGCTGCTCTGTCGCAGGTAGTCCAGCGCCGCTGGTCCGGGAAAGTCCTTCAGTGCTGTGGCGCGTTCCACCTGGATTGGCGGCGGGAAGGAATCGCCGATCCAGCCGAAAAAGTTCTTCCGTTGATTCACCGTCATCCAGTAGTTCTGGAGCGATCGCTGTGCCTGATCGACGGGCAGCTCAACGATGACGACGTCTTCCGGCTGCGTGGCCAGCCACCTGTCCACCGCGCGCGGTCCCAGCGGCTCTACGGGAATCACGGTCAGGCTCTCGAACAGGATGAGCGAGGCAAGAACCACGGGGACCGCGCCCCGCGCGGGCAGCCCCCAGCGGCGCTCCGCCCAGCCAGCGACCGCAATCAAGCCGAACGCGGCGAGGGCCGCCGTCATGAAGGCCGTCCACACAGCGAAGCGCGCCATGACACGCATGCTGCTTGTCAACGGCACGAACTTGTACATGAACACCGACGGCAGCGGGATGGGCATGCCCACGCTCATGAACCGGTCGCGCAACGCGCCGACGGCCGCGTCGTCCCCCCCCCCAATTAACGTCCTGGCCGTCAGTTGGGCCAGGGCGGCCGGCACAGGCATCCTGACCTGTTCATCCCTCCAGTGCAGGGTCGGGCCGAGGGCAATCACGTACGACACGAGCCACGCGCCGAGCAACGCAGCGGCAATCGCGCTTCGACGGCGCGCCGAGATCCAGCCGACCAGCGCCAGGACCGCGGAGACGAGACCGACCGTCACGCCCGCCTCCACCCACAACGCGCGCTGGCGCGGGAACGCGCGGCTCACTCCGTCTCCGAAGAGCGGATGCAACGCGTTGGGAAGAAAGACGTCGTAGGGGTTCAGCGACCACGAATCCATTTCTGCCAGCGAGCGAGCCAGCGCCCCCTCGCCCTGGAGCGTGAACATCTGGTAGAGGAACGGCGACAGCACGATCAGCGCGATCGCGCCAGCCGCTGCCAGGCCGATCCACCATCCTCGGTCCCGCCACACGGGCGAGCGCCATGTGCGCAGTCCGACATAAACCGGGAGCATGATCGCGAGCGCGTACCCGTAGTACCAAGACCCGAGCACGACACCGGCCACGCCGGCCCCGACGCACAATCCGCGGGCGAGAGCGCGCCGCTCCATGAACTTCTCGATCGCGTAGAGCGTCAGCGGGATCCACTGTGTCGTCATCAGCGGGAGATGTCCAGGCATGTGGGCGAAGCGCAGGGGCATAAAGGCCGCGACGACGCCGGCGAGCACGCCGGCGTCGCGCCGCCCCGTAAGGTGGTTCACCCACAAGTACGTGAAGAACCCCGTGAGCACGAACGTCAGCAGGATCGTCACGTCGTAGGCGACGACCGGGCCGAATACGGAGGTGAGTGGCAGCGCCGCGATCGTGTTCGATGCGCTCAACTCGCTGCGCCCGTTCTCGCGGCCGACCGGATAAAACGATTCCGGGTCAACGAAGGGCGACGTGTGCAGCTCGAACAGCGAGTGCTTCCACCACCACATGCTGTGAACGTAATAGAGATTGTCACCCTCCCACCCGGGCACGCCACCTCGCGACATGATGTCAATCACGGGGAACGCCATCATGCCGGTGAGCACCGTGAAGAGGAGGAGCGCTGGGAGGTGGCGCATCAGTCGCCTGTCCCGAGGTTCCCGGCACCTCGTCGCCGGTCCTGTGCCCACCGCGCGTGGCGGAGAATGGTCGTCAGTGCCTGGAGGGGGTACACAATGTCGGCTTCGCTTCCAGGAAGCGGCCGAGAGACAGCCCGACATTCCGTCTGGCCGTAATCGAGATCCGCGCCCTGAATGATAAGACTATCTCCCGGTGCCCTGCGGCATCCGCAGGGCGTCGCCGTTGCCTTGCCGAGATTCCCGTGCTGTGGCGGCTCAGACAAGCATCGCTCGATGCCCACCGTATCGCGTAGAGAAGAGTAGTCTCCTCCCCGCCGGGCGCGCAACAGAAATGGTCTGTTCTTGCTGGACGTCCCTGGCGTTGCCGGATTTTGGTATTCGACGGACAATTTCTGTCACATCCCAATCGCCCAATTGCGGCTCTCCGTCGGGAACGGACCCGGGCGCGGGCTGAACGCCCTCGGTTTCGGGCAGGCGAGTGGGCATGGACTTTGCTCGAGAATCCGCAGGGCGTAGTGTCCCTGAGTCTTTCAACCGCCGCTGCAGGCGTCGGCGGGTATCCCGGGGAGTGGCCATGCGGCAGAAAATCTTCGCCATCACGACCGTCTGTCTGGTTGCAGGGATTCTGGCGTCGAATGCGGCCGGTCAGTCCGTAGCGGCTCCGGCCGGCCAGATCGTCATGGCGGCTGGTCGGGACTGGGCGACAACGACGTTCCAGAAACCGGTCGACATGAATCAGTGGACCGACATCAGTTGGTGGGCGTACGCCAACGACGGTCCACTCCCGGACCTGAGCGGCGTGGCGTACGGCACGTGCACGGGAGGCGGGTTGACCTCAACGTGCTTCAAGGCCACGACAGCGACCAGCCAAGGCAATATCTGGATTCTGGAGACGGGCAATCCGACGAGCGCCAGGGTTGGCAAGACGGGCGACAACTTCCCGATCGATGCCAACACCTACCAGACAGTGGCCGTCAGGATGAGGATCAACAACGGCTCGTGCACGTACTTGAGCACCCCCCAGACGTGCGCCAGCAGTTTCATTTGGCACAAGGGCAGCCTGTATGACGCTCCGCGGACAGAAGCCCGCACCAACAGCCTCTTCACGTACGACGGCTGGCAGGTCTACCTCATCGATCTGACAACGATCGGTCTCACCGGCGACCCGTACTACGCGCAAACACCGTGGGCCGGCCTGATGGGCGACCTGCGGCTGAACCTGGTCGCCATCGCCGGCGTGCCGGTGGAAATCGACTGGATCCGCCTGGTGCCCAACAACCTGCCGAGTCACACAATCACGTGGAGCGGTTTTTCCGGCAGGGTGGATGTCTATCTGGACAACAATCCGATCGCGACTGACGGCAATCTCGGCATGATTGTGAAGAACGGGCCCAACCATACGGACCCCGCCTATAACCTCTCCGGCGGGTCGTACAGTTTTCAGCCTGGCGCCTTTGCCGCCGGCGATTACTACGTGGAGATCTGTCCGACCGGCGCCAATCCGGCAAGCAGCAACGGTTGCAGGTACTCGCCTGGTTACTACCGGGTCAATGACACGCCGACCGTTGCGTTTACCTCGCCCTCGCCAGAGGGCAGCAGCGACGATTTTGCGACCGTGCAGTTGAACCAGGCGTGGGACATGACGAGCACGTCGCAGGTCGACTACTCGCAGTTCGTCACGGGCCTCGGGGCGACCACCATTGCTGCGGTTGACGAGGCGGGGACTTCGCTTGGGAACGTCAACGTCCTGCAGGGGACCAGCCGCGCCGCGGGGCAGACCGGGTCGGGCGATCCGTACATGTACTTCCTTTGGTTTGCCGGTGACGGCCGCGGCCGATACAAGAAGATCGATTCGAGCCGGTACCACATCATGACGCTGGAAATGGGTGTTCCGGACAGGGCCAGAGACATCAACGGCGGCTCGATCGCCCGTCTGGTCTGGCAGATTGAGGGCGAGGCGACGAGGGAAAACGTCGGCAACGACCTGATCTTCAATTCGCGGGCCGGCTTCAACGTCATGTCCAAGATCACCACGTCCATGCGGACGTGCGCCCCGTCGGCGACCGAATGGAATCACTGCCTCCGGATCGAGAGCGACGCCGGCGCCTCGCCGTCGACCACGGGATGGACCGGCAATATCGAGAATTTCCGGCTTGACCCGCACGAGTACTCCGACGCCACGGCGTTTTACGTCAAGAAACTCAAGCTCGCCGCCAGCGAGAAGACGGTCAACAGCCGGTACACGATTCGGTGGACCTATTCCGACATTCTGACGTCGGCGATTCCAACGCTGGCGCTGTACTACGACACGGATCTCAACCCGTCAAGCGGTCTGGCGCCGATCGTGACAGGACTGAATCCTGCGACATCGAGTAGTTACACATGGATGACGGCCGGTGTCCCGAATGGCACCTACTACATCTACGCGAGCGTCTCGGACGGCCTGAACACCAACGCCGCGTATTCCCGCTGGCCGATCATCGTGGATTCGTCGAACCCGACGGTGTTGCTGCCTCGTATCGCGCTGAACCGCCGCCGTCTCGATTTTGGCGGCAACGACAACGGGAGGCTGGTCGGGGATCCCCAGACAGTCGCGGTCACCATCTCGGGCACGGGAGCCAGTGGCGTGAAATGGAGAGTGACGTCCAGCGATCCGTCTGTCGTCGTCTCACCCTCGAGCGGCACGGGCAGCGGCACGTTCGACGTCTCGATCCAGTCGAGCACGATCTACCCGTACAATCTAGTGGGTGACTACTACGTCAAGGTGGACGAGTCGATCCCGGGCACCACCTCGAACTCCGCGCAGTACACTCGCGTGTTCTTCACGATGTACCCCAAGACCGGCACCACGGCGCCAATTGGGGCATTTGACACCCCTGGCGAAGGCTCGACCGGGATGCAGGGGTCGTTCGCGGTGACAGGCTGGGCGCTCGACGACATTGGGATCGATCGCGTCGAGATCTGGCGCGACCTGGTGGCGGGGGAGCCTGCGTCGCATGCGTACACGACGGACCCCGCGCACCCGGCGTACGGCAAGGTGTTTATCGCGGCCCCGTTTTTCGTCAACGGCTCGCGGCCCGACGTCGAAGCGATGTTTCCCACCAGTCCCCTGTCCTACCGGTCTGGCTGGGGCTACCTGTTGCTGTCGTGGGGGCTGCACAACCGGGGCAACGGCACGTACAAGCTGTATGCCTACGCGTACGACAAGGAAGCCAAGAGCACGCTGCTCGGCACCAGGACGATCGCCGTCGATAACAACCACGCCACCAAGCCGTTTGGCGCGCTCGACACGCCAGGCTATGGCGCCACCGTGTCGGGCCCTATCTGGAACTTCGGCTGGGCTCTCACCCCCGACGCTTCGCCGACGTGCACCATCACGAATGGCCACGTCCAGGTGAGCATCGACTCGGGCCCGCTCGTCAACGTGAACTACGGTGACCTGCGGACCGACATCGCGGCGGTGTTCCCCGGTCTCAGCAATGGCACCAACAGCGGCGGCGCCTCCTACCTCGACACGACGACGCTCAGTAGTGGCATTCATCAGATTGGCTGGCTCGTGTACGACGACTGCGGCCGGGGGGACGGGATCGGCAGCCGGTTCTTCAACGTGCTCAACGGCGGCAACAAACCCGCCGGCGACGTCAGCGGTGCCGCGGTGACCGCCGCGCGTGAGACGACAGCGGCCGTGTCCCGCCCGAGCACCGATTCGGTAAGCGTCCGCCACGCAGGGGGTGTTTGGGAGGTGGTTGCTTCCAGTGCCGACGCGATCCGTGTGATCGAGGTTGGGCAGTCCGACCGGATTGAGGTGCAATTGCCGCTGGCGGTTGGTCCCTACACCGGGTACCTGGAGGCCAACGGTGTCCGCAGGGCCCTGCCGCTGGGCTCGTCGCTCGATGCCCGGGCGGGCATCTTCTACTGGCAGCCGGCCCCGGGCTTCCTGGGCAGCTACAACCTGCTGTTCGTGTCGCCGGATGGCACCGGTGTGGCCGCTCGCGTCGTGGTCGGGGCGCCGATGCGGATGGTGATAGACACGCCCGCCAGCGGCGCCGACGTGCGGGGGCCTTTTGTGGTGGCGGGCTGGGCGCTCGACCTGGCTGGCGACGAGGGGTCAGGCGTCGACACGGTGCACGTGTGGGCTTATCCGGTCCGCGGTGGCGCGCCGGTCTGGTTGGGCGTGGCCGAGTACGGTGATCCGCGGCCAGATGTCGGCGCGCTCTACGGAACGACATTCGCGAAGGCCGCGTACACGCTATGGGTCGACTCGCTTGCCCCCGGCAGCTACGACATCGTGGTCTACGCGCACCGGGCGAAGACCGGATCGTTTGACGCGGCCCAGGTCGTGCGCGTCACGGTGAGATAGCGCGGTCGGGCGCGCCCGCATCGGCATCACGCCTACCGGACCGTGACCCGCACAATCTGCGCGCCTTCGAACGTGTTGGTCCGCGCGCGGTGAGGATAGACGACGACATCGTACGAACCAGGCGCCAGACCGCTGACACTCACCGTGTACGACGAGTTGGCGAAGGGCGCTCCAAAGAGCCCCCCTACATCAGCACGGGGATCGCCGTAGTCGGCGATGCCGAGCCAGATCGGCGCCGACCCGTCGAGCGGGTAAGCCCACACGTGCACCGTATCGATTCCCGATTGAGCCTCGCTCGCAAGATCGACGGCCCACCCCGCAACCGTGAATGGCGCCGACACCACCTCGTCTGCTGCCGGTATGTCGATGGCCATCCGGATCGGCGGGCCCACGACGACTCGCACCGCGACGGTTGCCTCATCAGGCGTGACGAAGACGAGATCGAAACCGCCAAGGAAGCCGGCAGCGGGCTGCCAGTAGAAGATGCCCGCGCCAGCATCCAGTGACGAGCCCAGCGGCAACGGCCGGCGCTGGTCTCTTACCATCTGGTAGCCCCTGAAAGTGCCAGATTGCGTGCTGGGCAGCATGATCTCGATGCGACCGTCCTGGGCGACCTCGACCACGCGCGCGCCGTCGGCCGTCGGCCCGATGCGCTGCCAGGCGCCACCCAGATGCCGCACCTCGATCGGATCGGCGCTGATGAAGGGAGGTCGCCCTTCGACCGCGCTCGCGTCACCGCTGGCCGGCGCGCTGCTGTTCAGGACGGTGAAGAATCGGCTGCCAATGCCGTCCTGCCGGTTACAGCTGTCGGTGACCAGCCACCCAATCTGATGCATCCCATTCGTGAGTGTCTTCGTATCGATGTAGTAGGCGCCGCCCGCGTTGGTACTGTCTGTGAATCCCGCGAACGACGCCGCGACATCGGTCCGCAGGGCTCCGTAGTTCACGGGCATGAGCGGGCCCGAGTCGACGCTCATCTGGACGGCGCCACCCGCAATCGTGCACGACGGCGACGCATTCGGCGTCAGCGCCCAACCGTAGTTCCAGAAACTCCCCGCCACCGTCTGGCCGTAACTCGGCGTATCCAGCCCGCCAAACGGTTTGGTCGCGTGCAGGTTATCCACAGTGATGGTCTTGGGCCCGAGCGTCGTAGAGTGGCCATCCTGGTCGAACGCAAACGCATACAGTGTGTAGGTGGCGTTGCCGTGGTTCCACAACCCCCACGAGAGCAGCAGGTAGCCCCAACCCGAGCGGTACGACTGCGGGGACGTCGGATACGCCGCTTCGACGTCGGGCCGCGATCCCGGGATGAACAGCGGTCTGGCAATGAAGATCTTGCCATTGCCCGGACCGGGTCCGACGTACACCTCGGTCTCTCCCGCGACCGCGTCTCTCCAAATCTCCACGCGATCGATCCCGACATCGTCGAGCGCCCAGCCCGTCACCGCGAACGACCCCTCCATGCCGGATGTTCCATCGGCCGGCGTGTCGAATGCGCCGAACGGTGCGCCCGTCGTGTCAGGCCTGGAGATCGTCAAGGTCACCGGGATCGACGCCGACGAGGCTGGCGCTGTTGACGTCGACACCGTGACGGTTCCGCTCAGCAGCGTGCTGCCGGCGATGCTGTCGTTCGGGTTGACGATGCTCACCGTGAACTGAGCGGCGCCGGTTCCCGACCCGCCTGTCACCTGGAGCCACGCCTGGCCTGTCGTCGCGGTCCATGCCGCCGAGATGCCTGACACACTCACTGTCTGCGCCGGCGTCACAAACGCGATCGCACTTCCAGCCCCCGTCTTGGTGGCGGCGAATCGCAGGGGCGACGGGTCGAGGGTGATCTGGCCGAGAATCGTCAATGTCGCCGCGCTGGTCGCCGTGCTGCCTCCGACGCCGGTGAACACGGCGCGGTAGCGGTTGTTGTGATCGGCGGCAGCCGCGGTGAACGTGTACGTGGCTGCGGTGGCCAGCGCAATGTTCGCAAAGGTCGATCCGCCATCAGTGCTGATCTGCCACTGGACGGTTGGAGCCGGGCTGCTTGAGGCTGAGGCCGAGAAACTCACCGATCCACTCGCCGTGGCCGTGGCATCGGTCGGATGCAAGGTAATCGACGGTGGGGTTCTCACCGTCAGCGTGGCGGAATTGGTCGCGGCGCTGCCGATCAGGTTGGTGAATACGGCGCGATACTGCTTGCCGCCGTCTCCGGCCCCGGCGGTGAATACGTATGAGGCGGAGGTCGCCCCGCCGATGTCACTCCAGCTTCCACCGCCATTCGTGCTCATCTGCCACCGCACCGTCGGCGACGGGTTGCCGGTCGCCGCCGCGGCAAATGTCGCGGTCGATCCCGCTGTCACGGTCTGGCTGACCGGCTGCGTCGTGATGACCGGCGCCGTCGGCGAGGCCGCCTGCCGGAAATTCGCGACCGTGAACGCCGTGTTGTTCAAGACCCGGTGATCGTCGGCATCGCACGAGATGTTCGAGGAGTCATCTGTCGGGCAGTCCGATTTCGTGCCGCCGGGAATGCCCATTGGGGCACTCCCGTTCGCGCCAGGGGACACGACGGCTGGGTTGGACCAGTACGGCAGCCGTGTGCAGTTGAATTCCAGACCCTTGCTGCAGGCGTTGTTGTAGGCCATCACGGTCCGAAATCGGTTCTGGGTATCGATGTAACCATGAGCGTACGTGTATGGCGTCGTCGAGTTGTCCATGTACCAGTCGTGCCGGGCCCCCATGTTGTGGCCGAGCTCGTGTGCCAGCGTGAAGCCGGGGATGCAGTTGCGGCTGACGACGTTGAATGCATACCTCTCGAAATAGGAGCCCACCGGATCCATCATGAACCCGATGCCGCAGTAATCGGTCGCATTCCTGATGATCAGCGACACCGTATCAGCCCCGTAACCGTTGCGGAAATCTGCGACGCCGCTCAATGCACCAGCTCCGCCCTGCAGGTTGTACAGGTCCTTCGTTATTCCCGTGTGGCTGAGATCGTTCGGATCGGACGGGACTTCTGTGTACGCCACCTCGCCGATATAGACCGGGTTGAGCCGCTGCGCGATCCCGCTGTTCGAGTAAGACGTGTTGGCATCACTGATACCCTGGTTGATCAGCGCGCGGATGCTGCTTGTGCCACCGGCCTCCGCTGCCGCTGCAGGCGTAAAGAGCACCATCACATCAATGGTCGACGCGCTGTCTCCCACGACAACCGCACCGCGGGGTGCTGCGGTGGCCGCAGCGCCACCCACGGAAACGGCGACTGGGTTTGCCTCCGGCAGAAACGTCGCCTGGTCGATCTGGGCCACTTCGTGGACGCCGCCACCGACGTACCTGATCGTGTAAGCCGCTTCCGGCATGACGACACCGCCGGAGACGACACCGTCGACCGTCGCCAGCGTCACCGTGCTCAGGTCGAAGCCCGGGATGTGGCCAACCCAGGTGAAGCCCCCAACAGCCGGATCAATGCGATCGACGACGGCGTTGTACGCCAGGTCGTCGAAGAGGTTGAGCAAAAGGGAAGGACCCGCGGTTGCACTCGGATCGGCCGGACGCGCCGCCTGAAGCGCGCTGATGTCGATGGTCACCAGTCTGGACCGGATCACGGCGGGATCGGCAGCTCGTGCGCGGGCCGCTGGCTGCGGGGACGCCGCGAAAAGGACGACACGGCCTTCGCGGGACCGGAACGCCGAAAGCGGCGGGCCCGCCAGCGCGCCCAGAGCGAGGGCCGCCAGCAACAGCAGACCGTACGTCCTCGTTCTGGGGACAGACATCTCAGCTCCACAACAGGAATGGACTCGGCGCCAGCAGGGCGCATTCTTCCTATTGTCGCACGATTACCCGCACGGAAAGCGCGGTCTCAAACCCGGCCGTTCTGGCTCGGTGTGCGTACGCGACGACGTCATAGGTACCCGCCGGCAACTGGTCCACCACGAGCGCGAACGACGCATCCGCAAACGTCGATCCGTACAGGGCGCCAACGTCCTGCCGCCGCCCTCCGCACGCGGCCACTCCGAGCCACAGCGGCGGGCCTCCGCCGGCTGGGTAGGCCCACACATGAACCGCGTCCACGCCCGCGCCGTGCTCACTTGCGAGATCGACTGCCCAGCCAGAGACTGTGAAGGGTGATGCCACGACCTCTGCCAAAGCCGGCGTGTCGACCACCATTCGCATCGGCGGGCCGACGACAACGCGCACCTGGACCGGTCCGTCTGTGCCATCCGCCGGCTCGAAGAGCAGATCGAAGATCCCCAGAAAGCCGGGCGATGGCTGCCAGTAGAAGATCCCCGCCTGCGGGTCGAGCGACGAACCGAGCGGAAGCGGCCGCCGGCTCGGGCCGAGTTGCTGGAAGCCTGCATACGTCCCGCGTCTGAGCGCTGGCAACTGCACCTCGATGCGTCCATCCTGATCGACCTCGATGACACGTGTCCCGTCCCCATTGAGTGCCACCGCCTGCCGCTCGCCGCGCAGGTGACGCACGTGCACCGAGTCGGTACGCATCACCGCGGGGCGGGCACCCCCGCGCGCGGCGGACTGCGCACCGGAATCCGATCGAGCGCCGCCGCTCCCGTTCAGCACATTGAAGAACCGGCTGCCGACACCGTCCTGCCCGCCGCAGTTGTCTGTCACCAGCCAGCCGATCTGATGCGTGCCGTTGCTGAGCGTCGAGGTGTCGACGTAGTACGCGCCGCTGCTGTTAGTGCCATTGCTGAAGCCCGGAAACGCAGCCGCGATATCGCTCCGGAAATCGCCGTAGATCGCCGCAGCCAGGGGGCCCGAATCGATGCCGACCAACACGCCGCCGTTGGCAATCGCGCACGCCGGGGCCGGGTTCGGCGTCAAAGCCCACCCGTAATTCCAGAACCCGCCCGCGACCGTCGCGCCGTAGCCGGGCGTGTCGAGTGCGCCGAAAGGTTTGGTCGCTTGGGCGTTGTCGACGGTGATCGTCTTGGTGCCGAGCAGCGAGTGATGGCCTTCCTTGTCGAAGGCATGCGCGTAGAGGGTGAACGTATCGTTTCCCTGATTCCACAGTCCCCACGAGAGCAGCAGATAGCCCCAGCCGGCCCGGTTGGCAAAAGGGGAGTCCGGGAATGCCGCCTCGACGTCGGTTCGGGACCCTGTCACGAAGAACGGATTGGCGATGAAGATCTTCCCGTAGGCCGGGTGGGCCGGATCGGTGATGTAGGTCGGCGTCGTTTCGTTGGGCACCGGGTCACGCCAGAGCTCGACGCGATCGATCTCGATATCGTCGAGCGCCCAGCCGGTCACCGCAAAGGAACCTTGCCGGCCCGTGGCGCCATCAATCGGGGTGTCAAATGATCCAAACGGCGGGGCCGACGTCGGGCGGTTGGTCAGCACCACCGGGGCATTGAGCGTGCGCTCGCCTTCCACCGAGCCTGGTGCCGACACCGTGACGACCGCCGGGTAGATGCCGTCGGGCATGAACGCCATCCGGCTCGGGTCGACAGAAATTGCGAAGGCGCCGTCGCCATGGCTCGATTCAGGCGAGACCACAATCCACGGCTTGTTGGCGCTCACCGACCAATCCGCCGTTCCGCCGGTTGGCTGGCTCACCCGCACAATCTGCGCGGAGGTGTAGTTGGTCACGGTGCCTTGAACGTGCTGCACGGTGAAAGCCACCGACGCGCGATCGACCCGGAGAGACGGCGCCCACCCGTCGCGCAGATACTCGGCAAACCGTTGCAAAGCCGGTTCGAATCCTGTGTCCAGGATCCTGTACGCGTTCGATTCCCACATAAACGGCGCGAGCACCCGGGGACGGTAGCGCCGCAGGATCTCGATCTCGTCCCGGTAGATGGCCGTATCGAACGGCTGGGGTCCTGTCGCGGAGCCTCCAGAGCCAGGGGATTCCGGAGCTCCTGACGACCCCGGAGAATCCAAAGACACCGATGTATCCGGCGTGGAACGCGCGCCCCATCGTCGCAGTTCGGCTCGCCGCAGTTCGTCCCGGTAGAGCGCCCGCTCTGCCGAGTCTGCCGGCGCGAGCGGAACGACAGGGTTCCATTCGAAGATGCCCCATGAAACACCCGCGAGGCCGCCCTGGCCTTCGACGCAGGTCGGTGGCGACCCGGTGCCAGGCCCACACGACTTGATCGCGGCAGAAAAGCCTGGCAGCGTTCTCAGATACGTGTTGGTGCCGAAGCGGACGCCGAACGACGTAAACCCGAGGCCGCCATAGGGCATCACATTGGCGGTCCACCATGGACTCGCCGACCCCAGCAGGCGCGAGTTCGGATTCTCCGGCGTCCCGCCAAACAGGTAGTCTGCCGGAATCTGGTACGAGAACCATCGATCCGCAGGGACGACTCGGCCCCTGTCATCGGGCGTCGTCGTCATCCACCTGGCGAGGTCTTTGTTGTGCCTCCAGATCATCGTCTGGCGGAATTGATTCCAGATCGTCCACCACGGGTCGGACACGTTCACCGTCCGGGGTGCGTCGAAGTACCGCACGCCGGCGTCGGGCATCGGATTGAACGCGGGATCCGAATAGACGGTCCTGGGGATGGCCCCGGGATCGGACGTGTCCGGGTCGGACAAGGACCAGTCGAAGTAGCGGAGATTCCACGACGTGAACGATGTGCCGAAATCCCCATTGAGCGTGTGGCCATCGCCGTTGGTGTCGACGGCCGGGCTGGCATCATGACGGTAGCGCGCGGCGGCGGCCCAGGCTTCGCCATCAAACGGCGCACCCGGTGCGTAGAGCCCCGTGCCGCTCAGCCAGTCGCGGAATTCCGCGATTGCAAACGGCGAGTAGTCGGCCACCTTCGGCAGGTCTTCCGAGTCGAGTTCGACCTCGCCGTCTCCCGCGATTGCGACAAGCGTCTCCGGATACAGGGCGATGCGCGAGGCGAAAATCTTCGCCACTTCCTTCATGTACGTCTGCCGGACGCGGTACTGCCGCCGCGCGTACCGTGAAAACGTCCACCATCCGTCTTTGGCCTGGTTGTCCCCCAGCCACTGCATAACCCGCCGGTCCTGGTCGCACGATGTCCGCTGGGCCGGATCGACCTGCCCGCGGATGGCCGTCAGCATGGTGACGACAAACGGAATGTTGTTAGCTCGTGCCCGCCGGATGCCTTCGTCGAGCCGACTCTCGAAATCACCGAGCGCCGTGCGGATCGCGGTCGGCGACGACAGGTCCACATTCCAGTCGCCCATGTCGATCTGGAGGTAGGTCGCAAATCCCACCTTGAGGCCGCCGCCTTCGCCAATCCTTGTCCGCAACGTGGCCACCGCCGCCGCGACGTCGGCGTCATTTGCTCCGATGAAACCGGTCCAGATCGGGGTGAGGTACGTCACGTGCGGCGTGGGCAGCCCCGGGCCGGACTGGCCCCGTACGACGCCGGCACAGACGACGGCCGCAGCGATCACGGCGGCCGAGATCAGCCTCGCGGAAGCGGTGTGCCAACTGGCCATCAGGCATGAGTGTACTCCACGTGACAATGCTCAATCGGAGTCGTATGATGCCCAGCAGGCTCGCAACAGTCCTGGTTGTGCAACATCCGACTGCCTCCGTTCGCGTAGAAGGCAGCCCCGGGCGCGACGTGGTCGGAGGACCCGAGGGAGGCGACCGTGGCGGATAGACGGTGTGGCGCGAACCGATGGGTGCGGGGAATGCTGGCGGCGGCCTCCATCTTCTGGGCCACCGGTGGCGTGATTGTGGAGGGCGGCCAGCGGCCTGCTGCCGGTCAGTCCGGCGACCAAGTCTGGCAGGGCGTCAGCGCGCGAGCGAGCACGCAGGACGCCGGGCGAACGGACCTGGGTGGACCGTACGCTCTCGTGCGGTTGAACAAGACGACCTTCGATGCCATCGCACGGCGGGCGCCGCTCGAGAGCACGGCGCGCGATGTCGTGGTTGACGTGGTCCTCACGCTTCCCATGCCCGACGGCCGCTACGAGCGCTTCCGGATCCAGGAGTCGCCCATTCTGGCCCCCGAGTTGGCGGCCGCGTTTCCCGAGTTCAAGACGTATCGCGGTCAGGGCCTTGATGATCCCGCGGCCACCGCGCGGTTCGGGTGGACCGCTGCCGGATTCCACGCCATCATCCTGTCGGCCGGCGGCACGTCGTACATCGATCCATGGATGCGCGGCAATCTCGACGACTACGTGTCGTTTAACAAGGCCGATGCCCGCAGGCAGGGCCCCGGATCTATCTGCCTGGTCGGTGACGCAGATCCTGGCGCGCAAAGCCGGGCGCTTGGCACCTTCCCGTTGACCAACGGCGACACGAAACGTACTTACGTGCTGGCGCTGGCAGCCACGGGCGAGTACACCGCGGCGGCGGGCGGGACCAAGGCGTTGGCGCTCGCGCGGATGACCACGACGATCAACCGCGTCACCGGAATCTATGAGCGGGACCTCTCCGTCACGCTGATGCTGAAGACTGGCAACCCCCTCCCTGACGATCCCACCGCCCTGATCTACCTTGACGGCACCGCCGATCCATACACGAACGGCGATGTGGTGGCGATGCTCACCCAGAACCAGGCGAATCTCGACACCGTCATCGGCACGACCAGGTACGATGTCGGCCACGTCTTCGCCTCGGCTGGAGGCGGCTACGCGACCGTGGGATCATTATGTGCGGCGAGCATCAAGGCCGAAGGCGCGACCGGCTTGTCGAACCCGACCGGCGACGCGTTTGACGTCGACTACGTCGCCCACGAGCTCGGCCACCAGTTCGGCGCCAACCACACGTTCAACAGTACGTCGTTGAACTGCGGCGGTGCCGCCAGGTCCTCGACGCACGCGTACGAGGTGGGCAGCGGGTCGACGATTATGGCCTACGCCGGCATCTGCTCGCCGGAGAATCTGCGGTCCAACTCGAACGACCAGTTTCACGTCGAGAGCCTGAACGAGATCACCGCGTTCCTGACGTCGGGCGGCGGCGCCTCGTGCGGGACCACCGCGGCGACAGGCAACGCGCTGCCCACCGTGAGCGGCGGCGCCAATTTCACAATCCCCCAGCAGACGCCGTTCACCGTGACAGCCACGGGCAGCGACCCCGACGGGGCCTCTATTACGTATCAGTGGGATCAGTACGATCTTGGCACTGCGTCATGGTCGGTCGCGACGGCGACGACCGATGACGGTTCGCGGCCGCTGTTCAGGTCGTACCCGCAGAGTTCGAACCCGTCGCGCACGTTTCCGAGCCTCACGTACATTCTGAACAACTCCAACGTGCCGCCGGCGACGTACTCGTGCTCAAGCAACACGTGTCTGACCGGTGAGACGCTCCCTGCCTCGAACCGGACGATGAACTTCCAGGTGACTGCCCGCGACAACCGCACTGGCGGCGGTGCTGTGGCGACGTCACGGGTGCAGGTCGCCGTAACGACAGCGGCCGGGCCCTTTGCGGTGACCGCGCCCAACAGGAATGTGAGTTGGGCCAGCGGCACGCAGACGGTGACGTGGAACGTTGCGGGCACGACCGGGTCGCCGGTGAGCACGGCCGACGTGAGGATGTCGCTCTCGACTGACGGCGGCATCACGTTCCCGACGGTGTTGGCATCGAGCGCGCCGAATAGCGGAAGCGCGGCGGTGACGATCCCGGACACCGCCACAACCACGGCTCGCATCAAGGTCGAGGCCGTCGGCAACATCTTCTTCGACATCTCGGACACGAACTTCGCCATCACGGGCCCGCCTGCGGCGCCGTCGGTGACGACGCATCCGTCGAATCAGACGGTGATAGCGGGTGCGACGGCGTCGTTCGTGGCGGCGGCCAGCGGGTCGCCCACGCCCTGGGTGCAGTGGCAGGCAAGCACTGATAGTGGCTCCACCTGGAGCGATATCGGCGGCGCCACGTCCGCGACGTACGCGTTCACCGCGGCGGCCGCCGACAACGGCAAGCACTACCACGCCGTCTTCACCAACGGCGTTGGCTTGCCGGCAACATCGAACGCCGCGACGCTGACCGTTTATGGTCCCGTCAGCGCCAACCCGTCCGCGTTGCGCTTCGGGGCCGTCAAGGCCGCCGGAACGGCGACGCTCACGTCGCAGACATCGGCGCAGACGGTGACGGTCACCTTCAGTGGCGCGTCCAGCGCGTGGACCGCGACGACGACGGAAACCTGGCTGAGTATCACAGGGGGAGCCGGAGCGGCCGCCGGCACGTTTACCGTCGCGATCCAGAACCCGAGCGATGTGATCGGCGCCAGCACGTCGCTCTCGGGAACGGTGACGGTTACCGCGTCAACCGCGCCGAACTCGCCGCTGTCGGTTCCGGTGACGCTGACTGTGTCGCGCCCGGGCGCGTCAGCGCCGCCGTTTGGATCGTTCGACACGCCGGCGAACGGGGCGACGGGCATGCAGGGGTCGTTTGCGGTGACGGGGTGGGCGCTCGATGATATCGGGGTCGACCACGTGGAGATCTGGCGGGACCTGGTGGCGGGGGAGGATCCGACGCACGCGTATACGACGGACCCGGCGCATCCTGGGTATACCAAGGTGTATATCGCGACGCCGTTGTTTGTGACGGGGTCGCG
>Ga0315273_10002966_pt1 | contig 20329 bp, 23 predicted proteins | sample YL17G02_0_MG_FD_205753 | JGI IMG/M metagenome (GOLD analysis project Ga0315273, IMG submission 205753) | Sediment microbial communities from Yellowstone Lake, YNP, Wyoming, USA - YL17G02_0 | ecosystem: Environmental > Aquatic > Freshwater > Lake > Sediment | place: USA: Wyoming | collected... | reverse complement strand
AGAAGCTGTGAGAGCTTACTTCTTGGTAACCGCAATCGTGTTACCATCATGGTCACGAGTGACCATGATGTCATCCTTGCAGAAATCCTGCAAGTAAGGAACACCGCCCAAAAAACTACTAGACTCCGGAGTGACAGTGTTACGGAGCGAACCGTCTTGGTTCACGGTCCTAGAAGAACCGCTGTCCCTGATTTCGGTACGCGATCCATCGGCATTAGTGACTGTTTTAGTCGACATATACCCAGGCCCTCCTTTCTCAGATTTTTACTTCTAGCCGCTATTGTATCTCAGGGCCAAAATTAAGTCAACCTTGACTTCTTCCAGAAGGGAATGTGTATCACTACCAAATTGATCCCTCGATCGGCAGAAAATGTGGTAAAATGAGGGAATGAAAGGAGATAGAGGAAAAAAATTTGATTTTAGACCGGAAAGGCCGGGATATAGAACTCCGGCTAGTTTCCGTTACAGAAAACCGGTGAAAATCACCAGAAACAAACGCTGGCCGAATAAATAAATCCCCACATCAATTCGGATCAAAAAAAGTATTTTAATAGACTAAATTGGTGTAGGGATAAATTTGCAATTGAATCAGCTTTAAAAAACTTGCGTCGAGTGTTATATTGGGAGTGGAATGAAAAAAGAACGGGGGTAGTGAAATGTCTAAAACCATTATTGATTGGTGCGGAAATTGGGATGAGACAGCGCCTCTGATTGAGGAAGCGGTAAAGAAGGGGAAGATACTCGAAATTAATCTCCCACTGGGTGAGTGGGAAAAGCTGAGGAGCAGCCAAGGAGAACTTACTCGCCGACTTTCGAAACTGGCGAGGTCTCGGCTCCAACTGCTCTACACCCACGAAGACAGGCATTACCTGTTCGTGGGGGACGGAGAGTTTCACTAGATTTTTGATGGTAGCCGGCGCAGAACACCGGAACCATCGGGCTTGGCGGGGGTATGCTCTAAGAGCTCCCGCCCGGCCTTTTTTATTTCTTTATTACCCAACGTTTTAACCAACTTATGGTAGAATAGGGGAATGAGAAAAATACAAATTATACTTTTGGTTTTGATAGTAATAGGAATTGGGCTGATTTTTACCCAGAAATACTGGGTGGAAAATCTCGTCAATTTTATATTGCAACAAAACAAAGAGAATGACTCCCAAAATGACCGGCTAAATGCAATTACGGTTTTAACAGAAGCAGAAGCGCGCGATATTGCTGAGAAGTCGTGTATAAAGGGAGGTGATGCGCTCGCTTCAGGCGGGACATTTAACGAGAACAGCAGAACATGGTGGTTTGATGCCAATTTGAACGCCATTCAAGAAGGATGCAATCCGGCATGCGTAGTGAGTGAAGAAACAAAACAAGCCGAAATTAACTGGCGCTGTACCGGCGCGATACCGCCGGTGACAGAGCCGGAGGCAATCAAATGCCAGCCTGAACAAAGAAATGTTGATGCGTGCATAGAAATCTACCAGCCGGTTTGCGCTACGGTTGAAATTCAATGCATAAAAGCGCCATGCTATCCGATAGAAGAAACTTTTTCCAATTCCTGCAATGCCTGCAAAAATCCGCTCGTAAAATCATATATTGCCGGAGAGTGCCAAAAGGCCGGGGTTGGTAATCAATAAAATATAATTTATAAAGAAAATTAAATAACTCCAATGATGAAATATGATTTTCTGGTTATAGGTTCAAGCGGCATGCAGGGGAAAATAGTTACCCGTGATTTGCTTGAATCCGGATATAAAGTGTTTTGCGCGGATTTGTATCGTGAAGGATCGGAAAACAATCTGGCTCAGTATCCGGGTACTCCTTTCCAGTTTATTGATCTTAGAAAATACGGCGATTTCAAGGCTTTTGTTAAAGAAATGCCGGCAAAAGTTGTAATCAATTGCGCTGAGGGAGATTGGAATCATGATGTTTATCGCATTTGTTTGGAAGAAGGACGCCACGTGATAGATTTGGGTTCGGATGTGCCGATGACAAAAGCCCAGATTGCCATGAGCCCAAGCTTCGAGAAAGCCGATTTGGTGGCGATAACCGGCTGTGGTTCAACACCGGGCATAAATAATATTATGTTGAAATATGCTTCGCAGTTTTTTACGGAGATTGATACGATCGAGCTTGGTTTTGCCTGGGATTCTAATGTAAAAAAGTTTGTCGTGCCGTTTTCCATAGAAAGCATAATTGAAGAATTAACCGATTCCGCTCCGGTGATTGAGAATGAAAAATGGATAGAAAAAAACCCCTCCGATACTGAGGTAATCAGGGAATTTCGGGAAATCGGTTCGCAAAAATGTTATCTGGTCCGGCACCCGGAAACATACACCTTTTCGCAAGATTATAAAGAATACAAGCCGAAAAACATAAAATTCTATGCCGGTTTTCCGGAACATTCTCTCGAAGTTTTAAGAAAGATTATCGAGCTTGGATTGGGAGAAAAAGAATTGCTGACGTTTGAAAAAACAGAAATCAGGCCGGTTGACGCACTGTCAAGAATTCTAACCCGATTGCCTAAACCGGAAAATTATAGCGAAAAAGAAAATTTGTGGGTTGAAGTTTCGGGGCAAGACAAGAATCAATCAATTAAGATCACACGCATGGAATGCATTGTTTCGACATTGCCGGGCTGGACAGATGCCGGATGCAACATAGATACGGGTTTGCCGGCTTCAATTATCGCCCAAATGATTTCTGACGGAAGAATTACAGCCCGAGGCAGTTTCGCACCTGATACCGCCGTCCCGACAGATGAATTTTTTAAGGAATTAAAAAAGAAAGGCATGACGGTTTTTCAGGACGGGAACGCGATTAACTAGACATATTTGTGTCTGAGAAGTCTTTCCGGAAAATTTAAAAAGTGACAAAATTAAAATAAAATTATATGGATGAACAAACAATAAACCCGACCGGTTGCTGCGAGCCGTTTGACCCGGCGCCGTGGGAGAATCAGGAGATAAGATGGAATAATAAATTATTCGTGAAAGACCATGTCACCAGTTTTTTTCATATTCCTCTAAATATGGGGTCAAAGATAGTTAAGAATATGGAGCTGATTGAGGAAGCGGGGGCTCAGGCTCCGTACCAACTGATGCTGACTGACGAAAACTCCCTTTGGGGTTCGGATATTTATATTGATGTTGCCAAAGAAGTGCCAGGGGCGGAGATGGCTGAAATTTCCGGCACATTTCTGACAAAAGTTTTTGAGGGACCATATCAAAATGCGGGTGAATGGGCGAAGGAAATGGAGGAATATGTCAAAAGCAAGGAAAAGGAAATGAAGAAATTATATTTTTCCTACACCACCTGCCCCAAATGCGCCAAAGAATACAGCAAGAATTACGTCGTCCTTTTCGCCCAAATAGATTAAATATATTATAGAGTTGAAATCACGCTAAAACTCGCAATGTTTTGGCGTTTGTTGTATATTTTTTAGGGAACAGAAAGGAGTTTTTATGGCGCGAAATCCGGATAAGCGATGTTCCGAGCAGTACCCGCCGGCTCCGAGGCCGGAAGACTTCGGAATCGACAGCAACAGTTGGTGGGTTGCCGAAGTCATTCCTGACGGTTTTTCCGGAGCAAAAGTTGCCGCTTTCAAAAACGCCTACAGAACCTGGGAAGAGGCCATCGAGGAAATCGGGAACAATCCGAAACAAAACCAAGATTAAGTCGTCTTTCTCAACCGCTAGTCAGGGCGCAGCTCCTTCGCTGCGCCCTCCCTATATTTGCAAAATAACTTATCAACCAATCATTCGCCTTGCAGGGCGAATGATGATAAAATATGAGGGAGGGGTTTTAATAAGGACGGAATAAAAAATAAATATAAAAATATGTATAAAAAAAAGATAAAAAAAATAAGGGGAAAAAGAGACGATTGGTTTAAAAAATTGGGGTCGGATATTGAAATATTCGCCAATAAAAACCGGCTGGCCATTTTGGATTATTTAAAAACCAAAAAAATCAAATCGGTGGGAGATATCGCGGATAATGTTAAAATTTCCTTTAAGGCCGCCTCCAAACACCTGCTTTCCCTGACAAAAAAGGGAATCTTAAAAAGGCGCAGTGACGGGCCTTTCGTGCTGTACGGTATTTCCGATAATCTATCTAAATTCCGCCGCTCAATCATTTCGGGGCTGACACGGAATAAAAATACGGAAGCAAACAGGCCAAAAATAGAAGTCGGGGCAATTATCAGAAAGAATAACAAGGTCTTGCTGGGGAAAAGAAAGAACTTCCACGGGGAAGAATCATGGTCTTTCCCGGGCGGACATCTTAAATTCGGGGAAAGTGTCGAGGAATGCGCCAAAAGAGCGGTCTTTAAAGAAACCCGCCTGATTATGAATGAATTTAAAAAAACGACTTTCATCAATGATGTTTTTACGGAAGAAAACGAACACTACGTCACCCTGTTTGTAGTTACCGATCTAACGGAAGGCGAGCCGGAAATCAGGGAGCCGGAGAAATGCGAGGAGTGGCGATGGTTTGAATGGTCCGAATTGCCTAAGCCGCTCTTTCTGCCCATCAGGAATCTTTTAAAAAAAGGCTTCGACCCGTTTAAAGACTGAGCTTCCTGGAAAATTCAAAAAAGCGTGGTAGAATTGCGTTTATGAGAAACTTTCTGATAATTGTTGTAATAATTATAGCCATTATCGGGTCTTTCTCTTTATATAGGAATAAGGTATTGGCTCCGGAAACGGCGCCAGACGCAAAAAATATGCAAACACTAAAAATTACAAGCAGTGTTTTTGAGGAAAATAAAATTATTCCTCCAAAATATACTTGTGATGGAGAAAATATAAATCCGCCGCTGGAGATAAGCGGCATACCGGAGAATTCCAAATCGCTCGTTTTGATTATGAACGACCCCGATGCGCCGATGGGAGTATGGGACCACTGGATAAAGTGGAATATTCCGGTAACAGGAGAATCTATGGTATTTGGAGAAGGGGAGGAGCCTGCCGGAATTTCAGGCAAAAATTCAGGAGGAAAGTTTTCCTATCAAGGTCCTTGCCCGCCCAACGGAGAACATAGGTATTTCTTTAAAATTTATGCTCTTAACTCAACGCTGAACTTGCCGGAAGGGTCGGGCAGGAAAGAAACGGAAAAAGCAATGGGAGCGTATATTATCGCTTCGGGGGAGTTGATGGGAAGATATAACAGAACGAAATAATAAAAAAATTTTATGACTTTAACAGCTCACGCAATAACAGGAGCCGCTCTTGCCAGTCTGACTCCAAATAACCCCCTGATGGGGTTTGCCGTTGGTTTTTTGAGCCATTTTGTCTTGGATGCCATTCCTCATTGGGACTATGCTCTTCTCAGCAGGAAAGAAGATGAAAATAATCCGATGAACAATGACGTAGTTATCGGTAAGGATTTTGTAAAAGATATTTTAAGGATTGCTCTTGACGGTATTATTGGCCTTTTGTTTGCCTGTTTCTTTTATGTTTTTTATCTGAAATATTCTCTTTTTGTTATTTTATGCGGAGTAGTCGGCGCCTGTTTGCCGGATGCGCTTCAATTTGTCCAAATGAAATGGAGACATGAGCCCTTCACCAGTTTACGGCGTTTTCACCTCTGGATTCATTCGAGGATAAGATTGGACAATAAACCAGTTATCGGTATTTTGTCATACATAGCAGTCATGAGCCTTGTGGTGTGGGGAATAAGTTTAATATAAAAAACAAAGTGCCCCGATGACCGTCGGGGCACTTGATGTTTTGGAGGCCTCCGGAAGCAGTTTACTTGGAAACTACACCCACCAATTTTACCACTCCTATTATGGCCAGTGCGGAGAGTGCTACCGCCATAATTCCGGGGCCAAAGTCATACCCGCCCCCGGCGAGCATGGTGTCTTTCAGGCTGACATAAATCGCAATAATCAGAACTGCCTCAATAAACAAAATCGAGACAATTTTAATCCCCTTGCTCATTTCGTTTTCATCGTTGCTCATCAGGTATCCCTCCCGGAAAAGTAGAGACCTATTCCATTTACACGATATAATACTTATAATAGCTAGTCAATATTTAATCAAGCGGCTTTCTTTTTTACCAAATTTTAATTAAACTTGTCCCATGAGTTTAAGTATAGGAATAGTGGGGTTGCCGAATGTGGGGAAGTCCACATTGTTTAACGCGCTTACCAAAAAAGGAGTGCCGGCGGAGAATTATCCTTTTTGCACCATTGACCCGAGCGTGGGCATTATCCCCGTGCCTGATGAGCGGCTTGAAAAGCTAAATGAATTTTCAAAATCGAGAAAAAAAATTCCGGCAGTAGTGGAGTTCGTGGATATTGCCGGATTGGTGAGAGGAGCTTCAAAGGGAGAAGGAAAGGGGAATGAATTTCTCCAATATATAAGAGAGTGCGATGCCATAGCTGAAGTGGTGCGTGTTTTTGACGACCCCGAAATTTTGCACGTAGAGGGAAAAGTGGATCCGCTCTCAGATATTGAGACAATAAATCTGGAGCTTATTTTAAAAGATTTGGAAACAGTAACAAAAAGGCTTGGCAGTTTGGAAAAGGAAGTGAAAGCAGGAAAAAAAGAGGCTCTTCTTGAAAAAAGCGGTCTCCAGAAAGTGGAAAAAGTTTTGGAAGAAGGGAAATTGGCTTCGTCCGCCTCCACCGAATTGGATGAAAAGGAAAAACCGCTTGTTAAAAATATGCAGCTTCTCACTATGAAGCCGATTCTTTACGTCCTTAACATTTCGGAAGCTTCAGAAAACAAAACCGATATTGAAAAAAATATTCCCGGACCTTATGTGGAAGTTGACCCTGTCTTTGAAAAAGGACTGAATGATTTGATTAAAAAAGCTTATGAAATTTTAGACCTTATTACATATTTCACCACAGGAGAAGACGAGACCAGAGGATGGACTATAAAAAGGAATTCGACTGCGCCGGTTGCCGGTACTGCCATTCATACCGATTTTCACGACAAATTTATCCGCGCTGAAGTTATAGAATGGGATAAGCTTCTGGCGGCCGGTTCATATGCCGCCGCCCGGGAAAAAGGCATCCTCCGCACAGAAGGAAAGGAGTATATAGTGCAGGATGGAGACGTAATAGAGTTCAAAATATGAACAATAAGATTTGTGGTATAATCTATAAATGGTTGCTTTGGGGGGTGTAGTTTTAATAGTTTTAATCATCATTATCATGGGAAATAATAGGGCTTCGGCCAAAGATTTCTTTTTGCATTTGGGGGCTATTGTGGCTTTGTACACAGTGACCGTAAGTTTTTTGAATTTGGTTTTCAAAATTATCAACAAAGCTTTTCCTGAAGTGACAAGCAATATTTATGCGTGGGGTGGGGGATCGGAAATAAGTTTGCCTGTAGCCACTTTAATTGTCGTTTTTCCTTTATTTGTTGTTCTTTCCTATTTTGTCTATAAAATTTATACGCAAAATCCGGAGAAAAAAGAGCTGGCTATCAGGAGGTGGCTTATCTATATTACGCTCTTCGTTGCCGGTGTTCTTTTGGCAGGGGATTTGGTAACAGTGCTTTACAAATTCCTGGACGGGCAAGATCTAACCGCGGCATTTTTCCTTAAAGCTTTGGCGGTGCTTGTCGTCGCCGGATGTGTCTTTGGATTTTATTTGCAGGATATCCGCGACAAAATTTCTTCCAAGAACAGAAAGATGTGGACGATTGCGGTAGGTATTATTATTTTAATCTCCATTATTTTGGGATTCAGCGTTCTTGGTTCGCCTCAAACTCAAAGATTAATAAGGTACGACAATCAAAAAATTTCTGATTTGAATGAAATCCAGTGGCAAGTCATAAGTTACTGGCAGATGAACGGCATGGTACCGGTAAGCCTCAGTGATATAATTTCATCCCAGCAATATGTCATCATACCGAAAGACCCGCAGACAAAAACTACCTATGAATACAGAAAAACGGATGCAATGACTTTTGAGCTTTGCGCCGAGTTTAATAAAGAAAGCATGACAAACCAAAACATAGAGGCAATTCAGCTAGGTTATGCAAAGGGAAGCATAATACAAAATGAAAACTGGAATCACAAAGCTGGTAAACAGTGTTTCTCCCGCATAATTGATCCTGTTATTTATCCGACTCAAGTAAAAGGTTAGTTAATTTTCTAATTTTCATTTTGTTAATTGACACAAATTACACAATTCTTACGATCGTAGGAATTGTGTAATTTTATTTTAATTTAAAACGATAGGCGGTGCGCTCAGAAAACGCACCGCCTTAATGGAATGAGGCAAGGTTACCACTTGATCACCTTGCCGGGAACTATATACACGACCCAATCCCCGCGATTGGGACCGGATGTTCGGACGGCCCCCCAAACTCTGAGAGACCAGCTTCCGCCGAAGCCGAGCTTCAGTGCGGGACCGACATCCGTGTCGGCAGAAGCTCCGGCGCCTTTCTCCCAAAATGTCTGAGAGTCGGCACCAACAGACAGATGCTCGCCAATCTTCAGCAAGATCTCGTTCCATTGGTAGCCCCACGAGCCAGCACTTTCCCGCAGATTGGCAACCCATTGCCACTGCGTAGAGAGTGAAAATCTTCCCACGCTCGCCCCGAAGTAGACCTCGGGGCTAATGCCACGGAAGCCGTCTCCACCGACATATCCAATTTCGGGAATGACATACAATTTGTCGCCCCCGAATTGTTTACCCACGAACGCGCCAACCATTTTCGGCGCGTCGTAGTTGTATCGGACGTCCACAACCAACCCGTTCTTGTCGTAGTAAACTCCCCACGGCATGAAATCTACCTTACCCGGCGTGAATTGGGTCCACAACTGGAGATCCAGGGTGTGGGCAGGATCTTTCTTAACCGGCTCCTGAGCGAAAGCCGGGAGTGCAAAAACAAAAAACAAAAAAAAGATCGAAGTGAATTTCATCTTAAGCTCCCTCCCGAGAGCGAAAAAATCAAAGACCATGATTTCTTAATCTATCCTGTATTATAGCAAATAAATATTATTTGTCAATATTGATTTATATTTTATAAGTTCTGTTGTTTTCAAGATTAATTAGCACAAAGCGGTTTTTTATTGTATATTTTTAGTAATGGGAAAAAACAACAAATACGACCACGAGAAAATTGAAAAGAAGTGGCAAAAGGTTTGGGAGAAAAGTAAAATTTTTCAGGCTCGGGATAAATCCGATAAGCCAAAATTTTACGGACTGATTGAGTTTCCGTACCCATCCGGCGACGGTCTTCATGTCGGGCACATCCGCAGCAATACTGCGATGGACATTATCTGCCACAAAAGGCGGATGGAAAGATATAACGTTCTATATCCGATAGGCTGGGACGCTTTCGGTCTGCCGACAGAAAGTTATGCCATCAAGACCGGCATTTCTCCGGAAGAAGTTACGAAAAAAAATACCGGCATTTTTCGCAAACAATTAAAGTCAATCGGTTTCTCTTTTGATTGGTCGCGGGAGATAAATACCACCGACTCGAAATATTATAAGTGGACGCAGTGGATTTTTCTGCAGCTTTTGAAAAACAATCTGGCTTACAAAGCCAAAATAAATATAAATTGGTGTCCGAAAGATAAAATCGGTCTGGCCAATGAGGAGGTGGTGGGCGGGTGCTGCGAGAGATGCGGCACTCCGGTGGAAAAAAGAGAGAAAGAACAATGGATGCTCCGAATTACAAAATATGCCGAGAGATTGGATAAAGATTTGGATGGTGTTGACTATCTGGAAAAAATAAAACTTCAGCAAAGAAATTGGATAGGGAAGTCGGAGGGGGCGGAAATAGAATTTGAAATAAAAGGAAGTGAGGTAATTACCGTCTTCACCACTCGAGCTGATACGCTTTTCGGAGCAACTTATATGGTGATGGCTCCGGAACATTCGTTTATTCAGGAACAAATCACAAATAACAAATCACAAATAACAAATAAATCAGAAGTTCAAAATTATATAAACAGGACAAAAAAGAAAACGGAAATAGAAAGGATCGCTGATGAGAAAGATAAAACCGGAGTGGAATTGAAGGGAATTAAGGCAATAAATCCGGCGAACAGAGAAAAGATTCCAATCTTTGTTGCTGATTATATCTTGGCAAATTACGGCACAGGGGCGGTGATGGCTGTACCTGCGCATGACGACCGCGATTTTGCATTCGCTAAAAAATATAATTTGCCGATTAAACAAGTCATCGAGCCCCTTTTTGTCAGCACAACAGGTTTGGACGCCGTCCAGGAAGATAAACCCATTGTCGAGAGAAACGCGATAATGGCCATAGTTAAACATTGGTCAGAAGATAAATACATAGGCTTAAAATGGAAAAAAGTTGACTGGCAGACGGTCATAACCGGAGGACCGGAAGAAAATCAGACTCAGGAGGAAGCCGCGATTTGCGAAATTGCAGAGGAAACAGGATATCTCAATCCGAAACTAATAAAAAAATTGAGTAAGGTTCACAGTTATTTTTATCATGTGCCCAAGCAAGTAAACAGGCTGGCACATTTTGATGTCTTCTATTTCGAACTGAAAGATGGAGAACGCAAAGATTTGTCGGCAGAGGAAAACGAAATTCATGAAGTAAAATGGCTTTCCAAAAAAGAAATGGCGGAATTTATAGGGCCCCTGTCCCAAAAATTTGCATGGGATGAATTGGTAAACGGAATTCAATCTTATACAGGCGAAGGAATTCTTACAAACTCCGGAGAGTTTGATGGGACGAAATCGGAGAAGGCAAGGGATAAAATCACAGAAAAGTTTGGAAAAAAAGTGGTGAAATATAAATTGAGAGATTGGATTTTTTCGAGGCAGAGATATTGGGGCGAGCCGATACCGGTAGTTCATTGTGAGAAATGCGGCATTGTCCCTCTCGAAGAAAAAGGCTTGCCGCTAAAACTTCCAAAAGTAAAAAATTACCAGCCGACTGACACCGGCGAATCACCTTTGGCTAGCATTTCAGAATGGGTTAATACAAAATGTCCGAAGTGCGGAGGAAAGGCTAAAAGAGAAACCGACACGATGCCGAACTGGGCAGGCTCGTCCTGGTATTTCCTGCGTTATGCCGACCCCGAAAATGCTGGGGAGTTTGCCAGCTTTGAAAAAATGAAATATTGGATACCTGTAGATTGGTACAACGGAGGAATGGAGCATACCACCCTTCATCTTTTATATTCCCGCTTCTGGCATAAGTTCTTATACGATTTGAAATTGGTGCCGACATCTGAGCCGTACAAAAAACGCACCGCGCACGGTATGATACTCGCGTCAAACGGAGAAAAAATGTCAAAGTCCCGCGGCAATGTCATAAACCCCGATGGTATTGTAAAAACTTTCGGCGCCGATACTCTGCGTCTTTATGAAATGTTTATGGGCCCGTTTGACCAGACTATCCCCTGGGGCGAAGACAACATTATCGGTGTTCGCCGCTTCCTGGAAAGAATCTGGAAAATGCAATTTAAAATTGAAAGAAAAGAAGAGGAATCCCATTTCGCCGAAGCTTCCCGCCCGAACGCTCCAGGCGGGCAGGCGCAGGACAAGAAATTTGAAATAACACTTCATAAAACCATAAAAAAGGTCAGTGAGGACATCGAGTCAATGGCCTTTAACACCGCTATTTCCTCAATGATGATTTTGGCCAACGAAATGGATAAACAAAAAGAAATTTCCAAAAAAGATTTTGAGATATTTTTGAAACTTTTGGCGCCTTTTGCCCCGCATATCACGGAAGAATTGTGGAACGGATTGGACAACAAAAATTCTATTCATCTTGAAGAGTGGCCGAAGTTTGATGGGTCAAAGATAAAAGAAGAAAGCGTTATTATTGTCGTCCAGATAAACGGCAAAGTTCGTGCCCAATTTGAGGCCCAAACAGGCATATCCGAAAGAGAGACAAAAGAGAAAGCGTTGAGCTTGCCGGAAATTCAAAAATGGCTTGCCGGAGGAAAAGAGGTTAAAAAAGTGGTATTTATAGCAGATAAAGTCATAAATTTTGTAATTTAGAGCGTCGTTTGACAAAAAAATGGAGTGTGATATTGTTGACATTATTAAATGTGATATAATATTGTGGTATAATTAATTTAATAAATTTATGAAAAAAGAAGTTCTCAGAAGCAAGATGTTTACTTTATCGTTTAATCCCAAGCAAGTTGTTAAAAGACTTTTAAGCTCTCTGCCGGACAGAGCTCAAGATGTTATTGTGGGCAGGTTCGGGCTTAATCAAAACGGAGATGATATGACTCTCGAGGCTATCGGCAAAAAATACGGCATCACCAGGGAGAGAGTCAGGCAGATAGAAAATTATGCTATAAACCATATTCGCAAGGCCGACACTTATGAAAAAGAGGCTGTTGTTTTTGACGAACTTAAAAACACTATTAATAAGATGGGTGGGGTAATATCCGAGGATGATTTGCTTGACCATCTGGGAAAAGATACGGTTACCCAAAAATATATCCATTTCCTTTTGGTTGTGGGGGACGATTTCAATAAGATAAAAGAGGATGTTGAATTCAAGCATCATTGGCACGTGGATAAAGAGCTGGCCGAAAAAATCCACGAGGCTTTGCGTAATCTTTACACCAAATTAGGAGATGATGAAATTATTCCCGAATCGGAAATCGTCTCTTCTTTCCTGAACCATCTGAAAGACCTTTCCGATGATTACAAACAGGACGAGATATTAACCCGTTGGCTTGCCATTTCCAAAAACATTGCCAAAAATCCGCTGGGCGACTGGGGCAAATCAAAATCTTCAAACATAAAGACAAAAGGGGTGCGTGATTATGCATACCTTATATTGCGCAGGCACGGTTCGCCAATTCATTTCCGCGAGGTGGCTAAACTTATAAGCGAGGTCTTCAAGAAAAAAGCCCATGTGGCCACAACCCATAACGAACTCATCAAAGATCCGCGTTTTGTCCTCGTCGGTCGTGGTCTTTACGCCCTCAAGGAATGGGGCTATTCAACCGGCGTAGTCAGAGATGTCATAAGAGAAATACTCAAGAAAGACGGTCCTCTTTCCAGAGAAGCTGTATTGGAAAAAGTTATGAAGGAGAGATATGTCAAGGCTAATACCGTTATGGTCAATCTCCAAAATCCAAAATATTTCAAAAAGAACAAACAGGGAATGTACACAGTGGTCTAATTGACTGTGCTATAATTTAGGGTATGTATTCCGGTTTTATACCACCCGAGGCTTGGAATGGTCTTTTGCTGGCGTTTAAGTATGTTTTTATGACATCATATATCTGGCTGCCGGTTATTTTTCTGATACTTCTTTTCAGAACTTGGGTTGACTACCGCCGAGCAAAATTTTGGGAAAAAGAAGGTTCGGTTTTGTTGGAAATTAAATTGCCGAGAGAAATTATGAAATCACCTCTGGCCATGGAAGTGGTTTTGAACGCTCTTCACCAACTCTCAGGTGAGAGCGTTTGGTTAAACAGAATTTGGAAAGGCCAGACCAGAAGCTGGTTCTCCCTGGAAATTATCTCCGATGGAGGCAAGATAAGATTTTTTATTTGGACCAAGCCTAAGCACAAAAACCATATAGAATCTCAGATTTATTCCCAATATCCGGGAGTGGAAATTTATGAAGTTGAGGACTATACCATACCTTTTTATTACGACCCTGAAAAAAATGATATTTGGGGAGTTGAATTTGGCCTTACCAAAGCCGACCCATACCCGATTAAAACTTATGTCGATTACGGACTGGACAAAGACCCTAAAGAAGAGTTCAAGATCGACCCCATGACTCCCATGATAGAATTCTTCGGTTCTATTACTTCCGGGCATAATATCTGGCTTCAGATAATAATCCGCTCTCACAAAAAGAGACGGCTTTGGGATATTTTCGGGGAAAGAGAAGACTCTTGGAAAGATGAGGCAGAAAAAGAGATAGATGAGATTATAGAAAAATTAAAGGTTAAAAAAGAAGAAGGAGGTTTCCCAAGGATACCGACCAAAGGGGAAGCGGAGAAAATAGCTGCTTTGGAGCGCAGTGTTTCCAAATTTTCTTTTGATGTCGGCATTAGGGCAATTTATATTGCCGATAAAGACAAGTTTACTAAAATGAACACCGGCGGTATTTATGGTGCAGTTAAACAGTTTAGTTCTCCAGAATTGAATGGTTTTAAACCTGTAGGCTGGTTTGAGCCTTTTGATTATCCTTGGCAGGAGTGGCGTGTACCATGGAGTTCGTGGTGGGGTAGGAGAGAAGAACTGAAATTGAAACTTTTGGAAGAATATAAACTTCGCCGATACTTTTATTCACCATTCTTAGGAAAGAAGTTTTATGGTAAGCCATTTGTATTAAACACTGAGGAGTTGGCTACCATATTCCACTTCCCAGGTTCGGTCGCCAGCACCCCCACATTTGAAAAAATTCCTTCACTTAAATCTAAAGCTCCTCCTAATCTTCCTATTTAAACTTGTTATTCTCAATGAAAAAACTTTCTAAGCTGAGACAGTTTATATCGGAGAAGTTTGAAAATATTCGCCTTAAAATAGCCACGCATCCTAAAGTCGTAATTTGGCGCCTTCAATTGTTTGGTGTTCATCCCTTCTTGGGCAATAATCTTTTGAAAATAATACCGGCCGTTCTTTTGCTGCTGGTTTTATTTTCAACTCTGTACTTTTTCTCCTGGCGATCACCAAGACCGTTCCCCGAACAGGCGCTTGTCACAGTGGAAAAAGGAGAATCTCTTTCTCAAATAGTAAATTCTTTTGAAGAGGAGAGAGTAGTTCGTTCGTCTTTTTGGCTCAGAATTTTTATTACACTTCTGGGCGGCGAGAAAAAAGTGATTGCCGGAGACTATTATTTCCCTTCGGCGGCAAGTGCTTTTAGGGTCGCTGGAATGCTTCACAAAGGGGAGTTTGGCTTGATTGCTAAAAAAATAACCGTTCCGGAAGGTATTTGTTCTTTTGAAATCGCAAAAATTCTGGAGAAGGAACTGCCCACTTTTAAAGCGGAAGATTTTATTGATGAAGTTATGGATAATAATTACGAAGGCTATCTGTTTCCGGATACATATTTTTTGATGCCAAATACCAAAGCTGGCGACATAATATTAATGATGCGGGAAAATTTTGCACGGCGGATAAAAGAATATGAGGAAGATATTTTAAAATCCGAGAAACTATTAAATGATATTGTTATTATGGCCTCAATCATAGAGGATGAGGCAAACGGCACTCTGGAATCAAAAAGAATTGTTTCCGGAATTTTGTGGAAAAGGCTGAGTCTGGAGATGCCTCTTCAGGTTGATGCGCCGTTCCAATATTACAACGGTAAAAACTCATACACTCTGACCCAAGAAGACCTGGCGGAAAATCATCCATATAACACTTACAAAAACAAGGGCCTGCCTCCGACCGCCATAACCAATCCGGGGATTGATTCTTTAAGAGCCGCTATAGCGCCGACCCAGACAGAATATTTATATTTTCTGTCGGACAAAAAAGGAAATATGTACTACGCCAAAACTTTTGAGGAACACAAAAAAAACAGGGAGTTGTATTTGAATTGAAGTTAAAAAAGCTGTAAAGTGCGGGAGTGAAAAATACAAAAAAAGTCTATGTCGGTTTGTCCGGAGGAGTTGATTCCGCCGTGAGTGCGGCGTTGCTTAAAAAAGAGGGCTACGAAGTGACGGGAGTTTTTATAAAAGCGTGGACACCATCGGGATATCCCTGCGCTTGGAAAGAAGACAGGAGAAGCGCTATGAGAGTAGCGGCAGTTTTGGATATTCCTTTTATTACGCTTGATTTGGAAAAAGAATACAAAAAAGAGGTGGTTGATTATATGATTTCCGAATACAAAGCGGGCAGGACGCCAAATCCAGACGTAATGTGCAATAAAGAAATAAAATTCGGGCACTTTTTAAAATTTGCTTTAAAAAACGGGGCCGATTTTGTAGCAACAGGGCATTATGCGAAACTTTCAAAAAATAAAAAAGGAAGTTTCGTCCTGAGCGAAGCGAAGGACAAAAATAAAGATCAAAGTTATTTTCTCTGGACTCTGACTCAAGAACAACTTAAGCATATTTTATTTCCCATAGGACATTTGCAGAAAGCGGAAGTAAGAAAACTGGCTAAGAAACTTGGTTTGCCGCAGGCAGAAAAAAAAGACAGCCAGGGGCTTTGTTTTTTGGGCAAAGTTGATATGAAAGAATTTCTGTCCAGATATATTTCTCAAAAAAAAGGAAGTGTTTTAGATACAGAAGGAGAAATTATCGGACACCACAATGGAGCGTTATTTTTCACCATCGGCGAAAGGCATGGTTTTACCATCACAAAAAAATCGGATAAAGAAGTGCCTTTGTATGTGGCGGCTAAAGATATTAAAAAAAACACGGTGACGGTTGTTCCCGCCGCCAGAAAGAAAATTGCTAATGGAAAAGTCTGGCCGAGCGATAGCGAGGAGATCCGAGGACTTTTTCAGGAGCAATTTTTTTCTGGCGGCGCATCAGCAATTTTAAGCAACATAAACATTATCAATCCCACTTCGCTAAAGCTATGCAGGACTAAAGAAAATTTATCTTGCCGCATAAGGTACAGGCAGGAAAAAGTTAGGTGCAAAATGGAAAGAGAGAAAGTAATCTTCGATAATCCTCAAATGGGAGTTTCGCCTGGCCAGTCTTTGGTTTTATATGATGGGGAAATTTGTTTGGGCGGTGGTATAATAGATTGACTTGTCCCGTTAGAAATTTACGGGGCACTAAATAAGGAATTGTAATGAATTAGTAATTTCTAATGGGATGCAGGATAAATACATAATAAAGGCGACAGGGGAGAGAGAGGGGTTTGACTCGCAGAAACTGCGAAACTCCTTGGTGCGAGCTCAGGCCGATCCGGAAATAATTGACAGCATTGTGAGCCAAATAGAGAAGGAGCTTAGAAATGGCGCCAGCACCAGAGACATCTATCATCACGCCTTTGAACTTTTGGGAAAAGCAGAAAGCCCTGCCGCCGCCAGATATTCTCTGAGAAGAGCTGTTATGGAGCTGGGGCCGACGGGTTTTCCTTTTGAACAATTTGTGGCTGAAATTTTTCGCGCCAAAGGTTTTGAAACTCAAACTGACTTCATTGCTAAAGGAGAATGCGCCGACCATGAAATAGATATCGCCGCATGGAATAATGACAAGCTCATAATGATAGAGGCAAAATTTCATAACGAATTCGGCATCAAATCGGATTTAAAAGTTGTTCTCTATGTCAAAGCCAGATGGGAAGATTTAATGGAGGGAATGTTTAATTTTGGCAAGGAACGCAAACTTGATGAAGGCTGGCTTGTTACCAATACCAAATTTTCAGAATCAGCTATTAGATATGCGAAGTGCAAAAATATGAAATTAGTCGGCTGGAATTATCCTGAGCAAGGCAACTTGCAAGACCTCATTGAAGAAACCCATCTGCATCCAATAACCTGCCTGAACAGCAGCACTCCGAGCGATGAAAAACTTTTAATGCAATATGGTATCGTTCTCTGCAAGCAGGCAAAGGATAATCCCGATATCCTAAAACAAGCCGGCCTTTCCGATGAAAAAATCGCACGTATGCTCGCCGAAATAAATTTGATTCAAAAGTGAAATGGCTTATTACAGAAAAAAATTATACGACCCGAAGGCTCAGGAGGCCTTCAGGATAAGCCGGTCAAAAATTGACCTTTTTGTGGGGTGTCAGAGGTGTTTTTACTTGGACAGGCGACTGGGAGTCTCACGTCCACAGGGGTTTCCGTTTAATTTAAACAGCGCGGTGGACACATTGCTCAAAAAAGAATTTGATATTCACAGAAAGCAAAAAACCCCTCACCCCTTGATGGAAAGTTATGGCGTTGATGCAATCCCTTTTCAGCATGAGAATATGAACATCTGGAGAGACGCATTTAAAGGAGTGGAAACTTTTCATAAACCGACAAATTTTGTTGTGTTTGGAGGAGTAGATGATGTTTGGGTAGACAAAGAAGAAAAACTTATCGTCGTCGATTACAAAGCGACAAGCAAAACTGAAGAAGTAACGCTGGATGCTGAATGGCAGGATGGTTATAAAAGGCAGATGGAAGTTTACCAGTGGCTTCTGCGCCAAAACGGATTTGAAGTTTCCGACACGGGTTATTTTGTTTACGCAAACGGAAAAAGAGACAGGGAAGCCTTTGACGGCAAGCTGGAATTTGATGTTAAGCTTATTCCTTACGAGGGCTCCGACAAATGGATAGGAAAAACTCTGGTGGAAATGAAGAAATGTCTGGACTCTGATGATATTCCAAAACCTTCGCCCAACTGTGAGTATTGTAAATACGCCAATGAATACCAACGAGCAACTCATTGAGCATTTAAGTAAAAACACAAGAGTCCTGCAGACAAATAAAATCAGGGATGCTTTTAAAAAAATAGACAGAATTGATTTTGTACCGGAAGGCCAAAAAGAAGAGGCCTATGAAGATCATCCGCTGCCTATCGGGTTTGGCCAGACCATATCACAGCCCACAACTGTGGTTTTTTTGCTTGAACTTTTAGATCTTAAGCCGGACAGCAGAGTGCTTGATGTTGGTTCCGGTTCGGGGTATACAACAGCTCTTTTGGCATCAATCGTCTCCAAAGGCGAGGTGCTTGGGATTGAAATTATACCTGAGCTCGCCGAAATGGGAAAAACAAATTTGGCAAAATATAATTTTCCAAACGCAAAAATAGAACGTCAGGATGGCAGATCAATTCCCACCAGTGGTTCCTCGGAGTTTGACAGAATACTTGTAAACGCTGCGGGAGAAAAAATCCCAGAAAATTTGCTTGAAATCTTAAAGCCAGGAGGCATTATGGTGATTCCAATAAAACAATCTGTTATTAAAGTCCACAAAAAAGAAAGCGATAAAATTGAACTTACAGAATATCCCGGTTTTGCATTTGTGCCATTGAAATAAAAATTATATATTCTTTACATGACTCAAACCCCAGAAGAAAGAAAGGAATTGATGAGGAAAGTAAAAGACGAGGTGGTGGTGCTTAAAAATTCGCCACTTTATGAATTCAGAATTCAAAGTAAAAATTTGCCGGTGATAGGAGAGGGGAGCCATTTTGCTAAAATTATGTTTATCGGCGAAGCTCCGGGCAGAAATGAAGCCAAAACAGGCAGGCCTTTTTGCGGAGCAGCCGGTAAAATTTTGGACCAGCTTTTAGAAGCAGTGGGAATAAAAAGAGAAGAGGTATATGTAACCAACATAGTCAAAGACAGGCCGCCGGAGAACAGGGACCCCTTGCCGAGCGAAATAGAAATTTATGGGCCATTTTTGGACAGGCAGATTGAAATCATCCAACCAAAAATTATTGCCACTCTCGGCCGCTATGCAATGACTTATATTATGCCGAAGTTTGGCCTGGAGTTTGAACTGGAGCCGATAAGCAAAATTCACGGGAAGGTTTTTGACGGTACTGCCAGCTATGGCAAAATAAAAGTTGTTCCTCTCTACCATCCCGCCGTCGCTGTTTACAATTCCCACACTCTCGATTCCCTCAAAAAAGATTTTGAGATCCTAAAAGATTTTTAATTTTTATTGACAAAATATAATAATCTTGCTTTACTTATAACCGGATTTTAACTGTAAACGGAGAGGAGAGCAGCTCATGAGAAGAGTGGAGTTGTTGAAAGAAGAAATTTTGTTTGAGAAATATGGCAAAAAATGGCTCAAAAGAGACTTCAGGCTCCCCGACGAGGAAGTAGCGAGCTTTTACTGTTTCGGTGGCAGCGTCTCGGTTATCGTTTTCCCCTTAACCAAGGATAACGAGGTTGTCGCCATAGAGCAATTTCGTTTTGGTGCAAATAGGATGTTAATTGAGATCCCCGGAGGAAACAAGGGCGACTCAACGAGCGAAGATTGCGCTATAAAGGAATTGGCCGAAGAGACCGGCTACGTTCCTCGGAAAATTCACATCTTCAAAGAGGTATGGATCGATCCAGCTTCTGTGACAGTCCCTTTTATCCCGGCTTTGGCGACCGGCTGCAAAAAAACGAACAAAACAAGCTTCGACAGAATGGAAGTTATCTGCAAGACCGTGCTGATTCCCCTGAAAAAATGGCAGGATATGATTTTGACGGGAGAAATCAATGACAGCAAAACAATCGCGACAACTTTCTTGGCCTTGAGACATCTCGGCCTGTGAATTTCATGGGACACAAGCAATAAAAAGGGGCATTATTAAAATGCCTCTTTTATTATAAATTTTTTATTTTTTCAATTATTTTAGTAGTGGATATATTTTCAAATTCCGGAGGGCAGTAGCGCTCCAATATGACCAGATCCGCTCCGAAATTTTCTGATATTTCCTTGCGACGGGGAATATCAAAAGCGTCTTCGTTGACAACATAAATATCCGGTTTTAATTTTTC
>Ga0315273_10002965_pt1 | contig 20332 bp, 19 predicted proteins | sample YL17G02_0_MG_FD_205753 | JGI IMG/M metagenome (GOLD analysis project Ga0315273, IMG submission 205753) | Sediment microbial communities from Yellowstone Lake, YNP, Wyoming, USA - YL17G02_0 | ecosystem: Environmental > Aquatic > Freshwater > Lake > Sediment | place: USA: Wyoming | collected... | reverse complement strand
TGGGCATGGAGGTCGATCTCGACGTCGCCCCCGACCTCGCGGGGCTACCGCCCGACGTCGCGTTGTTTTCGGAATCCAACGGCCGCTTCGTCGTGACGGTGGCGGCACGAGACGCCGCGGCGCTCGAAGAGATCTTCCAGGGCCTCCCGTGCCGCCGCATCGGCGCGGTGACCACAGCCAAGTCGCTTCGCGTGACGCTCGGCGGAAGGCTCCGCGTCAACCTCGAGGTCGCCGCGATGAAGTCCGCCTACAAGGAGACGCTCGCCCATGTCTGAGCCGCGCGTCCTCATCCTCACGGGACTGGGTCTCAATTGCGAAGCGGAGACCGAAGCCGCGTTCGCGATGGCGGGGGCCAAACCCGACAAGGTCCACCTGCTCGACCTGCTCGACGGGACCGCGAAGCAACAGCTCGCCGACTACCCGCTCCTTGCCTTCATCGGCGGGTTCGCCTTCGGCGACCACCTCGGCGCGGGCTCGGTGTTCGCGAACAAGATCCGCTGGCGCCTTTACGACGACCTCCTCGCCTTCATCGCGAAGGGCGGCCTCGCGCTGGGCGTTTGCAACGGATTCCAGACGATGGTGCGCCTCGGGCTCCTCCCGGGGCTCGACGGCGACTTCAAAACGCCGCGCGCGACGTTGGCGCCGAACGACCGGCCGGGCTATCGCGACGCGTGGGTGACGCTCGGCTTCGACCCCGCTTCGCCTTGCCTTTGGACGCGGGGGATCGACTCGATGGAACTCCCCTCGCGCCACGGCGAGGGGAAGTTTCTGGCAGACGCCGCAATCGCCGACCGCTTGGAGCGCGAGCACCTCGTGGTCGCCCGCTACCTCGGCCCGGACGGCAGGCCCACGGAAGAGTGGCCGTTCAATCCCAACGCCTCGCAAAACGCGGTGGCCGGCGTGTGCGATCCGTCGGGGCGCTTGTTCGGCCTGATGCCACACCCCGACGCGTACCTGTATCCCTTCCATCATCCGCAGTGGACCAAGCGCAAGCTCTCCGGGTCGCAGGCCACCGAGGGGGATGGCATGAAGATCTTCCGGAACGGTGTGCGGGCGGCGAGGGGCTACGTGGACTGAGGCGGCGTCCCCGTGTCGTAGTCCCTCACGACCTTCGCGCGCCAGGCGCACAACCCCACGACGAGAACGGTCGCGACTCCTCCCGACACGACCGACACGGTGGCGCCGATCGCGGCGGAGGCGAACAGCGACGCGACGAGCCCCGCCTCGAGCTCGCCCAACTGCGGCCCGCCCATGAAGAAGATCATGTTGACGCTCGTCATGCGGCCTCGCATCGCATCGGGGGTGATCATCTGGCGCACGATCTGACGGACGACGGTCGAGACCAGGTCGGCGAGCCCCGCGGCGGCGAGCGCGACGAACGTCAGCGCGTAATTGCGGGACAGGCCGAAGACGACCGTCGCGAAACCATAGGCGGCGACGGCCCAGAGGAAGACGCGGCCCTGCCGCGCCGGGACGGGTTTCAGCGCCGTGTAGATCGAGCCGACGAGCGCGCCCAACGCCGGAGCCGCGCGCAACCAGCCGAATCCGAACGCGCCGACCTTCAAGACCTGGTCGGCGAAGATCGGCAGCAGCGCATTTGCGCCGGAGAAGAACGTCGCCACGAAATCCAGCGCCATCGTCCAAACCATGACCGGCGTCGAGAAGACGAAGTGCAACCCCTGGCGCAGCGACCCCAACGGCGATTCGTGCGCCGCGCCGGTCCGATCGACTTTCCCCGACGCCCGCATCGTGAGGAGCGTCGCCACGACGGCGAGAAACGACGCGGCGTTCGTCAGGTAGATCCAGGCGAGCCCGCGCGTCCCCTCCCCCGCCGAGGCGATCAGAACGCCCGCGATCGCGGGGCCACCGATCATCCCGGCGTGGAACATGGTCAGGTTCATCGCGAGCGCGCCGGGAAGATCCTCCCGCGGGACGAGGCGCGGCACGAGCGCCTGGCGCGCCGGGTTGTCGAACGAGCCCGCGGCCGAGGTCATCCCCGTGAGCAGGTACAGGGTGAGAAGCGTCTCGTGGTGAGTCAGGGTCAGGAACCCGAGGAGGGCCGCGACCGCGGTCATCGTGAGCTGGGTCGCGAGCATCACGCGCTTGCGGTCGTAGCGGTCGGCCACGACGCCGCCCAGCAGGGACAACGAGACTATCGGGATCACGCGGGAGAGCCCCACCATCCCCAGGGCGAGCGGCGATCGCGTCAAGAGGTAGACGTGCCAGTCGATCGCCGCGGCCTGCATCTGGGAGCCGGTCAGGGAAATGAGCTGGGCGGTCCAGAGCCAACGAAAATCGCGATGCCGCAGGGAGAGATAGGGGCGCACCGCCCCACTCTAGCAATCGGAAATTGGGGACAGTCCCCTTTTTCGTACAAAGCTCCACGATCTACCGCTTTGTAGGAAAAAGGGGACTGTCCCCAATTTCCGGGGCAACATTGCAGGGCTCCGGGCGTTCTAAGGGACGACGTATGACGACGAACGAGTTCGAGGCGGCGGTGATGGAGCATAAGGACCGGGTCCACAACTACGCCCGCGGCATCCTCCGCGACCCCGAAGACGCCAAGGACGTGGCCCAAGAGTGCCTGATCCGCCTCTGGCGCCACCGCGAGCAGGTCGAGCCGGGAACGAGGTGCCGGAGCTGGCTGCTCCGATCGGCGCACAACCTCTGCATCGACCGGCTCAGACGGCGGTCGTCGCGTCCGGAAATCGTCCGGGACGAGGGCGCGGCGGACCCGACCGATGCCCGTCCCGGCCCCGAGCGGCTAACCTCGTCGGCCGAGGTCGCGGGCCGCCTCGAGCGCGCGCTCCTCGATCTCGACCATCGCGACCGGGCCATCGTGCTGCTGCGCGAGGTGGAGGGGCTCGCATACGAAGAGATCGCCGAGTTGCTCGACCTCAAGATGGGGACGCTCAAGGCGACCCTTCACCGGGCGCGCGAGAAACTGCGGCACGCGCTCGTCCGAGCGGAGGTGACGCCATGACCTGCGAGCAAATCCGGCTGCACATCCACGAGGCCCACGACGACGACAACCTGGGCGCTATCCCTGAGGCCGTCCGCGCCCACCTCGCCGCGTGCGGCGCCTGTCGGGAATTCAACGACGACCTCGAATCGCTGTCTCACGCCCTCCGCGCGTTGCCCCGCGTGCGGCTGCCTGAGGACGCGCTCGACGCCGTCTGGCGCGAGACCATCCACGCCCGGCCCGGGGGCCTGCCGACGAGCGCCGGATTCTGGCGTCTCGCGGCGGCGGCGAGCTTCGTGGCCGCGCTGTCAACGGCGACGCTTTACTTCGTGTTCGCGCCTGCGCCGCCTCCCGGGCCTTCGGCCGTCGAGCTCGCACGCGCCTCCGCCCAGGCCGAGATGGTGTTCGGCTACACGGCCCGAGCGTTGGCCGCCACCAGAGACGCGACGACCGATCGGGTCCTCGCGTCAAAAGTTTCGCCCGCGGTGCGGGCCGCCGCCGCCTCGCGCCCCTCAAGGAGACCGTGATGAAACCGTTCCGCACGACCGCATTCGCGCTGTTTGTCCTCCTCGGGGCCGCCGCCACCGCCGCGCGCGCCGAGACCAACGTCGCCACCTCGGGCGGCTACGTCGACGAGGCGATGTTTCGCGCGCTCGTGGACGACAACCAGGACGTCGTCGAGGTCAACCTCGACGGCGCGATCCTCCAGGCTCTGGCAAAGAGCGGAAATTCCGATCACGACGCCCGCGACACCAAGGACCTGTTCGCCAAGCTCAAGTCGATTCACGCGGTGATAGGAACGGTGAAGGGCCCCGCCGACGCCGCGCTCGCCCTCGTCCAGAAGACCGATCAGAAGCTCGTCGCCGCGGGATGGCAGCGTGTGACGCGCATCGCGGATTCAACCTCGACGATCTCGGTGCTGACACACACCGTGGCCGACAAGGTGGACGGCCTCGTCGTGTTGATCTTCGACAGCAAGGACAAGGAGCTCGTCTTTGCGAACCTCGCCGGCGAGATCGACGTCACGCAACTCGGCGAGATCGGCAAGCGCCTCAACGTCCCTGGGCTCGATCAGGTTCCGGGGGCGCGCTAGCGCTGCGCGTCTGTAATCCGGCAGTTACTTCGGCGGACGGTCGAGCGGATTCTCGCTGGGCCGCAGGTCGCGCAGCGTTCGATGGACCAGCCAGCGTGGCAGCAGCGAGGGCCGTTCCAGCATGACCGCCGCCAGGTAGAGCTGAACGCAGCGATTGCGCGTCCTACGGAACAGGTCCAGCGGATGATCCGACTCGAGCGGCCGGGTCAGCGCTCGGCGCCACGCCGCGACGGGAAGCGCCTCGACGACCGCCTCGGGAATCCAGTCGGGGAAGAGCTTTCGCAGATGGAGCAAGGCAAATCCCGAGACCGCGCAGGCATCCCACGATCGAATCCGCTCGACGACCAGGTCCCAGCTGAAACCGGGTTGCGAGGCGATCGCGTGGAGGTCCACCGCCCACTTGACTCGCCGGTCGAAGTAGTGCGTGAAGTGGTGCAGCAGCAGATGCGCCACCAGGTCGTGATCGTCCATGCGGCGAACCCGGCGCCCCCCGATCTGGGTCTCGCGCGAGCGTTCGAGAATCCCGGACACGTCGACGCGGAAGCGCAGCTCTTGCGCCAGGTTCCAATGCAGCTCGAACTCGACGGTGAGGGGTCCGGGGCTCGTGAGTCCCAGATGATGGCTGCTTCTTATGTAGTGGCTGCGCTTCGGCTCGGGAGGAACCCGCCAGCCCCCGGACTCGAGGGCGGCGAGCGCGGGCCGCAGCTGATCGCGGGCGACCAGAAGGTCGACATCGTCGAGCGTCCGCTCGTCGAAGCGCCGGTACACCCGGTGGATCAGGTCGAGCCCCTTGAGGAGCACGGGCGCAACACCGGCGTCCCGCAGGAGGTCGAGCGCTCGTTCAGCCTGCGCGATCAGCAGCAGGTTGTCGTGCCGGACTTTCGCCCGGATTTCCGTCAGGCCCCGCGCCGCCTCGGGCCCGACGAGGTCGAGCCGGCCGGTGTCGGACAGCCGGGAGTGGATCCAGGGCGAGATGTCGGTCTGACGGCAGAGGGCGATCAACCGCTCGGGATCGACCGGCGCCGCGCGAGTCAATCGCTCGGCGTCGTCCCAGCGCTCTTGCAGGATGGCCAGGAGCAGCCGCGCGTGCTGCACCTCACTCATCGAGTTGCCGATCGAAATCCCGGATAACGCCGGAGCAGACCACGCGACGGAAGATAGCCGCGTCGCGCGGCACCGTCAAAATCCGCTCATCGCTATCGCCCCGCCCCGAGTGACTTCAGGTACGCCGTGAGCTGCCAGCGTTGCGGCTCGGGGAGCTTCGACCAAACCGGCATCCCCGCGCGAACGTTGCCGTTCGTGATGACCCAGAAGAGCGCGCCCGAGGCGGCGGTCTGGATTTCCGGCACCAAGAGGCTGGGGCCCTTGCGGCCGTTCTCGCCCGTGGCGCCGTGACACTCGGCGCAATGACGCTCGTAGAGTTTTCTTCCCGCCATGACCGCGTCGGGATCGGCCTCCAGGGGATTGGCCCGGGCTCGGGCTTCGTCCGGCACGTGCGCAAGCTGCGCGTAGATCTGCGACTCGGGCTTCTTGCGCGCCATCGCGGACGAGCTCGCCAGGACGAGCACCGTGAAGGCGACGGCGGCAACCGCGGATCTCATCGGCTGCCCAGGTTCGGAAATTCGATGGAGAAGCTGAGGCGCAGCAGGAACGGAAGGCTGTCTTGGTTCAATCCCCAGCTCGGCGAGAGCTTAAGCGTGACGGCGGACGGGAGATTCCAAGCGATGAGAGGCGCCAGGTATTGCGAGGTGTTTGCCAAACCGAACTGCTCGGTGTCGCCAAGCCCGCCGTACAGCTCTAGGCCGGCGACGAAGTTCTCCCGGCAGAACGAGCACCGCTCGGGCGAGGCCGCAAGGGCGAGGGGACGGCTGACCCCCAAGGCGTAACCGAATTCCCAGGGCTCGCCCGCGAGGTTCTTCACGGCAATGAAGTTCTCGGAGAGGTTCCAGCCTTTGACGCTGCTCGACAGGATGAGCTTCAGCTCCAGCTCGCGCTCGACCTCTTGCCGGCTCTCGGAGTTCGGCTCCGCGAAGTCCGATGCAACGTCGTGGCCCACGACCGCCGAGATCACCTTATCGGCGCCGTTGACGTCCTCGTACTCGACGTACAGGATCGGGTTGATCGCGTGCTCGCGCTCTGTCGGGCGGAATCGGTTTTCCCAGCGAAACCCCGTGAACACCGTGCTCTCGTTTTCTGTGTGCTGTCCGTCCAGGTAGAGCTCGGTCGTCCACCAGGCGGTGGCGCCGTACTCGACCTCGATCGACCCGGCCAGGAAGTCGTTCCCGCCGCTCACCGACCCGAACAACGGGTTGAACGCGAGCTCTAGCGCGCCGGGCTCTTCGAGGTAGTGGTCGTACGTGACGAAGTACGGACGCTCTTGGGCGGCGACGGTTGACGACACCCAGGCGAAGGCTAGGAGCCCCATGAACACAGACCTGCCCATCCGTCATTCTCCCTAGGACGACAATTCCAGTTGGCCGCCCCGGCGCCGTCAGCTCTTCGCGACCCCCGTCACGTAAGGCACCGCGATACCGTCTCGCGTCCGGCGTTTCCGGAACTCGTCGAGGAGCTTCTTCGTCGTCAGCCCCGGCTTGCCGGTGCCCACGATGCGACCATCGACCGAGATCACGGGCATGATCTCGGCGCCGGTTCCGGTCAGGAACACCTCGTCCGCGTTGTAGAGATCGTGCAGGCCGTAGTTTCCCTCTTCCGTGGGCATCGGCATCGCGCGGCCGATCTCGAGGACGGTCGCGCGGGTGATCCCGGGGAGGGCGCCGTTCATCAGGTCCGGCGTCTTCAGCACCCCTCCCGCGAGGAAGAAGAGGTTGTCCGCCGTGCATTCGGCCACGCGCCCCTGGTGATTCAGCATCACGGCCTCTAGGGCGCCGGCGCGGCGCGCGTCGATCTTCGCCATGATGTTGTTCAGGTAGTTGAGCGACTTGATGCGCGGATCGAGGCACTGGATCGGAATCCGCCGCACCGAAGAGGTCACGATCGCAGCACCCGTCTCGTAGAGCTCCTTCGGGTAGAGCTTGATCTCGGCGCAGATGATGACGACCGTGGGCTTCGAGCAGTTGGCCGGGTCGATCCCCAGATCGCCCGGTCCGCGCGAGACGACCAGCCGGACGTAAGCGTCCCGCTGCTCGTTGGCGGCGACCGTTTCCAAAACCGCCTGGGTCATCTCTTGGTGAGTCAGGGGAATCTCGAGCGCGATCGTCTTCGCCGACCGATAGAGCCGGTCGATGTGGTCCTTCAGCCGGAACACGATCCCGTCGTAGGCCCTGATCCCCTCGAACACACCGTCGCCGTAGAGGAAGCCGTGATCGAACACGGACACCTTGGCGTCGTCCTTCGCATAGAGCGTTCCGTCCACATAGATCTTCACTAGAACCTCCCTGTCAGTGTCGCCGTTTGGACCATCGTCAGAAAGTAGGCGTGCATCTTGGCATCTCGTGTGAGCTCGGGGTGGAACGTCATCGCGAGCACCCGTCCTTCCCGCACGAGGACGGGCTCGCCATCATAGGCGGCGAGCGTCTGGACCTCCGGTCCCAGCGCCTGAAAGCGCGGGGCCCTGATGAACACCGCTTCGATCGTTCCCCTCAAGCACGGGGCGTCAATCGTCGTCTCGAACGAATCGACCTGCCGGCCGAAGGCGTTTCGCGCGACCGTGGCGTCGAGAAGGCCCACGCTGTCTTGCGGGGGGTTCACGACACGGCGCGCGAGCAGGATCGCCCCGGCGCAGGTCCCCATCAACGCGCCGCCACCCTCCTTGAAGCGCGTCAGCGCGGGAAACCAGGGCTCGTCGGCCATCAGGTTCAGCAGTGTCGTGCTCTCGCCTCCCGGGATCACGAGCCCGTCGAGACCGGCAAGCTGGGCGACGCGACGCACCTCGACGACCTCGCACCCAAGGCCCACGAGCACCTTCGCATGGGCCTCGAAATCTCCCTGCAACGCGAGCACGCCGATCCGCGCCATGGTCGTCCTCGTCACCAGCCGCGCGTCTGGAGAAGCTCCGATTCCGGGAGCTTCGAGGTTTCAATTCCGTGCATCGCGGAGCCCAGGCCGCGCGACACCTCGGCCACGATCTTCGGGTCTTTGTAGTGCGTGGTCGCGCGCACGATCGCCTTCGCGCGCACCGCGGGGTCTTCCGATTTGAAGATGCCGGAGCCGACGAAGACCGCTTCGGCGCCGAGCTGCATCATCAGGGCCGCATCGGCCGGGATCGCGATGCCGCCCGCGGCGAAGTTTGGGACCGGCAGTTTCCCGCTGGCCGCGACCAGGCGCACCAGATCGTAAGGCGCCCCGAGGTTCTTCGCCTCGGTCATCATCTCTTCCGGGCCGAGCAGGGTCAGGCGCCGGATCCCCGTCATCACGGAACGCATGTGGCGCACCGCCTCGACGATGTTCCCGGAACCGGCCTCGCCTTTCGTGCGGATCATCGCGGCCCCTTCGCCGATGCGCCGCAGGGCCTCGCCCAGGTTCCGGCAGCCGCAGACGAACGGCACCGTGAACGCGAACTTGTCGACGTGAAATTCTTCGTCGGCGGGGGTGAGCACCTCGCTCTCGTCGATGTAGTCGACGCCGAGCGACTGCAGCACCTGGGCCTCGGCGAAGTGCCCGATGCGGCATTTCGCCATGACCGGGATCGACACGGTCTTCATGATCTTCTCGATCATCGCCGGGTCGGACATGCGGGCGACGCCGCCGTCTCGCCTGATGTCGGACGGGACGCGCTCGAGCGCCATCACCGCGCAGGCCCCGGCGTCCTCGGCGATTCTCGCTTGCTTGTCGTCGGTGACGTCCATGATGACGCCGCCCTTCAGCATCTCGGCGAGGCCCGTTTTCAGCCTCGGCGTTCCCTTGTCGGTGTTCCCCATCGCAGACCTCCTGACATCTTCTAGAGAATCGGCACGGCCTCGAAATCTCGCTCGCGGAGCGCAACGCGGTCTTTCGGCCATCGCTGGCCCAACAGCTCTCCCAACACGGCGATCCCGGAGCGGATCTGCTCTTCCGCGGTGGAGGCGAACGTCAGCCGCATCGTGCTGCGGCCGCCGCCTGAGACATGAAAGAGGGACCCGCGCCCAACCAGCACGCCGCGCTCGCGCGCCGCGGCGAACAGCTCGTCGCCGTCGACGGTTTCGGGGAGCACGACCCAGCCGAAGAGTCCGCCCGACGGACGGGTGAAGCGCGCCCCTTCGGGGAAGTGGATCCGAATGGCCTCGTCCATCGCCTTCGATCGCGAAAGATAGGCGGAGCGCACGCGGGTGAGGTGCTCTTCCTGGGCGCCTTCGGCGATGAAGGCGTGCAGCGCCGCCTGCACGAGCGGGCTCGTCCCGCAGTCTTCGATCTGCTTCAGCGCGAGGAGGCGCTCGAAGACCGGCTCGGGCGCGGCGACCCAGCCAACGCGCAGACCCGGCAGGAGCTTCTTCGAGAACGTGCTGAGGTAGAGGACGTGCTTCCCGCCGTCTAACGCATGCAGCGTCGGGAGGTCGCGCCCTTCGAAGCGCAGATCGCCTGCCCAGTCGTCTTCAACGATGAGGCAGCGATGACGCGCGGCGATCGCCAGCACGTCCCGGCGCCGCGTTTCTCCCATCACCCGCGCGGTGGGATTGTGGAACGTGGGCTGCACGTAGAGGAGGCGCGGCCGGTGCCGCTCCAGCGCCAGCTCGAGGAGATCGGGACGGAGCCCCTGATCGTCCAGCGGCACGCCCACCAGGCGCGCGCCGAGCGCCGCTAACGCACTGATCGCGCCGGTGTAAGTCGGATCCTCGACGACGACCGCGTCGCCCGGATCGACGAACGCCCGAAACGCCAGCTCGAGCGCCTGCTGCGACCCGTTGGTGACGAGAATCGACGACGCGTCGCACCTCGCGCCCTTGCGGCTCATCTCGGCTGCGATCGTCTCGCGCAGCGGCCCGTACCCCGCGGTCGGGCCATACGAGAGAACCTCGGTGCCGCGCTCGCGCAGGGTCTTTTCCATCGCGCGCGCGAACGCGTCGACCGGCATCAATTCGGCGGCCGGGTAGCCGCCTGCCAACGAGATCCCCTCGTGCGAGGTCGCGATGCGGTAGATCGTGAGGAGGCTTGAGACGCCGGGGCCCTGAACCGCGCGCGCGAACGCGCCGAGCCACGGATCGTCGGGATCGGCGGCGTGGTCTTGCGATCCAGGGCTTGCGCTGCGTGATCCGGCGAGAAATGTCCCGCGGCCCGTGTGCCCCGTCGCCTCGCCGAGCTCGACCAAGAGGTCGTACGCTGCGATCACCGTGTTGCGATTGACCGTGAGCTGCTTCGCGAGGTCGCGCGTGGGCGGAAGTTGCTGCCCGGCGGTGAGCCGGCCGTCGCGGAGCGCCGATTGAATCCCCTCGGCGATCTGGCGGTAGACCGGGGTCCCTGCCGCGGTATCAATGATGAGCCCGGGGAGTGTCATGGTCCGCCGTACCCTCTTGGCCTATCCCGGCTTAGAATTGTACGGCGAAATCAGGGGCATGCAACTGGGCCGTGCTAGGCCAATCGTGCTTTTCCGAACTGGGGCATCGCAGTGCGGTCTATTGACCCCTTAGCCGTGTGGCTGTCGCGGTCAACTCATCGCAGATCGCTCGACTGAAGATCGTCGACGCGCCGTGCGATCGCCTGAGACGGTCGGCGACTTGGTCAAGACGCCGAACAAGTCGTCGAGCGGCGGTAATGTCTGCCGCTCCCCGACCCGCGAACGCCTCAAACATGGTACGGATCGCACCACCCTGAGTGCCTTTGTGGATAAGTGGGTCGTAGCCATTCATGTCGCTCAGGCTGCGCTGAAGGCGGAACGGTTTGGTCTCCAACAAAACGAACCCATGCCTCGGTCGTCGTCGTTCCGAGAGAGACACCGCGACCGCGAGTCCGAGCTCGAACGGCAAGTTGAATCGCGGCACCGCTCCGACGCCACGCCCCGAAAGCTCGACGCGACTGAGATCGTGCACGGAGAAGGGGTTTCCCCGAATCGCTTCGATAAGTCGGTCCATCCGCGGCGTAGCTCCGCCGCCAAGTTCGAGAACCGTCGTTGGACGCTTTCCGAGCGAAACGAGCGCCCCCAGGAGGCCAATGAAGATCGGCTCATAGGGTTTGTCGAAGGGCACATTCAGGAACACTGTGCCGGCAGAGCGAGACACGGCCGACGGCGCTCTCACCCGGCCTTGCGACCAAAGCCTGCCTCTGCCATCACCCGATCAACCCGACGATTTGAGGCAGCGCTCAGCTTCAAGCTTCGCCTGATGGCCGCGGGCGACAGCACCGGCACCGTCATTTTGACCTTTCCGCGCACCCCCGCGACATAGACCATGACCTGGCTACCGAGTTGTGGCTTGTTCTTGGGTACCGCGGACCGCCTCATTTCGAACCTCGTCAGAGCCCGGCACTCCAGCCCTGTTCCGCACTACCCGTATTGTACGTCCCTCGCGGGAACTCGGGGATGGTTGGAACCGAGCGAGGGGTTACGCGTGGGCAACCCTGGTGCACCCCCTGAGGGAAAACACGGCGAGCAACTTCCGGCTTGCCATCTAGCTCGTTCCCACTCGGACTTCTTTCCTCCTGGCCAGCCCGTCATCCATCGCCCGCAGCAAATCCGTCAGCCCTTCCCTCTTCGCTGCGGCGATCGCCATCGCCCCTTCGTGCGCGGCCAGAATCTCCTCGCGGCGTTCTTTCTCGACGAGATCGGCCTTGTTGAACACGAGCAGGCGGGGAATGTCGGAATCGCCCAACTCCTCGAGGATCGCTTCAACCGCCTTGATCTGCGCCTCGTGGCGGGGGTGGGCCATGTCGACGAGGTGGACGAGGAGGTCGGAATCGGCGATTTCTTCAAGGGTCGCGCGGAAGGCGGCGAGGAGATCTTTGGGCAGGTCGCGAATGAACCCGACGGTGTCGTTGATGACGATCTCACGCTCGCGCGGGAGCCGCAGGCGGCGCGAGGAGGGGTCGAGCGTCGCGAACATCCGTTGCTCGACGAAGACCTCGCTTTTCGTCAGAACGTTCAAGAGCGTGCTCTTCCCGGCGTTGGTGTAACCCACGATCGACACGACCGGCACGTCCCGCTCGCTGCGGCGCGCGCGGCGCTGCTCGCGGCGGGTGCGCTCGCCGTGGAGCATCTTTTCGAGCGACTTGATCCGGTCGCGCACGCGGCGGCGGTCGACCTCGAGCTTTTGCTCTCCCGGGCCGCGGCCGCCGATGCCGCCTTCGAGACGCGACAGCCCGGAGTCGCCGTGGCTCATCAGCCGCGACAGGAGGTACTTGAGCTGTGCCAGCTCGACCTGGATCTTGCCCTCGTGCGTTCTCGCGCGGCGCGCGAAGATGTCGAGGATCAGCTGCGACCGGTCGATGACTTTGATTGCGGTCGATTCCGCGATCGCGCGCGCCTGCGCCGGAGTCAGGTTCTGATCGACGACGATGTAGTCGGCCTGCAGGCGTGACGCGAGGATGATCAGGTCTTCCAGGCGCCCGGCCCCCATCAACGTTCGCGGGTCGAAGTGCTGGCGGCGCTGCACGATCCGGTCGACGACACCCAAGCCCGACGACGACGCCAGCTCTTCCAGCTCGTCCATCGATTCTTCGGCGGCGAGGCGGCTCCCCGTCGTCACGTGGACGAGGATCGCGCGCCCGGCCTTCCCCGAGACCTTCGTGCGCTTTCGGGTCCGCTCGAACTCGGCCTCCAGGGCGCCGATCAAGTCGAGGAAGTCGTCGTCCACCAGACTCGCGGGCCGGGGCGGGAAGAGGCGGTAACGCTCGCCGTCGGCGACGACGTCCTCGATCTCGCGCTGCGGCTTCGCGGGGCGCGCCTGGAGCCCGCGCGGCACGACGGTCCCTGGCGGAAGCGCCGCCGGAGTCTCTTTGGCCGGCTTGCGCTCGCGCTCTTCGGCGGGGAGAAGGTGCGCGATGCGAACGGGGCCGGGAGCGCCGTCGTGCTCCACGGCGACGATCGCCAGGGCATCCAAGCGATGGAGGGCCAACGGCGAGAGATCGGAGGCGGTGAGCGGTTCGTCGACGTCTTTCGTCGCGATCCACCGCAGCGTGCAGAAGCGATCCCGCCCCGAAGGAGCCGAGGGTTGGCGCGGCACGTCCACGCGGCGCGCGTCGCCGATCGCTACGGCCTCGATGCGCCCCGCGCGGTCGACCAGCACGCCGACGCGGCGGCTCAATGTATGGCCGACCTCCGCGAGCTCGCGGGCCAGCTCATGAGAGACGATGTCGTGTGCCGGGACGCGGCGGCGGTAGAGACGCTCGACGCGATGCTTGTGGGCCTGCGAGAGGCCCAAGACGTTGCCGTGCAGTTCGGAAATCGGGCGTTACCTCTTCTTCGACTTGGGATCGATGTTGTACGGCGTTTCAGCCAAAGGCGCCAGGATCGCGCCGATCACGTCGTCCCCTTCAGCCTTCCGCGCGAGCAATGGGTACCGCTCACCTCCCCGGACCTCGACCGGGACCTCGCGGAAAAAATCGTCGTTCTCGAGGAGGAGTTTCACGGCCGCGGGAGTCTCCTTCGTGGCGTGGATCGCGTCGCGCAAAACGTGCTTCGAGTAGCGCCGGCCGTTCACCGCGATGAGCTTCATCCCCGGGGCGACGCCGCTCGTCCATGCATTCGAATCCGGGATCACGTCCACGACCGTCCCCGCCTTATCCAACAGGAGTCCGATCGAGTAACGGACGTCGACGATTTCTTTCACGCTCTCGCTGCTTTTCTGGAGGGGCGAGCACGTGTCGTCGTACGTCAGACGCCAGCCGCCGCCTTCGATTCCGCCAAGCGGCGCGCCGCCGTCACGCCTCTTGATTCTCTCGGTGAGAAAGGCGCCCCAATCGTAGGGGGCGACGGCGTTCAGATCGGCGACCACGTCGGAAAAGCCGTAGATTTTCACCTCCGGAAGGCCCTTACCGCCGCCAAGAAAGCGCTTGCAGAAGTCGTCGAGCGAGCGCGTCCCTTTCGTGAGTCTGCGAATCGTGACGTCGGCCTCCAGCCAGATGAGCGTCCCTTCGTCGTAGAAGTCGACTCTGCGACGCCAGGCGCCCCACGCATCGTCGGTCTCATAGAGCAGCTGCGCCGCGGTCGCCGTGTCCTCGAGGGGGCGCCACGTCCTCCCGCCGCGCGCGTCGAGCTCCGCGGCCGAGATCGCCAGGTCGTCCAAGTTCTCCGCGATCGTCCGGAGCCCCGAGCGCGCGGTGAGAACCCAGCCGAGGTATTGGGTCAGTCCCTCGTAGACCCAGAGCAGGCTCGAATCGATCGGTGCGGCGAAGTCGTCCGGCATCAGATCGGCCGGCCGCCGGAACTTTCCGTTCCACGAGTGCACATACTCGTGTGGGAGGAGTCCCAGCATCATCTGCTTTTGATCGGCCTCGACAAGCGAGCGCTCACGCACGCGATCGTCGGAAGACTGATGATGCTCGAGGCCGAAGTGCGAGACCTTGTCCGACAGCGTCAACAGAAAGTGGTAAGTGCCGAAGTGCCGGGCGCCGAATAGCGCGTCGGCCTCCTTCACCAGACGCTTGTAGCCGTCCAGAAGCTCGTCCGGAATGGCGAGGTCGTCCTTCGCGTCGGCGGCCATGTCGAGGACGACGCGGCGTCCGGGCCGCTCGTCGAGGACGACCGTCCGCAGGAACTCGCCGGCCAGGACAGGTGAGTCCACGAGAGTTGTCAGCGAGACCGGCTCGAAGACGACCACCGTGGGGCCCGCGGACTTCACGGCGAGCGACGTGCCGAAGTTCCATCCCGGCGGCAGCGTCAACGAAGCCTCGTAGGTGATCGCGTCCCCCTTCGCCCGCGCGGGATACAGGACGACCTGATTCCAGGAGAGGACCGCGAGCTTCGCCGTCGCCGAAGCGCCGGAGGAGAATCCTTCGGTGTTCGTCGGGATCAGGAGATCGAGCGAAGCCTCGATCTCGGTGGCGCCGGCGGGGACCGTAACGACGAACGCGAACATGTCCTTGGGATCGCGCGTCCAGCCGATGTCCTTCCCGTTGGCTTTGACGAAGATCCCGGCGACGTCCTTGATCGGCCCCGTGGGGCCGTGCTCTCCGGGGAGCCACTTCGGGTACATCAGGGTCATCGGCCCCGGCACCGCCGGGATCCGCGTCGTGGCGTGAAGGATGTGCTGGGGGGCGGAACGCAGGTCGACCGAGAGCTTCACGGTATCCGAAGCAGCAGCGGCCGTCGCGAAGCAGAGCAAAACCAGCAGAGGGGACACTCCCCTTTTTCGCATCAAAGCGGCATCCGGGGAGCTTTGAAAGAAAAAGGGGAGTGTCCCCTCTGCTGGGACGGCGTTCATATGCGTCCGACGATGTGAGTCCCCGCGCGGCCTTCGATGGCGTGCGGGAGGCTCTCGGGGTTCGTGATCAACGCGCGGCGCCCACCGTTTTTCAGGAAGTGGACGACCGCTTCGATCTTGGGGCCCATGCTCCCGGCGGGGAAGTGTCCCTGCGCGTACAGAGCCTCGATCTCTTCGAGGGTCACCGCCCCCAACGCGCGTTGATCGCGCGTCCCGAAGTTGAGGAAGACCTGAGGCACGGCGGTCAGGATGACGAGAAGCGCCGCGCCGACGTCGGTGGCGAGCACGCTCGAGGTCAGGTCCTTGTCGATGACGGCCTCGACGCCTGCATACGAATCGTCGGCGTTCTTCTTGATGGGAATCCCACCGCCCCCGCAGGCAATGACGATGTGCCCCGAGCGCGCGGCCTCGCGGATCATGTGGCGCTGGATGACGCGCAGCGGGCGCGGCGAGGGCACGAGTCGGCGCCAGCCGCGCCCCGCGTCTTCCTTGACGATCCAACCGAGCTGATCGCGACGCCGCTCGGCTTCCTCTCGAGTGAGAAACGGGCCGATGGGTTTGGTCGGGTTCTTGAACGCGGGGTCGGATTCGTCCACGAGCACCTGCGTCACGACGGTCACGACGTAGCGCTTCACGTCCTTGCGGCGGAGCTGGTTCAGGAGGTTCTGCTGGAGGATGTAGCCCAGGCTCCCTTCGGTCATCGCGACGAGCACGTCCAAGGGCATCGACGGCGTTTCGTCCTTCGAGCATTCCTGCTGCAACAGCAAAGCCCCCACCTGCGGGCCGTTCCCATGCGTGATGACGAGCTGGTATTCCTTCTCGACGAGCGTCATGAGGAGCCGCGCGATCTCGGCGGCGCTGCGCTCGTGCTCCTCGATCGTCCCCTTCTCCCCCTTCTGCATGAAAGCGTGTCCGCCCATGGCGACGAGGACGATCGGCTTGGCGGCGAGTTCGCCCATGAAGCCCTCCCGTGCGGCGTCTTCCGCCGCCCTGCTGCAACTTAACACGATGGAGGCCGGGAGCCTCCTGAGATTGAAAGAACCGGGAACATGGGCCAAGATGGCCCCGGCCCGTTCCCTGAAGGAGATTTCGATGTCGCGCAAGCCTTCCCCTTCGTCCTGTTCGTCGGTCGTTGCCCGAGGCGCCGCCCTCGAGGTCGACCGGGCTATTTACCTCGACCTGCTCCACAAGATGCTCACCGTCGACTCGATCGAGGAGCGGCTGAAGGTGTTCGTCCGCGCCGGCAAGGTCTCGTTTCACGCGTCGACGCGGGGTCACGAAAAGCTCCAGATCGCGATGTCGTTGCTCCTGACCCCCGGCAAGGACTGGTTCTTCCCTTACTACCGCGAGAAGGCCCTCATGGTGGGGCTGGGGATGTCGCCGAAGGACATCTTCCTGCACATGCTCTCCAAGGCCGACGACCCATGCGGCGGCGGCCGGAACATGAGCGAGCACTTCTCGTCGAAGGCGCTGCGCGTCGTCTCCCCCACCGCGTGCACCGGCACGCAGTACCTCCAGGCGGCCGGGATGGCGAAAGCCGTCAAGGCCGAGGGACGCGACGAGATCGTGTACGTCTCCTCCGGCGAGGGTGCGACCTCGGAGGGCGAGTTTTTCGAGGCCTTGAACTACGCCGGCCGCGACCAACTCCCCGTGCTGTTCCTCGTGCAGAACAACGGCTACGCGATCAGCGTGCCCCAGTCGGTTCAAACCGGCTCCGAGATTCACACGATCGCCAAGGGGTTCAAGGTCCGCTCGGTCGAGGTGGACGGCACGCAGTTCACCGAGATGTACAAGACGTTGAAGCCGCTGGTTACGGCGATGCGCGCTGGCTCCGGACCGCTGCTCGTCGAGGCGCACGTCGTGCGCATGGACTCGCACTCGTCGTCCGACGATCAGGCGAAGTACCGCACCGAAGAAGAGCTCGAGGAGGCGCGCCGGCGCGATCCGATCGCGCACACGTCGGGGCGCGTGCTGTCGTGGGGGCTCCTGGACGAAGCGAGCCTCGAGACGATGCGCGACGAGATCAGGACGGCCGTCAACGCCGCCGCGGACGAGGCCGACGCCGCGCCGGACCCCGCGCCCGAAACCGCCGCGCTCCACATCTTCTCGGGGGTTCAACCGGTCGACGTCGAGCGCGAGCCGAAGGCGATCTCGACGGCTCCGATCACGATGATCGACGCGTTGAACCACGCGCTGCGCGAGGAGATGGAGCGCAACCCGAAGATCGTGATGTGGGGCGAGGACATCGCCGACCCGAAGGGGGGCGTGTTCGGAGTGACACGCGGCCTGACCGACGCCCACCCGACCCGCGTCGAGAACGCGCCGCTCGCCGAGGCGACGATCATCGGCGTCGCCGCAGGGATGGCGACCGGCGGCTACAAGCCCGTCGTCGAGATCCAGTTCTCCGACTATTCCTACCCGGCCTACATGCAGATCCGGAACGAGATCTCGACGCTACGCTGGCGATCGGGGGGGGTGTGGTCCTGTCCAATGGTCGTGCGGATGGCGACCGGAGGCTACATCCGGGGCGGCCCGTTCCACTCGCAGTGCCCTGAGTCGCTCTACATCCACACCCCCGGCTGGTACGTCGCCTACCCGTCGAACGCCGCCGATGCGAAGGGCCTGATGAAAACCGCGTGCCGCATCGACGACCCCGTCATCTTCTTCGAGCACAAGGGGCTCTACCGCCAGGTCTTCTCGAAGTCGTTGGAGCCCGACGCCGACTACCTGATCCCGTTCGGCAAGGCCAAGGTCGTGCAGCAAGGCACCGACATGACGGCGATTACCTGGGGAAGCGGCGTGGTGCGTTGCCAACGCGCCGCGGCGGAACTGGAGCGCGAGGGATTTTCGGTCGAGGTGATCGACCTCCGCACGCTGGTGCCGCTGGACGAGGACCTCATCTTCTCGTCGGTGCGCAAGACCGGGAAATCGATCGTCGTCCACGAGGCGCAGCGCAACAACGGGTTCGGCGGCGAGATCGCCGCGCGCATCGCCGAACATTGCTTCGAAGCGCTCGACGCGCCTGTCGGCCGCGTGACCGCCAAGGACTGCTTCCCGCCCTACGCCCCGTCGCTCGAAGCGGCGATCCTGCCCTCGCAGGACGACGTCACCGCGGCGTTGCGCGCGCTGGCGCGGTGGTGAATGGAGATTCGATGTCAAAACGCGTGATCGGCCTCGTCTTGAGCTTGATCGTGAGCGTTGGAATCGGCGTGCTCGCGGCGCAGAAGTTCTTCCAGCTCTTCGACAAGACCGTGCCCGCCGGCTCGATGACCGACCTCGTGCGGGCCGGGACGCACACGGCCTACTTGGGTTCGGGCGTCTTGTTCGGTCTGGTCATCTTCGCCTGGACGACCGCCGCCGTGTGGCTCGCACGGTATTTCCCGGCCCCAGCAAAGTGAACGGCTTCAAGCCTGCGCTCGTCCCCGACATTCTGCGCGGCAAGACCGCGTGGATCACCGGCGGCGGTACGGGCTTGGGTCGCGCGATGGCTCTTCGCTTTGCGGCATTGGGAGCCGCGGTCGCCGTGTCGGGGCGCCGGCTCGACCCACTCGATGGCGTCGTCGCGGAGATCGTCGGGTCCGGCGGTCGCGCAGCCTCCGCGCCGTGCGACGTGCGCGACGCCAGTCAGGTCGACACCGCGCTCGCGCGCGTTCGCGAGACGCTCGGAATCCCCGACATTCTCGTCAACAACGCCGCCGGGAATTTCCTCTGTCCGTCGGAAGAACTGACCCCCAACGGCTTCGCTTCGGTGGTCGCGATCGTGCTCCATGGCACCTTTCATTGCACGCGCGCCGCTGGGCGCCTCTGGATCGAAGAAAAACGCGGCGGCACCGTCTTGTCGATCGCGACGACCTACGCGGCCACCGGCTCCGGGTTCGTGCTCCCGAGCGCGTGCGCAAAAGCGGGCGTCGTCGCGCTGACGCGCTCGCTCGCCGTCGAGTGGGCGCGGCACGGCATCCGCCTGAACGCGATCGCGCCGGGACCGATCCCGACCGAGGGCGCCTTTTCCCGGCTGCTTCCGACCGCCGAGCTCGAGAAGGCGAGGAAGCGCCGCATCCCCGCCGGCCGTTTCGGCACGCAAGACGAGCTTGCCGAGCTCGCGGCGTTTCTGGTGTCGGATGCGTCGGACTGGATGCGCGGCGAGATCGTGACCTTCGACGGCGGCGAGTGGCTGCGCGGCGCCGGCGAGTTCAACGACCTCCTCGACGTTCCGCCCGAGCTGTTCAGGAAATAGGGGACAGTCCCCTTTTTCTTACAAAATCGGAGTCGCCGCCGCGTCCTTCACTACGGCCCAGCACCTCGCGACATGGTCTTCGGTCTGCCGTGGGTTTCCGATCGCAACGCGAAGCGTGAAGCGGCCGGCGAGTTTGGTGTGCGACAGGTAGACCTTTCCTGAAGCGTTGACGCGCTCGAGGATCGCGGCGTTTTTTGCGTCGAGATCGTCCCCCTTGCAATAGCGCAAACAGACCGTGGCAAATGGGACGGGAGCGAGCCGCTCCCAGTCGGGATCGGCGTCGACCCACGCGGCGAGAAGTTGCGCGAGGCGCACATGCTCGCGCAAGCGCGCCGCCATGCCGTCGACGCCGAACCAGCGGATCTGCATCCACATCTTCAGCGCGCGGAAGCGGCGGCCGAGCTGGATGCCGTACTCGTTGAAGTTGTGCACGCCGGCGGCTTCTGGCGTGCGCAGGTACTCGGGGACGAGGCTGAAGGCGTCGCGAAATATCTCGGGGCTGCGGAACAGAAGAAGCGACGCGTCGAACGGCGTGAACATCCACTTGTGCGGGTTGACCACGATCGAGTCCGCGCGCTCCCAACCGGCAAGCTGGTGGCGCATTTCGGGGACGATCGCGGCCGCCCCCGCGTACGCGGCATCGACGTGCAGCCAGAGCTTCTCGCGGAGGCAGATGTCCGCGATCGCCTCGCACGGATCGACGCTCGTGGACGACGTGGTCCCGACCATGGCGACGACACAAAACGGGAGCCAGCCGG
>Ga0315273_10002964_pt1 | contig 20333 bp, 12 predicted proteins | sample YL17G02_0_MG_FD_205753 | JGI IMG/M metagenome (GOLD analysis project Ga0315273, IMG submission 205753) | Sediment microbial communities from Yellowstone Lake, YNP, Wyoming, USA - YL17G02_0 | ecosystem: Environmental > Aquatic > Freshwater > Lake > Sediment | place: USA: Wyoming | collected... | reverse complement strand
GCCGCGACGGGAGCTTCCGCTCCGGACCGATGTGGGACGCCGGGATCGGGGAGGCCTCGTAGGTGGCTACGATCTCTCGAGTGATCGCGCGCAGACGATCGTGGAAGGGATGGCGTCTCATGATGATTCCGGGATTATCACCCAACCCGGCCGCCGTGGGTACGATTCGCGCTGGCCGCCCTCGCAGCCGCGTCGGTCATGCTGGCTTCCCGCCCTCCGGCCGGAGCCGCGGAATCGACCCACTTTTCGGCGATGCGACCTGGACCCACCGCCGGTTCGAGGCCGAGGCCTGGAGCCTGCCCGGGGGCGTCGCGGGGCCGGTGCTCGTTCCTGCTCCTGCGACGTGGACCTCCCAGGCCGGGTTGGTCACGGCGCGCAGGTGTGGCCGAACGCGATCATGAAGAGATGGAAATCCGCGTCGTCAACGCACGTCAATCCCAGCGATGTCAGGACCGGGTCCAGGTCGGCGATGTCGCTGTACCCCGATTGCGGGTAACAGCGGTTCCAGGCGTTGGCCAGCACCACCAGGTCGCGGCCATCGACCCGGTGTTCCGAGAATGAGCCGGGCGTCCTGTCCATGTTGACGGTCTTCCAGCAGCCGTCGCCCGGGTTGCAGACTTCGACCGTGCAGGCATCGCCATCCTCGGCGCACGTTACCGGAACGCCGGGATGACAGACTCCGCCTTGGCAGGTGTCGCCGACGCTACAGACGCTGCCGTCGTCGCACGTCGTGCCGTTCGCCTTCGGGGGATAGGAGCACAGGCCCGACCCTGAATTACAGGTGCCGGCATCGCGGCACGGCTCCGAGGCGGCGCAGACCACCGGGATTCCGACGACGCAACCGCTCGCCGGGTTGCAGGTCTCGACGCCGTTGCAGGCGTCGCCGTCGCTGCAACTGAGTGGCGTTCCGGCAACACAACCGTTCGCCGGGACGCAGGTCTCAACCCCGTTGCAGCCGTTGCCGTCATCGCAGGAAATCGAAACGTGCCCGCAGCCCAAGACCGCGTCGCACGCATCGGCAGTGCACGCGTTCGCGTCGTCGCAGGCGATCTGGGGCCCCGGCCGACAGACGTCCCGGCCGGTGACGGTGACCGAGTCGATCCACTGTCCGACCAGGCCAAGGCCCCGATCCGTGGCCATGCGAAAACGAAGCACGATGGTCTGTCCGGCCGCTGCAGGAGGCAGGTTCACCGTCGTCGGCACGAACCCGATGGAGACATTCGTCCACGCTTGCCGGCCGGCGATGGGGCTTCCGAAGCTCTGGGAGATCGTCCCGTTGTATCCGCCTTCCGCGAAGCTCCCCCCCGCGACCAGGATGTCCTCGAACAGCCCGGCGCCGATCTTGATCTCGAGCACGCCGCCATCGTTGTTATTCTCGAGGTTGTAACGGTTTCGGAAGCGCAGCTGCGCCGTGGGCGACACGATCGGGATGCCCGGCGAATCCAGAACGGAATCCCTGATCTCGCCCGCGTCGGGGGTGAAGACGGAATTCGGCACCGTGTCGGCCTCGCTGCTGACCGTTCGCCAGGGCCGCGCGCCCACGGGGCCGGTGACGAGACTCGCCGTCCATCCGGAGGGAATGAAGGGCACCGAGACATCGTCGAAGTTCTCTTGGAATCCGATCCCCGGACCGCATCGGTCGCCCTCGGTGCAGACGTTGGCGTCATCGCACGTCCCGGGGTCGATGACGGGGGTCTGCTCGGTCGCCGTGTCGTTCGCGGGATTCGGATCGGCGGTTGTGCTCGACGCGGTTATGGTGCTGGTCAGAACCGTGTTCCCCACGCACGGATCGACGCTCACCGTGATCGCAAACGTGGCGGAACTACCCGGCCCGAAACACTTGGTCTTGCAGGAGATCTTGCCTTTCGCCCCGACGGCGGGCACGGTGCAAGACCAGCTCCCGTTCGTCATGGGACCCGTGATCGACTGGTACGTCGTGGCGTCGGGGAGCAGTGCGAGCATCTCCGCGTCGAGCGCGGCGTCCGGGCCGGCATTGTGCATCACGATCGTATACGTGAGGAGGCCGCCCGCCTCGACCGGTTCGGGAGCAACGGTCGTCGTCACGCTCAAGTCGGCGAACTCCTCCGCGCTGCTCCGGCCGTCGACGCCGATCGAAAGGAGGTAATCGTCCCGCGTCGCGGTCGCGCCGCGAAAGACCTGCGCGAAGTAGACGCCCGTGTAGGGCGCCCTCCAGGCATCGCCGACGGTCGAAAGCGGCTCACCCGTCGCGTCGAGGAGGAGCGCCTTAGACGCCGAGTCGCCGTCGATTGCCAGGACGATGGCGCGTCCTTCCACCGCGCAGAAGCTGAACAGGTCCGGCTCCGGCGGGGAGCCGGCCGAGCCCGTCCCCCGCCACGCTTCAAACGTCATCTTCGGGACGACGTACCTCGCCACGCGGACCTCGCGCGTCGTCTCGCTCAAGATCACGCTGAGCACGAAGCCGTCGCGCTCCTCCGCGAGCGCCAACACGTGCCCAACGCCTTCGGTCCGGCGCCGCGCGAACTCGAAGACCGAACGCCCCGGGCGATCGGCCCAAGGGCTCAACTCCCCGGAAACAAGCTGCCGGCGAAGCTCCACGGCTTCCGCTCTCGCAAGGGAGTGGAACGCCGGATCGAAGGCGTAGAGGTCGCGGCTCACGCGCTCGACGACAGCCGGCCGCGCCAGGCACTCCTTGATCAGAAAGGGGTCGCTGTCGATCGCCGCCGCGGCGCGGGTCCGCTCGTCCAAGGTGAGGGAGCGTGGCCCCGAGCCCTCTGCAAACACGCCCGGGCAGAAGGAGGCGGCGAGAAGCACGACAGCCAGTTTCACCATGCGTCCCATTGACGATGCACCCCGAATACCCGGATTCGCGGCTCACGCCAAGGACCGCGCGGAGCATTCACCGCGCCTCTAGAACCCCAGCACGCGGTCCCGGATGCGCGACCTCGCCGCCGAAACCGAGTCCGCCGCAAAAGGCTCCCGAGCCGGCACGGACCAAAGCGGCTTCTCGTAGCTGTATTCCGCGTACCCCACGTTCGACGCATTGTCGATCCAGGTCACCCACAGATGTCTCGACTCGGCGTTGATCTCGATGTCGAGATCGCCGGTGTAGCCAGTGGTCGCGACGATCGAGCGGAACGGCTCGGGATCGTCGTCGATGATCTGGACTCCGACACAGCGCGTTTTGGAATTCTGAATCTGGTAGGCGACCCAGGGTTTGTCGCCGGCGTAGACGACGCGGGGATGAGAGCTGCTCTCGCTGGGTAGGCCCGCGGCGCGCTCGAGACTCCAGGCTCCCGTGGCGAAAGAGCGTTTGCGGTAGACCACCGCGTCGGTCGCGAGGTCTCGCCACCAAGAAACGACGACGTCGCCGCTTTGGGCGCTCGCGATGCGCGGATCGACGTCGTTTGATGCGTTCGACGTGAGCAGGGTCGAGGCGGCCTGCTGTCCGGTACTCGTCATCTGCGTGTAGCGCACGTTGTAATTCGACCCGGACCACGTGGCATCGACGGTCTCGATGAGTCCCGACACGGCGTTGATCCGCAGGTCAGGAGCGTCGACGCCAAACGCAGCAGCCGATGTCAGAACGATTCCGGCGATCACGGAGCACCGGCGGATCGCATCATGCATCGTCGTACCTCCCCAGCACGCGTATCGCGCGCATGTCCCTGGCCTCCGGACAGGACCGCTTGTCGACGAAACCCGAAAAATGCGTCGCCGCCTGGGCTTCGAAGCGGGCTCGGTCATGATCCCCCAATTCCGCATAGGCCACCGAGAGCCAATAGTGTGCGAGGAACCGCCCGTGAGGGTCCCCTATCCGCGCAAGCTCCGCAAGGGCGGTGCGGAGGGCTCGAACGGCGGGCTCGTTCTTGCCGGCGTGAACGTACAGCCTCCCGCTGCGCACGAGCGCCATGCCGGCCAAGGCCCTATGACCGTGGCGGGACGCGAACGCGCGCGCTTCGCGCGCCAGGCGAAGCCCGGCAACCGTGTCGCGCCGCGCCTCGGCGATTTGAACGCGGAGGAGCCGGGCCCTCCCCTCTCCATAGGTATCCTTCGAGCCGCGGTATCCCGCGATCGCCTTGCGCACCCGCGCCTCGGCATCGCGAAGCCGTCCACGGACAACGTAGGCCTTCGCCTGAGCGTGATGGAGCCAGGCGATCGTCGCCAGGTCGGACTTGTCGGCCTGGACTTCCGCCTCCCTAAGGAATCCCATCGCGGCGTCCCTGGCCCCGCTGCGCGACCAGACCGTCGCGGCCTGAAGGAGGACCCGGGTGAGCAGGCGCTGGTCGGGGGGCTCGCAGAGAAGATCGCTCAGGATCTCCCGGGCGAGCAGCAATCGGCCTAAGCTTGCCGCCGCGATCGAGAAATCCAGAATCGCCTCTTGCCTCTTCGCCCTCAGCGCTTCGTCGGTCGGCGCCAGCTCTCTCAGTACCATCAAGTGGGCCAGAGCGCGGCCGATGTCGCCGGTCTTCCAATGTTCGAGTCCGTCGCGGCGCAGCTTTTCCGGATCGCGGGACGTCGGCACCGCGCCGGAGAGCTCTTCCATCTCGATGAGGTTCGCCACGAGATATGCCGGGACCTCGTAAAGGCGCAGGAGTTGATGGAGGCGAAAGACCCCCGGATCGGATCGTCCCATCTCGATCAGCGAGAGGGACGACACCGGCACGGGATGGCCGCCTTCGACGAGCTTTCGCGAAACCTCGCCGAGTGTCAGCCCGAGGGCGCGGCGGCGGGACCGCAGCAGATCGCCGACGGCTCGGGATGGCGGCGTCGGCTTGCTTCCCATGGCACCAGGGTACGACCGACGTTCGCAATTGTGAAAGATTTTTCCGCGCCAGGGGGTTTACGGTACCTTTCCCGCGAATCCCAAGCCGTGGAGGGGTCCATGAAGTTGCGAGCCGGTCTGGTGTCCGTCGTCCTTGGCGTCCTGATTGCCGGAAATGGAGCCAGCCACGCCGAGGCCCCCGCCCTCAAGTACTTCGTCGAGGTCGCGGTTCCGTCGCAGGACGCCGCCAGGGATCTGGCCGCCGCGGGGTTCGACATCGCCGGCATCAACCGCAAGACCATGGGCGTCGGTGTCGTGGTGACGCCGGACGAGCTCCGCGCCCTCGAAGCACGGGGGTGGCCGGTGACGATCCGCTCGACCAACGTCGAAGACCGTGCCGTCAATGCGCTCGCCGACTACACCGACCCGCAAGAGCTTTCGACCTTCATGGACCAGGTCGTGGCCGCGCATCCGGATCTGGCGACGAAGGTCATCCTAAAAAACACGCTCTTCGAGGGCCAGAAGCAGTACGCCGTGCACATCACGAAAGACGTCGCGCTTCCCAACGAGCGGCCGTCGTTCGTCTTCGACGCGCAGCATCATGCTCGCGAAGTCATGACCCCGGAGATCGCGCGGGACTTCATCGACTACCTGACGTCGCGATACGCCACCGACTCGCAGGTGCGGCGATGGGTCGACAACATCAACATCTGGATCGTCGGGAGCGTCAATCCGGACGGCGCCATGTACGTCTTCACGACCGATACCGCGTGGCGAAAGAACCGGCATCCCGCCTGTGCGGTGGACAACAACCGGAACTATCCCGCGGCGTGGGGTTCGTGCAACGGCTCGAGCGCCTCTTGCGCCGACGAGACTTTTCGCGGCACGTCCGCGGGCTCCGAACCGGAGACCCAGGGGCTGATCCAGCTCACGTCGGACGTGCGCCCGTTTTACGCCCTCTCGTACCACTCGTACGGCGAGTACCTGATGTACTCCTACGGCTGCGGCGACCCCGACGAGCGGTCGGCGTTGGACGAGGTCGCGCAAGGCCTCAACTCCATCCTCGAGGACGACTCCGGTGTCACCGGGCAGTACGCCACCGGGCCGATCTGGTCGACGATCTACCTGGCCGACGGCGGGAGCATCGACACGCAGTACAGCCAGTACGGCGCCTACTCGTACGTGATCGAAGTGAACTCGTCGGGCTTCCAACCGGACTACGCGACCTGGCGCAACATCACCGTGCAGCGGCAGCGCACGGCGTGGACGTACTTCCTCGACAAGACTTTGGACGGCGCGCAGATCCGCGGGACCGTCACCGATGCGGTGACGGGGCTGCCTCTCCCGGCCAACCTCAACTTGCAAGAAGTGACGTTCACCCACGGCGAGGCGCAGCGCCACGCCGACGCCAAGGGGCGCTACCACCTCCTGGTCCACAGCAACGGCACCTACCACGTGAGCTATTCGCATCCCGGTCATTGCACGGCCACCCAAGAAGTCGTCGTCGGGACCGGGCCGGCCACGGCGGACGTCGTGCTCGGCCAGCCCGCGATCCCGCAGGGTGTGACCGCCGCGGGCGCCGGCGACAACGCGATCGACGTGTCCTGGCAGGCCGCCGCCAACGCCGATCAGTACCGCGTGCTCCGCTCGCTGACCGCGGGTGGTCCGTACACCGCGGTGGCGACGGTGCCCGGGGCCCAGTTGAGCTATCACGACACGCCGGTGTCCGGGGTTGCGACGTACTTCTACGTCGTGCGCGCGGTGCAAGGATGCGAGTCGGGCAGCTCGGCCGAGGCCCAGGCCTCGACCACCGGCCCCTGCGCCGTCGGGCCCACGTTTCCCGGCCTGGCGTCGGTGCAAAACGCCGCCACCTCGACCTGCGCGCTGAACCTGACCTGGACGGCCGCCACGACGCGTTGCGGCGGGAGCGTCACGTACTACGTCCACCGCAGCGCCACCGCGCCCTTCATTCCCGTGCCGGGCAACCTCCTCGTCTCGGGACTCGCCGGAACGTCGTTTTCCGATCACGACGCCCTGGCGAACGGAGGCACCTACTCCTACATCGTCCGCGCCGTCGATGCCGGAAACGGCGCCGACGACGGGAACGCCGTGGCCATGACGGCGACCCCGACGGGTGTCAACAGCTTCGGAACCTGGTCCGACGATGCCGGCGATACCGGGACGGCGCGAATGACGACGGTCCTCCCGTGGTCGATCCTGGCCAGCGGTGGGAAGACTGCGCCGAAGGTCTACGCCACGGGCGACTACGTGAACAACACCTGCGCCGCGCTGACGACACCGGCGATCACGCTGCAAAGCGGGTCGAGCCTCTCCTTCGCGTCGAAGTACGACATGGAGACCGACTATGACGCGGGGATCGTCGAGGTTGCGACGGGGCCGAGCTACGCCGCGTGGACGAAGGTGGCCGCGAACTACCCTGACGATTTGCAGTTCGCAGGAAACGCCTGCGGGATCCCGACCAGCGGCGCGGGCACGGTGTTCTCGCGCACGATCGCAACACCCACCTACCCGGCATCGCCCTACAGCGGATCGCTCTCCGCCTACGCCGGCCAGAGCGTGAAGCTCCGCTGGCGGTTTGCGAGCGACGGAGGGGTCGTGGGGAAGGGTTGGTGGATCGACGACATCGCGATCACGAACGCGGTGCTCCCCGGCGTCTGTTCCGCTGGCGCCGCCCTCACTCCCAAAGAGCCGAGCGCGAACGGGGGCATGACGGCTTCGCGAACCTCTGCCGGCACCGGCGTCCTACTCTCCTACCTGCCGGGCTGTGGGACGCTCGACAACACCGTTTACTGGGGAACGGGACCGATCGCCGGATCGGTCGCGTGGACGAACGCGGCCTGCGCGGTCGGCAACACCGGACTCGCAAGCTTCGATCCCGGCGATCCCGCCCCGGACGGCTTCTTCTACTTCGTGATCGTTGGAGCCAACGCCACGAAGGAGGGGAGCTACGGGACGGGCACCCTCGGAGAGCGTCCGGAAGCGATCGGGATCGGCGTCTGCGACAAACCGCAGGATCTCGCGGGGACGTGTCCCTAGTGGTTCGTAGAAAATACAGAACGGCGGTGTTTTCTTCGGGGGCTGGGTCGTTGAGGCGCTTCCGAGGGCCTCCGGAGCGAAAAGCGAACGCCTAGGATCGTCCCTGAGCCGCGATCCCCACCCCGGCCGGGCTATCCGACCCCCTAAATTTACGAAAGCAAGGCGAAGGTAGACCACGCCGCGCTTCGTCCTTAGTCGGACTTCAAAGACAGTTGCCCTCCGGCCTGAAGGACGGCTTGCCAGCGAGCGAGACCAGCGGCGACGAGCTTGTCGCGCTGCTTGAACGCCGCGAGCGCGTCGGCGGTCGGGGCCGCATCGGCGCTTTCGACGACGGACTGGAGCTCCCAGAGCGACCCGGCGAGCCGTCGGAGCGTGGTGGAATCGGCGTCGAAGGACTCCGCCGCGAAGTCTGGCGGCGGACCGGCAACCCGATCGATGGCCTTCCCGAACTCATCGAGGGCGGATGCCGCTCCGAGCTGTTTGCGGAGCGCTTCGGCCTGACGCAGCGCCACGGCCACACGCACGCGTCCGGCCTGGATATCGCGTGCGAGCTCGTACTGACGGACGAGGTCGGCGTCTTCGATCGAGGACGGAAGGCGCGGGTCCTTCGTGACGACGAGCGACTGCGTGACGGTTGCTCCCCCACGGATCAGGCGCACCGTGTACCGGCCCGGCGGAGCCCATGGGCCGGAGCTGGGCCGAAAGCCGCGGCCGGGACTCGCGAGCTCTGGTGGAAGCGCGTAGTGAAGGTCCCAGGCGAAACGGTGCATTCCGGCTGCGGCCGATAGCGGCTCGAGCACGGGAATCCAATCGGGCGTGACCTGGATGCGTCGCACGTCCGGCGGCGACGGCTTCGCGTCGTCGCTCGCGTAGCGCCGCACGAGCCCGCCTTTTGCGTCCAGGATCTCGAGCGACACCGGCTCCGGCGCGGACGACTTCACGAAGTAGTCGACGATCGCTCCGGCTCGCGGGTTCTCCGCCATCGGCTCGTCCTTGGGCTCGGGGCTCCCCTGAAACGGCGCCGCGTGAAGCCGCACGACCGCGCGCGGCGCGAAGAGCACGAGCCCCGAGCTCGCCGTGATCGCATCGACCTGCCGCAACGGCGAGATGTCGTCCAGGACCCAGAACGCGCGGCCGTGCGTGCCGACGACGAGATCGCCGTGGCGCACGTCGATGTCGCGAATCGAGCAATGCGGCAGGTTCATCTGGAGCGGCTGCCAGTTCGCGCCGTCGCTAAACGACACGAACACGCCGGTCTCGGTGCCGGCGTAGAGCAGGCCGCGGCGGACTGGGTCTTCGCGAACGACGTTGACGAAGCTCCCGTTCGGAATCCCCTTGGCGATCGACGTCCAGGTTTTTCCGCCATCCGTGGTGCGAAGGATGATCGGGGTCAGGTCATCGAGCCGGTGCCTGTCGATCGCGGCGTACGCGATTTCTGCATCGAAGTGCGACGCCTCGATGATCCCGACCTTCGACCAAGCGGTCAGGTCCTTCGGCGTGACGTCCCGCCAGGTCTTGCCGTCGTCTTTGGACAGCCAGATCAGACCGTCGTCCGTGCCGCACCAGATCCGTCCAGCGGAAAGCGGTGATAGCGCGATCGCGTAGATGACACCGCGCCTCGGCCCCTTGACGTCGGAGTCCTCGGCGGTCCCGGGGTCGAGGCTCCCCGGCACCGTCGGATTCTCGCGCGTGAGATCGGGGCTCGCCTTCGTCCAGTGGCCGCCGCCGTCGACCGTCTTCCAGAGAAACTGCCTCGCAAAGTAGATCGCCTTCTTGTTGCGCGGCGAGATCGCGAGCGGCAGCGTCCACTCACCCCGGTACTCGCCCGGGTAAGCGAGGGTGGGATCGACGTCCTGATCCTGAAGCGTGCGCCAGTCGAACTTCCCGACGGTGCCGCCCCAGACGAGGTTGGGATCCGTGGGATCGGGAACGATGTACCCGCTCTCGCCCCCCGAAGAGATCTCGTTCCAGTCTCGCTGCGTGATCGAGCGATAGTCGGTGCGCGAAGGCGTCGCCGCGGCCCCGCTGTCTTGCTGCGCGCCGTAGATCCAGTACGGGAACCGGTCGTCGGTTGCGACGTGGTAGAACTGCGCGGTCGGCTGGTTGTACCAGGAACTCCAGGTCTTGCCGGAATCGACGGTGACGACCGCGCCCTGATCGGAGGCGACGATCATGCGGCGGGAGTCGTCGGGGTCGATCCAAAGCCGGTGGTAGTCGTCCCCTCCCGGCGCGCCCTTGAAGGGGAGAAACGTCTTCCCTCCGTCGGTCGAACGGTAGAGCGCGGTGTTGCACGCGTAGACGGTGTCGGCGTCTTTCGGATCGACCGTCACGCCGCCGAAGTACCAGCCGCGCTCCCAGATGCGCCGATCGGCGCTCGCGCGTTTCCAACTGACGCCGGCGTCGCCGGAGACGTAGAGGCCTCCCTCCTTGGCATCGACGATCGCGTAGGCGCGGCGAGGCGCTGAGGGCGCAAACTCGATGCGGATGCGCCCTAACTTCTCCGCGGGGAACCCGTCGGTCACCTGCGCCCACGTGTCGCCGCCGTCCACCGAGCGGTAGAGGCCGCTCCCCGGTCCGTTCGAGGGCGGGTAGACGTTCCACGGCGGGCGCCGCGTCTGCCAGAGCGCGGCGAGAATCGTCTTGCTGTTACTTGGGTCAAACGCGAGGTCGATCGCGCCGGTGTTTTCGTCTTTGAAGAGCACGGCCGTCCAACTCTTCCCACCATCTTTCGAGCGGAAAACGCCGCGCTCCTTGTTAGGCCCGTACGCGTGCCCGAGCTCGGCGACGAAAACGACGTTCGTATCGTGGGGATCGACGAGAATCCGGCCGATCTGCCGCGAGTCCGTTAATCCGATGCGCGTCCAGGTGGTCCCCGCGTCGATCGACTTGTACATGCCGTCGCCGTGGGAGATGTCCGAGCGCATGTCCGCTTCGCCCGAACCGACGTAGACGACGTTCGGGTCCGAAGGCGCGACGGCGATCGCGCCGATCGAGGCGATCGACTGCGCGTCGAAGATCGGCTCCCAGGTGCGACCGGCGTTATCGCTGCGCCAGACTCCCCCGCCGACAGCGCCGAAGTAGAAGCGGTTGGATTGGCCCGGCACGCCGGTCGCGGTGATCGTGCGCCCGCCGCGGAACGGGCCGACCAGCCGCCAGCGCAGGGCGGAGGCGATGTCGGGCTCGGGGTTCTGGGCCGCGGCCGGCAGAGCGATGGCGCTGATGACGCACAGCAAGGCACAAAGGCGGAGTCGCGACATAGCGGGCCCTCGAAGGCGGTGATGATAAAGGGGAGTGTCCCCTATTCCCTAACCATCCCGGTCGCGGTGATGCGCGTGCCGCGGGTCTCCGGGAGGGTCCAGACCCACAAGCCCGTCGCGACGGCGAAGAACGCCCCGATCGAGATGCCGCGACCGAGGCCGCGCTCGGCTCCGGCGCTCGACGATGAGGCGACCCAGGTGATCACGAGCGGTGTGACGAACTGAACGCCGCGCGCCAGGTTGTAGGCCGCGCCCATCGCGGTGTTGCGGATCGCCGTCGGAAACAGCTCCGAGAAGATCGGACCGTACCCGGAGAAGTTCCCCGTGCCCACGCCGATGAGAAACATGCAGAAGAGCGCCCCCGCCGGATACGCGGCGAGGGTCGTCCAGAACCAGGTGACCGAGAGCAGCCCCGCGGCCCAGACGAACGAGTACAGCGTGTACGCCAGCCGCCTCCCCTTCCAGTCGGCGACCGCACCGAAGGAAAGGTAACCGAGAAGCCCTCCGGCCTGCGTCACCAGGATCCACGCGCCGGAGCGCGCCATCGAGAACCCGAGGTTGTCGTAGAGGTACTTCGGCATCCAAAGATAGGTGAACCAGTAGGCCGACATGTCGGTCACGGCCAGGATGAGACCCAACACGAACAGGCGCCGGATCGCACGGTCTTGCGAAAGCGTCTTCAGAAAAGAGCGCGAGGCGGCGGCGCCATTTCGGAGTTGGCGGCGCGACTCGGTCCACACGTCGGATTCGGGCATGATCCTGCGGATCGCGACGACGAGAAGCGCCGGGGCGGCGGAAGCGAGAAAGCACACGCGCCATCCGTAGTGCGCGCCGAACTTCGCGGACAAGAGAGGCTCGACGAAGCCGCCGACGACCGCCGCCAGACCGACCCCCACCGGCGCGCCCGTCTGCATGATCGCGGCGAACCGGGCACGCAGCTTCGCAGGGAAGGTCTCCCCGACGAGCGTCTGCCCGGTCGCCCACTCCCCGCCCACGCCGAGTCCGGTGATGACCCTGAACAGAAGAAGGGCGCCGAGTCCCGGCGCCAACCCGCACAGCAGCGTCCCGAGCGAGTACGTGAGGATGTTGATCGACAGCACCGGCTTGCGTCCGAAGCGGTCGGCCAGCCACCCGAAGATCACGCCTCCCACAGCCGTGGCGCCCAGGCTCGCGCCCAGCAGCAAGGACAGCTGGGTATCGGTGAGGCCGAGGTCCTGGCGTATGGGGACGAGGAGGAACGAAAACAGGACCAAGTCGTAGAAATCGAAGAGCCATCCGGCCCACGACAGCGCCAGGATGGAGTAATGGCGGCGCGTGGGCGTCGCGCTTTCGTTGAGGAGTGGGGCCGTAGGTTCCGTCATGGGCGCCTGCGGCGCACGATACACTTGCCGCGATGTCCAGCGTGGGCGAAAGGCTCCGGCTCCTGCGGGAAACCCGCAACACGACCATTGAAGAGATGGTCACGGCGACGGGTATCGGGCTGAGCTACCTGGAAGCCTTGGAGAGGGACGCGATCGAGGAGCTTCCCGGCAAAGCGTTCGGCAAGCTCTACATCCGCGCCTATGCGGAGGTTTTCACGTTCGATCCCCAGCCCTTCATCGACGACTACGATCGCGAGCAGCGCCTCGTGGCCGGCGCCTCGACCGAACCCACGTCCTCCGCGCCCGCGGGCTCGCGGCCCGTCGCCGCGGCGATCGCTCAGTGGAAGGCGGCACGAGCCGCGGCCGACAAGCCCGAGCCTGTCATTGAGGAGGTGGACGTCGTCGAAGACGTCGAGGACGTCGCCGCGATCGAACCGGAGGCGGAGGCGCCGCCCGAACAGCCGATCGTTTCGCCCGAGGTGAGCGCGCCCCCGAGCGTGCGCGCCCCCGCGGCGAAGCGACGCGTCGCGCCTTTCGTTCTCATCGGCGTCATCGTGATCGCGGTGGCGATCTACTTCGGCATGCGCGGAACGGGCGGCGACAAGAGCGCCGGCCCGATCACCGAGGCGCAGCCCGTTGTTCGCCCCGTTCTCGAATCGCGTCCGTCCGAGCCTCCGCCGCCCGGTATCGCCGAACCGTCAAAACCACCGCCCGCAAAGCCGCTCGTCGTTCGCGAATCGCCGGTCGGCTCGTTGACCGTGCCGGAGTTCGGCGTGGGCCGGCGCATCGTGAATTCCCGCCTCGAAGGCGAACGCTCAGAGTTTGCAGCGGGAGAGGTCGCGTGCTTTCAGACGCGAGTGGTCGGAGGAACGCGCGGAGAAACCATTCGCCACGTCTGGATCTACGACGGCCGTGCGCAGCAGGCGATCACGCTCCGCCTGGGCGGTCCGGACTGGCGCACGCACACCAACAAGACGCTCTACAAGACCGGGCCCTGGACCGTGGAGGCTCGGGATGGGAACGGACGCGTCCTGGCCTGGTCGAGCTTCACGTGCGTGACGGGCGGACGGTAGACGACGCGATCCGTTTCGGGCTCCCCGCATCATCGCCCGTTGGGCGGCATCTGCCGCCCGAGGACCTCGACGTTGACGACTTCACTCTCGAGCCCATATTCCAGAGGGATTGCGCCTGGAGCGTCAAGGGTGGCCGATGAAGCTGGGTGAGATCCTCATCAAGACTGGCGTGCTGACAGAGAGTCAGCTCGAAAAGGCGCTCACGGCCCAGCTCATCCTTGGGGGCCACCTGGGCACGAACCTCATCGAGTTGGGCTTCGTCGACGAGGAAACGCTCGGGAACGTCCTCTCGAAGACGGCCGGAGTGCCGTACGCTCCGCCCCATCTCTTCACGAATATTCCAGAGGCGGCGATCAACGCGGTTCCGGCGAAGGTCGCCGAGGAGTACCAGGTCGTCCCGCTCAAGCTCGTGGAACAGGCTATTCATCTGGCGCTGATCAACCCCACGGACCTGAGGGTTCTCGACGAGCTGTCCTTTGCGATTGGGCGAAGGATCGTTCCGTGGATCGCTCCGGAAGTGAGGATCTTGCAGGCGCTCGAGAGTTACTACACCGTGGGGCGGCGGCCTCGGTACATCACGCTCGGCCACCATCTGGATGAAGCCGGCGAGCAGAAGCAAAGTCGAGTCGGAAAGGCCGCTCAGCGTCCTGATCGCACCGCGCCCATCGTGGTGGCCGAATCCCGGCGGGACGATTTCCTCTCCGAGGAGGAGGCGGACGCCGCATGCGGATACGGGAAGCCCTGGGAGGAGGTTGCGGAGGAGCTCGAGAGACGCAAGTCCGCAGCTCTCGGAGTGGAGGCGCCGAAGCAACCGAGCTCTTTGATGCCGCTGTCCGAGCTGGCCGAGCGGTATTGCCGAGCCGAGTCTCACAATGACCTGGCGCGGGCGGCGCTCGAGTTTGGCGTCGGTCGCGCGGATCGCATGCTCTTCTTACTCGTGCGCGCCGATCGCGCAAGCGTGTGGGATGAGCGGGGACTGGCCCTCCCGGACGAGACGCGGGGCCTGGTCAGTTTCCAGGTGACCTCCGAGGGATTGTTCGGCCTACTGAGGGGAGACGACCACTACCATGGCGACCTGCCACCGGGTGAAGACCTACAGTCCTTTTACCGAAGGCTCGGAGTGGACGCGCCTTTGGAGCTTCTACTGATTCCGATTCGCGTCAACGAACTGCTCGTCGCCTTCGTCATCGCCGACGGTGGGCCTCGAGGTCGTATCCAGGGCGAGGTCGCGGAATTCCTGAAGGCCTTCCGCCTCTTCGGAATGTCCCTCGGTCTACCTGCTCTTCGGAAGAAGATCCGTGACGCCGCGCGGCCTGTAGCACGGGTGGTCGTCTGAGACGGCCCTTACGCGAGCCCCTCGTGGATCTCCCGGACGATCCCGGGTAACGCCGCGCGCAGCGGCTCCGAAAGACCCACCCCGACCTCTTGAGGAAACTCGATCGAGATCGTGAACAACGTGACGTCGGGCTCTTTCCCCAGGAGGTAAAACGCGTCGATGAGATCCTTGAGGCCGATGTCGTGCGCGGTGATGCGCCGCGGGTAGTCCTTGGAGAATCTCGGTCGCAGGCGCTTCAACGTGCCGACCGGCTCACCGTCTGAAGTCGCGTCGATCAAGACGACGCGCTCCGCCGCAAGCAACGGGTCGAGCAACTGGAGGCTCCCCGTGCCGCCGTCCAAGCAGGTGAATCCCGCCGGGAGCGGGCGCTCGGAGAGCTTCTGCACGATCTCGACGCCGACCCCCTCGTCCCCCATCAGGATGTTCCCAACGCCCAGGACGAGGACGCCATCACTCACGGGGCTTGCCGTCGGGCGGGTCCTTGATGAAATCCTCGCGCTCGAACTTCCAGCCCCCGAACATCGACGAGGTCGTGCCGCGCCCCTCGACGTAGTCGTGGTAGAAGACCAGGTAGACGTGGACGATGGTGAACACCACGAAGAACCACAAGAACAGGTGGTGCCACTGCCGCACCGTGATGTCGCCTCCCATCAGAGGCACGACCCACGAAAACATCCGCGGGAGCAGCGATCCGCTCATGCTGGAATACAGCGCGAATCCCGTGCACGCCTGGAACAAGAAGACGAGGAACGAAAGGAAGTAGATGAAACCCGCGAGCGCGTTGTGGCCGACGGCCAGCGAACCCCGCGTCTTCACCTGCAAGATGTCGATCTTCAGCGTTTCGACGATCTCGCGGAGCTGCTTGCCGGTGTGAGGGATGAAGTTGCCCCAGCGCGCGTAGCGGTTCCCCACGAACCCCCAGTAGATGCGCACGAGGAAGTTGAAGAAGAAGATGAACGCGGCGACGAAGTGGATCATGCGGACCGTGCCGAACCAGTACTGCTGGTAGGCCTCGTCGGCGAACGCGATCCGAACCGGATTGCCGATCATGTAGCCCGTCCCCATCAACGCGAATACGCAAACGGCGTTGACCCAGTGATAGAAGCGGACCGGCAGCTCCCAGACGTAGAGGCGATGGAACGTCGGGCTCAGGCTCGTGGCCATGGCGTCGCCTCCTTAGCCCTGCACCTTGACGTCGGTGATGTGCTTGCCTTCGGGATCGTAGAGGTGGACCGCGCAGGCGATGCAGGGATCGAACGAGTGGATGGTCCTCAGGATCTCCAGCGGCTGGTCGACGTTGTGGACCGGCGTTCCGATCAACGCTTCTTCGTAAGACGACCGCTGCCCCTTGGCGTCGCGCGGCGAGGCGTTCCAGGTGCTCGGGACGACGAGCTGGTAGTTCTCGATCTTGCCGTCCTTGATCTTGATCCAGTGGGCGAGCGCGCCACGGGGCGCCTCGGTCATCCCGACGCCTTCGGCCGTGCTCGGCCAGCTCGACGGCTCCCACTTCTCGCGGGTGAAGGTGCTCGTGTTGCCCGCTTTGATGTTGATGATGAGGTCGTCGAAGAAGCCTTTCAGCCAGTGGACCACGAGCTTGGTCTCGAGGCCGCGGGCCGCGGTCCGCCCCAACGTCGAGAACAAGGCGGTGACGGGAGCCTTGAGCTGGCCGAGGGCGCCGTTCACGACCTCTTTGACGTCGTCCCGCCCGCTGGCGTAAGCGACGAGCAGCCGGGCCAGCGGGCCGACCTCCATCGCGTGATCCTTCCAGCGCGGCGTCTTGATCCACGAGTACTTATTCTCGACGTCGAGTTGCTCGAAGGGAGGCTTCGGGCCCGTGTGGTGCAATTCCGTCTCGCCGTCCCACGGGTGCAGCCCTTGCTGGTCGCCACCCGAGTACGTGTACCAGGAGTGCGTGACGTACTCCTTGATCTCCTCGGCGTCTTTCCCGTTGACCTCGTGGACCTCGCCGAGATTCCGGTCGAGGATGGCGCCGCGGGGGAACTTGAAGGCGTCGGGGCTGCCGTACCCCTTCGTGGGGAGGTCGCCGTAGCTCATGTAGTTCTTGAGACCACCGCCGATTCCGGCCCAGTCGAGGTAGAACGGCGCGATCGCCATCAGATCCGGGATGTAGAGCTGCTCGACGATCGTGACCGCCTCGTCGATCAACGATCGAACCTTGTTCAGGCGCTCCGTGTTGATCGCCCCCACCTCGTTCAGGTTGATCGAGCACGGGACACCGCCGACGAGGTAGTTCGGGTGCGGGTTCTTGCCGCCGAAGATCGCGTGGATCTTGCAGATCTCCTTCTGCCACGAGAGGGCCTCGAGGTAATGGGCGACGGCCATGAGGTTCGCCGCCGGCGGCAGCTTGTACGCCGGATGGCCCCAGTATCCATTGGCGAAAATCCCGAGCTGCCCGGTCTCGACGAACGCCACGAGCCGCTTTTGCAGGTCGGAGAAATAGCCCGGAGACGACTTGGGCCAGCTCGAGATCGACTGCGCCAGCTGCGAGGTCTCCTTGGGATCGGCCTTGATCGCGCTGACGATATCGACCCAGTCGAGAGCGTGGAGGTGGTAGAAGTGGATGACGTGGTCCTGCACGTACTGCGTGCAGAACATGATGTTGCGGATCAGCTCGGCGTTGGGCGGCACCGAGATCTTGAGCGCGTCCTCGACGCAACGCACGCTCGCCAGAGCGTGCACCGTCGTGCACACGCCGCACGCCCGCTCGGTGAACGCCCAGGCGTCCCTCGGGTCGCGGCCCTTCAGGATCTTCTCGAACCCCCGGACCATGGTGCCCGCACTGTAGGCGTCCGTGATCACGCCGTTTTCGACGGTGGCCTCGATGCGGAGATGCCCTTCGATGCGAGTGATGGGATCAACGACGATGCGTGCCATGAGCATTCACCTCCGCTCGACTATTTCGTGTCCTTGACCGACCTGTCCTTGCGATCCTCGATCAGGTTGTATTTCCTGATGTTGGTCGAAATCGCGTGCGCCGCGACGCCGGCCGCGGCGCCGATGCCGACGACCATCCCGATCTTGTCGGCGGTGGATTCGATCCCGAAGCCCGGGAACGACGCCAGGTGCTGGTAGAAGGGGCCGTTGTCCCAGAAGTGGTTCTCGCTGCAGCCGATGCAGCCGTGGCCGGACTGGATCGGGTAGCTCGTGCCCTCGTTCCAGCGCGTCACCGAGCAGGCGTTGTAGGTGACGGGACCGCGGCACCCCATCTTGTAGAGGCAGTACCCCTTCCGCGCGCCCTCGTCGTCCCACGCTTCGACGAACAAGCCGGCGTCGTAGTAGGGCCGGCGGTAGCAGGTGTCGTGAACGCGCCGGCCGTAGAACTCGCGCGGCCTCCCCTGGCTGTCGAGCTCCGGCGCCTGGCCCATCACGAGGATGTGCGTGACGACCGCCACCATGACGTCTCCGATCGGCGGGCAGCCGGGCACGTTGATGACGGGCCTGTTGACGATCTTGTGGATCGGCGTGGCGTTGGTCGGGTTGGGCTTCGCGCTCTGGATGCATCCGTTCGAAGCGCAGCTCCCCCACGCGATGATCGCGGCGGCGTCTTTCGCGGCTTCCTTCAGGATCTGCTCCGACGAGCGCCCGCCGATCATGCAGTACACGCCGTCGTCCTTCACCGGCACGGACCCCTCGACGAGGAGGATGTACTGGCCGGGGTACTTCTTCATGGTGTCTTGCAGGCAGGCCTCGGCTTGGTGTCCGGCCGCGGCCTGAAGCGTTTCGGTGTAGTCGAGGGAGAGGTAGTCGAGCAGGACGTCGGAGACGATCGGGTGCGACGAGCGGATGAACGACTCGCTGCAGCAGGTGCATTCCTGGAAGTGCAGCCAGATCACCGGAGGCCTCGGCGCCTTCTCGAGCGCGCGAACGACCTTGGCTATCCCGACCGACTCCACGCCGGCGGCGATCATCGCCCAATTGCAAAACTTCAGGAACTCACGACGCTTGTAACCCTTCGCCTGCATCGTCTCCCAGATCGAAGCCCGCGTCTCCGCCATGGCCGCCTCCTCTTTTGCCGCCGACCTGGGCGGCATTTCACCCCGGTTACGGTGGCGCGTATAGCCCAACAAGAAGACAGTGCCGGTCCGGAATCGCCTTACGGATACACCTTCACGGTCACGATCGCGTTCTTCCGCGTCGGCACCCGGAGGACGTTCTTCTCGAACGCCAACGGCGCGCCGTCCTCCTCGAGGAAGCTCGTGACGACCGCGCGCTTCGGGGTGAAGGGAAGCGTCAGCTCGGCGATCCCGTCCTCCCCCTTCGCGTCGTACCACTGGACGATCCAGGCGGCCGAGTCCTCGGCCTTCTTGATCGAGGACAAGACGTAGCGGTCGGGAGCGAGCTTCACGAACGAGGCAAGCGCGGGACGGTCGCCGCGATGGCGGTCGGTCACGACGGAAAGGAGGGGGGCGTTGTACTCGGCGCCGCGGCGGAAGGTTGAAGCCTCGCGCCAGCGGCCGGCGTGGGGGTAGAGGGCGTATTCGATCGCGTGCTTGCCGCGGTCCGCCGTCGGGTCGGGCCACTTCGGCGAGCGCAGCAGCGACAGACGGATCGTCTGCCCCTTGATGTCGTGGCCGTACTTCGCCCGGTTCAAGAGGCTCACCCCGTAATCGTCTTGCGAGAGGTCGGCCCACCGCTCGGCGGGGACCTCGACCTTCGCCTTCTCCCACGGGTCGCTCGACCCCGTCCCCCGCTCGATCGAGCCGAACGGGATCTCGTAGGTCGCCTTGGTGTCGGACACGGCGACGGGAAAGGCCACCTTGAGCATCGTGTGCTCTTCCCACCAGTCGACATCCGTTACGAAGTCGATCCGGTCGATGCCCTCGTAGAGCACGACGTCCTGCGTGAAGAACGACGTCGGGAAGTCCTCCGTCGGGTAGTCCTTCTTGACGCCGGGCTTGAGGGTGTCGCGCGTGAGGCGCAGCACCGCGCGCACGGGGCCCGACTCGACGACCTCGGCCGAGCGGAAGGTGGACGGGTACTCGGTGCCGGTGAGGCCGATGTTCCAGGCATCCCAGGCGGAGGGGTTGTCTTCCAAGAGTTGGAGGCGATTCGCGGGACCGGTGAGCACCTCGCGCCCGGTTCGCTCGTCGATGAGGCTCGTGAGCCAGCCGGTCGCCTGGTCGACGACGATCTTGAAGACGCCGTTTTCGATCCCGCTTTTCGACACGACGAGCGACGTGCGCACGGCCGCGGGCTTTTGTTGCCGCAGTTCAAAGACCGAATAACCGAGGGATGGAACGCCCGAGGCGATGAACAGGATCTCGCGCGCGTAACGTCCCGCCGGGACGACCTGTGACGCGACCTCGATTCCCTTCGCGTCGAAGACGGCCCAGTCGCCGGCGCCTTCGCCGGGGAGCTTCACGCGGACGAGGTCGTTCCGCTCCCAGCCCAGCGGGTTGAACACCCCGACGGGAGTGCCTGTGGCCTTCGACGTGTTCACGCTCGCGGCGATCGTCGCCAGCGCGCGGTCGAGTTCGTGGGCTC
>Ga0315273_10002963_pt1 | contig 20334 bp, 12 predicted proteins | sample YL17G02_0_MG_FD_205753 | JGI IMG/M metagenome (GOLD analysis project Ga0315273, IMG submission 205753) | Sediment microbial communities from Yellowstone Lake, YNP, Wyoming, USA - YL17G02_0 | ecosystem: Environmental > Aquatic > Freshwater > Lake > Sediment | place: USA: Wyoming | collected... | reverse complement strand
AGCGTCGGGTCGCCGTAGCGCGAGTCGTCGCCGTCCTCGATGTCATCGTGGATCAGCGACGCCTTGTGGAAGCACTCGACGGCGATGGCGATGCGGCGGATGTCGTCGGGCAGGGGCCCGTCGGCCTTGCCGCAGAAGGCCCGGTAGGCGCACGTGGCCAGCAGGGGCCGCCACCGCTTGCCCGACTTGGCGAGCCAGGCCCGCGCGATCGCGTCGGTCTCGCCCGTCGACGGGCCGAGCGCCTCGGCCAGCGTCTCCGGCGCGAACCACGACTCCACCGTGCCGCGCAGCGCGTCGATGTTGACGCGGGAGGAGGGGGCGCCGCCGTTCAGGTGCATCGCCTCCCACACCCAGTCGACGTCCACGGCGGTCTCGGAGCAGCCGGCGCGCAGGAGCGGGATGGCGATGCCGGGCACGGCGGCCGATTCCATCAGCGGGTAAATGCTTTCCAGCGCGGCCAGGCAACTGACGCCCAGGACGGCCTCGATCTTGCGCTCGCGGATGAGGGCCATGACGACGGCCGCCCCCTCGGCCACGAGGACGGCGTAGCCGAGCCGCTCGCCCTCGTTCTTCAGCCGGTGGATGGGGCACTTGCCGCAGTCGGCGCAGATGAGGCCCAGGGCGTCGATCGAGGCGGCGCATTCGGCCTCGCACCGCAGGCACTTCGGCAGGAGGAGCAGGCGATGATCGAACGGCACGGCCGCGATCATGTCGCGCCACGCCTCGTTCGAGATCAGCACGGCGACGAACTTGCGGTACTGGGCGTCGGCCCCGGAGGTCTCGAGGATATGATCGGAGTGGATCCGCAGCTCGTCGATGGAGAACGGCGGCACGGGGCGGCGCGCGGCCACGTACTCGCGGATGACGGTGAGGAGCCGGTCGCGCTCGGCCCGGTCGGGCGGCACCGGGGCGCACGCGCCCCGCCCGGGCTCGCCGGGGCGTGCGGCGTGAAGCGTCAGATTGTCGAAAGGCTCGGGCATCGGTTGCCGTACCGGCAAAACACGTGTCCGCCCCGGCGGACGGCTCAATGGCCTGAGGGCGTCAGGCTCGCGCCTCAAACGGCGCTCGTGGCCCCAGCGGCCATGCGCTCGGCGATCAGGCGCCGGGTGCGCACAAAATGCTTGCGCCAGGAGCGGACCTCGGTCCGCCCGAGGATCTGGATCAGCATCCGCTTGAGCCAGGAAACGCCCCCGGCCCTCTGATTATCCCAGTATACGAGCGGAATCCACCTAAAATTTATCTCGTAGCACGCCGTGTACAGGTCCAGGTGCTCCGGGGTCATCGTCGCGAGGCCGAACGGCGTCCCGCCCGGGCGCACCGGCTCGTAGAAGACCGGGAACACGGCGGCCCGCCTGGTCGCCAGGTGCTCGACCAGCCGGCGCGTCCGCGCCACGTCGTCGGGCGTCTCGCCCGGCAGGCCCAGGACGAGGCTGAACACGGGGAAGAACCCCGTCCGCCCCAGCCGGTCCGCCGCCTCGCGGACCATCTCCTCCCAGTTGTCGGGGTCGAACGGCCCCATCTTGCCGGGCCCGTTGGCGGCCACGAGGCGGCCGTTGGCGCTCTCAACGCCCAGGTTGACCCAGAGATACTCCGTGCCGGCCCCCCACTCCAGGAGCCGGCGGATTTCGCGCAGCTCGCCGTCCTCGAGCTGGAGGACCGACGAGACGTTCGCGTGGTCGATCTGCGCCAGGCGCAGGCCCGGCACCTTCCGGATCTCGGCCAGGAGCGACCGCAGCCGCTCAAAATTAACCCGCGAGCCGGTCGCGCCGTAGCGGAAGAAATCTTCGCTGCTCGACACGAGCGACCCCACGCCGGCGGCCGCGTTGGTTCGCACGTCGGCCAGGATGGTCTCGGGGGCGAGGTGCTCCATCTTCCGCCCCGCCATGACGCAGAAGCGGCAGCCGTTGCCGCAGCCGCGCGAAAGCTCGATGATCCCCAGGACCGACGGGCCGCGGATCGGCTGCACGTCGGCACCGGCGCATCCGCCGGCCGCCACGTGCGGCGGGGCGTCCTTGCCCGCCAGCATGTCCATGAAGAGGGGGGGGCCGGCGGACTCGAAGTAGCCCTCGAAGACCGTGTCGAGGCCGTGCGGCCGGGCCTCGTCGGGATACTGCATCCACTGCCAGGCCCCCGCGCCGCCGCCGACAATGCGGAAACCCCAGCGGCGCTTCGCCTCGGCCAGGGCGGCCATCATCCGGTCGGTGAAGACGCGGGTGTAGAGCCGGCCCTTCCAGAACTGGGCGGTGGTGGTGTTGCTCATGCCGTGGCCGAGCGGGTCGCTGGAGCTGACGGCCACGATCTTCGTCCACGGGCCGAGGACGCGCGGCAGGGCCTCGGGCGTGGTGCAGACCACGTCGGCGGCCGTCAGGGGGGTGCGCGCGAGGAGGGCCGCCTCGACCCGCCGCAGGCCGAGCGGGGCGATCCGCGCCCGTCCGCCGGCGTCGAACGGCGCGGGCGGCGAGACGAACCGCCGCATCGCGAGTTCCGGCACCTGCGTGGTCTGCATCGTGGCGAAGATGCCCTCGAAGAGGACGGCGTAGCGGGCGCTCAAGGTGCGGTCGGCCACCAGGACGACGGCGGGATGGAGGGGGGCACTCAAGGAACCGGGGGCTCCTTCGACTTCTCGTCGCCGGTCGCCGCTCGGGCCCGGGCGGCGCTGCGGCGGCGCAGGAGGCTCATGACCTCCCCCTGCGAGAGCCCGGCCAGGTCGGCTTTCAGGCCGTCGCGGCCGACGTCGGTCAGTTCTCCCTCGGCGCCGCTGATCGGCCCGTCCTTGAACTTCGGAAAGACGATCGCCGAGTGCGGGCACACCCGCGCGCAGGCCGGGCAGCCGGTCTTGCAGTGGTCGGGCTGGGCGACGCGGACCGTGGCGCCCTCGACGGCGTAGACGCCGAAGAGGCAGAACTCGAAGCATTGCCGGCAGCCCTGGCAGCGGTCGTAGTCGATGACGGGGAACCAGGGGACCCAGTCGCCGGGTTTCTTGGGGGGGATGGGCTCTTCGCCGGGGGGAGAAATGCCCCCCGTGTGTTCACAGGGGGCGAAATACTCATGGGGGGCGATATACTCACGGGGGGCTGAGTGCAGGCGCGCGAGAATCGCCTCGGCGCCCTGGAGGCGCATGTTGTGGATGACCGCATCGGCCGGCAGGGGCGCGCCGGCGTACGCGAAGAGCCAGCGGATCGCGCGGGGATGGCAGGCGATGATCTGGAGGCCGGGCGTCTCGGCCCAGCGCTTGAGGGCCGGGTCCTTGCGGGCGGCCAACTCGCACAGGTCGGCCACCGCCTCGACCTCGAAACCCGTCAGGCCTGCGCGGACCGCCTGCTTCGTGTCGGCGGGGAGGGCCGCCCAGCAGGCGCAGTCGCAATACACGATAAGGCCCGTCGCGTTCACGCGATGCTCCCAGCGCCAAGGCTGGCCATGCCACGCGGCCGTTTAGCCGCGGCCGGAATCGTTTAGCCGCGGCCGCATACGGCCGCGGTTATTGATCGTCGCCGTATGCGGCGACGGCTAAACGACGGTTCGTTGCCGTGCGGGGCCTGTTCGCCGCGGCGAACGACGGCTGAACGAGTCGCTATTTTCCCCGCACGTCGAGGCACAGGAGGTCGCCCGGATGATTCCGGCAGTAGATCCGGCCGCCGGAGAGCACGGGCATGGTCCAGCAGGTGCCGGTCAGGAGCTTGACGCGGCCGAGCTCCTTGAACTTCTCGGGCGACGCCTCGGCGGCCACGAGCTCGCCCTTTGAACTCATGCAGATGAGCTTGCCATCGGCCATCATGAGGGCGCCCGCCTTCACGCTCGCCTCGGCCCACTTCTTCTCGCCCGTCTTGAGGTCGATGCACGTCAGGGCGCCCTGGTCGACCTGCCCGTCGAAGCCGTAGAGGCACCCCTTCCATAAGACGCAGTTGTTCGCGTGGTTCTTCATGTTCTTGTTTTCCCAGACGGGCGTGAGGCCCGACGCGGCCACCTTGAGCAGGGCCGCACCCCGGCCGTAGCCGGAGGAGATGAACATCGTGTCGCCGTCGATGATCGGCGTGACGGCGTTGACGTCGTACGAGGTCTTCCACTCCGACCGGCCGAGCACCTTGCCGTCGGCCGCATTGACCACGATCGGCCCGTTCGCATTGAACGACGCGAGGCACGTGTCGCTGCCCAGCTTGAACGGGAAGGGCGACGCGTACCCGGCCGCGTCGGCGCCGGCCTTCCAGACCAACTGGCCGGTGCTCTTGTCGAGGACGACGATGGGGCCGAGGTCGAGGACCAGTTGGTTGCCCATGACCAGGGGCGAGCAGGCGAAACCCCACTGCGGTTTCTTGACGCCGAACTGCTTCGTGGCGCTCAGGTTCCAGTTGATCTTGCCCGTGTCGGCGTCGAACGAGTACAGGTCGCCCGCCTGGCTCAGCGTATAGACGGTCTTGCCGTCGACGGTGGGCGTGCAGCGGGGGCCGGGATGATCCACGTCGCCGCACGGATACGACTGCTGCCACACGACCTTGCCGTCGTCGGCGCCGAAGCACCACACGGTGTCCTTGGCGTCGGCGTTGCCCATGGTGTAGACCTTGCCCTTGGCGACCGACACGGTGGAGAAGCCGATGCCGACGGGGGCCTTCCAGAGCGTCTTGGGGGCCTCCGCGGTCCAGTTGGCCCGCCAGCCGGTCTCGGCGGAGATGCCGGTGCGGTCGGAACCGCGCCATTGCGGCCAGTCGGCGCCCGGGTCGGCGGGCGCTGCCGCAAAGGTCGCCGCACTCCAGACGATCATGCCGATGGCGACCGTGGCCACGAGGGTCCATCTGAGTGACGCCGATTCCATGTCTGCCGCTCCTTTATGAAAAGTCGCAGTGCGCCGGAACACGCCCGGCGGGTGGCACGGCCACGCGCCGTTGCGTGACCGTGCATTGTTGGCTCGCGCGGCTGCCCAGCATCGGGTGGTGCTGCCACGCGGCGATCTGGCGCCGGCAACAGGTACGCGGTGTGGGAGCAAGGTGTTTGCCGGGGCAAGACAGGGCGTATCGTAGATACAGGAGGCTGGAAAGTCAACGCCATGCGCCGTATCATGACGCCGTTTGGCCGTTGCCGGAATCGCTTAGCCGCGGCCGGCATCGTTTAGCCGCGGCCGGTACGGCCGCGTTAGTTGTCCGTCGCCGTACCGGCGACGGCTAAACGATGGCGCTCGTCGCCGTGTGCGGCGAGGGCTGAACGATGGCGTTCGTCGCCGCATGCGGCGACGGCTAAACGATGGCGTTCGTCGCCGTATGCGGCGACGGCTAAACGATGGCGCTCGTCGCCGTGTGCGGCGAGGGCTGAACGATGGCGGGCATGCCGCCCGGCAATCCGAGCAAAGGAGGTCCTATGTCCGGCGAACTGACGCGTCGCGAGTGGATGGAGATGACCGTGGCCGCGATTGTGGCGGCGGGCCTGGCGAAAGGGGCGCTCGCCGAGGAGGCCGCCCCGGCGCCCGCCAAGGCGGGGCGGTGGCCGTTCTACGCCATGGACACCGGCCTCGGCGGCCCCGACGTGCCCACGATTGAGGCCAAGGTCAACCTCCTCGCGAAGCTCGGCTACGCGGGCGTCGACTGCGGCCTCAACCACCAGACGCTGCCGAAGTGGCTGGAGGAACTCGACAAGCGCAACCTCCCGCTCTGGGCGGTGTACATCACGCCCGACCTCGACGCCCCGCTCGACCCGCGCCTCGCCGACTCGATCAAACTCATGAAGGGCCGCAAGACCCGCCTCGAGATGGCCATCGGCTCCAAGACGCTCAAGCCCTCCGACGCGGCGGGCGACGCGAAGGCGGCCGAGATGCTCCGGCGCGCCAGCGACATGGCCGCCGACACCGGGCCGGTGATCTCGGTGTATCCGCACAGGGGCTCCTGGACCGAGCGGGTCGAGGACGGCCTGCGCCTGGCGAAACTCGTGAACCGCAAGAACGTGGGCACGAACTTCAACCTCGTGCACTACAAGTGGGTGAAGCCGAACCCGCCGCTGGAGCCGCTGCTTACGGAGGCCCTTCCGCACCTCATGACCGTGACGATCAACGGCTTGGCGGGCGACAAGATCGTCTCGCTCGACCAGGGCGACTACGACCTGGCGGCCTTCCTGGCCACGCTCAAGAAGGTCGGCTACGCCGGCCCCGTGGGCCTCCAGGCATGGAGCGTGCCGGGCCCGTCGGAGGAGCACCTGGGCCGCTCGATGGCCAAGTGGCGGGAGTTGATGACGAAGCTCGAATCGTAGGGTGCGTGCTCTGCACGCGTACGTGTTTAGCGCGGCGCCCAATTGCCGGGTGGCATGGCCACGCGCCGTTGCGTGGCCATGCTCCTCCGAGCTTCAGGGCTCATGGCCACGCAACGGCGCGTGGCCATGCCACCCACGCCAAACACGTACCTGCACGCACCATCTTTTATTATCAAGATTTGAAGATAAACTCTCCCCAGTTCTTCGGCTCCATCATGAGCTCGAAGACCTCGTCGTTCACGATTCCCGTGTGCTGGTTGTTCCAGTAGGTCCTGAGCACAGTGTCCTGGCCGCCGGGGTCGCCGTGGAGGGCGCCGAAGTCGCCGCGCAACACCAGGCCGTCGGCGGGCTTGAGGTCCAGGGCGGCCAGGGGAATCGCCGCCTCCACCACGTACCCGTCGCCGCGCTTCTTGACCTCGATCTTCGCCCCCTCGACCGCCGCCACGCTGTCCATCGGGTACTCTTTCACCACGCCGCTCGAGAAGACCTTGCGGTTCCTCTTGTCCTTGGCGACCTTGCGGAAAAGGACGGCGGTGGGCGTGCCCTTGAAGTTGCCGATCACGAGGCGCAGGTCGCCCGCGGCGGCCTCGCCGCGGTTCTTGTCGGCCTTCGGGTCGGCGCCGATCTGGAAGTCGACCGCGTCGCCCTTGCAGTAGAGGAATTCGGGCAGGCCGGCCGCATTCTGCCACGGCGTCTTGTCGCGGACGTCCCAGGCGAGGTACAGGAACTCGGCGTCCCACGCGGCGGCCGATCGCACCGCCGCCTCGTCCTGCTTCTTGTACTGGATGATTTCGGCGCCTTGGAAATCCTTCTGGAGGTCGCCCGTCAGCGTCGGCGTCATCTTCCTGACGGTCATCTTCCGCGTGCCGACGGTGGCCTGGAGCTGCGCGTAGCGGATGGCCTCGGCTTTCTTCGTGTCGGCGTCGGCGATCTTGAGTTTGTCGCCCTTCATCGCCTTGACCGTGTCGAGACCCACGACCTCGACGTTCCAGAAGCCGGTCTTGCCGGCCTGGACGAAGAGCCGGCCGTCCTTGGTGTAGGTGGTGGACCCGCCGAAATCTTCGCCGCCCATGCCGCAGGGGCAGTTGTCCATGACGGCGCCGGGGACGGCCTCGCGCGGCCACTCGACCTTGAGCGGGTCGGGCTGGAAGAGGCGCGTCAGGTAGAACCCGCCCCCGGTCAGGAGGTGCCACTCGCCGACGTTCGTGGCGATGATCCAGACGTCGCCGACGGGCTCCGGCAGCCGGGCCACGCCGCACGGGTCGAACGAGCCGCGGATCATGCCGACCGCGGGCGGGCACGCGTTGTGCGACCCGTGCACGCCAACAAAGTTATCAGGATACCACCATACTGCCTTCCCGGACGCGATGTCGTAGCAGGTGTACAGGCCGTGGTCGATGCCGTAGTCGCCCCACTGGAGCAGCCGCCGCCCGTCGGCCGACCCCATGCCGCGCGCGGGCATCTTCGCCGCGCCCGCGAGGTCGTACTTGGGCGCCCCGCAGGGCGTGAAGCCGGCGACTTTGAGCTGGAGGTCGCCGGCGTAGAACGTCAGGTCCGGCGTCATGTACATGTACCAGCCCGAGACTCGCAGGGCGCCGGGGGCCGAGGTCGCTTCGCTCTCCTGCGGCTGGCCGTCGCCGTTGGAGTCGGCCCAGTAGAGCGTCTTGAGGACCTTCTTGTCCTTGTCGGCGCTGCGCTCGTAGTTGAAGACGCCGCGGAGCTTGTACTCGCCCTCGCCGGCGCGCTCGAAGATACTGACTTTGTCGAGGTTGTAGGTCCAGCCCTTCGCCACCGCCAGGTACAGCCGCCCGTTGGCGCCGATGCCGAACCGCGAGTTCGCCATGCCGTCGCGCGTGATGACGGCCACACAGGTGTCGCGGCCGGTCTTGGGGTCGAGCTTCCACTCGCAGCCGTGGCCGACCATCACGGTCGGGTCGAGCGGGCTGATGGCGCCGCCGAGCGCGCCGTAAGCCGTCGCGCCGAAGTACTCCTTGACGAGCTTGCCGGTCCGGGTGTCCCACGTGCTTAGGCGCTTGGGCGAATCGTCGGCCTCGGCCACCCAGAGCTTGCCTTCGGCGTCGACCGCGAGGCCCGCCGCGAAAGCCATGCCGTCGGGCGTCCACTTGCCCACGAGGGCCCGCCCGCCCTTGCGGCCGATGGCCTGGACCTCCTTGCCGGCGGCGTCGTAGACCTTCACCTGGTTGTCGGGCTCGCGGACGGCCACGTACACCTTGCCGCCGGAGTCCACGGCGACGGCCGACGCGTTCGGCAAGCCCTCGACAAACATCTTCGCCTCGCCGGTCTGCGGGTTCACGGCGAGGACCGCCTTGCCGCCGCTCACGACGTAGACCAGCGTGTCGCTCGCCGCCTTGAGGTTCCCCGGCGCGGGGACGGTGAGCGTCCTGGCGAGCTTGCCGGTCTTCGCGTCGACCACGGCGATGAGATTATCCTTCGCGAACGCGACGTAGAGCTTGCCGCCGCGGGCGTCGAGGCCGTCGCACTTCTCGGGCTTCGCGGGCGTGTCGGCCATCAGCTTCTTGATCGCCAGGTCGGCCGAGTCGGCGCCTTCCCACACGGAGTACGCCCCGGTCTTGCCGTCGAGCCGGTAGATCGTGTCGCCGCGGGCCGCGCCGTAGAAGATGCCGCCGTCGGCCGCCACGTGCGTGACGCCCGTCATGCTGAAGCGGGTGTTCCGCCACTTGACGTTGCCCGCCAGGTCGGTCCCCACGACGGCCTGGCCGGCCTCGGCGCCGCTCCAGCCCAGAAAGACCCTGTCGCCCTCGGTGGCGCACGCGACGGGCACGCCGTGGTCGCCGCCCCAGTTGCCCGTGCCGGTGCCGTCGTCCCACGGCGCCCGGCCGGCGTTGTGGGCCCAGCCGCGCAAGCGCAGGCCGATGCCCTTATGCCAGAGGGCCGCCCACGTGTACTCGCCCGGCGGCACCGGCTGGCCCGGCCGCGTCCACGACCAGTTCGTCAGGCCGTCCCACTTCACGGTGTGCCTGCCCTTGGCCATGAAGTTGGAGGTCAGGAGCTGCCGCACGACCTGGCCGTCGGCGTTGGTGATATTGAGGGAGATATATCCGTCTTCCGGCATCGTGAACGCGACGTCCTTGAAGCCGGGCAGCTCCTTCGACTTCACGAGGCCCGCCCAGTCCACGGCGGGCAGGCCCTTCTCGATCTTCACGGGGAACTCGCGGGCGTCGGCCAGGCGGCAGGGCGGCGGCGTCACCTTGCCCTTCGCCTCCAGCGTGGCCGAGCCCCAGCACGCGGAGGCCATGAACGTGAAGACGCGGTCGGGCGTCACGCCCGGCTTGAAGAGGTCCTTGATCGAGAGCCGCCCGCCGGCGGCCGTCGTGAAGTTCGGCTCGATCGTCATCGTCATCACGGCCCCGGCGGGGAGCGCGTCGCCGCCGGTGGTCAGCAGCTTCCACGGCAGGGCGATCTCCTGGACGTACCCCTTGCCGTCGGCGCCGGCCTGGAACGCCTGCCGGGCGCCCTCCTTCTTCGCGTCGTCGACGACGCCCAGGTCGAACTTCAGGCCCCGCTCGATCTTGATGACGTCCTTGCCGTCCTTGCCGCGCCAGCACGTGAAGTGGTTGCCGTACTCGGTCGCCGCGGCGACCGTGCCGGGGTGGGCGATGGTCCGCACCTGGAGGCAGTCGCCCTGGAACCCGTGATCGGCGATGGTGACGCCGGGGTTGTTGAGCGGCGTCGGGTCGACCCAGCGCGCGAGGAGGTACAGGTTCTGGGCGTCGTACATGGCGTGGACCCAGACGGCGTAGGTGTCGCGCTGGGTCTCCGGATCGTCGCAGATGAACATGCCGCCCGAGAGGTCCCAGTCGTCAAACTTGCCGTCGACGGTCACCTTGCCCGGCGCGGGGAGGACCCGCAGGCCCTGGTTCTCTGTCGGCGCGGCCAGGGCTGCGCCGGCCAGGACCAGCACCATTGCCGTCAGGACGATCATCGTTCTCATCGCGATTCTCCCGTTGCGGATACGATTGGGCGCGGCGGGTCTCTGACCTGCCGCGCATGAGCGGCTTGCCATGCCGCGTCGGCCTCTCGGGCCACGGATCGGCGGCTCGGCGGCGCTGTGCGCAGCCTGCCCGGAAGTCAAACCTTTCGCCCCTCCTTGCGGGCCTCATTGATCTCGCGGCGGCTGCGGTGCTGGTACTCGCGCAGGGTCTCGATCTTGTACTCCTTGCACAGGTCCCGCACGTGAACGCCGGGCTTGATCGCCTTCAGGAGCCACCATCCCTCCATGGCGAAGTGGCGCTCGAGGGCGACCTCGTCCTTGCGTTCCTTCAGCAGCCGCGCGACCTTCTCGCCGTTGAAATCCTTTTATACTGCTTAGCCAGCTTCGCGACGGCCTCGGTCGTCGGACCGGGGATCGGTTCGGCGCCGGTGCCGGCGAACTCTTCGGGCAGGCACGCGATGTCGGCGCCGGCCTTGCCCGCGGCATGCAGGTGCTCCGTCGCCAGCTTCATCTTGGCCTCGTGGTCCCCGCCGAAGCCGATGGCTATGGCCGCCACCCGGACCTGCCGGCCGGGCAGCGCGGCGCGGTCCGGCTGGGCCGCAAAGACCAGCGATGCCGCGCCGGCCAGGGCCAGCATTGCCGCACCGAGCACGAGCATCGTCTTCATCGTGATTCTCCCGTCATGTCCAAGACCGTAGCACGGGGCCTTGTGCCCCGCGCGCCTTGGCGGCGGGCGCGGCTCCGAGCGGCTGCGGAGGACATGCCTCCGCGCTACGGCCCATTTGTGTGCGGCAGGTCGCCCACCCGCCGCGCGGGATCTCATCAGGGTGCGGCCGTCACGCGGGCCTCGCCGCCGGCCACGCAGAGGCTCTCGAGGCGAAGTTCCTGGTCGGTCTCGTCCTTGAAAAGCGGCTCGATCTCGAGCGTGTGCTCGACGCTCCCGTCGAGCCCCTCGGCGATCACCGTGGCGAGGAACGTGTTGCCCTTCACCATCTTCGCGAGCTGGCCGGCGTCCCAGAAATCGACCGGCGGCTTGTCCTTGTCGGGCTTGTGCTCGACCGCCTTCCCGTCGATCCAGGCGCGGAACTTCGCCGACGCGGGCGTGGATTCGCCGTAGAGCATGACCATGGTGCCGCTGAACTTGGCCCGCAGCCGCCCGACCTCCTGGGCCGCCTTCTCCTTCCTGCCCGCCTTCTCGGCCTCCGCAAATCGCGACGCGACCGTCTCGTCGTCGAGCCACCTGGACATCAGCATGTCGAAATACGCCGACACGACGTTCGGCCGCCCGACCCGCCAGCCTTTCGGCAGGGGCGTGAGGGTCGAGATCCGCACGCGGGCGTTCTTCATGTACGTCGGGGCGTGGAGCATCTTGTCGGGCGGCGCGCCGACGAGCCGGCGCGCGAGGCCGTCCTGGAAGGCCGCCCACACGGCGTCGGCGAAGACGGCGTACCCCTCGTCGCACGGGTGGACGCCGTCGACCGGCCACATCCGCTCGAGGGTGACGGCCTTGGCCTTCACGCGCTCGATGGCCAGCGCGATGGCGTCGCCCGCGGGAACGTTGTAGGCCGCGGCGATCTGGCGGTGCGCCTCGCGCCGCTTCATGCCGTCGGTGCTGCCGGCGGCCACGTTCCACATGAACGGGAAGATGGCGATGACGACCGGCGCGCCGCCGTCGGCGATGAGGCGCCGCACGATCGATTCATACGAGGCGAGCGTCTCGGGGTTCGCCGAGTAGATGTCGTCATTGGCCGAGAAGTCGAGGAAGACGAGGTCCGGCCGGCGCGCCAGGACGTCGCGCTGGAGACGAAAGACGCCGAGCTGCGAGCCCGTTCCGCCGATGGCCGCATCGTAGAACTTGAAGTGCGCCTTCGGGTAGGCCGCTTCGAGCCGCTGGCCGACGAGGGCCCGGTACGACGTGAGCTGCGGGTCGCCGGCGTTGGCGCCCCAGGTCAGCGACGCGCCGAAGAAGACGACGTTCAGCCGCTCGCCCTCGCGGGCCCGGCGGTCGAAGTCCCCGAAACTCGGCGCGGCGGCGCGGGCGGCGGTGGCCAACATGAGAGTCGTTGCTCCGATGGCGGCGGCGATCGCCAGTTTCATTGAGCACCCTCGCTTGTCGGGTGGCATGGCCACGCGCCGTGGCGCGGCCCTGTGCCCCCTCGCGCAACGAAACTCATGGCCACGCAGACGCGCGAGGCCATGCCACCCGGCTTCACGTGCTACCATATAACACGCCTGGCGCACGAGGGCAACGCAAGTTTCCACGCGGTCGCTCGCCACGGCGAGTCTTCGACCTGCGGCTCGCCGCTGAGAAGCTGTTTCAGAAGCGCCCATCATCGCTGCATGGCGCGGCGGGCAGTCTTGCCCGCCGCGAGAAGGCGCGCGCGTACGCGCGGTGGGCAAGACTGCCCACCGCGCTATCGCCGGTTCTGGAACAGCTTCTAAACGGCGCGCAGCGCTGCCATGCGCTATCCAATTCGCAATCCGCAATGCCTTTCTATGATTGACTCGCCGGCGCGTTTGTTTAACATGCCCTTGAGCGCGCTGCAACGACGACCGCCATCGTTCAGCGGTCGCCGGTACACTACTTAACCCCCGGTGATTCACCGGGGGCGAAATAAGGTGCGGCGGCCGTGCCGGCCGCGGCTGAGCGGGCGCGCCTGGGCCGAAAGGGTCCTGCTATGGCAATCGACGACTCACGCATCGAGATAGCCAATAGCGACAAGCGGGCCGTCTTCGTCAAGACCGTCGACGGCTGGGCGCCCGACTGGTTCTACCAGGGCGACCGGCCGATGCTCCGCTTCAAGGACCACGAGTGGCTGAGCATCGGCCACGTCCATCCGACGCACGCCGTCGAGGCGAAACGCGTCCGCAGCGGGGCGGTCTTCGGCGGCCAGTGCGAGTACGGCGGCGTGCGGGTCGGCTGGACCGTCCGCGTGACCGCCGACGCGCTCGGCGGCGGCTTTGTCGTCGAGACCACCTTCGTGGCGGCCGAGGCGATCGAGCTTCTCGAGGCCTACTCCACTTTCGAGACGCCGTACGAGTATGACGGCGCCGAGCACGCCACGACCGTCATCGGCATGAACCCGGTCGCCCACTGGCGCGGCGGCGAGCAGGTCACGCCGCCCATCTGGAAACACCCGGCGTGGGTCTACTCGCGGCCGCAGGCGGTCCGCATCACCGGCCCGTGCAACGCCCCGTACCTGTGCCAGGCGCTCACGATGCCCGACGGCTCCGGCGCCCGCTACACCACGGTCGTCGGCGACTGGACGGTCTGCCGCGTCCGCGACCTGTACGTCACGCCCACGCGCACCACCGACGTGCAGAGCGCCGACTGGGGCGAGATGACGCGGTCCGAAAAGCGCGGCTACAAGTTCATCGTGGGGGCGCTGAACTGGTCGAGCGCGCTGGCGAAGGACCCGAACGTGCTCTTCAAGGGCAACGTGAAGCACCGCCAGCGGGTCGTCGTGGATTTCGACGGCGCCGTGCCTGGCGGGTCGCTCGACGCCATGCTCCTGGCGGCGTGGGAGCGCGCGGCCGCCGCGGACACTCCCGAGGGCGGGCGCGTCGAGGCGCTCGACCTCGCGAAGCGTCGCGGCGTCACGTGGGCGGCGGCGGCCGACTGGCTCCGCGGCGTCTTCGCCGGGCGCGGGGCCGAGGGGCTTTTCCGCCCGGCCGAGGGCCTCGTCACCTACGCGCCGGGCACGCGGCCGAAGTTCGACAAGGAGTACTCGTGGCACTGGTGGCCGCAATGGGCGGGGCACCTCCATTACCGGGCACTCCTCTTGAACGACCGCGAGCTCGCGACGGCGTGCGACCGGCACGACGCGGCGTTCGCCGCCCGCGCCGGCGAGTTCTACTATCACGGCCCGACCATCGCGGTCTCGATCTCGGCGCTGCCGAGCCTGTGGTGGATGCACGGCGGCGGCGGGGCGGGGCCGCTGGCCGAGGCCTTCCGTGGCATCATGGCGAAGGCGCTCGAAGCCTCGCGGGCCGAGAACGGCCGGCCGCGCCGCATGGACTTCGGCTACCAGGCGGTGGCGGCCGAGGGGTTCCTCCTGGCCGAGAGGATCTTCGGCGACCCCGCGTACGCCGAGCAGGCGGCCGTGCTCCTCGCCGAGATCGACGCGCAGCTCGACGGGCACTTCTGGGAGTTCAACGTGGCCGAGCGAGCGAACACGATGCACGGCGGCCAGATCCGCCCGCTGGGGCACGGCCACGCATCGCTGGCGAACTATATGATGTGGCGGGCCACGGGGCGCGAGGAGTACCGGGCAGCGGCCCGGCGGTTCGCGCGGCTGCTGGTGGCCATCCAGTACGCGTCGCACAACGGCTCGGCCGATCCCGAGTTCGACTGGCGCGGGTGGGCCAACGGCACGAACGCCGGCCGCGACCAGTACGCCGAGTTCCCGCCCTGGGAGACCTCGAACAGCCTGCTCGCCGTGGCGGCGATGCTGGAGGACCAGGACCTGGAGGCGGGCATCCACCAGGCCGTGTGGTACTTTGCGCGGACGGGCCTGGCCCAGTTCCCGGCGGCCCGCACGCTCAAGCGCATCCTCGACGAGTCGATGCACGTCCATTACGTGCCGCGCGACGCGATCGGCAGCGAGCGCGGATACTATGATACGTTGCCATACCTGGCGTACGAGAATCCGCACGACCAGACGCTCCTGGCGTCGTACCAGGGGACGGACGGCCTGCTGGGCGAACTGGTGTTCGGCGGGCGCCTGGCCTGGGCGGCCGACGAGCGCCTCAGCGTCCTCGTGCCCCGCGCCGCCCGGATGGACGCGCGGGAGCTCCAGGAGCGGCTCGTCTACGTGTGGAACCCGCTCGCCAGGGACGTCGACTCGAAGGTGACCGTCCGCTGGCCCGACGGCCGGACCGCGGAGCAGGCGGTCCGCGTGCCGCCGCGCGGCGGCGTGCGGCTGACGTTCACGAGGTAGGTCAAATGCGAAATGCGTAATGCGAAATGAACGACGAATGGCGACGTTACACGAAGTTTAGCGGGGAGCCGAAGGCGACCGCGCGTCTTGCTGTCGGCGCGGCCGGCCTGTAGCGGCCCGTCGGGCAACGCACGTACGCGGCGGGTCAGGAGACCCGTCGCGCGGAAGATGAGGGTGCGGCACGGCAGGGGGGAATGGAGGTGTGTCAATGCCAAGTCTCAACCGACGCTCTTTCCTTGGCGCCCTGGGCGCCGGCGCCGCGGCGGCGCTGCCGGGTTGCACGCGGGCGCAGCGCTCCGGCGAGGGCAGGGCGGGGCCGCCCGCCCATCGCCCGAACGTTCTCTTCATCATCACCGACGATCAGCGCTACGACACCCTCCACGCCCTCGGCAACGAGATCATCCGGACGCCGGCCATGGACTCCCTGGTCGCCGGCGGCACCGCCTTCACCAACCCCTACATCCAGGGCGGGACGGGCGGGGCCATCTGCATCTCCAGCCGCGCGATGATCCTGACCGGCCGCACCCTCTGGCGGGCGCCGAACGACTGCAAGGGCTTCCCCCTGTGGCCCGAGGTCTTCAAGGAGGCCGGCTACGCCACCTGGGGCGTGGGCAAGTGGCACAACGGGCCCGCGTCGTACGCCCGGTGCTTCACCGGCGGCGGCACGATCTTCTTCGGCGGCATGACGGACCAGTCCAAGGTGACGGTCCACGACTTCAACCGCGAGGGCAAGTACCCGAAGACCGCCGAGCGGACCGAGAGCAAGTTCTCGAGCGAGCTCTTCAGCGACACCGCCGTCCGCTTCCTCCGCGAGCACGGGGGCCCCAAGTCCTTCTTCATGTGGCTCGCCTACACCGCGCCGCACGATCCGCGCACCGCGCCGCCGCCGTACGACACGATGTACGATCCGGCCACTCTGCCGATGCCGGAGAACTTCCTGCCCGGGCACCCGTGGGACAACGGCGACGTGCGGGGCCGCGACGAGATGCTCGCGCCGTTCCCCCGCACGCCCGAGGCGGTGCGCAAGCATCTCGCGGACTACTACGCATGTATATCCTACGTGGACTCGCAGATCGGGCGGGTGCTGGCCGCCCTCAAGGAGGCGGGCCACGCCGACGACACGATCGTCGTCTTCGCGGGCGACAACGGCCTGGCCCTCGGCCAGCACGGCCTCTTCGGCAAGCAGAGCGTCTACGAGCACAGCGTGCGGGTGCCGCTGGTGATGGCCGGCCCGGGCGTGCCGGCGGGCGCGCGGCAGGCCGGCTTCGCGTACAACTTCGACATCTTCCCGACCGTGTGCGACCTGGCGGGCGTGGCGATTCCCAAGACGGTCGACGGCAAGAGCTTCGCGCCCGTCTTGGCCGGCCGTGCGAAGGAGGTGCGCGACGGCGTCTGCGCGGCGTACCGCGACTTTCAGCGGATGGTCCGCGACGAGCGGTACAAGCTCATCAAGTACTCCGTCAAGGGCGAGAAGCACACGCAGCTCTTCGACCTCTCCGACGACCCGTGGGAGACGAAGAACCTGGCCGAGGACCCGGCGTACGCGAAGCCGCTCGCGGCCCTCGAGGCGCGGATGAAGCGGTGCCTGAAGGAAGCGGGGGATAAGGCGGTGATGTAGGGCAGGGTGGCCATGGACGAGCAACTCCAGCGCGAGACCGAGCGCCTGCGGCGGGCCTGGGCGCCGCACGACCGCGGCATGCTCCGCGACTACCTTGTCCAGGACGTGCAGGACCCTCGCCTGAACGTCCAGAGCATCCTCACGCGGCACTTCCTGATCGAGCACCTCCTGCCCGGCCAGTTCGCGGCGCTCGAAGAGCACGAGCTCCGCTTCGCCCTGGCGATGAACTGGCTCCTGGCGCTCCTGAAGTCGCGCGGCTGGGTCAACCCCCGGGCGGGCACGGTGCTGGGCGCCCTCGCCGACGGGTCGGCCGACGTCGAGGGCACGCCCATCCCGCCCTACATCTCGGAGACGTTCGCCCTTCTGCCCGCCCGGGCCGACGGCGTGGCCGTGCCCGACTACCTCAGCGACGCCCTCGCGTGGGTGGCCGGCAACCTGACCGACGTGCTCCTCGCGCCGCACGTGCTCGCCACGTTCCAGGAATTGTGGCGGGGCATTTTCGACCGGGCGCAGGGCCGGCCGGTGCCGGTGCTCGAGCCGGCCTGCGGGTCGGCCAACGATTACCGGTTCCTCGACGCTTTCGGCATCGCGCGGTGCCTGGATTACACGGGGCTGGACCTCAGCGAGAAGAACGTGGCGAACGCGCGGGCGATGTTCCCCCGCGTGCGGTTCGAGGCGGGCAACGTCCTGGAGATCGCCGCTCCGGACAAGGCGTTCGACCTCGCCTTCGTGCACGACCTGTTTGAGCACCTCTCGATCGAGGCGCTTGGCGCGGCGGTGGCCGAGGTCTGCCGGGTGACCCGCGTGGCGGCGTGCGTGGGCTTTTTCAGCATGCACGGCGGGCCGGAGCACGTGGTCCGCCCCGTCGGCGACTACCACGTGAACGTGCTGAGCGCGCCGGCGACCGGGGCGCTTTTCCGCCGCCACGCGTCGGCGGTCGAGGGGGTCTCCATCGACGCGATGCTTTGCGCCCGTTTCGGCTGCGGCGACACGCCGAACAAGAATGCCTATACGTTTGTTGTCAGGCTGTAGGCTGCAGGCTGTAGGAACGGCGTGCCTGTCCTTTCCTTCAGCCTGCAGCCTCCAGCCTGCCGTTCTCACACCAGCGACACCGCGAGGCCGATGAACGAACTCTGGAACTGGCCGAGCGTTACCTTCAACAGTCCGTCGCCGGGGTTGCCGTCCCACGCCTTCCCGTCCGCGCCCCACGGGTTGTAGAGCGTCACGTACGTCTCGCGGCCCACGGTCTCGACCGACTTGACTTGGTAGGCGTGGTTGCCGACGAAGGGGCTGTTGGGCACGGCCTTCGTGGCGGCGGTGACGGCATGACCGGCCGCCAGGTTCGTTGCCAGGTACTGGCCCACGCCCGCGGTCGAGCGGTTGATCCACGAGTCCTGCACGCCGCCGTTGGTCACTTCGTGGTACACGGTGCTCATCCACCCGCCTTCGATGGAGGTGTAGCGGTTGTCGCTGTAGCGGAACTGGGCGTAGGCCTTCTCGACCAGGGCGACCCACAGTTCACCGTCGGGGCTCAGGTCCGCATAGATCGGCCCGCCGCCCCAGACGGGCAGGTCGGCGTCGACGCGGAAGTACACGGCCTGCCCGCCCCGGTAGAAGCGGACGGCGTACGTGCCGTCGCCCATCGGCGCGATCATCTGCCGGATGACGGTGGGGTTCCGGTCGGCCAGCGACGAGAGCGCCGCCAGCAGGTAGCAGTCGCCCAGGTAGCCCTGGCTGATGTCGCTGTACTCGGGCCCGTCCGTGAAGAGCGGGCGGCTCGAGAAATCGCCGTAGGCATACTCCGCGCTGGGGTCCACGATCTTCTGGCCCGCGATCTCCAGGGAGACCGCCTTGGCCGGATCGCGAACCGGCTGGACGAACTGATCGATGCGATGGATGCCGGCGGCCGCCACCTCGTCGGCCGAGGCGTCGGCCAGGGTGTCGCGGGCATCGATCCAGAGGCTGTCGAGGCCGTCGCCGCCGCTGATCGTGTCGGCGCCGCCGCCGACGCTCACCACCAGGTCCTTGCCCGCGCCGCCGTAGACCGTGTCGCGGGCCTGGCCGGCGTCGAAGAGCGTGTCGTCGCCGTCGCCGCCCATGATCGTCGCGCTGCGCGTGACGGCGTTGGTCACCCGGATCGTGTCGTTGCCGCCGAACCCGTAGAGAACCGCCGAGGCGTACGTGCCGGTGAAAGTGGTCGTGCCGCGAGGGGTCGCGAGCACCAGGCCGGCGTCGGTTTGCGAGAGCGTCATGACGTCGGCGTCGTTGGTCCCCAGGACGACCAACTGGAGGCCCGTCGGCAGGGAGACGGTCGTGGCGGCGATCTGGGCGCCGGGCGCCGGGTCGCCGGTCGCCTGGGCAAGCGCAGGCGCGGGCGGGGGCGCTTCGGCCGTGGCGGCCCGGATCACGTAGACGCCCATCGTGTCCCCGAGCCCGGCCGACTTGACGTAGTACGTCTGCCCCTGGACCACCGGGAAGCTGACCGTGGCTTTCTGCTCGGCGGGGTTGCCGGCATGGGCCAGGAGGTTGCCGCCGGCGTCGTAGATCGAGACGTCGGCCGCGAGCGACCGCCAGGCAGCCACCGTCCGCTGCTCGAGGGTCAGGGTCCCCGTCTTGGGGGCGACGAATGTCCGCATGTCGATGTCGCCGGGGTAGTTGATCGTGCCCACAATCAGCCCCGCTCCGGTCCGGGGCGCCAGGGGCAGGACGCGAGCCGTGGCGAACGTGCTCCCGGCGTCGTCGAAGGGGCTGCTGGTGATCGAAAGGGCGTAGTCTCCCGAGGATCTCTTGGCCCCGGAGACGCGGACGTAGTAGGTCCGGTCCATCAGGGTGCCGAACCGGGTACCGGCGTCGCGGGTGTCGAACCGCAGGTTGTCGTTCAAGCGGATAAGGTAGCCCGCGCCGTTGTAGACCCGCAGGAGCGGGTCGAACGTGCCGTCGTCGGAGGCCACCCGGATCGTGATGATTCCGCGGGCGCGGGTGGTGAATCGGTAGACCTGGTCTTCCCCTGCCGTCACGATCACCCCATCGGCGGTGAACTGGTCGGCGGCGGCAGCGCCGAGATCGTGGTCGGCGGCGACGGCCGAGGCAAGCCAGTCCGCCCCGCCCAGGAGGAGGCGGGGTTCCAGCGTCTCGAACGTCACGGGGCGATCATCGATACCCTTCATCTTGGCTTTGCTCCTGCGGTTGGCTCAGAGGGATTTGCTATCCTGCGCAGCTTTCTTCTCTTAAGAGTACGGATGGGGTGGGTCCGGTCAAATCGGGGGAGGGTCGATACGGACCTGGGCGCGGGCAGACAGATGACGTGTGTTCTAAACACTGTATTTACAACGGCTTACAGCGGCGTCGCCGATGGGGTTGGCGGAACCGCACCTTGGCTGCTCGGTCGGCATCACGCAATACACCGTCTGGAAACGATGGATTTTGGGGGGGTCATAAGCCCCCGGCACCGCCGGGGGGTTGTCCCCACGCTGGTACGTGTTTGGCGCGGCGCCCAATTGCCGGGTGGCATGGCCACGCGCCGTTGCGTGGCCATGTTCCTCCGAGTTTCAGAGCTCATGGCCACGCAACGGCGC
>Ga0315273_10002962_pt1 | contig 20334 bp, 22 predicted proteins | sample YL17G02_0_MG_FD_205753 | JGI IMG/M metagenome (GOLD analysis project Ga0315273, IMG submission 205753) | Sediment microbial communities from Yellowstone Lake, YNP, Wyoming, USA - YL17G02_0 | ecosystem: Environmental > Aquatic > Freshwater > Lake > Sediment | place: USA: Wyoming | collected... | reverse complement strand
GCAAGACCAAGGGCTACATGGCCCAGCAAAAGGCCGCACGCATCAGCGCGCCCCTGCCGGCCGGAGGCATACCCGAGATGAGAAAAGTCAGCGCGTTGCAGGCCATGCGGTATTTTCTGCACAAACAGGCCGGTGGACCCGATCCGATTTCCGGTGGCACTTTTCTCAAAAACTTACCCGCGGCCATCGGTCTCGGTGCGGCCGCAGCCGGTGGTGGTGCTCTTCTTGGTGCCGGCGCCCGGGGTGTGGGCGGCATCTACCAGAAGTTCGTGGCCGAGCGCATGTTCAAGGAGCTGCAGCAGCGGTACCCCGAGATTCGCAACAAGCCCCAGGAGGCGCGCAAGTACTTCGAGTTGATCGTCGCCTACGCCCCGAGTCTCTTGCGCCATCACGCGGCCATCGGTGACTTTCTCCGTCGTCAACTGGAGTACCCGATGTCCAGCGTCGAGTTCATCAAGCAACTGGCCGATTTGGAGGCCACGGTCTCGAAGACCAAGGGCGAGAGTGCGAGTGCGTATTTTGGACGCGGCGCGGTCGAGTCCGGCGGCGGCATGCTCGGGTCACTCGCCGCCTATTCGGCAACTCAGAAAAAACCGTAGGGGGCCATGACCATGTGGAAAGTCATCGTCAACGACGGCGAGACCAAGTTCGGACCCGATTGGACCTGGATCGACGTGCGCGCGCGACACGGGGGCCTGGACAAACTGGCCAGCGCCGGCGTCTACGTGCCGCCGACGTTGGCGACCAAGATCGAAGAGCTCAAGGGCACCCTGCCCCGGGAGAAAGTGGCCTTCTACAACCGGGCACTGGGCGCCCACGAGTCCTTCGGCCTCAACCGCAATGGCGACGGCTTCGAACGCCACTGGCTCGACAAGAAGCACGACACCTTCGTCAAGAACGCGCACTACTTCCAGCACCACCAGAACAAGGACCCGGCACTGAGCCGTGGTCGGCCGGTAGCGAGCGCACTCAACGAGCGCACGGACATGGTCGATCTGGTCATTGTCGCCGATATGGACAAGTGCGCCGAACAGATCCAGGCCCTGGAGTCGGGCAGGCGCGTGCCCACGTCCATGGGCGCCAAGGTCGCCTTCGACGTGTGTACCCAATGCGGCAACAAGGCCAAACGGCGTGAGGACTACTGCGAGCACGTGCACAAGCTGGCCAGTGCGCCCTACGGCATGCGCGCCGTGTTGTCGGACGGCAGCATCTGCGGGGTCATGAATCCCGATCCCAATTTCTTCGACATCAGCGACGTCCTCATCGGTGCCGCCCCCGAATCCGAGACCCTGCTCAAGGTCGCCAGTGCCGCCGGCGCTCTGTCTGGCAGCGAACTCGCCGATCTCCTGGGTCTGACCAAGGCCGCGCGCGAGGTCGAGGCGGCGATCACCAAGGAGGTTCCGGGCGTCATCGAGGGCAATCCCGTTTTCCAACGGGGTGTACGCAATCTCAGCGACCACGAGGACAACATCCCCGATCAGGTCATCGACCGTGTGCGCGAGGATTCGGGTTTTGACGGGGTTCTACGCCACACCGCGGCACTGGGTATCGTGCTCAAACCCCACGAGTTTTCTCGCGCGGCGAAGTTGGGAGCATTTTCTTCACCGACTCTGAGCGAAATTCGTGCAAGCGAATCTATGCCCAAAAAAATCTTGACGGCGTCGCTCTCGCCCAAGTCCATGACCGTGCTCGCAGAATTCTACGACCGGCGATCGTCGCACATGCCCGCACTCCTGAACCGAATCGGCACGCTGCGGGAAAAGACGGCGTCGCCCATCGTCCCCGGTGTCGAGGATCATCAGGCTCGGACCATGTACACTGCCTATCGTAAGAGCCTTCTGGAGTCGATGTCCGACGCGGGGGGCGACGAGGGCGAATACTGGTCGGTGAAATGCGCCGGCACCTCCGCCCGTTTTTTCACCGACCGCAGTCGCGACTACGTCATGTCCGCGTACACCGCAGAAAATGGCGGTATATTCGACAAAGTTCTTGACCGTATGAGCAAGATCGCACAGCCTTCAATGGTCAAAGGGACTGTCACGGGCACGATGGCCGATGAACTGGGTGTTGAGACCCTCGACCTGATTGCGGTACAGTCCATGTCAACCGGCCAAAGAGGCTGAGGAAAAAAAGGAGTTCTTCAATGTCGAGCGAAATCGCCAAGCTGTACGACGAGGTCATGTCGGGGCAGGCTCAGCAGACCACCGAGAAGACCGCTGCCGATGTCAACGCCGATTCGGGTGCCGAATTCGACGCCAACTTCTTCGAGAAGGTGGCGGCGGGCGACGAGGAGGCCGTGGGCGTCGTCAACCAGTTCATCGAGGAGGCGCGGGCCGAAGGGCACTCCGACGAGGACATCGAGACCGCCCTGGGTGAGGCCATGCAGGCCGCGGGCATCGAGGATGACGGTCAGATCGAGGTCGAGGAGCCCGAGACCGACGAGTTCGAGCAGGCCAAGATGTCGGCCTACCTGGAAGGCAGCGAGCGGGCCATCGCGGACGTGCTGGAGTCGCCGCTGGCCAAGGAGGCGGGCATCACCGCCGAGGATCTGGTCGAGTACGAGCTCGGTGGCCACTACGGCACCGGCTACGCCGAGACCCGCACCGAGGCCGAGGAGGCGCTGATGAAGATCGCCGACGCCAAGGCGGGCCTGGGCCAGAGGGCCAAGGATCTGGGCTCCAAGCTCATGGGCAAGATCAAGGCCGGCGGCAAGCGTTACGGCCAGCTGATGGCCGGCGGCAAGATGGGCGAAAAGGGCGAGATGCTCGGTCGTCGGGCCGGTCACTCGATCAAGGGCCTGCGCCAGATGACCGGCGAGGCGCTGAAGGTGCACGGCACGCGCGCGGCCACCGGCGCGGCCATCGGCGGTGCGGGCTACGGCGCCTACCGTCTGGCCAAGGGCAAGAAGGACAAGAAGTAGGGCGACGGGGAGCGTGAGATGAGCATCCTGCAGCTGACAAAGACCGCCAACGCCCTCGTGGCCGCCAACAAGAAGGTGGCCGATCTCGAAGCTCGCGTCGTCGAGTTCGAGAAGAGGGCGGCGGCGGAGGGTTTCCTCATCGAGATGATGGAGAGCCCCAGGGCTCCTTTCGCGCTCAAGCCGTCGTCGGTCGCCGACTTCCTGGAGAAGCGCGCGGCCATCGAGAAGCAGGATCTGGAGGTGGCGAAACTGGCGGCCAAGATGGCCGGCAGCCATGGGTTCGAAATCGGGAGTCCCGAGACACCCGCGCCCCTCTTCCAGTCCACCGGTTCACAAGCTGATGACGAGTTCATCGCATACCTGCTGGGTACCAGCAGTCAGGGCTAGAGGAGAGAAAGACAATGTTCGAACCCATCAATCGCAAGAGCCCCGAGGATCGTCGTTCGGTTCATCTCGATCCGAACAGCGTCCCCACCATCAAGCAGGGCCAGATCCTGGAAGTCGACGGAGCCGATGGCTATGCCAAGCTCGCCGACGGTGCCGCGGTTGTCGCGGCCCCGCTCTGGGCCTTCACCAAGTCCAGCCGTCTGGACGTGACCATCGCCAAGGCCGTGACCATTCTGGAGGCCCCGTTCCTCGCCCGTGTCGACACCGACGGCTATGTCGGTTCACCGACGGCGAAGGCGGCCCTGGGCTTGGGTACGGGCGGCGAGGTCGGCAAACTGAAGGTCGTCACCGTGACCGCGGACGCCACGACCCTGCAGAAGATCGTCGCGTACTGCACCAAGGCCCCCGACGCCGACGGCGTCATGGAGTTCAAGGCCATCCGCTAACCCAGGCCGGGTCGGCGAGAGAGAGGAGCACGTCATGGAGTTCGGGAACAATCTCAATCGGATTTTCGTCGAGAATATCCGCGATCCGGCCTTGCGCAAAGAGGCCGAGGAGCGGTCGCAGGCCTACCTGAAGCTGAGGGTTTACGAAGACAGCTACATGGCCCGCATTCTCCCACCCAAGCCCATCAGTCCGAGCCAGTGCGACAGGACTCTGGAGTCGCCGACCTTGCTCCGCAAGATCATCGACAAGGAGTACACGGACGTCTCGGCGACGACCATGGACTTCCGCGGCAAGGGCGACTACAAGTTCGTCGAGACCGCGCAGTACCCGGTCGATTTCCACAAGATCGAGAGCGAGGAGTACCACATCACCGAGGGCGAGCTCCGGGCCAAGGAGCAGCCGGTCCAGTCGCTGATCAAGCACCACACGGCGCGCGAGATCCAGCACACGATGGACTCGGTGTTCACCAACGCCCTGGAGGCGATCATCACCGCGGCCGAGATCGCCAATCCCGGCAGCCAGCTGATCACCGTCGACGACGACTTCATCCTGCCGGCGAACATCACCAAGCTGCGGAACCTGATCGATGGCCGCGACAACATGCCCTTGATCTCGGCGACGCTGCTCATGACCCAGGCCCAGTTCAACAACATCGACGTGTGGCCGCAGGCCGGCGTCGACAACGGCATGGGCCAGGAGTACTGGCGTGACGGCTACAAGTACGACACGCTCTTCCGCCTGCGCGTGGTCAAGACGATCAAGGCCGACCTGATTCCGAACAACGTCGTCTACGTGTTCACGGCCCCCGAGTTCCTGGGCCATCACCTGACGTTCAACGACGACCGGTTCCAGATCAAGACCGAGTGGGACGACATCGCCTGGAAGGGCTGGAAGACCCACGGTGCGGCGATCGGCAACAACTTCGCCGTGGCCAAGATGATCCTCGGCGGCGCGACTCCGTAGTCGCGGGCACGAGAACTGACTCTGTCCCCGAGGCGGGGTGGTCCCGAGACGCTCGTGGGCCACCCCGTTTTTTTTGGAGGAAGGCATGCCCCAGGTCAAGGACAAGACGTTGAAGGACGCGTGGTACGTGAACGTGGCCAAGGGCCCCGACGGCAAGTCGCGCCCCCTGAGTCTGGGCACGATCAGTTTCAAGCCCGACCAGGAGCGCTTCGTGTCCGCGCGTGCGCGCGCCGAATCGCGCTACACCCATCAGGAGTTCGAGAAGGCGCTGGCCAACGGGAACCTGAGGGTCAAGGGCGAGGTGACCCCGGTCGTCGTCGAGGAGAAGGTCGTCGTCAAGGACGAGGTGATCCCGGTCGTCGTCAAGGACGAGGTGAAAACGGGTGGTCGTTCGCGTAGTGACCTGCAGGCGATGACCAAGGACGAGATCATCATTCTGGCTCGGGAGAAGAATCTCGACACAACCGGCAGCAAGGCCCAGCTCATCGACCGCGTCCTCGTCGCGACGGAGTAGTCCATGCCCTCGGGCATCAACAAGTCCAAGGACGAGTTGGTCAAGATGCTGCGCACGTTCCTCGGCGACACGCCCGAGGAGAACCGGCTCATACCCGACGAGTCGTTGAGCAACGACAAATTGGGTCTGGCCATCGACCTGACCATCGACCTGCACAACAAGACCCCGCCGTTCGAGAACGTGACCTACGAGACCTTTCCGAGCCTGACGCTCATGCTCCACGGCGCCACGATCCAGTGTCTGATCATGGCCGGTCTCGTGGCCCAGAGGAACTACATCTCCTTCAGCGACGGTGGCATCCAGGAGTCGGTCCAGAATCACGGTCCGGCGTGGCAGAGTTGGATTCAGAGTCTGATGGGCATGTACCGCGAGGAGACCCTGAGTCTGAAGACGTCACTGAACATGGAACGGGGCTTCGGAGTCATCCCCAGCCCCTACGGAAACAGCTTTGACTTCGATCTCTAACCCGGCCTTCCGCGCCGGCGTCATCGCGGGCCTGGAAAAAGAGGCCGGGTTCATGCAGGATATTCGACGCAAGGCACGCACGGCCGTCTTTGCTGGTAAGATGATGGCCGTCGGTGCCGGGCTGGGACACGCGATCCCAGAGCACCACGAGGCGATCGGCAAGGCCCTGCACCAGGTCGCACCGGTCGTGCGTCAGGGTGCCCAAGGAATCAGGAATCTGATTCGAGGAGGATGACGTGGAGAAGAGCGCGACGAAGTAGATGCGCTTCTACGAACAACAGGCGCTCATGTTCCCGCGCAACGGCGTCCACGTGCAGTGGCGTGTGGAACCCGAGGACGACGATCTCGAAGCCATCGAGATCGAGTTGGTGCGGAGCGAGAGCCCCGCCGGTCCCTTCACCGTCCTCCAGGTCTTCGATCCGCTGACCACGTTCGGTTTCACCGACCGCACGGCCCCCTGGCGTCCCAAGGGCATGGAGCTCTGTTACAAACTCGTGGCCCGGCTGCGGTCGACGGGGGAAGAGGTCGACTGTAGCTCGCCCTTCGGATTTCAGGGTCCGTTGCCCCTCGACGCCATCGAGATCATCAGGCAGCACAACATCCTCCTCTACGGCGTCAATGGCCATGACCCGCTGACGGGCATACGCGCGACCCTCTACAAGAAGCGCAATTTCGGGCCCCGATGTCAGGCGTGCACGGACCAGGCGACGGGGCGCGTGATCATCAGCCAATGCCGTGTCTGTGCGGGCACGGGCTTCAGAAACGGCGGCTACTACGCGCCGATGATCATCAACATGACCTTCCAGCCCAATCCCAACCAGGTCCAGATCACGAACCTGGGCAAGATCGAAGACAACGACACCGTCGCCTTCATGACCAATTTTCCGGTCATGACGCCCGGCGATCTGGTCGTCGAACCCAACGAGAGTCACTGGCGCGTGATCCAAATCGACGTGACCGAGCGCAAACGCAACATCGTCCACCAGCTACTAAAACTTCGACAATTGGATCACAACGACATAGAGTATGAGGTGTTTCGGCACCTGGACAACAACGCGAGGTGAGCGGATGAGCGCCTTCGAGATCGGGATGGACGTGGCCATGGAGAAGACCTCCGGGATCGTCAGAGACATCGGCCAGGGCTACAAGGGCCTGGGCTCGATGATCGGCAGCCCGCGTGAGGCCTACGGGGCCCTCAAGCAGTCGCTCAAAACCCAGGGGCTCAAGGGTACGCTCAAGGGCAGTCACAAGGAACTCAAGGCCCTGGGCACCACGGCCCTGGGTGTCGGCGGACTGGGCTACGGCGCCCATCGTCTCCTGAAAAAGCCGGGGGAGAAGACCGCGGCGGCCGGCAACCCGGCACAGGCCGTCAAGCAGTCGCTGTCCACCGGCGCCCCCGAGGCCCAGCGCTTCGCCCCGCACCTGAACCAGGGCGGCGGCATGCCCCCGGCGCATCAGGCGGGGCCCGTGCAGTCGCAGCCCCAGCCGTGGCCGGGTCACGTCAACGTCGGCAACAAGAGCCCGGGCCAGCAGGTCCCGGGTCCCGTGGCTCGCGACACGTCGCCGGACACGGGCGAGAAGGGCCGGGCCGACGAGGGCACAATGACCCGGACCAAGTCGGCGGCCTTCATCGCCGGCATCGCGGCGGTCCTCGATGACAACGACGAGTGACGCGGTCAAGAACGCTGGTTTCATGGGCAACGCCCTCGCCCGCGTCGCGGGACGACGAGGTGGCGCGGCGGCCGCGAGCACCACGCTTCAGCGCATGGGCGACGTGACGGGTGACGTGCGCAGTTTCCTCGGCGGCGACTACAATCGCCGATTGAGGGACTCGCGGATCGCCAAGACCGTGGGCAACGTCAACGCCGCGCGTCCAAATCTGCCGGCACTGGGCACGAGCCAGGCGCGGGCGGCCAACATCCACGCCGCGGGCAAGGGCGATCTGCTCAAGCGTCTGCAGACGAAGATGCGCACACCCGCCGCCGTGCCACCGACCGTGCCCGCGGGCGCCAAGGGCATGGGGATGGGAAGCAAACTCCTCCTCGGCGGGGGTCTGATGGCCGGCGGGGCGATGATGGCCGGCGGCGCGGCCGCGGCCAAGGAACGGGCTCGGCAACCACTGGCACCTCCCGAGCAGATACCCCCGGGCTACTAAAACTGGGCCAAAAAAGAAAGGGCCGGCGTCGCACCCCATGGCCTTCTACTACGCCGTGCCGCTCAGTGCATTCCAGCCCCTATTTGACGTCGTCAGTCCGTCTTTGCACGATGAACTGACCGAGCGTTTGCGTGTGGATATTCACGCCGAGCTGGCCCGCAGACTCAACGATCCCATGTTGTTCACACAGGTGGGGGCAGAAAACACCTATTTCGACAGCGGCGTCGCTCATGGCGACATCATCTTCTACAGCGCCGGTGACGACGAGGAGGTCGCGGAAAAAAACGGTCAGACACGGACGGCGTTGACGAACATGTTCGCGCAACCCGGTCTCGAAGAGCCGAAACGCGAACTTCTTATCCGCGAGCAGACAACGCGCTATCGTGGGGACATGCCCGATGGCCTCTTTCCACGATCGGTAAAGACCGTGATGAGTCGTGCCCGCAATCTGGCCTATGAATTTCGAGCGCGTGGCAATCACATGCGAGGCGCGCGATGAGTGGTCGTCGATTCATACACACACTCTCGTTCCCCGAGCATCTGTGGCTCGATTTTTTCCGCGAGTTTTTCTCACAAAACACGCTCATCGTCGACGAGGACGGGCTGCCGCTGATCAACAACTTCTACTTCGACGTGGTCGAGGGGCCGGAAAACAGGCGCTTTGACGTCCTCCTCGAAGCGGACATGAAGGGGCACAACCCCAACATCCTCCCCAGCCTCGTCATCGAGGATCTGGGTGCCACGTCCCTGGGCATTTCCACCAATCGCCTGGCCACGTGGGCCGTGAGCCCGCAGACGAGCAAGACCCGCAGTGACCTCATCCGCACGACCTACGTCCTGCATTGCACGTCCCGGCAGCGCGGTGAGAGCCGACTCCTGGCCGCCATCGTCTCCAATGCCATCATCGTCTTCTACGATCAGCTGTTGGAGGCGGGGCTGCACAAGATCGAACCCTGGTCCATTGGCAAGACCACGCCCATCAAGGCCGACGCCGACGAGGTCTATGTCGACACCCCGGTCCAAATTACCTTTGAATATCAACAGACTTGGAAGACGATCGAGGACGGGGCCACGGACGTCAAGCGCTACTGCCTCAAGGTGCAACCGGAAGAGTGGACACGTTATATCCACACGATCATGGACGTTGCCGACGCGGCATTTTCGATATACGTGTCTATGACTATGAATCTTGAGAACCCCAATGCTAATATCTACGTCAACATGGCGGCGGACCTGATCGAGCCGTTGAGGGAAGAGGCGTTCGTGCTCATGTCCCAGAACATTGCCGATCCGGTGATCGTCAACCGCTACGTCAGAACCTCGATGCGCGTGTCCTAACGCACGGGCAAGGGAGTCGTTATGTCCTACGAGGAACCAGGAATCAAAGTCATCCAGCAACTGCAGGCGGCGGCGGCCAATATCCAAGAGGCCGCCCAGGTGCTGACCATCGCCGGGCCCCTTTACGAGGTCTTCGAAGACCAGCTCCACTCTCAGGCCTACGACGCCCTCAGCGGTGCCGGTGCCCAGACCTTCACCTGGCCGGGCAAAAAGACCACGTCGATCGTCGACCTGGCCGGCGTGCGCAAATCCATCGCCGAGGTCGACAGCCAGCTCGTCGAGTACGCCCAGTATCCGCTGACCTGGCGACTTCGTGACCCGAGCACGAGCCAGGTCTTCGACATCGACCCGCTGATCGACGTCAACACCATCTCCCAGACCGGCTTCAAAATCGTCGAGGGCGCCGGCGCCGCCGTGGCCCGGAGTGCGGGTGCCGTGGCCAGCGCGGCCAAGAACCGCGAACTGCATCTGGAGACCGGGGGCCTGGTGACTGCGGGCGTCGTCGCCGATGACCGCATCCTGGTCAACAGCGTCCCGGGTTCGGTGACCGTGGTTCAGGACGACAATGTCGCCTTCCTACCCGATGGTCGCGATCTGACCGTCAAGACCGCGGTCTCCGCCGGCGCCGTGAGCCTCATCGGTACCGAGGTCTCGACTCTCGCCACGCTGCCCACCTCGGGTCAACTGCTCGTGGGCGCCGGTGAGACGCTCGAACTCGTCGACTACACCGGCGTGCCCACGGGCAACGGCACGGCCGAGGTCACATTCACCGTCGACCCGCTGATCTTCGATCACGCCGTGGACGAGGACATCAAGGTCGTGGTCAAGGACGCGCCGGCACTGGCGCGAACCGATGGCGATCTGGCCGCGGCCTCGGGCTACGTCACCTCGGCCGCCGGTGGCCTCACGGGTCGCGAGGGTTCGCGTGTCGTCCTCTGGGTCGAAAACGACCTGGCCACCGACGGCGCCATCGTCATCCCCGTTGTCGCCACGGGCTCGATGATCGCGCTGGCCAAGGCGGCCCTGGCCAACAACGACCGCTTTACGCTCGGCGACGGCGTCAACCCCGCAATCACCTTCGAGTTCAAGACCAGTGGCGGCTTCGTGCCCGTGTCTGGGCGCGTGACCGTGGACATCAGCGGCGCCACGGACGCGGCATCGGTGGCCGTGATCATGCGCTCGTCCATCAACACCGCCTCGCCGCTGGCCATCACCGCCGCCGGTGCCAGTGCCACGGTCTCGTTGACCAATGACGTCGGCGGGCTCATGGGCAACGTGGACATTACCGAGGTGCTGTTCGCGGGCACGCTGACGCCCGTGGGCATGCTCGGGGGTCTGGATGGCAATGTGCACGGCGTGCAGCCGGGGAGTCTGGTCGCCAGCTACGCCCAGGTCGGCGCCAAGCTCACGATCTGGAGCCAGGAGGCGGCCGAGGGCATGACGGCCCTGGGCACGGGCACCGTGGCCACGAGCGTGTACACGGACGTCGGCACACCCTTCGCGGCCACCGACGTCGGCCGTTTTGTCCATCTGACCATCTCCGCCACGCCCTACATCGCCCGCATCATCGGCTTCACGAGCAACAAGATCGTGACCCTGAGTCCGGGCGTGCCCAATGGCGCGTCGACCGCGGGCTACATGTACGGTCAGCAGGTGCGCAACATCTTGGCCGTCGACGCGACGACGGGCGACATCACCGTCGATGGGACCGCGCTCACGGCCACCCACGGCTCCGTGCCCCTGGTCCTGCATCGACCGATCTACCGCGATCTGGTCATCGACACCGCGAACACCGACACGAAGATGCGCTACTCGGGGTCGGCCGTGGTCTCGGATACCGAGGGCTATTTCAAGACGCCCTTCGACGTCTACGACGCCGACGTGACCCACGAGATCTTCCCCGACTACGAGTTGCTCGTCACCTACCGGGCCCTGGACATCAGCTCGGTCAACGCGACGCTGGGTGTCTACCAATCCAGCGACCTGACGGCGCTGTCCACGGTCTCGCCGTCCAATCCCTTGCTCTGGGCCGCGCAGTCGGCACTCACGGCCATGGGCACCACCGACACCCTGGTCCTGTTGATGCCCATCGACCTCTACGCGGGCGAGGACCCGAAGACCGGCTACCCGCAAGACCAGAACGAGGCCCTGGGCTATCTCAATGCCCTGGAGATCCTGGAGCGCAACGACGCCGTCTACTTCATGGTGCCGCTGACGCGAAACACCACCGTCCGCGACGCCTTCGTCGCCCACGTCCTGGCCCAGAGCGATCCGGGCTGCAAGGGCGAGCGCATCTGCTACCTGACCTATGATCTGCCCCTGGGCGCGATGGAGTCGACCACGGGCATCGTGGCCCCGGGTCTGGAGGGCGGCAACAAGAAGATCACCGACACGGGCCAGGACTTCCTGAGCCAGCATCACCTGATTCCGGGCAACGCGGTCGTCATCACCAAGCCCGCGGTCTTCGCCGGCGACTACGTCGTGGGCGTGGGCACGACCGAGGACGAGTTGGTCCTCGAAGGTGACAATTGGCTCCAGTCCGGGGGCGTGTTCACCGACGCGGCCAAGGAGTTCACGGTCACCGATGGCGACTTCGACGCCGTCAGCAGCGAACTGGCGTCGGCGACCATCGCCGCGTTCAAGGACGTCGAGGTCGGCGACTACCTGCTCAAGGGCACGAGCACGCGCCGCATCACCGCCATCAAGAGCGCCTATCAGGTGCTCGAATACGCGGGTGTGGCGCTGACGGGCACCGCGCAGACCGTGTCGATCCTGCGCACGCACGTGGGCGTCGAGTACTACGCCCAGCCCTACGGCAAGGACGTGCAGGCGACCGTGCTCAAGACCATCGCCCAGGGCCGTGGCAGTCGGCGCGTTTGCAACGTCTGGCCCGATGTCACCGAGCAGGTCACGGGCACCGACAGCCAGGGCAACGAAGTGCGTGAGATGCTTCAGAGCTGGTTCGCGGCCGCCGCCGAGGCGGGTCGCGATGCCATCATCCCGCCCCAGCGCGCGTCGACGGGCGCCGCGCTCGGAGGTTTCACGGGCCTGGAGCACAGCAGCACCTACTTCAAGAAGAGCCAGCTGAACACCATCGCCGGTGGTGGCTGGGCGATTCTGGATCAGCGCGTGGTCGGCGGGCCCGTGATCATGCGTCATCTGTTGACCACGGACATGTCCACGGTCAAGACCCAGGAGTTGGCGTTCACCAAGAACGTCGACAACATGGCCAAGGTCAAGCGCGCGAGCATGGAGCCGCTGCTCAACGACGACAATGGCAGGATCAACATCACCAAGGACTTCCTGACCACTCTCGCCGTTCCCGCCCAGGCCATTTTCGAGCAGTTCGTGGGCAAGGAGCAGCTGGTGAAGACGGAAGAGGCGCCGCCGTACACGATCCTGTCCATTCGCCAGGACCCGACAGCGCCCGATACGATTCTGGAGGACGTTGAACTCAACGTGCCCCTACCCGCGAACAAGGTCACGGTCACCTTTGTGATCTGAGGGAGTCGACATGGCAGTCCAAGATAGACCCGGTTACGGGAAAAGTACGCTGGCCAACTGGCGTTTTCGCCAGTTCCATCTCGCCCTCGACCGCGGAGGCAAGAACCAGGGCACGTTCATGACCCCCGAGTCGACGCTCATCGCCGCCGGACCCGCGCGTCTGTCCGACGTCGGGGGTGGGGCGGCGCTCTCGGGGCTCCTGGTGCCCGTGGCCGTCTGCGACAACGTCGCCGTGAACCAGAACAAGATGCTGCAGCAGATCTTCGAGATCGGGAGTCGGCGCAGCTACTTTGTCGGCGGTCACACGACGGGCACCGTGTCGTTGTCGAGACCGATGTTCAACGGCCCGAGCGTGCTCAGGCTCTTGACCGCGGCCACGGCCGACTACGACGGCCTCGACAACCCCGCGGGGTTGGCGACCATCGGCAGCGACCAGGCGGGCAAGACTCTCAACGAGGGCCAGGCCGAGCTCTACATCAACCTGCAGGCGGAGATCTTCGACCGGCCGCTGGGCATGCTCTTCTACATGATCGACCAGCGCAACGTGCCCTACGGCGCGATGTACGTCGAGGACTGCAACGTCCAGGCCCACGCCTTCAACATCGCCGCCCAGGCCATGACCGTGGTCGAGAATATTTCGCTGATGTTCGACAGAATTTGTCCCGTGGCCGTCACGGAATAGCTTGAAGAGTTAAAGTTATTCTTTAAGTTCATCTAAAGCGTCTGCATAACGCCATAGATGCCACTTGTGTTGGCGATATTCCCCCGACAATAACTGGCTAAAATAAAGCGCGCTCCCCCGGCGCACCCCGCCCCCCGAACTGGTCTCCGGGGGGCGGGACTTTTTACCTACCAACCACTGCTCTTCTGATACCAGCGATTGAGGGCGACGGCGAGCGAGTCTCGGACCCAATCGCGACTCCGGGTCCAGGCGATGGGGCCGGGCTTGAAGATGATGGTCATGCTGTCCAGGATCTCACTGGCCAGGTGATCGGGACCGAAACGCTTCTTGAGCTCGGCCACGTTGCGGTAGTCGCATTCGGCCTGTGCCCCCGCCTCGGGTCCGAAGACGTCGACGAGCGCGTGCTGAGCGATCAAGACGGCCTTGTCGGGGTCGACGTCGGTGCGCTTGAAGATGTGGATGATCAGGGTCTTGCCCTCGGGAGACTGGCCGTTGGTCACCTCCAAGACAAAGGGCGACGTGGCGTCGTCGGCCTTGGAGAAGACCAGGGGTTCGGCCTTGACCTGGCCCTTGATCTTCTTCTGCCAGTCCCGAGACTCCTGGGGTGTCAATATTCTCGTCAAAGTCGCCTCCAACATTGCGATCAACTATTCTCGACCGCCTCGCCCATCATGTCAATGGCCGACGGGGGGTTGTCGTCGGTGCGATCGATCCAGAGCCCGAGTTCCTGCACGTGTTGCCACACCTGCCATTCTGGCTGGCGCCAGAGCAGGAGGTCGTTGATGTAGTCCTCGGGGTCGCTGTCGCAGGGCGGATGTTTGGAAACCTTCTGATCGAACTCCAGTTCGTATCCTTTCATCTTCGAGTAGATCTCACCGTTGACCCTCGACGACAGCGCGTAATAGGCCAACGTGGTCAGGGCCTGTCTGACACCACCTCCGTCCTTGCCCCCAATTTCCAAGCGACCGTACTCATCGAGACCCTCGTCGGCGAGGGAGATGAGATCACCGTCGTCGAGCTGGGAGTAGTTGTAACCGTCGAGGGTCTCGTGGACCCAGTCGTTGGTGTCGTCCTCGCTCATCATCTCGCCGTCGCCGGCGCAGGTGCTGAAGAAATCCGCGACGACATCGTCAACAAAACTTTCAGCCGTCGTCATCGATGGCCTCCCTCATCACGTCGAAGACGCTCACCTTTTCCCAGAGCCACTCGTTGTGCCAGACGGCGTGACAACGTGCGCAGACCTCGCCGCTGTCGATCTGGTCTTCGGCATTGCCGACGAAAATTGGATGGTGTCGCCCGTCGACACCACAGTCGTCGCAGTAGATGACACAGGCGTCGAAGTCGACGTAGGCGATGATGTCCCAGGCCTTCACGGGTCGCCTCCCGGCGCCCGTGGCGCCTACTTTTTGATCAAGAGCGCGGGCACGGACTTGGGCAGCATGTTCATGATCTGCGCCAGAACCTGTGCGGGCTCCATGTCCGATCGCATCTCCGACCGGGCCAGGGCCCCACGTTCGACGTGGCCGCCGTGAAGGAACACGAAGGCCATGCGTAGGGCCAGAGCGGCCTTGTCGACGGCCGCCTGGGCCTTGTTGATCTCGCCCTCCCAGCGCATGACCTCCCGTTCGTTTTTCCTGATCTCCTGCCAACCAGGACCATCGGACTTGATGTAGTCCCATCCCGGATAGGTTTCCGTGGGTTTGGAACCGGGACGAGTGCCCTGTTGCACGCTCATGACCTGCCTCCAGCTTTGACCTTGGCCTTGGTCTTGCGATCGTCTTCGGGGTGGGTGACCATGGCCCGCCCCTCCTTTACCGCCCGCACGCCCTCGCGTTTGGCCGGGCGAAAGAATTCGAACTTCATGTCGGCCTTGTACGACCGTGCCGGTGCCAGGGCGTCGTAGACGTCCTTGCGTTTGGCCAGGTCCTTGACGTCGGTGGTCTTGATGCTCGTGTAGTCGGACAACTTGGCCTTCACCTGGCCCTGGTCGATGAGCTGCTTCAAGATCCTCAACGTCATGTCTTTGTCGTACTCCTCACCCTCCAGGTTCACGCTGTAGCCCATCTGGGTCTTGTCATCGAGGGTGATGGCGCCGAACTCGGCGGCGAACATTTTCAACGCCTGATCGGCGGCCTTGACCTTCTCCTTGGTCACCATGACCCAGGCGGCTAACTGTCGAGCCTGGTCGGCGTCCGTGGGCGCCAGCTGACCGCCGACGATAAAGGACTTACCGGCCTCACAGCTCGCGATCCAGTCGCAGTACTGGCACTTGCCGAATCCCGGTTCGGGTCCGATCTGCTCCTTGGTCAGCGTCTGCTTGAAGTTGGCGCGAGCATGGAGACGGGCCACGTTGGCCTGCAGTTGTTCTTCGGTCGTGTCGGCGATCTGTGTGTAGCCGAATTGGAAGTAGTAGATGCCGTAGCGAAAGCGCTTGTACTGGGGGAAGTGCTTGCGCACGAGATCCACATAGCCCGAGAGCTGTTCGTCGGCACGCAATTCTCCGGGCGAGAAAAGTGCCGGCCGATTTTTGAAGTCGACGATGAGCAGTTCCTCCTCGTCGATGGACTCGGCGTAGTCGATGATCCCCCGCCAGCCGTCTTCGGGACAGGGCACGGTCGTCTCCGTGACCTCGTCGCCGTCGTCGATCATCTCCTCGCGCGTCTTGAAGGCACAGGGTCGCCCCTGGCCATCGACGGCCAACTTCATCTCGCTGCCCAGGGTCTGAGCGCGCACGAGCTCGTTGCGCTGTGCCGGGTCCGCGTCCCAGTCGCAACGGAACCGTTCTTGGAAAAGGCGCATGCGCGCCTCGATCTCACCCACGGCATCGGCCAGATGGAAATAGGGTCTGATGCCCCGAACCTCGTGGACAAGACACTGCTGGGCCACGAGCGCGGGATCGGGCCAAAATCCGAATTTGACCAGGGCATTGAGCATCTTCTCTGCACCCAGATGCAGACAGCTGCCGAAGTCGCGTCGGTCGATGGCGAGAAAGCGCTCGGGTCTTTGTTCTCTTGGCGCCCCGAGGACCTTGTCCATGTACAGAGCCCGGGCACAGGCGCTGGCGCGGCTGTGGGACCAGGGTCCCCTGAGAATGGAGTTCATGATATGGCCTCCACGAACCAGCCCGGAAGCTGGTCTCGTTCCTGTTCGACGAAATCGACGAAGCGCTCGTCGAGAACGTAGGTTTTGCACCAGTCCTCGGCGCTGCGCATACCCCGACCATAGACCTGGACCAGGGTCAGGGCCGTACGCCAGCCGTAGAATCGGGGATCGAGAGCGCGGCGGGCGTTGACGCAGTCCGTGGGCACGAGATAGGGCACACGGACGATGATCTGGAAACGACAGATGTCATCCTTGAAGTCGTAGCCCTCGTTGAGGGCCACGGCCATGAGCACGGCGTCCTTGGCCTCGATGCCGGCGAGAAAATCGCCGATGACGACGTCACGTTGTTCGCGTGCATAGGAGACCAGGCGCGAACTCTTGACCGCGTCATAGAGCGCCTGGGCCATGTCGTAGCTCGTGCAGTGCAAGACCCCGCGGACCCCGGGATTCTCTTTCAACACCTCCTTCACCCGTGCGACAACCTCGGGAAATTTTTGGTCCCAGTTTTTCTGCGACAATTTGCCAGCAGAGCGGACAACGATCTGCCGTCGTTCGGGGGGGAATGTGCTGGGGACGGTGATGTGCTTGGCCAGACGCAGGTTGATCGACCGCGAATAGGCCCCGCCGCCGTTGAGAAAGGTGGCGCTCAGGTGCAGACGCTGGCGGCCGAAGCGCATGAGCGCGCTGGGCACGAAACGCCCGGCCTCGACGGGTTCCAGGGTCACCTCGTGGGCGTCGTTGTAGTAGGCGACCCAGGTCGTGGGTCGGGGCAAGGACATGCTCGTGCAGAAACGACCCAGACGATCTTGGAGCATGGACACACGTCTCAGGACTCGCCCGACCTTGGCCGCGTGGACGATGGCCTCGGGTTTGCCATCAGCGCGTGCCTCCGACACCTCCCGACCCAGGGCCGTGGTCTTGGCCGAGATCTGACCCAGACATCGTTGGCCCCACTCGTGGACCAGGGGCAGATTCTTCAGATCCACGGGTTCCTCCCACACCAGACCCAGGGACTCGAAGAGTTGTTGGCCGAAGCTCATGGTCATGAACGAGCGCAGTTTCTCCTCGCAGTTGTGGGCCTCGTCGAAGGCCAGCAGGCGCCGGGGTCCGAAGACCTGACCCAGGGTCGCCTGGTGGAGAAACGAGTCGAAATTGTGCAGGGCGATCGGGGCCCAGAGTGCGGCATCACGGGCCTGACGATAGGGACAGGGATCGCACAGGTGGCCAAAAATCTGATCGGCGTCGTCACAGCTGAAGGTCACGTTCAGGCGCTTGATCGCCGCCTCCATCTGTTTGAAGACCTTCTCTCGCTTCGAGTTCCTACCGCACTCGTAGCTGGCCTTGCCCTTGACCAACTTGATGCCCGGGTCGTCGCCGAGATAGGCGTCCTGGAGCATCTTCATGCTCGTGATCAGGTGCACCTGGTTGTCGGCCATGTGTGCGAAAGGATCGCCGCCAGTTTTTGCCATGTCCGCAGCCTCGCGTTTGACCCGATCGAAACCCCGGGTCAGAACGCGGGCCACGGTCACGGCGATCGAGGTCTTGCCGGCGCCTGTCGGCGCCTCGACGATCACGTCGCTTGTCGACGGATCGTCGAGGGCCGCCAGGACATCGCGAATGACCTCGAACTGATGGGGTCGATACATGGGCCTGTCATGGCCGTCGCGATGCGGGAACAGCGCATGAATCAGGTCCTCATACATCGTCTCTCCTAGAAGGCAATGTCGTCGTCGAGACCCTCGACGCCCCTGACGTCCTTGGCGTCATAGGCCTCCGGGCTCTTGGGCTCGGACTTGGCGCCGCCGCCGAGGTTGACGAAGCTCAGACCACCCGGAATCAGACGCACCTTCGGCTGTTTGGGCGTCTTGCCGCTGATCTGGAAATCGCAGTCCTCCTTGACCAGCTCACCGCGCACGACGACCTGGGCGCGGTTGTGACAGAACTCGTTCACACGCTTGGCCACGTCGCCGTTGACGCTGATGTCGAAGAAGATGTTCTTGGGCCACTCGCCCTCGGGCACCTGCTGGTAGGGGTCCTCGTAGCGCAGGTTGACGAAGGCATAGACGCCCCCCTTGCCCTCTCGGAGAATGGGCGTGTCGCCCTGGCCCTCGTCCATCTGCTTCTTCCTGATGAAGTTGCGACCGGCGAGTAGGACCCGCGAGTAGCACAGGCCGTCGTTGGGCGGGTTGAGAGGATTCTCGGGCGCCGCGGCCTCCATGAGCCCAACCTCGCGGTAGGGATCGATCTGAAGGACCTTGACGTACTTCTTGTCCTTGTTGTCGTCCTCCAGTTCCCGCTCGGCGAGGAAACACGTACACCGGAAAAAGTACCCCGGCTTGGCCGGCTTGACCTTGTCCCGGTAGTCGCCGACGACGTCGATGAAGAAGGGAACCCACTGCGTCCCATCCTTCGACCAGGCCGGGACGACGATGGGCACGCGCACGAACTTGCCGTCGGGCGACACGGTCGGCTCCTTGACCACACGGCCAAGGAACTCGACCTGGTTGATGTTGATCGCCGGGTCCTTGCGCGGCTTCTTCCCGGCGTCATCCTTCTTGGTCTCTTCGGTCATCTTCATTCCTTTCAGGTGAACAGGTCATCGTCGATGAAATCGGCGACGCCCGCGGGTTCCTTGGACTCGGGTGGTGAGAGGTCCTCGTTGCCGGCCTCACCCGGTGACGGGTCGAAGGGTTTCGGAGCCAGGGTCTTGAGCTCGGCCAGAACGGCATCGAGATCACCCACGTGCTTCTCTTCGATGGCACGGCATCGAGCAGGCGGGTACTTCAACTGCTTGTAGAGCCGGGCCACCTCCGTGGCCAAGTCGATCAGACGCTGTTTCTCGATCTCGTCATCGGCCACCTCGTCGTCGCTCGTCGACTCGGCTTCCTCGACGATCTCCTCGCCCCCGCCCAGCCGCTGATCGACGAAGCTCGTGATCGCCGGCGTCTCCGGGGGCCACTCGCCCTTGTGGGCGCCGACCAGGACGGAACGCGACTGCAACTCCTTATACGCGTACGCGCGCAGTTCCTGAATCGAGCCCTTGAAGTCGAAGCTGGTCACGGGGATCTTGCGATATTCGCCTGTGGCATCGCGGACGTCGATATTCGACTGTCGCAGCCAGAGCGGAATGCCCTGAAGCACGCCGCCGGTGACGTGGGCGATGAAGCGCAGACTCGTGAGTAGCGAGGCGATGCTGTAGAGACTCTTCGTGCGCATGCGCGAGGGCGACGGGTAGATGGGCGAGTCGATCAACTGCACCGTCACCACGGCCCGCCAGCCACAGTCGCTCTTCTTGCCCTTGATCCGGTCGGCCTCTGAGAGCCAGAGGGGGCACGAGGTCGTGCAATCGACCTCGCAGGGCTTGTCGAGGATCTTGACGCCCTTACCCGACTTGGACAGGTAGTCCTTGGGGCTGACATACTGCTGGGCCTTGGCGTCTCCGGCCATGCTCCCACACAGGCGTCCACGGCCGGTGTAGAGAGCGCGTTCGACGAAGACCACGCCGTCCTGACCCATGATCTTGTCCGTGAGCGCGAGAACGGGAATTTCGCGCACCTGGGTCCAGTCCTTGATCTCCAGACGCGCGGCCGCCGCCTGCATGACGCGCATGTCCACGTCGAACTTCTTGTCCTTGTTGCGTGTGGGCAGGCGCACGCGCAGGGGCGTCTTGATGGGCGCCTTCTCGCCCCTCTCGCCACCACGAATGCCGCGGTACTCGATGAGCGTGTGAGGGTTCTCGAAACCTTCCAATTCCAAGGGCATGGATCACCTCAGGTGAAAAGGTCGTCGTCGGTGTAGGGCACGCCGGGCTTGTCGTCGGCCGGTGGTGGTGGCGTGGGCGTCTCGATCTTGATGTC
>Ga0315273_10002961_pt1 | contig 20341 bp, 16 predicted proteins | sample YL17G02_0_MG_FD_205753 | JGI IMG/M metagenome (GOLD analysis project Ga0315273, IMG submission 205753) | Sediment microbial communities from Yellowstone Lake, YNP, Wyoming, USA - YL17G02_0 | ecosystem: Environmental > Aquatic > Freshwater > Lake > Sediment | place: USA: Wyoming | collected... | reverse complement strand
AGAATCTGCGGCGAGCGATGTAAATTGAACAGGAGGCGGGATGCGGGCACCCGCTCTCCCGAAATAGTCGTACAGGCCGATTTGCAGTTGCGGATCGGCGAGACGGTCAACCATGATATCTGCCTTACCCGTGGAATCGGTAAAGAGGATTTCCTGGAACGCCGACCCGTAGACCTGGACCAGAACCATGGGAACCGGAGGATTCGTCGCTACGTGAACGACGGCAGGGGCCGGCTTCTGGCGCACGACAAGAAGAGCCGTCGATACCGACTGGAAGTCGTTCACCGAGAGAAGGTATGATCCCACAGCCCACGCCAGGGAGAGAGTGCTGTTTTCTTTGAGAGTGTACTTCCCGGGGGCAGGGTCGGTATCATTTTCGTCGTTGTCCATCAGGAGAATGCTTGAACCGAGGAGGGGGTCACCTTCGCTCACAAGGCCGTCGTTGTTGGCGTCATAGTAAAAAAGGAGGGCGGCCGAGACGTACCCGGGAGCAAAAGAAAAGCTGAGGATCTGTTTGTCTCCGACATAGACCGTATCGGCGGGCTTCCCGTTGATGAGCGCATTGGTGGTGGTCGTCATCCGGCTCATGGCTTGTGGTCTCGGGGAGGGGGAAGACTCCGGGGCCTTCAGGAAGGGAATGCGCTTTCCAAGGAATTCGGCCTGCCGGAAGCGATTCTGTACCACCGGGGGATGAGCCTTCTGCGTAACCTGGAACTTCTCGGCTTCTTTCCTTTGCCGCTCCATCAACTTCTGTTGGAGAGAGATCCTCTTCAGGACCTCAAATGTCCCGGGCTGTACATGAGCATCAGCCTGCTTCCTGACGGGTTGCGCAACGGCCTGCTCCGTCTTCTTGACGGGTGCTGTCTTCCTGTCAAGGGGGAGGTCTGCGAACAGCAACGTCGGGGCGGCCAGAAAGAACGCGACAAGCACAGGTAGACTCTTCATGGTGGTACCTCCCACGGATTTCAGGCCAGGGGCCTGTCTGCCAAAAAAAACAGAAAATGTGAAGAGTTGAATTCGCTTCTCGCGTGATTCTGGTCCCCTTCCCGGGGGAACTCTCGATGGAGAGCCTCCCGCCTGCTGCGGCGGCCCGCATCCGCTTGTTTCTCAGCCCATCGCCTGAAGAGACGTGCTCCGGATCGAAGCCCACACCGTCATCTTCCACCGCCATGGTGAATGCATCTCCCTGGCGGCGAATGCGGATCGATACATGGGACGTGCGCCGGAATGATCCAGCGAAAGTGGCTCTCGGTAGGGCTGGTTGCTCCACTACTCGACGAACCGGGCAATCCCTTAAAAAGAGATAACTGCTCTGGCAGGGGAGGAAGGGGTGATGCAATCCAACCGCGAGTGGGAAAGAACGGTCTTGAGGAACTTTGCGAGATTCATACTGCGCAGCACCAGTCCCTCAGGACCGGGATGGTCGATTCGGCTGGAAAACTAGAGCGAGAGATCGGAGTTCAAATGCAGCTTCAGATGAAATCTCAACAATGGAAAGGAGATTGTCAAGGAATAACCTGATATTCTGAGGGGTTTCAGCCAAACAATAGCCGGCCGGCTGATTTGTCCCCTTTTCCCCGCCGCCTTCCCACCTATAAGAACAACAAGGCCCCAATGGGGGGGGCGCGTCCATCGGTCAGGAAGTTCATCTCACCGGGAAACCGCGGCCCGTGCCAAATATTGCCCGGAACGTTGTGAGGACACACAGCCGCATTCGGGTCCATCAACTTTGAGGGACACATCCCGGATGAGACCCAGAGGCTCGCGACAACGATGTTGATTGGGAGGACGCGGTCAAGCTGAACGACAAAAGGCTCAGGAGAAATCCCGAGCCTTTTGTTCACCCGATTCCGCTTATGAGTCATTTCATCAGCAAAAGCTTGCGGGTCTGTACAAATTCTCCGGCCCGGAGTCTGTAGATGTACACCCCCGTCGCAAAAACATTCGCATCGAAGCGTACCGACTTGTACCCCGCCTCCTGGCTTTCGTCGATCAGGAGCGCGATGCGGTGCCCCAGCAGATCGAACACTTCTAGGACCACGTGACAGCGGACCGGTATCGCGTACTCGATCGTCGCGCTGGGGTTGAATGGATTCGGATAGCTTTGACCGAGCGAAAATTCTCTCACGGCCCCTTCTTTGCGATCGACGCTGGTGGCCAGCGCGAACCTAGCCACGATGGATTTCGGTCGATCCATGGTGACGACGATGGGATTCGCGCCGTCAGCAACATCACCCTCCCAGCCGACAAAATGGTATCCCAACTTTGGATAGGGGCGGGCACTTATCGTATCCACCGCATTGGTGAGGTGCCAGAGATCGCCCGAAGGATGCGTCGACCCCCCCTGTATCGGAGATGAGGAAACGCTCAACAGATTCTCGCCGACAAATGCTGCGGTGAATGCGGTGTCCTTCGTTGCATTGACCGCATGAGTCCGGGCACCCTGGTCGCTCCACGAGAGCCAGCGATAACGACCCCCTGAACCGAACAGGTGTATGCTGTCGGTCGCAATCGTCAGGGACGACCCTTCAAGCGCATGGATCACAACCGGACTCACGCGCAGCGAGTCGTCCAGCACGACTGAGAGCCCCGCGGGCGCCGTGACGACATTCACGTGAATGTTCACCAGCGGACCGTTTCCCAAATAGTTCGTAACGGTATCGGCCGACCATTGTGAATAGGAGGTCGTGGCGGGGGTGAAACTGAATCCGCCTTTTGACGGCCGTACCCTCCCGTTCCAGGAATAGCTCACTGTATCTTTATGGAAGCCCGTCGAATCGGTGTACGTCGTATCGGGAAGACCTCCCATCAAAACACCCTCCATGCTGGCCCCCTTCGGCTTTCTCACGTACCCCGATAGTGAGAGGGGCTTCTGACGCTTGCTGTTTTTCTTAACCGAGATCTTGCGGAGAAACATGCCGCCAATATACATCACCGCACCGGCTGTGCGCAAGAGGCGGAGTTTTCACTACACGACACTTTCGAAGAGAACATCACATCGATTACTGCAATCGCCAACTTCGAGAGAGAAATGATCAACAATATTTTTCAACCGTCGAACTTGGGCTCTAGAATTGATAGACAAAGGACACATAGACCAGGCCAAAGGCGTCTGAGATCTCAGGGACAAACATGTACTTGCCGTCAGCGCCGATCCCCACATCTTTCGTAATCCAGTACGTTAATGAAAACCCTGGCCCGAGGGCGAGACTGGAGTAGTCAGCTATACTGCCAAGCCCCACGCTTACGTACGGTTGCATGGTGATCTTCCGAATATTTGCGTTGAATCCCAACTCCCCGCCAAAATAGACCGCCGTTAGATCACCAAAGGCAGTCGTCACCGTCATACCAACGTACACAATCCGGGAAATCGATGCGCCAAGCCTAACCCCCGTAGCGAACCAGAAATCCCCGTATATGAGACCTCCCATAAGCACACTGGCCACGAAGCGCGTATCAGAGGAGCCGGATGATTTTCGCATGCTCTGTGTTGAAGGGGCTTCCTCTTTCGTGATCTTCATTATGCGGCTGAATTCGAGCGCGAAAACGCTGCCGTCCCGCGTTTCAATCTTCAGACTTTGCCCCGGAATCTGCTCAATAATCGTCCCCCGGATCACGCTCCCGTCCTTGAGGTAAACGACATCCACTCGTTCGTCCTGGGCGAAGCCAACAGCAACGAACAGGACAGCCATCGCGATCGTGCAGAGCAGTCTTCTCTTCATGGTCATTCTCCTGGTGTTGGTGAATGGTGAAGTGAACCAGTAGCTATAATCTTTGCCGGTCTCCGGCGGTAAGACAATCGTGGCAAAAGATGGGACCTGGCGAGTCGTCGGGACGGACCGCGAGAGCAGAAACTCCCGACAGCTCACTGAGCACTACCTCGTGCCAAAAAGAACTGGACTGCTCCGCAAGAAACTGTCGAGAGAATGCGAAAGAGGACGACCACGGAAGAGGAGGGAGTGCGCACGGGGGAATGCAGCGGTGTTGCGCTCTCGGGTCTAACGTGGAATTGCCACCGCCACATCTGACCGAAGTACCTTTGGGCCAAAGTATGTGAATGCAACGATACTATCAAGGAATTAATCACTTGCGATGCTTAGATCTATCAGGCATTCCCCATGAGAGACGAAAAATGTCCAGCAAAAAGGACAGGCAAGAAGAAATATCTGTCAGTATGAAGACGTGTCTGAGGGATCATTCCGTTCCTTAACCCCGCTCTGGTCAAATGTGGCCCATCCAATTTCTCGACAGTGGGAGGTCCGATCATCGGAGCATCACGGCAGCTACTTGCCGGTGCCCGGGGGGGTGAGTGTGAATCCCAACTGCTGTACCCAATACAAATCGTTGCTCGAAACCCACTCGTCGACGATTTTGCCGGCCGACACGTGGAGGATGCTCATGCCCGGGACCACAACCGTCCTGTCCGTCGGGGGGGAAAATCCCGGGCCGCTGTTGGTGGCTCGAATCGTCCATCGGGCCGTGACGGCGTTCGGCGCATAGATGACTTCATCGAGAGCGATGGTGAAGTCCGGATAGGCTGTCCGCCAACGTGTGATCGCACTCTTGAGCGAGTCGAGACCACGGATGGGATCGAATCGTGGAGTCATCCGGAGTTCGAATTGGCCGCTGACGATCTCCTCCAGGCCTTTGAAGTCTCCCGTATTCCACGCGCGCACGTACCCCTCCACAAGCGGTTTGAGCCGCTCTGGCGGGTCCGGTTGTGTGCAGCCGGCAGCGAAGAGTGACAATCCGATAAGGAGATCAGGCACCCGCACTCTGTTGAATAAACCGGGAAAGTTCATGAACACACCTCTGGTTGTGGTAAGAGAGAACTCTCGGGAAGCGCCGCAGATGGCGCATAACCAGTGAGCGCACCTATCCCGAAAGCGAACCCTCCTCGTGGTCACTCTCCGAAGAGGAGCGGTAAGAGTGCCGCCATCTGCGCATAGTCGGGGATGATCAGATCGGCGCCAGCCTCGATCAGTCTTGCCCGCTTGGACAGGTTCAGGCCGTAGCGGCGGATCTCATCGCTCGCGACACCGACCGTGTATCCCCCCTTCTTGTGTGTTTCACGGATTTCCACGGGCCCATCGCCGAACGTCAGGATCCTCTCCGGCGCCTCATCGGCGAGATCGGAAAGGATCCGCTCCAGCACCATGCGCTTAGCTTCCTTCGCGACGTCCCCCACCGCTCCATAGATCCGGTTTTCAAAGAGGCGGTGATATCCAAGGATAGTAGCTTCCCGTTCAACGTCCTCCTGGTCGGTCCCGCTCGCAAGATAGAGCCGGACTCCCCTGCTCTGGAGGGCATGCAGAAATTCGACCCCCCCTTTGATGGTGAAATCCCCGACGGTAAGTTCTCCCCTCTCCAGTTTGGAGATTCTTCCGATCACCATGGCGGAGAGCTCTTCGTTGAACATCCTCTTGTAGCCCCGCTCGTCCAGGATTCCGGACTCCGGTACGCATTTGAATTTTCTGACCAGATTCACCAGGCCCTTCATCTGCACCAGCGTCTGGATGCCGGTGGTCTTGTCGATATAATCACGGACCGCCGTCACAATATGATCATGCAGCGCTTGATCCGCTTCACGCTCATTCCTTCCCAGGATCGCGCGCACCATCATCGGCTCCATGATCTTCTCCCATCCCTGCCGGAGCGTGGAGAGGGTGCCGTCGTGATCGAAGATCACGTGGGTGAATTGCCGGCGATGGGGAAGGGCACTGACGATTTCGATGTCAGTGTCCGGGTGGAAGACAGCATCGCCATGTCGCCGGGCAAGATCCGGACGGTACCGCCGGTCGGGATCGGCGCCGAGTTTCAGGACTTCCTCCGGCGTGGCGGTCCCTGTCTGCATCAGCTTCTGGACGGTCACCCCTGCCACGAAGCTTCCCAGCTCCGCGGCCTGGAACGGTTCCGCGCCGGCAGCCAGCGCTGCGGCGATGCCGGCGAGCATGCTGTCCCCGGCTCCCACGGGATCCACCGGGGACAGAATGAGAAGCCCCGGTATCTCATGGACGCCTTGAGCGTCACACACGATGCAGCCGTTTTCTCCTCTGGTCAGGAACAGAGTCTTCCCCCAGCGCTCGTAGAGGGAGCGGGCGATCTCCTCCCTGCCCCGGGCATCCCCCGGGTCCTTGCCGCAGAGCTCTGCCCCCTGCTGGATGTCCACCTTGCGGACGGTGCCGGCATAGTCGTCCGGGTAGTGGCGGGAATCCGTGACGAAGCAGATCCCCCCCTGCTCGAGCACCAGAGCGCTCAGCTTCTCCCGGAACTCCTTCGAATGGATTCCGTGGGTCACCTGCTCGTTGATGATGACGATATCCAGAGCGGGGAGAGCAGACGCAAGCTTATCCAGAAGCAACCGGGACGTCGACGGGTGAAGCTGATTGAAGCCCCCGAAGTCGAAGCGGTGCTGTTCCTGTTCCCGTTCATACGGCTTCATGTAGACATGCGTCTCCCACTGCTCCCTCTGTATCAGCAGACCCGTCGTGTCCATCGATTTGGCGGAAAGGAGTTGCCGCATCTCCCCGCCAAAGGGGTCCTGGCCGATCACCCCGAAGACCGACACACTTTTTGCCCCCATGGCCTGCAGGTTGCCGGCCACATTGCCCGCTCCCCCCAGCGAATAACGTTGTGAGCGGACGGGGCGGGTGGAGAGGCCCGTTTCCAGCGACGGTTCCGACGCGCCCGGTTCCAGGAGCAGGTAGACGTCGAGGCAGAAATCTCCCACAATCCCGACACGCACCTGGGAGATTTTCTCCAGAAGTGTCTTCAATTCCATCGAGTTCATAGTTTCCGACCAGTCAGGTGGGCTTTCTCATAACGAAACCGTTCCACAACGTCCCCGCGCTCCCGTCCCCGGACTCCTGCAATCATTTGCCCGCCCCGGCAACCAGTCCCTTGATAAGTGTTTTGCGCGTCAGCATGAAGAGAATGAGCGGGGGCACACTGAAGAGCACTGCGGCGGCGGACATCTGGTTCCAGACATCCAGGTACTCACCGACAAAGAGCCCTATCCCCACGGGGATCGTCTTGGTGGAGTCGGAGGAGGTCAGCAGGAGCGCGAAGAAGAACTCGTTCCACGACCCGAGGAAGGCAAACAGCGCCGTCGCCCCGATGCCGGGGAGGGAGAGGGGGAGTATCACTTTCCAGAGCGATTGCATCCGTGAGCAACCGTCGATCAACGCTGCATCTTCCACCTCCCCCGGGATACCCAGGAAGAAGCCATAGAGGAGCCAGATGACAAAAGGAAGAAGGAGCGCCGTATGGACGAGGATCAACCCGAGGTGTGTGTCATAGAGCCCGATCCTCTGCAGCAGCTGGAACAGCGGGATGATCACCGAGGCTCCCGGCAACATCTGCGACAGGAGAAAAACGAGGAGGAATATGTTCTTCCCCGCAAATTGGAACCTGGCGAAGGCGAACGCCGCCAGGCTCCCGACCATGAGCGTCAGGACAGTCGAACAGGAGGCCACGATGAGGCTGTTGAGCGTATACCGGGAGAAGGGGAGATAAAAAAACATGTCGCCGTAGGGTTTCAGGCTCATGTTGACGCTCACCCACTCCGGCGGGTATTTGTTCACCTCATTGAGAGGTTTGAGCGACGTGGCGATCGTCCAGAGGAACGGGAGGAGGACCAGGAGCGCCAGAATTGCCATGAGGGCGATGATCATGGTCTTTTTCATGCCGGGTCCCTCCCGCCGATCACTTTCAGATAGAGGTAGGAGAGGGAGACCAGCAGGGCGAACGTCACGATAGAGAGTGCCGAGCCCGCCCCGAGGTCGAAGTGGACAAAGGAGAGTTCCCTCACAAGCACGGGGAGGACCATCGACGCATTGATAGGGCCTCCCCGCGTCATGACGAAGACCATGTTGAAATCATTGAAACTCCAGATCACACCCAGCACCAGGAGAACGGAGCTCACCGATTTCAGATTCGGGAGCGTGATGTTGAAGAACTTTCTGAACGTGGTCGCCCCGTCGACCGCCGCGGCCTCGTACTGCTCCTGCGGGATTGTCTGCAGCCCCGCAAGGAACATCACCATGGCGAAAGGATAGAACTGCCATACGCGCGCCACGATCACGCACAGGAGCGCCGTATGGGGGTCTCCCAGCCACGAGGTCCCCAGCTTGACGATCCCGGCGTTGGTGAGCCAGTAGTTGACGATGCCGAACCGGTCGTTCAGGACCCATTTCCAGGCGAATCCCGCGACGACCGGGGAGACCACCCACGGGATGGTATAGAGAAATGCGGCGATGTCGTTGACGCGGCCGACCTTCACGTTGAGCAGGAGCGCCAGACCCAGACCCACCAGGAGGGCGAGGAGCGTCCCCGCGACGGCATAGATCGCCGTATTGCGGAAGGCGAGCCAGAAAAGAGCGTCGTTGAATATGCGTCCGTAGTTGTGCAATCCCACCCATTGGTTCCCCCCCTTGATCAGACTGACGTTCAACATGCTGTTGATCAGATTCTGCGCAAGAGGGTAGACGAGTACGAAGACGGTGAACAGCAGCGCCGGAAAAAGCAAGACGTAGGGGGTGAATTTTCTCATTTATATCCGTCGATGACTTCCTGCGCTTCCCGTGCCGCGTGTTCGAGCGCCGCCTCCGGCGAGAGCTCCCCCACGATCGCCTTCTGGCAGTAAGGAGCAAAGATATTGCTGGCGATGGCGATCATGCTCGGATGGGGAGGCCAGGGACGCGCATGGTTCAGTTCGTTGATGTAAAGGGGGAGATCCCTGACATTCTGCGCCGCGCGACTGTTCAACGCGGATTTCGTGACGGCGGTGGCGCCCAGATCTTCCGTTATCCAGAACATATCCGCCTCTTCGTTCCTCAGGTACTTGAGCAGTTCCCAGGCCTCGTTCAGGTGTTTCGAACGGGCATTGATCGAATACATGACCATGTCCTGCAGCGTCGGCGCCGTATCGTAGTCCGCCAGCATGTCGTCGGGCACGGGCACGGGCACGACGTACATATCCTTGCCGGGGCTCTTGTCATCGACCATCCCACGGAACCAGGGTCCTTCGATGCTCATCGCCACCCTGTTGCTGCAGAAGAGATCATTGATCTCCGAATGGGTGTAGGCGAGAAACCCGGGGGTGATGGAGTGGTCGATCTGGTACATCTCCGCCATGAGCTTCAGCGCGGCAACACCCCCCGGGGAGTTGAACCGGATTGTGGTGAGATCATCGGACATGACATCGACGCCCGCCTTGAGGAAGAACGGAATCAACCGGTAGGCGAACCCTCCCTTGTCCCCTCCCATGAGCACCAGGCCGAATTGGTCCAGCACGCCGTCGCCCTCCGTGTCCTTCGTGAGGCGCCGGGCCGCTTCGCGGAACTCTGACCAGGTCTTGGGCGGAGCGATCCCCTCCCTGTCGAAGAGCTCCCTGTTACAGACGAGAACAAACGCGATGGCGCTTGAGGGGAGCCCGTAGTAGTTATCCTTATAGCGGGTCGATTCAAGAACATGCGGGAGATACCACTGTTTGACCTCCTCAAAGTCGGGGAATTTGTTGACGGGATAGTAATATCCCGCCTCGCCAAATTCCGCCGCAAAGTTGGCATGTGTGTTCATGATGTCGGGACCGGCTCCCGCACTGAAATCGGCGTACAGAATCTCCCGAATCATATTCCAGCTCTTGTCGCTCTGCACGACCGTGATTCCCGGATGCGTCTTCTCGAAGCTGGACACCCGCTGACGGAGGAACTCGATCAGCCGGGGCCTCCCTCCGAAATTCCAGTCCTGGAGCTCAACGCCGTCGCTCTTCTTGCCGCAGGAGAAAAGGGAAAGGGAAAGAATCAGTGGGACGAGGTACCTGTTTCTCATAGCATGCCGTGTCTGAGTGGGTCGGGAGATGCTGCCGTGGAAGAGCAACGCTTACGCATCTGCGGTTTCACGCGCAGCGTTGACGAAGGCGAGAAGATTTTCCGGCGGCGTCCCCTCGAGGACGGCGTCGGCCGAGGAGACGATATGGGGATATCCGCTGACGGCGGAGGCGATCTTCCTGACCTCGTCGGAAATCTGCTCCGGCAGGCCGTCGCGCAAGAGGCGAAGATTGAGGTTCCCCTTCGTGCAGATCGTTCGGTTGATGTGGCGCCGGGACTCCGCCAGGTCGTTGTCCCCTTCGGGGGGAGGGGCGATCGTCTCTATGACGTCAGCCCCCATCGTGTTGAACACCCCGTCCCTGATCAGCTTGCTCGTGTGGCCGCAGTTGTGATACCAGAAGAGGCCCCCGTGCCGGTGTGTCCAGTCGGCGAATTTCCGGATATACGGCAGGTCCATCGCCGCAAACAGCTCGGGCGACGTCATCTCCAGCCCGTAACTCGAATCGCTCATGAAATCGATCCCCTCCTGCACCGCGATGGACATAACGAACAGCGACGCTTCATAGACCGCATCCATGCTCCGGCGGAACACCCCCTGCCAGTCATTCCACTGGTAAAAGATATTCGTGGGGTTGATCTGGTAGCCGAGCCAGGAGGGATGGGGATGTCCGATGACGATCACCCCTTCCTCACCGACCTTCAGCCGCCAGTCGCGAAAATAGTCCCGGATCTCCCCCACGCGGTCGGAGACCTGTTCGCAGACGGCGACCAGCAGCTCGTGGTCACGGAGAGTCTGCACCGGGCAGCCGGCCTCGTCATTCCAGGGGGTCTCCTTCCGCGGCGACCGCCATGTCCACTCCCCCCGGGGGGTGCTGATGACCCGGAAGGCACTCCCGGCTGTGGAGCGGGATTCGTCGGTCTGCCATGTGAAGATCAATCCGGAGCAGTCGGTCATGAACATCGGCTGATAGCCGAGATGCTGCGCCAGGCGGATTTCATCGGCGACCGCATCTCCCGTGACGGGGAGATGAAGGAAAAGGAGAGTCTTCGCGATGACGTCGGGATGCGGAAGGAACGGAGAGACCACCGGGGCGGAGATCCCGGCGTTCTTGACATACGACAGAAACCGCTGCCGTGGTGATGCGCTCATGGACGACGACCGTTTATCCGGCCTGAGGATGCTCTGCCATCTCTCCGATCAACCACACATGAACAAGGTCAAGGTCGGTTTTCTGTGGGGTTCTTCCTTCACTCTTCAGCGATAATGCGGTCCACAACGATCTGCCGCATTTCGGGGGAGAGGCTCGCGAAATACGCGCTGAAACCAGTGACGCGCACGACCAGATCCGGATGCGTGCTCGGGTCCTTGTGCGCCTCAAGGACCGCCTTCTTGTTGAGAATATTCATGTTGATCTGCGTGCCGCCCAGCTCGAAGTGTCCCCGGATCAGCGCGATGACCTTGTCCACGTCGTCGGGGGACTTCGAGAGACCGGGATCGAGCTCGATCTGCATCGGGGCGGTATTCCCGTAGCCGGGCTGCACGGAGGCCACGGCGAGCGCCAGGGCCGTTGGCGCGGCGTCCTTGCGGAATCCGGGGTCCGGATTCGGGCCGTGGGAGATCGGACTCTTCGCGTGGCGCCCGTTGGGTGTCGCGCCGACGTCTTTTCCCATGGCGATCGTGGCCGCCCAGGAAAAGATCCCCGGGATCATGTTGAATCCGTGCGGAGTCGGTCTCTCCTTAACCGTGGCGGTGAAGCTCTGTGCGATCCGCACCCCGAACCCGTCGGCCCGGGAGCCGCCGCTTCCGTAGCGCGGGACGCCCCTCATCATGAGCCGTTGCCGCTCTCCCTCCGTGCCGCTCCAGTCCGTCGTGAGAAGGCGGTCCAGATCGACCCAGCTGAGTTTCTTCTCCCGTTCGACGCGTTGGTCCACGGCAGCGAAGGAATCCGCCACCGTCGCCAGCCCTGCGCCGTCAACGCAAAGGTTGTAGAATTCGACACCGCCGTGCGATGCATCGCGCCCTTTCTCGATCGGACCGTGGCAGAGAAGGTCCAGATGGAGTTCCGGATAGACCCGGTACATGTGGTCCATGTGAAAGTCGAGGCTCCTGGCGACCGTCTCGACGCTCCTCCGGAGATGCTTCTCATAGCAGCGCCAGAGCGTCTCCACCGATGGTTCCCCTTCCGCTCCAGAGAGCACCTCGAGCAGCGCGACTTCAAAGACCACGGCCAGGTTCACCTTCACGCAGTCATTGACGGTGTACTCCCTGCCGGGGATGGCGCACCAGTGACACCCGGAATAGGCCCGCTGCCGGCCCAGCTCGATGGGGTAGCCGTTCCGCGCGAACCCTTCGCTCGTGCGATCCACGCCGAGAAACTTCGGTATGCCTGTCCTGTCCTGGAAGAGCATTTCCACCCCCCGGCGCAACAGGTTCGGATCGACGTCCCTGCCGACGCTGACCCCGACATTCACCGGTACCCTGAGCCGGTGTGCGGCTTCCAGGACGAGGTACGAGAGCGCGTTGGTGGTATCCTTGCCCGATGCGTCGGGGCCGCCGAGCTGCGTGTAGCTGGTGTCCATGATGAAGTGACAGGCGAGATGGAATATCGCCTCTTCGTCAGTCAGGATCCCCTGTTTCCTGTCCTGCTCGTAGAACGGGAAAAGAAACTGGTCGACCCGTCCGAGCGAACCCCCCATGTTGTACATTTTTCCTGCAAGCTGGTAATACAGCATCCACTGGCATGCTTCCCGGAACGTACGGGGGCGCCCGCTGACAAGGTGCTCGTTGATGTCCGCCATCTCCAACAGGTTACGCCGGAAGAGAGGATCCTCTTCGTCTTCCGCCATCTCACGCGCCACCCGCGCATGACGCCTGATCCAGTCCTGCAGCCCGAGCACCGTCTGTTCCAGTCCGTCATAGAGTTCCTGCGCCTCCTCGTCGGTGTTCACCGACCGGTAGTGCCCTATCTTCGCGAGGATGCCCCCCCACCCGAGCGTGAGGCCGATCGATTCGTCCTGACAGAAGTGCTGCACCGCGCCTATGCCATGGTGGAGCTTGTACTTCTGCTGGTCCTCGTGCAGATAGCTGTAGTCAAAGTCGGGATTCCAGGCGGGCTGGCGGTAGGCCAGGAAATGGGCCATGTATCCCCCTGCCAGCGAACTCGCGGGGTCGACGTACGGCGGGTGCAAATCGAGGAGTGCCCGGAAATTCTCGCCGCATGCCCGTGCACCGAAAATTCCGCCGCTCGGGTGGTTGCTCCTGGGGACAAACTCCTTGAACAGCGCATCAACCATAAGGAGCCCTGAACCGCTCACCACGCGGACAACCTTCCGCGACTCCGGGGGAGGAAGCATGACCGGGAGGTCGTCCATATCGAAGGAGCCGAGCACCCGCCACTTCTCCTCGGTGTGTCGCATCTTGGTCGCGCGCAGCATCTCGATGCGTTCCTGGTAGGTGAGTTCCCTCGTCTGTTGCATCGTTCGCCTTCCTGTCATGAGAGCATTGCCGGATCTATCGAACGCGCGCTTCAATGCCGTGGCGTCGTGCGGCATCGAGGAGCTGAGACATCTTCTCATTGGTCGGAGGATGGAGCGCCGAGGCCCTGTACTCCCGGTCAAGGCTCCGGTACTTGTCCGAGGCCAGATTATGGAACGCCAGCAGTTCATACCGGATCGTCTCTTCCGAGGCACTGCCGTTCGTCCCGCGAAGGGCGACCAGTTCAGAGACAAACCGGGCGATCTCCCCTATCTCTTCCTCCGAATCATTCACCGTCGGTATGACCGGCGTGCGGAAGACGACCGTCTTCCCGGTCAGAGCAAGCTGACGCGCGTTGGCCAGGATACGCTCGTTGGACTGTCCCGTCGCGCTCCGGTGCGCCTCCGGCGCCATCTGCTTGATATCCATCATGATCAGATCGGTGACGGGAAGGAGCGCTTCCAGAGACGTCCAGGGGCACTCGCCGCAGGTCTCGATGGCGGTATGGAGCCCGTTCTCCTTGCACCGCCGGAGTATCTCCAGGGCGAAATCTCTGCTGAGGGCAGGCTCTCCGCCTGAGAGCGTGACGCCTCCGCGGGATATCTCGTAGAACGTTTTGTCGCGCAGCACTTCTTCCATCACCTCCCCTACCGTCATGGGCTGGCCTTCGAGCTGAAGCGCGCGCGGATAACAGGTCTCAACGCACCTCCCCGTCAGGTCGCACCGTTCACGGAGAAAGATATGGACGCCGTCTTTCAATTCATGCGCGTTGTTCGGGCACGCTACGACACACTGGCCGCAGGCTATGCACCGGTCCGGAAAATAGCGGAGCTCCCGGGGGGGATGTTGTCCCTCTGGGTTATGGCACCAGAAACAGCGCAGCGAGCATCCTTTGAGGAAGACTGTCGTGCGGATGCCCGGTCCGTCGTGGAGGGAGAAACGCTGTATGTTGAAAACGAGTTCAGACGTCGCCATGGGAGGAATTTTCCGTCCATATGAAATAGCTGTTTTTTCGGTGAGATTCAAGCCTTGCGGAGGTTTCGTGCAGATTCTTCCGGTGCCGGATGCAGCCTGTTTGGGGTAGATCAGACCTTGACAACGATGTGACGCCCGGTTGATGCCGGACCGTTATGATCGGGCTGAACCTGAACGGGAGATTGAGGCGGTGAAGAACATTCTCCCCCATGGGGTGGGGGGGAGACACCCGGCATCCCGTTCGACGCTCTGAATGCGATGTGGATGAACGACGAAAGGACAAATCCCGGACTCCTTCTGGTTCAGGAATCGTCTTCACGGTTCAACCTCAAGGAACCGACGGGGCGATGGTCGAAATCCTCGTCGCCTTGACAATCACCGTGGGGAGAGGTATTATTGATGAGGAATGAGGGGCCCACCCTCTCTCCGCAGGATGGACGCCCCAGGTTCCTTTTCACACAGGGATCCGAACGTGAAACCCCTCTCGTGCATCGTGCTTCTCCTCGCCGTGCTCACGACCTCTCCCCCGATCGGGGCTCAGGTCGTCCACGTCATCACCGTTGAGGCGACGATCAACCCCGCCACCTCCGAGTTCATCCACTACGGCATCGAAAAGGCCGTGGAGGCGCAGGCGGAATGCCTCGTCATCCGCCTGAACACGCCGGGCGGATTGCTGAAGTCCACGCGCGTCATCGTCACCGATCTCCTGACCGCCCATATCCCGGTCGTCGTCTATGTCGCGCCTTCCGGGTCCCAATCGGCCTCCGCCGGGACATTCATCACCCTGGCCGCTCACATCGCGGCCATGGCCCCCGGGACCAACATCGGCGCGGCGCATCCTGTCGGCCTGCAGGGGGCCGAGAAGGATTCCATCATGAACGAGAAGGCGACCAATGACGCGGCCGCCTTCATCAGGAGCATCAGCGAAAAGAGACACCGCAACGTCCGATGGGCTGAAGATGCCGTGCGGAGAAGCTTCTCCATCACGGAAACGGAGGCGCTCCGCGACAGCGTCATCGATGTCATTGCGCCGACCATGCAGGAATTGCTGAAGGCGATCGACGGGAAGGAAGTCGCTGTGGACGGGGCGCCGAGGACGCTTCACACGGCCGGTGCGACCATCGCGGAAACCGAGATGGGCTGGAAGTTCAAGCTTCTGGACGTCCTGAGCGACCCGAACATCGCCTACATTTTTTTCCTGCTCGGACTCTATGGACTGATGTTCGAATTGTACAACCCCGGCGCGATCCTTCCGGGGGTCGTCGGCGTCATCGCGATCATCCTCGCCTTCTATTCGCTTCACACACTCCCCGTCAATTACGCCGGCATTGCTCTGATCGTCTTCGGGGTCGTCCTGTTCATCCTTGAAATAAAGATCACCAGCTACGGCCTCCTGACCGTCGGGGGCATCATATCCCTCCTTCTCGGCTCGGTCATGCTGGTCAAAGCCGAGTCGTCGCTGGAGTTCGTGGCGATATCCTGGAGCGTCATCATTCCCGCCGTCCTGTGCACGGCGGCGTTTTTCCTGTTCGCCATCGGCATGGGCATCCGCGCACAGCGCCGGAAACCCGTCACCGGTGTCGAAGGGATCGTGGGCGAAACCGGGGAAGCCCTCACCGCACTGGCACCCTCCGGTCAGGTCCGGGTGCACGGCGAACTCTGGAGGGCCGTCACCTCCGGCGACACCATCCCGGCCGGCAGCCGGGTGGTTGTCGACCGCGTCGACGGCCTGCGGCTCACCGTACGCAGAGCCTAGCTCAACTCTCGAAAGGACCATTCCATGGAAGCATTCAGCGTTGTCGCCTTCGTTCTCATCCTCTTCGTGGTCATACTCCTTGGCAACGCGATACGCGTCCTCCGGGAATATGAACGTGGCGTGATCTTCCGTCTCGGGCGCCTCATCGCGGTCAAGGGACCCGGCATCATCTTCCTCATCCCGATCGTCGACAGCATGGTGAAGGTGAGCCTCCGGACCGTCGTCATGGACATCCCGCCGCAGGACGTCATCACCAAGGACAATGTCTCGATCAAAGTGAACGCGGTCGTCTATTTCCGCGTCGTCCAGCCCGACAAGGCCATCGTGGAGGTTGAGAACTTCCTCTTTGCCACCTCCCAGCTCTCCCAGACGACGCTGAGGAGCATCCTGGGGCAGTCGGCACTGGACGAATTGCTCGCGGAACGGGACAAGATCAACAGCGAGCTGCAGAAGATCATCGACTATCATACCGAGCCCTGGGGCATCAAGATCTCGAACGTCGAGGTGAAACAGATCGACCTCCCCGTGGAGATGCAGAGGGCCATGGCGAAGCAGGCGGAAGCGGAGCGCGAGCGCCGCGCGAAGGTCATCCACGCCGAGGGAGAGTTTCAGGCGTCACAGAAACTCGCCGAGGCGGCGCAGGTGATCGAGTTGCATCCGATGGCCCTGCAGCTCCGTTATCTCCAGACGCTGACCGAAGTGGCGTCCGAGAAGAACTCCACGACGATCTTCCCGGTTCCCATCGATCTCATCGCGCCGTTCCTCGAGGCATACAGGAAGAAGTAAGCCCCGCAGATGAACCCGCTTCTCTACGGCCACGCCGATGACCAGCGCATCGTCGCCGTCCACCAGAAGGACGACGCGACGATGCGCGTCTATACACGGGACGGGGACCGCCTGGCCGCGGACGACCGTCCCTTCTTTCCCTTCTTCTTCCTCTCCGACCGCCGTCTGATCGAAGGTTTCCGCCGCAAGCACTGGGTCCGTCAGCTCGACGGCGAGGGTTTCTTCCGCTACCTCTGCGTCTTCGAGGAATGGCCCGCCATGTGGGACGGCGTGAGACATGTGCTCGACACCTATAACCGCGCCGCGGTGCCGCGGGCCGGATCGTACCAGGATCTCGACGTCCTCCATATCAGCACCGACCCCGCCTCGCAGTACCTGATGCAAACCGGGCGGACGCTCTTCAAGGGGATGGCCTTCGGCGACCTGCGGCGTCTCCAGCTCGATATCGAGACCTACACCTCGCCGGGTCACCGTTTCAGCAACGCCTCCCGGGGGGGCGACCGGATCATCCTGATTGCCCTGAGCGACACCACGGGATGGCGGCAGGTCATCGACGGAAGGAAGCTGGACGAAAAGGAGATGCTCGAGGAACTCGTCCGCGTCGTGCGGGAACGGGACCCCGACGTGATCGAAGGCCACAACATCTTCACGTTTGACCTCCCCTACATCCTGGCGCGCTGCGCGATGCACGGCGTCACCCCTTCCTTCGGGAGAGACGGGAGCACCCCCCGCACCTTCGACACGAGGACGTCCTTCGCGGACCACCCGTTTGAATACACCGTCACCGACATTGCCGGCCGCCAGATCATCGACACGCTCCTCCTGGTCCAGAACTACGACGCGGTCAAGCGCAACATGGAGAGTTACGGACTGAAATACGCCGCGCAATACTTCGGACTCGCCGCTCCCGGGCGCACCTACGTGCAGGGGGAGAAGATCTCCTGGCAGTGGGACAACGATCCGAAGCTGCTGATCGACTACGCCCTGGACGACGTCGCCGAAACCGGCGCCCTGAGCGCTCACCTCTCGGGCAGTTCGTTCTACCTCACGCAGATGCTCCCGTTTCAGTACGGAGCGGTCGCGCGGATGGGGGCCGCCGGAAAGATCGAGAGCCTGATGGTCAGGGAATATCTCCGTGAGAAGCACGCGATCCCCCACCCCCGCGAGGGGGCGCAGACCTCCGGCGGCTATACGGACGTCTTCCTCGTCGGCGTCCTTGGCCCGGTGGTGCACGCCGACGTCGAATCGCTGTATCCCTCGATCATGCTCGCCGACGAGATCGCCCCCGGTGCGGACGAGCTCAGGGTGTTTCTCCGGCTCCTCAAAGAGCTGACCTCCATGCGGCTGCAAACCAAACGGGCCATGAAGGAGACGCGCGAACCCGTCGAGAAGTCGCGCCTCGACGCAATGCAGTCGTCGCTCAAGATTCTGATAAATTCTTTCTACGGCTACCTCGGCTACAGCCGCGCCCTTTTCAACGACTACGCGAAGGCGGACCAGGTCACCCAGACGGGGCAGAAGATCCTGCGCTCGATGATCGCGGGTATCCGAACGGAGGGGGGTAAAGTGATCGAAGTGGACACCGACGGGATTTTCTTCGTCCCTCCCGCCGGGATCGATTCGCCCGAACAGGAGGCGGCGTTCGTCGCCGTGCTCAGCAATACGTTGCCGGAGGGAATCACCGTGGCCTTGAGCGGCCGGTACAGGAAGATCATGAGCTATAAGAAGAAAAACTACGCCCTGCTGGGCTACGAAAACAAGATCCGGATCAGGGGATCATCGCTCGTCTCCCGCAGCATGGAAGCCTTCGGGCGGAGGTATGTGCACCAGTGCATCGATTTCATCCTGAACGGCGACATCGACGGACTGCACCGCGTCTACGTCGAATACAACCATGCGATCCGGGACCACGCGATGGACGTGCGGGACTTCGCCCGGGTAGAGACGCTCAGGGACCCGATCAGCGTCTACCAGGAGGAAGTCCTCGCCGGAAAACGGAACAAGAGCGCCGCCTACGAAGTCGCCATCGCCTCGGGGCGACAGGTGCGACCGGGGGATCGAATCGCATTCTATATCACCGGGAGCGATCCGAACCCCAGGGGGTCGGACCACTGCAAGGGGGCTGACGATTGGGACCCCAACTTTCCGGACGACAATGCGGCCTATTATCTCCGGCGGCTTAACGAATTTTCCGACAAATTCAGGGATTTTTTTCCGCCGCAGGACTTCAGGGGAATCTTTTCGGCGGACGACCTCTTCCCCTTCGATCCGGCCGGCGTCACGCTGCTCATCAGCGACGTCGCGGGACCGGAGGAACCGGAGGACGACGAACCCCGGCCTTCTCAGTTCGGCATCTGGCTGGACAGGTGACCCATGCGCTTGCGTTTTTCAAATCTGTTTGCTACCATCCTCCGACGGTTTGTACCCAGGCATTCTTCATCCATAGCGAAAGGCTTTCGACGTATGGAAAAGGGGACCGTGAAATGGTTCAACAATGCGAAGGGCTACGGGTTCATTACGCGTGAGAACGGAGAAGACCTGTTCGTGCACTTTAAATCCATCGTGGGAGAAGGATACAAGAGCCTGAAGCAGGGGGAGGCCGTGCAGTTTGAAGTCGAGCAGGGTACCAAAGGGTTGCAGGCGATCAACGTCAGCAAGGTCGTCTGACGTCCGCTCTTCGAGCGCCGTCACCCGATTCCCGGAACATCCCTTCCCTGCGGGAGGGATGGTTCATTTTATCAGTTGCGGTTGACGGCCGCCCATTCTTTAATATAGCCAACGATCGCCTGCGTCGACGCCCCGGGCGTAAAGAGTCTTCCCACACCGAGCCGCCCCAGCTCTTCGATGTCTTTGTCGGGAATGATCCCCCCACCGAACAGGAGAACGTCGTCGAGCCCCTTTTGCTTCAGCAGGGTCACAAGTTTCGGGAAAACCGTCATGTGCGCGCCGCTCAGGATGCTGATCCCGATCGCGTCCACATCCTCCTGGAGCGCCGCCTCCACGATCATCTCCGGGGTTTTGCGCAACCCCGTGTAGATCACCTCCATGCCCGCGTCGCGTAGCGCCGCCGCGACCACCTTCGCGCCCCGATCGTGACCGTCGAGTCCCACCTTGGCAACAAGAACCCGGATCCGCCGTTCCATGGTATGTTCCTTATGACGTAGACAGTCGGTTCTGAAAATCTTCGAGCGTCGTGTAGAATTTCGAGAGGGGGAGTCCGACGACGTTGTAGAAACATCCCTCGATCCGTGTGACGAAGACGGCGCCGTAATCGTCCTGAATTCCGTAGGCGCCGGCTTTGTCCATGGGCGATCCTCCGTCCACATACTCTTCGATCTCGCGTCGCGGAAGCCTGCGGAACGTGACATCCGTCAGTTCCACCGCGGTCACGAAACGGTCGGACGGCCGGTCCAGGAGAGCGAACCCGGTGGCCACCGTGTGCGTGCGACCGCTCAACAGCTGCAGCATCTGTACCGCGTCGTCCCGGTCGGACGGTTTGCCCAGCATCGGCCCGTCGAC
>Ga0315273_10002960_pt1 | contig 20346 bp, 19 predicted proteins | sample YL17G02_0_MG_FD_205753 | JGI IMG/M metagenome (GOLD analysis project Ga0315273, IMG submission 205753) | Sediment microbial communities from Yellowstone Lake, YNP, Wyoming, USA - YL17G02_0 | ecosystem: Environmental > Aquatic > Freshwater > Lake > Sediment | place: USA: Wyoming | collected... | reverse complement strand
TTCCGCGAGCTCTCGCAAGGCCTGTGCTCCCACTGCGGGATTAGAAGCATCGTCTTTGGGGATCAGTTTCAGTTTCACTCCCCGGATGCCCCCTTGCCGATTGATCTGTTCGGTGGCCAGGGTCGCTCCCTCCAGCAGGGCCTTTCCGGGGGGCTGCTCGCGCGCGGTCAATGGAGCGAGAAGACCGATCTTGATCGGATTTCCGGCCCCGTGGACCAGATGGGAGCAGGAGATGAGCAGGAGAGGGGGGATGAGAAGGAAGGCCAGAAAAGGAACCGATAACTGGGGTTTGAGCTTTCTGCTGCCTGCCTGGAGGCAATCTTTGCATTCGAGGGCTCTGTTGATCACGGATATTTGCTCGCTAAGGGGACGGCTCTTTGTCAGGATCAGATTCAGTGGGCATCCTTACGAGGAGACCCGCTCGATAATGGCCGTTAGGCCCTGTCCACCGCCTACGCACAGAGAGACCAATCCGAAGCGAGCTCCGGATCGACTCATCTCTGCCATGAGCTTGACAACTAAGATGCAGCCGGTGGCGCCAAGGGGATGGCCTAAAGCGATACCACCCCCGTTGACATTCACCTTTTCCTCCGGGATGCAGAGCTCCTGGAGGACCGCAAGGGTGGTGACAGCAAAGGCCTCATTCAACTCGATGAGATCGATCTGCTCCAGGTTTAATCCGGCGAGCTGCAGGGCCTTCTGAATCGAGGTTATAGGGCCTAGACCCATCAGGGCCGGATCGACGCCAGTTGCTGCGGTAGAACGGATCAAATAATACTCCCGGTAAGAGTGTTTCCTGGCCAGCTCTTCTGACATCACGACCACCGCTGCCGCACCGTCATTGATTCCGGAGGAATTTCCTGCGGTCACGGTCCCATCGGGCTTGAAGGCGGGCTTTAAGGCGGACAACTTTTCCACGGTGGTATCCGGGCGGGGGTGCTCGTCCCGGGCAATAACCTTGGGGTCCCCTTTTGGCTGGGGAATAGAAATGGGCAGGATTTGATCAGCAAACCTGCCTTCGGTCATAGCAGCAACAGCCTTTTGCTGGCTTTTCCAGGCGAAAAGATCCTGCTCCTCTCGGCCGATTCGGAACTTCTCTGCCACATTCTCCGCGGTGATGCCCATGTGTGCATGGGTGAAAGGATCGGTGAGGGCGAGGATGATTCCATCCTCCAGGGTGGCGTGGCCCAATCGCATGCCGAAGCGGCCTTTTCGCACATAATAAGGGAGCTGGCTCATATTCTCCGTTCCCCCTGCCAGAATGACCTCCGCCTGACCCGACTGGATCGCAAATGAGGCGGAAACGATGGCCTGCAAGCCAGAGGAACAGAGGCGGTTGACAGAAAGGGCCGGGATCGAATAGGGGAGGCCGGCCATGATAGCAGATCTTCTGGCAATGTAGGCGTCCTCGGCAACTTGGCCGACGCAACCCATAATTACCTCGCCGACCCGTGAGGCCTCAATTTTGGCCCTTGCTTGGGCCTCCCGGAGGACCAGGCCTCCTAATTCTGCAGCTGAAACCTCGCGAAGGCTTCCTCCGAAGCCGCCGATGGGACTTCGTACACCTCCCACGATGACCGCTCGCTCCATACTTCCCCCTTTGGATCTTGTGAGAGTCCCATCAATGCTTTTAGTTGAGTTTATAGATCCAGGTTGTGCTCTTATCCGCGGAGAGGAGCACTTCCTCTACTAAGAGGATCGCCAGCTCCTGGACTCCATCGCCATCGAAATCCCCTTCATAGTAGTCAGCCATATATTGGGGGAATTCTTTGCTCTCCCATACCGGTACCAGGGCATCTCCATCCCAGGCGAGGCGAAAGAGCTTGGATTTTTCGAAAAAGCGGACGTCCTTCAAGACGGAATAGGCGGGCTCAATGTTCCTGCAAGCGTATAGCTCGGCCTTCCCGAGGATGGGGAAGAGGCGAGGCTGCAAAGAGACCGTTACGGGCTTCTGGGAATCCGGCTGAAAGAAAGGGGTGGTGGGATTGGCGGGAGGAACCACGGAGGTGGCGAAGTCCAAAGAAAGCTCCGTTCCTCCATACATCTCCGAGGTCCTATGCTTTTTCTTTCCGTCGGCCCCGAAAATCACGATATGGGCACCCTCCCCGGTTTGTCTCGACGGTGTAGCCGACAAAGTGAGGATCTCTCTCTTCCCATCTCCATCCAAATCCATCAGGGTCAACCCATAGAGATTCACCTGGGAAGGAAGATCCAGCCTCGGACCCTCTTGATAGCTGTTATTCGACCAAATGTACTGGCGGACTTTGCCCAATGGGATCTCCGAAAGATGCAGGACTTGGCCAAAGAGCTGATAGCTTCCCCCCGGGCCGGTGGGAAGACAGCGAAGGAAGAGGCTCACATTTTCCCAGATCTTCTGGAATTTGCCATCCCGATATTCGAGGGCAAAGGAATTCAACCGCCCATTCGCATAGCTGGTGGCAAAGATTTCAGGGGTTCCGTTGCCGTTGATGTCCGCCGCATCCAAGGAGATAACGTTGATTCCGTCGTCCTGGGGCGTGGTGTACAGGAGGCGATACCCGGTCGGATCGATGGAGTAAATCATGATTTGATATTTTCCCGCAACCACCAGCTCCGGTTGTCGGTCTCCATTGACGTCGGCCACGACCAATGACCGCATAGCCTTATCGAATTTCGGCCCCCTCCAGGCCCCGGGCACTGCCGAACGAGCGGACTCTGGTGGATTGATCGATTCGGGAGTGGCAATGGGCCTGCCGACTTCTTTCCCGACTTCCTTGCCGATTGGTTCTTTCCCGACTTCTTTCCCGACTTCCTTGCCTACTTCCTTGCCGATTGATTCTTTGCCGATCACGCTTTCCGGAGCCAACGGCTTTGCGACCTGAACCGGAGGTGGAGGAATGATTTGCCGGATCTCGGCACTGGCAATCGTGAGGATGGATTTCGTCGCAGTGGAGAAAACCTGAAGATCTATGAAGAGGCCACTGAGCTTGCCCATGCCCAGCATGTAGATGTTCAGTTTCTTGGCCATGATCTCCAGCACCCGAGGATCACTGAAGGAGATGGGACCGGATATCCCTTCTGCTTGCAGGGCAGAAAGGAGACGTCTTTCATCCCAGACCTCAAATCTCTCGGTCCTCTCCAAAGAGAGAGCTAATTCCCGCGTGAGGGCCTTGGCTTCTTCCCCTTTGGGATCGGGCGTCTCTATGGTAGGAAGGGCCAGAGGGATCCGAGCCCCGGTCATTCGGACTCGGTCGCCCTTGGTTACCGCGAGATCCTCTACTTTGGAGATCTGCGTGGCGATGGAAAATTTGTCGCGGACCTCCAAAACCCGGATCTTCCCGAGCGGCGTCTCAAACCTTCCCAGGATTTCACCCGTTACAGGGTGGGTGAAAGGTTTTCCCTCTCGATAGAGGTTGAGCTCCATTCCCGGATAGACTCTTTCCTTCTCCCCTAAATCGATATAAAAGGTTCCACTTTCGGCGGAAAGCACGTATCCGGTCAGCTTGGGCAAGGCAGCGGCCAACTTTTGGGCCAGGTCGTTTGCCGCCGCGCTATAGCTCACATCGGTGGACTGAAGAGATCCTCCCTCCCCCGGGAACAATAGAAACATTCCATAGCAGAGAGAGAGGAGAGCAACAATTCTACTGACCTTCGTTATCTTATGCATGGGAACCCCCAGTGACTCCTTCCCCGTGGTGATGGCTTAAAGGTATGGCGTACACGCTCAATGAAATGATATCAACATGCTCCCGGAAAATCAACCCATTTCCCTTGACACCCTTTCGGATTGCCTCTTATATTCTCTATTCTCCTGGCTCACCCGCGAAGATTTGGGGGTCATGCAATTCCGCTCGGGAGGGACGCAGCCTCTTCTTTCATTCCTTTGCGCATGGCTTCCTCACCCCTGGGCGGAACGGGAAGTTTCCCCGTCTTTTGGAGTTCATCGTCACGAGGAGGAAGAGATGACAGAGCAAAAGGTTCAGAGGCTTCTTAACGGTGCCATCGATCTTCACATCCATGCTGCACCCTCCCATATGAAGAGAAAGATGAATGACCTGGAGGTGACTAAAGAGGCGAAACTGGCGGGCATGCGCGCTATCTTGATCAAGGATCATCTGACCCAGACAGGGGGTCGGGCCCAAATTGCTTCCCTGGCCTCCACATTGTCGGTTTTCGGGGGCATCGTCCTCAACCTCTCCGTAGGAGGACTGAATCTCCTGGCATTGAAGGCGGCCCTTCCCTACGGCATCAAGCAGGTTTGGATGCCCACCCTGGATGCCTCGCAGTTTCTTCGTAATCGGGAGATGGTACCCGGATTGAATCCCTACCCTGAGGAGGCGAAGGAGGGCATCTCGCTTCTGCAGTCGTCAGGGCTCCTGCGGGAAGAGGTCATTCCCATCCTCCACTCTGTAGCGGAAAATGATCTGATCCTGGGAACGGGGCATGTGTCCGCGAGGGAAGGTAAGGCTCTCGTGAGGAAGGCAGTGGACTTGGGGGTGAAAAAGATCCTGATCACCCATCCCCAGGCGCCCTTTCTGGACTGGCAATTAAGAGATATGCAGGAGATGGTGGAAATGGGAGCCCTTTTGGAGCAGGATATCGTCTTCTCTCTCCCGGGCCAAAAAAAGGGGGTTTCTTCCGGCGAGATCGCGAAAGTGATCCGTGCAGTGGGACCGTCCCATTGCGTGATGGCTACCGATTCCGGCCAGGCTTCCAATCCCGCACCGGTCGAGATGATGAGGTACTTCATTCGGGAGATGTTGGCGCATGGAATCTCGGAGGAGGAAATCGAAAGGATGGCCAAGGAGAATCCGGCCCGCCTGTTGGGGCTTCAATGAGTTCCGAGCCGGAACGACTTCCCCTCAAACTCCGCACTTACCGGGAATTTTTGCGGCTTAGAGCGGGGCGAGCATCTTCAACATCACGCTGCCATCCGGCAAGACCTGTTCGAGGAGGATGCGGGCTCCATAGACTTGGGCCCTTAGTGGAATGCCAGATGTGATATAGCCCTTTCCCAAGGCCTTTCTTATGAGAGCCAGCCAGTTTTGGGCATCTACCCTGGCCGCCCTCTTGGCCATGGGAAATGCAACCTCTTCGGAGAAGATATTCCAGGGGCGTAGCCCCAGGCCAATGACGGTGATATAGGTCCCTTCCGGATCTTCGGCTACTTTGAGAAGATTCTGCAGGGAGGGTTCATCCTGGGGGTTCAGGGCGACCCTTAGCTGAGCTTCCAGCAGGGTGCGGTCTGGGGACCTGGGAGGAGTATAGTTCGATGCCAACCGGTAGAGACTGATCAAGATCTCGGTGGGAGGAAGGATCAACACCTCCTGATAGGCCAGGTGGCGAACCGACTCGCTGCCTTTCGACCTATTCTCCGGGCGAATCAGAACGCCGATCTTCTGTAGACCGGGCCTTCGAGCCTCCCATTGGGCCTTGAAAGTTACCGAGGATAGAGGAGGAAGGGAAGCGACGAGAAAGGAGTCCATGGGCCTATCCTTATTGTCCGAGGAGGTCTCCAAGACCTGTACCTCGAAGTTCCTCGCCTCCTCATCTCCCTGGTTGTGGACGGTTATCTCGATGGGGATGTTGCTTCCCTGGGGGAAGGTCATCCTGGGGATGACGATATCTCCTCGATCCACGACGAGGGAGGGCTTAAGGCCCTCTTTGAAGGCGATCTGTTGCAGGATCTCCCGCGCTATCCTGATTCCCCCTTCTTTCAAGACCTTCTCGCTGGCCTCGAGCAAAGTGGCAGCCTCCGCGGTACGGAGAGTCTGGTAAGAGCCCAATTTGGAATAGCTATGGAGGTCGATGGCACTGGCGCTGAACCGGGCGATGACTTTCACTTCTTTTTCCTTGAAGTCCTGGAATTCCAAATAGCTCAAGGCTTCCGAAAGGATCAGGATATCGGCGTTGCTGATCTTACGGATTTCATCCAACGCAGGGGGGGCCAGGGTCTCCAAGGTGGAGGTCAGACGAGCCAGAAATTCCCCGGAGAGTTTGGGCGAGATATTGAATCCGAGGTTAGAAAAATAGGTGGAGATCGTGTCGCGTACAAAGAATGGCGGAACCCGCTCCTCTGCATTGATCTCATGGGAAATAATGATGAGATTTTGCAGACGATCTAAACGGGCCAATCTCGCCTTAACCAGGGGGATGCAGTTCGGTTCTAATGTGGCAGCCTTCTCCCAGGCAGCCCGGGCGTCTTTAATCCGCCCCATCCCCCAATACGCCTTCCCCAGAAGCAGATAGGCTTCGGTAGAGTCGGGGCGATTCTCCACTTCCTTCTCCAGGTACGAGGCCGCCTGGGAGAATTGTTCGGTAGCGAGCAAGACCCTGCCCCAGGTGAGAAAGGAGAAGGCCGGTCCGGCTTCCTTATTCTTTGGCGGGACTTCCTCGCCAGAAATGAAAGGAGGAGCCCACAATGTCGACATTAGACAAACCAGGAGGAGCATTCGGAGTGGGATGGACCCCGTCCTGGGGGACCCCCTTTTCCTGCCGAGGCCTCGCCCCGTACTTGAGGCATTATGACCATCCGCGTTTTCTGGGAGTAAGCAGCCTGTTTTCCAGATTCCCATTTCCTCGAGATCCTCACCTAATGGACCGAATCAGGCAGATGAAGGGCGTTAGCGACCGGAGAATCCTTCTCTGCCTCCTATAGCACGAAGAGGAAAAGGAAGCAATCCAATTATTTTGATTGACATTTACAATCGGAACTGGTTATAAGGATCGAACGGAAGGGAGTCCAACGGACTCCGGTCCGATCAGTTAGCGCGGGGCCGAAGTGGTGGAACTGGCAGACACGCTGTCTTGAGGGGGCAGTGGGGAACACCCGTGCGGGTTCGAGTCCCGCCTTCGGCACCAAACGTATTTTTTAGGGCGCAATTTCAGCGAATTGCGCCCTTTCTATTTGGGCCCGTTCCGGACGGGTTGCGGAAAATGGCCGGTTCAGTCGGTTTCCCACCTGCCGGTTGCCGCCCGGGATGAGGCGGCCATAGATGTCCACAGTGATCTGGATGCTGAAGTAACCTGACTGCCCTTTCACATATACGCGGCTTGCTACGCCGCTCAACAGCAGGCTTGCCTAAGTGCGTCCTTCCACAAGTACGGTAACGTATGCAAAGTGGATGAGGCGCACGCCGAGGAAGTGGACGGGGGGCGCCGCCGCCCCCTCGGCGGGATTCAGTGGAATCACGCGACCAGGAGGAGCGCTATGGAGCGCCATAGGGGCGTAAGCCCCTGTGGAAGTGCTCTGTTTCGGGGAAGGAATGTGTCGCAGCATTTACGAAACGGAGCACTAAGGACGCCCAGAGCTCGATGCTCTTTTCCGCAGGTGATGCCCCTGAAAGAAAAGGCACTCTTTCCCTGGGCGACCTTTCCTTACGGGTCCTTACGGGGAGGAGAGTAGTTACCTTTCGTGATGCCTCCGTCCAGTCTTATAATACTGAGATACGTGTAACTGCGTATGGTTTTTTTCTTCCTCCTTCATGAGGACATTGTCATGCCTGTCATAGGTCCACACCCACGTGGGCGAGCGGATCCTCCATCATCCAGATTCTGTGCGCAGCCATCTTCGCTCTCATACTGACGATTTCAAGAGGTGAGTGCTCCCCCGTCCAAGGGAGATTCCTCTTGACAACCTGCTGGAATGTGGGTTATGAAGTAAAAATTAGAGAAGAGTCCACTATTTTACAAGTGATTGCCGCCGCGGGAGAGGAAAAATGTCCGTGATCGTCGATATTGCCTTGATTGTGATTGCCCTGAGCCTTCTCACCCTGATTTTCCTTTTGATCGGGCTCCTGATACAGATGCGAGGCTTGGTTCAGACCACGAAGGCATTTCTGGAGAAGGCCCAAACAGACTTGGAGCCTCTGGTTTCTAACTTGACGGTGACAAGTGTCCACCTAAAGGATACCTCGGCCCAGGCGGGCGAAGGCCTTTCCAAGATCTCCAATTTCTTTGGAGCAGTTGGAGAGGGGGCAGAGACAATTAGGATGGTCAATTCCCTTGTCCGTTCTGTGCTGCCTTCCAGCATGATCGGGGCTGTCAGTTTCGTCGTTGGCGTAAAGGCCGGCTTGGCTACGCTAGCAAACCAATTGGTTCGAAGGAGGAAATAAAATGAGCGAAGAAAGAGGCAATGCTCCTGTTATCCTTCTGGCTTTCCTGCTTGGAGGTGTGGTGGGAGCGGGTCTGGCCCTTCTTTTTGCACCCCTTGCTGGCCAGGAGACCCGAGACCGCATCAAGGATCTGGTTGAGGAAGTAAAGGAGAAGGCGGAAGGGGCGGTGGAGGAAATCAAGGATAAGGTAAAAGAGACCCTGGATGTGGGCAAGAAGACCTTGGAGGAAAAAAAGTCGATCGTGGCGGCGGCCTTCGAGGCTGGCAGGGACGCAATGGAGAAGGAGAAGGAAAAGCTGTCCCAGAGGTAGGCTTGAACCAATTGAGGAGATGAGAGAGGGAGCTTGAAGGGGCTCCCTTTTCTTTTGGGGGCATCATTCATTTCATGTCCTATCGCCGCACGAAAATTGTCTGTACTATTGGCCCCACGAGCGCCTCGCCAGGTGTCCTGAAAAAGTTGATGCACCGGGGGATGGATGTGGCACGCCTCAACTTCTCCCATGGAAGCCGGGAGGAGCACCGCTCGGTCATCGAAACGATCCGCCAAATTTCCCAAGAGCAGGGAAAGGAAGTAGCTATCCTTCAAGATCTCGCGGGCCCCAAGATCCGGGTCGGGGGTATACGGGGCGGCTCCGCCGTTTTGAAACCGAGGGCCGATTTCACCCTCACCACGCGGGATGTGCCTGGAGATGAGAAGGAAACCTCCATCTCCTTCCTCGGGTTGCCTTCCATGGTCAAGGCGGGGCAACGGATTTTGCTGAGCGACGGGGCGCTGGAGCTTAAAGTCCTCTCTCGGGATGGCTGCAACATACACTGCAAGGTGGTGGTGGGTGGTGTCCTCGGGGCCCATAAGGGAATCAACCTGCCGGCGACCACCCTCTCGATTCCTGCCCTGACCGAAAAAGATAAGGAGGATATGCAGTTTGGGATTCAGCAGGGAGTGGATTTCATGGCCCTCTCCTTTGTTCGTTCCGCCTCTGACATAGAGGAAGCTCGAAGGATCCTGAGACAAGAGAACTCTGACATCCCCTTAATTGCGAAGATTGAGAAGCATGAGGCCTTGAGCCACCTAGATGAGATCATCGGGGCGTCAGATGGCCTCATGGTGGCCCGAGGGGATCTGGGTGTGGAGATTCCCTTGGAGAATGTTCCCATCTTGCAAAAGGCCATCATTCAGAAGGCCAATTGGGCTGGCAAGCCCGTGATCACGGCTACTCAGATGCTGAGGTCCATGGTAGAGAATCCTCGACCCACCCGAGCAGAGGTGACCGACGTGGCCAATGCTCTGCTCGATGGGACGGATGCGGTCATGCTCTCGGAGGAGACTGCCATGGGCCGGTTTCCCGTCGAGGCGGTGTCCATGATGGCGAGGATCGCTCTTCGAACTGAGCGGGTCTTTAGCCAGGGGAGAAGGAAGGATCGAGAAGAGGGAAAATCGAGCAGGGGGGAGATCTCAGAGGCCATCAGTCATGCAACCCGATCCGTGGCGATCGATATTTCGGCCAAGGCAATCATCACTTGTACGACCTCCGGTAGCACCGCCCGACAGGTCTCCAAATATCGACCTTCGGTGCCGATCGTGGCCATCAGTCCGCATATGAATACGGTCAGGCGCCTCTCGCTTTCCTGGGGGGTGATTCCCCTTCTATCTTCCGCCTACTTTGACACCGACGACATGGTCGATAAGGCGGTGCAGAGGACCTTGAAATCCGGCATCGTGCGCAAAGGGGACCCGGTGGTCATCACGGCGGGAATCCGGGTGGGCCTGCCTGGCTCCACTAACCTCTTAAGAGCGACCATCGTAAAGTAATTGTCGGTAACCCTATTCGCTTCGCTTTTGCAGAGAAGGAGGAAGGAATGCGATCTGTACGCTATGTCCTGATTGTGATACTGGCCCTTTGCGTTGGGTTGGCGGGAGGATATCTCTGGGAGCAGCAGAAGGTGCGGACCCTGGAGGGTCAACTCAAAGGCCTGATGACGGAGATGGAGAATGTCTCTCGGACTTCAAGGGAGCAGTTGGCCAAGGCGGAGGCCCAGAAGGACCTGTACAAGCTGAGGGTCTGGGTGGCCGAGGCGCGGTGCGACGTGATGGAGAGGAATTTTGGCCGTGCGGGAGAGCGAATTGACGCGATAGAGGGATCGCTGGATAAGGCCTTCGCACCTCTGGGGGATCAGGGGATGGAGGCCCGAGACAACATCCGGATGAGCTTGGGAAGCATCAAGGAAGGTCTGCAGAAACTGGATGTAAAGGTCAAGACGAAGATCGAGGACCTGAGCAAGACGCTGGATCAGGTGATGGCGAAGTAGCGCAGCCGGTCCTCCCTCCGGCTGATCTCTCATACGGGCCGCGACGGGCCGCGGGCGCGAATCTGCGTCTCTTCGGATCGAAAGGGAGGTTCATATCTCCATACCCAGGGCGCTGGGGATCGGGCGACTCCCTTTATTGACAAGCGGGTGTGATCCGATAGAATCTCTCCGATGAAAGGCCCCCTTTTTACTCTCCTCTTGATATGGAGCCTCGCCACTCCTTCCCTCGCCCTCCAACCCGGCGATCCCGCCCCTCCCTTTTTCCTCAGAGATAGCAATGGCAGCCCCTTCTTCCTGAGTGAGCAGGTGGAACCGACGAAAAGAGGCGACATCAAAGGGCTCGTCCTCAACTTCTTCGCCTCCCACTGCAAGCCCTGCCGCAGTGAGCTGCCCATCCTGAACTCCCTGGTGACTGAATTCAAGAACAAGGGCATCAAACTCGTGATCATCGGGTATCGGGAGGACTTTGACCGGATCCTTCCGATGCTCGAGGAACTCAAGGTCGATCAGCCCCTCGTCCTCTCCGACCACTACGGCAAGATCGGGGACAGATACGGCGTTCGCTTCCTCCCCACGACATTTTTCATCGGCTCCGACGGCAAGGTAAAGGAAATGATCCGGGGAGAGCTGCCCCATTTCGAGAAGGTCTTGAAGGAGAAGGTCCAGCAACTATTCAAATAGAGGTTCGGCACGCCATCTTCTCTTGGATCCAGGGAGGTAGATGGCATGCGACAAGTGCTTATGATCCTATCCATCCTCTTGTTCCTCTCCACTCCCTCTTTCTCTGCCGACCGGCCTGCCAAGATCGAGCGGGTGGAGAACTACCTGGCGGTCTTCGACCTGGAGATCGTGGGCCAGGTAGATCCGGGCATTGCCAGACCCCTTTCGGACAGCGTGCGTCGGGAAGTCCTCAGGCTGGGAAAGTATAAGGTGATGGAGCGCAGCCAGATGGACAAGATCTTGAAGGAGTAGGTCTTCGATATGACGGGCTGTGTGGCCAAGGAGTATGCGGTGGAGGAAGGGCAGCTCCTGGGTGTGGGAAAGATCATCATCGGCTCCCTTGGCCTGGTGGGCAGGACCTATGATCTCTTCCTCTCCCGGGTGGATGTGAAGACCGGGGAGGTGGAGGCGATCGAAGAGGAGATGTGCAAGTGTGAGGTGGACGAGCTGATCATTTCGGAGAAACGGGCGGCCAGGAAGCTGATGGGGGAGGTCGTCTCCGAGAGCCCTGTGTCAGCCAGCCGCGGACCGCAACAGACTCCATCTGTCACCTCCCCCGAAAAGGCGTACCAGGATTCAGTGACGGGTATGGAGTTCCTCCTGGTGAAGGGCGGTTGCTTCCAGATGGGCGATACCTTCGTCGATGGAAAGTCAATTGAGAAACCGGTCCATGAGGTCTGCGTGGATGACTTTTATATGGGCAGGTACGAGGTGACCGTAGGCCAGTTCAAAGAGTTCGTCCGGGAGACCAGGTACCAGACCGAGGCGGAGCGGGGAGATGGGGCCTATCACTTCACCGGCAGTGAGTGGAAAAAGAGCAAGGACATCCACTGGTGCAACCCGGGGTTTCGCCAGACGGATCGTCATCCGGTGGTCTGCGTCTCCCACAACGATGCCCTCGCCTTTACCGATTGGCTGAGCCGAAAGACCGGGAGGGGGTATACGTCTGCCCACCGAGGCGGAATGGGAGTACGCAGCCCGAAGCGGCGGTAAGAAGCACAAATACAACTGGGGCACAGGCAACCCGTCAGCGAACATCGGAGATGTCTCACTAAGGAGGGACTTCCCGAATTCGAATCTAACCATCTGGGAAGGATATGACGACGGCTATGTCCGTACCGCACCGGTGGGGAGCTTTCCACCCAATGAACTGGGCCTCTACCATCTGACGGGCAATGTCTGAGAGTGGTGCTCGGATTGGTATGGGGAGAAATATTACGGCGAAAGTCGGAGGACCAACCCGCAGGGGCCCGATAGCGGAGAATGGAGGGTGTTCCGCGGCGGTTCCTTTTTCACTGTGCCTTGGAGGGTTCGGGCCTCGGACCGGTGCGCGAATGACCCCTCGTTCGGGGACGTCTACACCGGGTTCCGCCCGGCCTTCTTCCCCGCGCAGTGATTTTCTGAAGTAAGAAATCTCCCCGTTTCTGCTTCCACCCCTTTGGTTTGCACCAAGTCCAAACGGGAGGCGATGGCGCAATCAGATGGTATTCGCCCAGGTCCGAACCGACGACGGACGCATCGAAACACTGGGGCTTGTGGGTGTGAACCCATTGAATATTGTGGGTCCGCCACAAAAGCTTTTCCAGTGCGATCCTGGAAGAGGAGGCTGAGTTACGATGTCAAAAGATAAAGGTGAGATCTTCGCGGGGAATGCTGCCATAGTGCAGGCGAAAGATTTTAGTTCCCCGGCGACATTTGCCATGGCTGCCCAAGCTTTGTTTGGGTTTACTGGCGATGCAAGAGGAACAGTTCAAGTAAGGCCTGTTCCGAGCGAAGCGGCTTCAAAAGGGTGTTGGATGTAGGTCAAGAAGCTATTTGGTGCATGGGTTGAGAGTGGCGAAGAAGACCGGCAGCTCGAAGACCTGTACAGATCCGGAATGATACCCTCCTCTGTGCCCGATGGAGAGAAATGAAGTATCTCAGTGGTAACCGGATATTGCCTCTTACCACCTTCGCGGCAGGCACAACTTCGACAAGGCGTTTAAGGAACGGAAATCATCCAGGCTCAGGCTCTCGATCATTACTGTGTGGGGAACACTACGCGGATATCGTCGAATATGAGGATTGGACCAAGCCATAGATTCCTTCTGCCAGCGAATTACCCCTCTTCCCGCCATCTGCATGCCATCAAGCCGCTCGTCTTACCCACCGCACGCAGTTCTTGACCCGAACAAGGCCCCCTGAACCCGATTTGCTCTTATAAACCATCGGAGTTCCCCGGCCGGATAGTTGGACGATCTTCTGCGTTGGACCTTTTCGCCAAAATCCATCCGACTCGCCCCATGCCAATATACCGGATTCACCCCATATACTTCCTTTCTCGGAAGAAGCAATGTGGCGCTAAGTGGGGGGCACCATAAGGATTTTGGTCGAAAATGCTTGACGGCTCCTTCATGATTTCTTATCCTCTCCCGCTCGGAGGCGATAGACCGTTTCAGCGGGAACGATACCCGCAAGGAAGACCGGCGTTCTCTTGAGGGCCGAAAGTTGGAATAAGTGGATCCATTTGCTTCTTAGGGAGAGGGGGTGGTTGGAAGAGACTTTGCCATCTTGAATTACAGCGCATGCGGCTAACCTTGTTGAGGAGGAATGAAATGAAGAGGTTCTGGAGCGTTGTCTTTGTGCTATCGCTGTTTTTTTGCCTGGGCGCCGCCCAAAACGCGACTTACGCCTGCGACACCATGGTGGCCCTTCCGGATGCGACGGCCACCGGGACGACCATCTTGGGAAAGAATAGTGACCGTCCGATTTATGATTGCCAGCCCCTGATGTTCAATGCCCATGGCAAACATGCCGCAGGCGAGGCCTTAAAGTAAGAATATATTGAGATTACCCCGGCCGCAGAGACCTACGCCACGATTGGTTCCAGCCCCTACTGGTGCTGGGGCTATGAAGAGGGCGTCAATGAGTTCGGCGTGGCCATCGGCAATGAGGTGATCTTCAACAAGACCTTCACTAGTGCGGTGGGGGCCTGCAACGCTGGCCAGACGCCCAGTCGTGGTTTGCTGGGCATGGATCTTCTGAGACTGGGGCTGGAGCGCGGCAAGACGGCCCGAGAGGCCCTCGATGTCATTGCCAAGCTGGTGGAAAAATATGGGCAGTGGGGATCGGGCGTGCCCTGCTCCGGAGACATCCAGGGCGGCTACGACAACTCGTACATCATCGCCGATGCCAAGGAAGCCTGGGTCCTGGAGACCGTAGGGAAACGATGGATCGCCAAGCGGTTCACCAAGGGCGTGACCTCGATCTCCAACGAACCGAGCATTCGCTGCCATTGGGATCTGGCGAGCCCCGATATCGTGGACTTTGCGGTGGCTCAGGGATGGTGGCCGGAAGACAAGAAGGACTCCTTCGACTTCGCCCTGGCCTACATCGATTTCAAGACCCCGCTGCATCTTTCTCATGCCCGGGCGATGCGGTCCCGCGAGCTCCCGACCCAGAAGAAGGAAGGGGAAGTATGCCCTCGCGGGATGATGCGCACTCTGCGGGATCACTATGACACCACGTTCCTGCAGGGGCCCTATTGCAACGCGGCCCTGCCGGATTTCCTCTCCATTTGCATGCATGTCTCTCCGGCGGTCTTCACCCTGCCGGCTTCCAAGGAGACAGGCTGCCGGTATTCTGGTGGACGCCGTGTCCTTCTTGCACCGGCTTTTATGTCCCTTTCTTCGTGCATGGGAGCAAGTTGCCTGCGATCCTCTCCCAGGCCGGAACGGCGGGAAAGACCGTGACGGCTCCTCCCGATGCGGTACAGGACCAGTTCTCTGCCGATTCCTGGTGGTGGCAGTTCCGAGAGCTGATCGACATGGTCAAAGGCGATGAGATCGGCAGCAAGTACAATGTGCGTCAGCCGATGGTGAGGGCAGCCTTCGATTCCTTGGAGAAGAAGTTTGCGGCCGAGGCCTGGAAGGTGGAGCAGAAGGCAGTGGCCCTGAGGAACGCCGGCAAGACGGCGGAAGCCACGGCCCTGTTGGATGACTTCATGACCAAGTGCGTGGAAGAATCGCTGGCTACGGTCAAGACCCTCAAGGCGAAGATGTTAGATTAAGCGGGTAATTCTGGCAGATCTTAAGGCAGTAGGAGTAAGAGGAGGAGGCGAAGGCCTCCTCCTCTGCTTTTTTTCGGAGGGACTTAGAGCAAGAAGCGGGAGACGATCCAGATGCCTGCCATGGTGACGATCCCCTCTACCAAGGTACCGCTGGTATGTACCTTATAGGCCGTGGGGACATCCAGATCGGAGAACTTGGATACCACCCAGAAATAGCTATCGTTGGCATGAGACACAACCATGCCTCCCGCGCCGGTTGCCAGCACAGTTAAAGCCGGCCCCCAGCCGGTGCCAAGCCCCAGGCCGGATATCATGGGAGCGATCAAGCTCGAGGTGGTGATGATGGCCACCGTGGAGGATCCCTGGGCGATCTTGAGGGCGGCAGCCAGAATAAAGGGGAGGAAGAGCCCGACGCCCCAGTGGGACAGGGTGGAGCCAAGGTAGCTTCCGATGGGCGTGATTTTCAGGATATTGCCGAAAGAGCCCCCGCCTGCGGTGATGATGGTAATCAACCCGGATGCTCCCAGGGCCTTTCCCAACCAGCCATCCAAGACCTCCTCCGTCCTCTTCTTTACCAGGGAGAGGGCCAGGAAAACACCGATCAGGAGGGCCGTAATGGGCTCTCCCACGAAATTGAGGAAGGAGAGCAACGCCCCCGGGGACAACTGATGTCCGGGGAGGGTAGTGATGGACTTCAGGGCAATCAAGAGAATAGGAAGGATAATGGGAAGAAAGGACCTCCACACCTTGGGCAGCTCCCCATAGGTGGCGCAGAGCTCATCATAGGTCATCTCGGGCTTGGCCGGCACATCGTAGCGTTTGCCGAAGCGGGTGGCCCAAAAATAGCCAGCCAAGGCTCCGGGAATGGCCAGGGGCAAGCCGAGGAGGATGACCTTCCCGATGTCGACGCCGAGGATGCCCACTGCCGCCGTGGGTCCCGGGTGGGGAGGGGTCAGGCAGTGGGTTGCGTAGAGTGAAGTGGAGAGGATCACCGCCATCACGGCCATGGATATTTTGGATCGATCGGCAAGTGCCTTATTGAGGGGGCTCATGACGACAAATCCCGTATCGCAGAATAGCGGCATTCCTACGATATAGCCAGAGAGCCCCATGGCAACGGTGGCATTGTTCTTTCCTACTCTATTCAATATCCAGTTAGCCATGCTGACCGCTGCCCCGGTCTTTTCCAAAATAATCCCGATCATCGTTCCCTCGACGATGATGATGCCTATAGCCCTCATGGTGCTGCCAAAGCCGTCCTTGATGCCGTCCAAAATCTTGGGCACCGGGAGGCCGCAGGCCAGTCCGACCCCATAGGCGGCCAATATGAGGACGAGGAAGGCATTCATCTTATAGCGGGCTGTCATTACCACAATGAAGAGGATGCTGAGGGCCAATATAATCAAGAGGATGGGACCGCTCATAGATTTCTCCCGTAAGGCAAGGACTAGGTGGGGGAGTATAAGGGAAAGGTGGGAAAAATCCCCAGGGCTGCAGGTCTATGCGATGTTGGCATCACCTCCAGCGGGTCCTTGATGAAAATGTGTAGCGAGTGCAATCCTCGCAGCCTTGCTGCGAGGAGATTCAAGATGCGCCCCAACTCGTCCTGTCGGAAGCGCTGAACACCCTGAGGGAATATAGCGATTTTCAGGGCAGATTGCAATACCCACTCGACCGACTGGGGACGCACTTCGGCTTCAGATAGGGCAAGGAAGCCCGGATTACCCGGCTTGTTTTTTCGCTGGACACATCCGGCCTCTCTGACCGATTTTCATTTTCCTCTTTGTTTTTTCCTCGCTTGGCTTTAAACTGACCTCTGTGAAAACGATATCTTCGGGTATGACGGAGTTTGAAAAGAGGATCCTGCAATTCGGGGGGATCGTGATCTTGTTTTTCGTCTTATCCAAGATCCTCTTCCTCATCAAGCCCTTTGTCCTTGCCTTCCTCATCGGTTTGGCGTTCCACCCCGCCCTTTCCTGGTTGGAGAAGAAAGGCATCAGGCGGTCGGTCTCCCTGATCCTGGGGGTTATCCTGTTGGTGGTTCTTCTTAGTCTGACTGGCTACTTCTTCGTGCCTCCATTCGTAAACCAGATAGCGGACATCTTCTCTGACTTTCCCCGTCTCTGGGAACAAATGGGAAAGAGATGGAATGCTTTGCATCACTGGTATCCTCGTCTGATACCTGAGTTTCAGGAAAGGAAGCTAATCGAGCAGCTTACCAAGAATATCGAGAGGTTCTACCCCTTGGCCCGCCAATTCGCCTTCAGTCTTTTCTCGGTGGTGGCGACCAGCATCCTGGTCTTCTTCATCTCGATCTTCGGCCTCTATAACCCCACCCACCTCAAAGATTGCCTCCTGGAGGCGATTCCGCCTTTCCACCGGGAAAAAGCGGTCCAGATCGGGAGGCGGATCTTGGGACAACTGAGGAGCTGGATCCAGGGGCTCTTGTTGGCGATGCTTTTCGTAGGCATCCTTTCCTACCTGGGCCTTTTGATCCTCAACGTGAAATATGCCCTCGCCTTCGGCGTACTCTCCGGACTCCTGGAGATCGTACCCTATGTGGGGCCCATCTTATCCGCATTTTTGCCCGCAGCCCTCACCGCCATGGATGATCCCCTGAGGGTCGTTTATGTGCTGGCGCTCTTCGTTATCATTCAGCAGGTGGAGAATCACATCCTGATTCCCCTCATTATGTCCCGCCAGCTCACCCTGCACCCCCTTGGTGTGATCTTCTTCTTTTTGGTTATGACCTATCTCTTGGGTTTCTTTGGGACCTTCGTGGCGGTACCGACCTATGCCTGCGTGGCCATCCTTTACGAGGAGCTATATTTGGAAAAGATACGGACGGAAGGGCGAGGGGAATGCCAGGAGGAGGGATGAGCCTGTTGCATGGATTTCATCTCCGGAGGGACCGTCCGGTTCGGACGGAAGGGGCAAAAAAATCTTGACAAAACGCGCGGCATTTGCTATAAGAAGATTAGTTATTCTCAATCTTGAGTTAGCGTAAGCCCCTCGCTTTATCCAGTAGGTTGTTTTCCGATCTTCGATAGAGAGCAGAACCTGCCACTTATCTTCCTTGTTTCGTTCAGAATGGAACTTCAAACTTGTGCCCACAGTTTGGCATCGTGAGGCAGTGGATTCTTCCTCTCGTCCATGGCAGGATGTCCTTCGGCGATCTGCATTGAGGGGTGGCCTCCCATAGGATCTCTTTCCCACATCTGTTTTGATCTCTAATATCCCGTAGTGAGGTAAGGTTATGAATATCGCAGAACTCAAGGAGAAAAGCATCTCCGAATTAACTGCCATTGCCCGAGATTTCAGCGTTTCCGACGTCAGCTCCCTGAGGAAGCAGGAGCTGATCTTCAAGATCCTGGAAGCGCAGACGGAGAAGAATGGCCTCATCTTTGCCGAGGGTGTCCTCGAGATTCTCCCTGACGGGTTTGGCTTCCTGAGGGCTCCCGATTACAATTATCTTCCGGGGCCAGACGATATCTACGTCTCTCCCTCCCAGATTCGGCGTTTCGATCTTCATACGGGAGATACCATCTCCGGGCAGGTGAGACCACCCAAAGACGGGGAACGATATTTCGCCCTGCTCAAGGTGGAGGCGGTTAACTTCGGGAGTCCCGACACCGCACGGGAAAAGATCCTCTTCGATAACCTGACCCCGCTCTTTCCCAACCAGCGACTGAAATTGGAGACCGCGCCGGACGAGATGTCCATGAGGGTCATGGATTTAATCACGCCGATCGGAAAGGGGCAAAGAGGGCTGATTGTCGCTCCTCCGCGGACCGGCAAGACGATCCTTTTGCAGAAGATCGCAAATAGCATCACCACCAATCATCCGGAGGTGATCCTGATCGTCCTCCTCATCGATGAACGACCCGAGGAAGTGACGGACATGCAGCGATCGGTGAAAGGGGAAGTGATCAGCTCCACCTTCGATGAGCCGGCTACCCGTCACGTGCAGGTAGCAGATATGGTATTGGAGAAGGCGAAGCGGCTGGTGGAGCATAAGCGGGATGTGGCCATCCTCCTGGATTCCATCACCCGCTTGGCTAGAGCCCATAATACAGTCATTCCGCCGAGCGGCAAGGTCCTCTCTGGAGGGGTTGATTCGAACGCCCTCCAGAGGCCGAAGCGATTCTTCGGGGCGGCCCGTAACATCGAGGAAGGCGGGAGCCTGACCATCATCGCCACTGCCCTGGTCGACACGGGATCACGGATGGATGATGTGATCTTCGAGGAGTTCAAAGGCACGGGGAATATGGAAGTGGCTCTAGATCGGAGACTGGTGGATAAGAGGGTATTCCCGGCCATCGATATCAATCGCTCGGGGACCCGAAAAGAGGAGTTGCTCTGCAAGCCAGAGGAATTGAACCGCATGTGGATTCTGAGGAAGGTTCTCCACTCCATGGGGGTGCTGGAGGCGATGGAGCTCCTGCAGGAGAAGTTGCGAGAGACCAAGTCCAACGAGGAATTCATGCGGGCCATGAATACGCTTTAGACAACTGCGAGAGAGGAGAGAGATCGACGATGAAAAAGGAGATTCATCCCCCCTATCAGGACTGCACGATTGTCTGTGCCTGCGGGGAAACGATTCATACCAAATCGACACGTGCCAGCATGAAGGTGGAGATTTGCTCCAAGTGCCACCCCCTTTTCACTGGCAAACAGAAGCTGATCGATACGGAAGGAAGGGTGGAGCGTTTTCAGAAAAAGTATGGGAAGAAAACCCCAGCCCAAAGTTAGGCTCGTCTTTTTCGCCCCGGGTTGCTCTTTTGCCAATTCGGGGCTTGCTTTACTCTGCTCTCGGTAATTTTCGGATGTTTTACTGAAAGATTCCTCAGCTCGGTTGAGAATTTTTTTGGGATCTCCGACCTTCAAATTCTTTTGCAATCATTGCGATGAGCTGTAGGCAAGGATTGCCTCGCTGCGGGTTTTCAATGAAAATGGGGAAAGTTTTAAGGATCTTATTACTCTCCTTACTCTCCTGGTGCCAAGCTGCGGAGGGCAAGCTCTCCGTGGGAGGGCAAGCGGTGATCGAAGGGGTCATGATGCGCGCCAAACGATCCCTGACCGTCGCGATCCGAAAGCCAAAGGGACGAGTCGTTGTGAAGAGGCAAGACCTGAAGCTTGCCTCCGATCGGCTTCCTTTCCTGAAACTTCCGCTGCTGAG
>Ga0315273_10002959_pt1 | contig 20350 bp, 9 predicted proteins | sample YL17G02_0_MG_FD_205753 | JGI IMG/M metagenome (GOLD analysis project Ga0315273, IMG submission 205753) | Sediment microbial communities from Yellowstone Lake, YNP, Wyoming, USA - YL17G02_0 | ecosystem: Environmental > Aquatic > Freshwater > Lake > Sediment | place: USA: Wyoming | collected... | reverse complement strand
CGTCAGCAATCTCAAGCAGGACGGCTCCCACCAGGCGAGTCGCCGAGGCACCATCGGGAAAGACTCCCACAACGTTCGTCCGCCGCTTCACCTCTTTGTTGAGCCGCTCCAACGGATTGGTCGAGTAGATCCGCGTCCAGAGCTCCGGGGGGAAGACCATGTAGGCCAGGATGTCCGCCTCGGCCTTCTCCAAGAGCTCAGCAGCTTTCGGCCAGCGGCGCTGCATGGCCTGCACCGCTTCCGCCAGTTGAACGCCGGCCGCCTGCCGATCGGGCTGAGCGAAGATCGTTCGCACGGCCGCCGCCACAATCGACTTGTCCCCCCGGGGCACATGCGCCAACAGGTTACGCATGAAGTGCACCCGGCAGCGTTGCCAGCTCACCCCGGCCAGCACCTTCCCCAACGCCTTCTTCAAGCCCTCGTGGGCATCGCTGGTCACCAGTTGCACTCCCTTGAGCCCGCGGCGGACCAAGCTGCGCAGGAAGTCAAGCCAGAAAGCCTCTTCCTCGCTGGCGCCCAGGGCAAATCCCAGCACTTCCCGTTCCCCGTTCTCTCGCACCCCCGTGGCGATCACCAGCGCCTGGCTGACGATCCGGTGGTTGTGCCGCACCTTCAGGTAGAGCGCATCCAGCCAGACAAAAGGATAGGATCCTTCCAGCGGCCGGCTGCGAAACCGCTCAACGACCTCGTCGAGTTCCTTGCAGATCCGCGACACTCGGCTCTTGTCAATCCCGGTCAGCCCGAGTGCCTGGAGCAGATCATCCACCCGGCGTGTACTGACGCCTTCCACGTAGGCTTGCTGGATCACGGCCAGCAAGGCCTTCTCGCTCCGCCGGCGGGGCTCCAGCAGGCTCGGGAAGTAGCTCCCGTCGCGAACCTTGGGGATCCGCAAGGGAATCTCTCCCACTCGCGTTTCCCAAACCCGGTCCCGGTGACCATTGCGGTACGTCTTGCGCTCCGGCGTCCGTTCGTAGCGGCCAGCCCCGATCTGCTTGGCCGCCTCCAGCTCCACCACCGTCTGGGTCAGCTGCTGCAGGGCCTCCTGCAGGAAGCCCTCGTTGGGCTCCAGACCCATATTGCCAAGGTACTCCATCAATGCCATAGTCGGGTCGGCCATCGTGTCCTCCTTTTGTGGCTTGGCGGTCACTCAAGGAAGCACACGATGGCTCTTTTCACAAGCCGTGATTACACCACTTCATGAGACATTATCTTCAGTCGCGTGCAACCGCCGCCTTTCGAGAGCTTTGAAGTTGACCTGCACCCCGCTTTCTGCACCATGTTCTATGCTAGACCGAGTGCTACCGTGGGGGTGATGCGAGGTCGCCAGTCCGGCACCAAGTTGGCTTCCGGGTCGCACCCCGTTCAAGGACGGCCCTGGCGACGACGGTCGTCAGCCCGACCAGATCCGCCCCGATCTGAGCGCTCAACCCAGGCTTCGCTCCCTACCCCAACCTGAGGTGCGTCTACCCTTCGACCTCGAGGCAACCTGGCGACTCCTCAGGACATCCTGGTCCGGCACTTGCCGCCGCCGTGGACCATTGAGCCGTCCCCGCTTGTGCTTGGATCGGTTCTGATGTAGATTGATGCCAACAACCGAGTAGGCTGCCCGCAGCGGCTGAATGGGTCCGACTTGCGGGCAGGGCCACCAGGGGGTCCGAGGCCTCAGTTGTGACGTGCGCCCGGCTTCCTCAAGATAGCCGGGCGTCTTCGTTCTACAGCCTCGGGATCCCGAGATGGACTGTGCTATTAGGGGAGGGGTCCATGTCGGATCGGATTGGCCGCGCCGTTCGCCCCGTTTTCCTTGCAGCCCACGTCACTCATCGGACAAGGCATTGGCGCAGGATCGCAGTTGGGGCAGTCAACGCCCTGGTCATCCTGTCGCTTCTCACCCCCGCACTACCGGTAGGCGCCTCGGGTGCCTCAGCCGTTTCCCCGGATCCGCCGGAGCACCGATTCGGCGATCAGTACGCCTCGATTCTGGACTGGCTTCATCGCCTCGCCGGCAGGCTCACGGATGCGGCCACCGCCCCGTCTGCAAAGCCGCCGGCGGCCACCCCCACTCCCACTAGCCCTCCGTCTGGGCGGGGACAGGCGACGCCCACTCCGATTCCCCTGCGCTTGATTGAGAAGTTCTCCTCCGGCACCACAACGCAGTCTCAGGAGGGCTTCTTGTCGGAGAGTCTCGGCTGCGATGAGAACCAGTGCGTGTTCGAAGTGGGCGCCGGAAGTGACGACGCCGGGACTGAAGGATCTGCCTGCATGTTCGCCACCGACCGAGCAGAGATCTACTTCGGCCAGTGCGGGTCGTATCAAGGCATCGTCAGCGGGTTCCGGTTTACGAATGTCACCATCCCTCAGGGCAAGTACATCGCCGGCGCATACCTGAACTTCACTGTTGACGGACCTTACACGAACGAGATCAGTGTAGATTTCTATGCCGAGGCGAGCAGCAATGCTGCGACCTTCTCGGTCGGTAGCCCTCCCTCCAGTCGGGCTCTCACAACCGCCTTCAGTACCTGGCATGTCCCACCCGAGGACCAGTGGGAGCTCGGGGAGGAGAGACCAAGCTCGGACTTGGCGGAGGCCATTCGTGAGGTCATCAATCGGCCAGACTGGTCGTCCGGCAACGCCCTGGCCGTGATTGTCAAGAACCACGGAGGCGCACCGTTCGGCCACCGGAGGGTAATCGCATATGAGCGTCTGCCGTTGCCCACCTGGCATCGTGCCCAACTCGTCGTCCTCTTCTCGATGACAAGTGAGTTCGCCGACCGATCTACCTGCAAGATCTCCGATGGCATAGCCGACCCCAGGGAATGCCCGAACACCACGACTGAGAACGAGGGCCGGTCGGTCAACTCCCGTTCTGGCGCCCTGGACTACGCTGTTGGTGACATCTCGATCGACACGCTCGCCGGACCACTTGTGTTCCAGCGCACATATTCATCCGTGACTATAGCGGAGTTCACGACCCTTCTTGGATATGGATGGACCCACAATCACGATACGCGCCTCATCTTCCCGGGAGATCCGGGCGGCGTTGACGGCGAAGTGCTTTTCAAGGCGCATTCGGCCAACGAGTATGAGTTCATTGACAACGGCGACGGCACGTACAGTCCCACCCCGGGCCTGACGGCTTCTCTCCTCCGGAACGCCGGCCCGCCCGTCACCTACACCCTGACCGACCAGTATCAGCGAACATACGAGTTCTCCGCCGACGGCAAGATCAAGCAGTGGAGGGACGCCCAGGACCACGGCTTCTCGTATGCCTATGACGGCAACGGCCGGCTTGACCGCGTCAGTGATGAGAGCGGCAGTCTCTATCTACAGCTCCACTACGACGCTCAGGGACGGATCGACACTGTCACCGATCATGCCAGCCGACAGGTAGGCTACGGCTACGATGCCGCCGGCGACCTGACAACCGTCACCGACGTCCTGCAGAAGCCGTGGACATATACCTACGAGAACCACTTGCTCACCCGCATAACCGATCCCGGCCTGCGAACGCTGTCCCGGATCGTGTACGACCAAGGGAGGGCCAAGACCGAGTATGACGGGCTAGATCAGATCATTGTTGACCTGACCTACAACGCCGATGGCACCACGACCGTCGTCGACGCTCTCGGGAACAGCCAGACTCACACCTACGACGGCAGGAACACGATTCGCATTGAGCAGGACGATCTTGGGGGGACCGTCGAGCACACCTATGACTTCAACCTCCGCCCGAGCACCGTCACCGACGAGAACAGCAACGAGACTCAGCTCGTGTGGAGCGAGGACGGCGCCAACCTGGAGCAGGTGGTCGACCCGCTGCTCAACTCAACGACGTTGGAATACGACAGCCTCAACAACCTGCGCCAGGTTACCGACGCACGCGAGAACGTCACGGTCTACACCTACAACGAGACCGACCCGGATCCTGCGCGCCGGACACTGCTCTTGAGCGCCGACGGCCCCCTTCCGGGTGTTGTCGATCGCACCACATATACCTACACCACGGCCGCCGACGCGCCCCAGCCACCCGGCCTGCTGAAGACGATCACCGACCCGCTCGGGCACATCACTTCCTTCACCTACGATGCCCTGGGGCGGCGCCTGACCTCCACCGCTCCTGGAGACCGCACCACGCACTACACTTACGACTCGGTCGGGAGGCTCGAGATCGTCGAGGACCCGCTTAACCGGAAGGACTGGACCTGCTTCGACGCTGCCGGCCGCGTCATCCGATCGGTCCAGAACGCATCCGGCGATGGCGGCACGCCGCAGACCGATCCCTGCGATTCCGTCACCTACCAGCCAAGCGGCCAAGTGGACGAGGACCGCATCACCTCGACCGTGTATGACGACTCCGGCAATGTCATCGCCACCATTGATCCGGCGGGGATCATCACTCGCACCTACTTTGACGCCGACAACCGACCGTACATCGTCGTTCAGAACCTCGATGGTCCGGGGATCTACGATCCGGCACCACAGCGCGACCCCGACGAGCCGAACAAGAACCTGCGCACCGATACGACGTACGACAACCGCGGCCGGGTCATCGCCACGACCGATCCCCTGGGCATCATCACGCGCACCTACTACGACGACCTCGACCGCCCGACGATCGTCATCCAGAACTTCGTCAGCGGGAGCATCAACGATCCACCGCCGGCGTGGAGTGCCACCTACCCCGACCGCAACGTGCGTACCGAGAGCACCTACGATGCCGCGGGCAACCTGATCGCCACGAAAGACAACTCCAATGTCATCACGCGCACGTACTACGACGACAACAACCGGCCAATGACCGTAGTTCAGAACCTCGTCGGCCACCTGATCACCGATCCTGCCCCGAACAGGGATCCTGGAAACAGCACCGAGAACCTGCGGACGGACATGGCCTACGATGCCGCAGGCAATCAGATCTCGACCACCGATCCGATGGATCGCTTGACCTGCACCTGGTTCGACGCGGCCAATCGCCCGCAGCTCGTATTGCAGAACCTCGTTCCCAAGACCGCTTGCAGCCTGACAGCCCCGGCCTACGATCCTGACTTCCCCGACCAGAACGTGCGAAGTGAGTACTTCTACGACGACGCTGGCAATCAGATCGCCATCAAGGACACCCTCGGTGTCATCACCCGCACCTACTACGACAACGCCGGGCGTGCCTACCTCGTGGTTCAGAACTTCACGGGCCCGGACCTCTACGCCGAGAATCCGCCGGCGTACGACCCTCAGCATCCGGACGAGAACGTCCGGACAGAGACGGTGTTCGACGCTGCCGGCCAAGCGATTGCCTCGATTGACACCCATGGTGTGATCACGCGCACGTATTTCGACGAGCTCGGGCGTCCGACGATCGCTGTCCGCAACTTCGTCAGCGGGAGCATCAACGATCCGCCGCCAGCCTGGAATCCCACCTATCCCGACCGGAACGTGCGATCAGAGACGATCTACGACGGCCGCGGGGACGCCATCGCCGTCAAGGACAATGCCAATATCATCACCAGGACCTTCTACGATGACCTCCATCGGGCGACCTGGGTCGCCCAGAACCTCGTGGGGCAGGACCCGTCTAGCGAGCAGATCCCAAGCTACGACCCTGACTTCCCCGACCAGAACGTGTTGACCCAGACGGTCTACAGCGCCGCCGGGGCAGTCGTGCGCACCGCTGACCCAGTCGGCCAGGTTGCCCATTCCTGCTACGACGGCCAGGGTCGGTTGGTAAAGAGCGTGGTCAATCCGTCCGTCTCGGACCCGTGTGGCTCGTACTCGCCAAGCGGGGACTCCGACCGGGACGTCACAACTCGCGCCTCGTACGACCGGGCGGGAAACCGCAGAGCCACAACCGACCCCAATGGCAAGCAGACGACCTATCTCTATGATGCTCTTGGCCGCCTGACAAGCGAAGATCCGCCGGTGGTGGCTTCCACTGCCTACGGCTACGATGCTGCCGGGAACCGCACCTCCATGACCGACGCCGAGGGGGTGATCACCCGCTATGAGTACGACTCCCTGGGGAGGCTGACCGCTGTGGTGGAGAACTACCGCGTCGGCCTCCCCGCCAACGATGAGACCAACGTCCGCACGGAGTATGCCTACGACGGCGTCGGCAACCGCACACGAATCGTGGATGCCCGCACGTACCCGACGTCGTTCACGTACGATGACCTCGGCCGGCTGCTCACGGAACAGGACACCCTGGGCCACACCTGGACGTATGGCTATGATGGGCTTGGCAACCGGACTTCTTTGCATGACGCCAATGGTGCGAACACAGGGTACGACTACGATGATCTCGGTCGATTGACGAACATCGACTATGAACTGCCCGATGGGGACATCGCTTTCGCCTACGACCGGGGCGGCAATCGAAGCACGATGACCGATGGGTCCGGCCCGACTTCCTGGGAGTACGACGCGCTGAACCGGCCGATAGCAATTAGCCAGCCGATCGGCGGAACCGTTGGCTACGCGTACGATGGAGCTGGCAACCGGACCGGGCTTACCTACCCTGATCTGCGCGCGGTGCAGTACGAGTACGACCTGGCCGGACGCATGAGACAGGTCACCGATTGGGACACGTTGCTCACCACCTACACCTACGACAAGCTCGGCCGTCAGACCTCCGCGTCTCTGCCGAATGGGCTGGTTTCCTCTTCCGGCTATGACGATGCCGGGCGGCTTCTCTCGCTCATGCATGTGCGGGCCGGCCAGACCCTGGCGTCGTACTCCTATACGTACGACGATGTCGGGAACCGAAGGCAGGCCACCGAGACACTCCTTCTCCCCCAGCCGCCATCCGATCTGATCTTCGCTGACGGCTTCGAGGCCGGCGATTTCTCGGCCTGGTCATCGGCTACCACCGACGGCGGCGACCTCAGCGTCAGCACGGGGGCGGCGATCGCCGGGACCAAGGGGATGCAGGCCGTCCTCGACGACAACAACTCGATCTACGTGACCGACCAGACACCCGAATCCGCAAAGCGCTACCGCAGCCGCTTCTACTTCGATCCCAACTCCATCCCCATGGCCAACGCCAATGCCCATATTCTCTTCCAGGGGCTGATGGGCACGACCGCCGTGGTGCAGATCGAGTTCCGCAAGAACCAGGGGGACTACCAGGTCCGTGCTTCGCTTCTCCCGGATGGCACGTCCACCTTCACCAACACCCTCTGGTTTCCGCTGCGCGACCACCACCACTACATCGAGATCGACTGGCGCGCTTCCGCCGCCCCCACCCCGAGCACCGGGGGCCTGACATTGTGGATCGACGGGGTGCAGAAGGCCGATCTCACCGGGATCGACAACGACACCCGCGCGGTCGACCTCGTTCGGCTGGGAGCCGTGACGGGTGTCGACACGGGGACCCGTGGGACCTACTTCTTCGACGCCTTCGAATCCCGCGCCGAGACCGCCATTGGAGCCGATCCGGGCGCGCCGGCGATCCCGGCACCGCCCACGCCCCCGGATGCGATCTTCGCCAACGGCTTTGAGAGCGGCAACCTCGCGGGGTGGTCGGCAAATGCCAACGATGGCGGTGACTTGAGCGCCACCGCCCAGGCCGCCATCGGCGGCTCCTACGGTTTGCAGGCCGTCCTGGACGACAACAACTTGATCTCGGTCACCGATTGGTCTCCCTTCCAGGACACCCGCTACCGCGCCCGGTTCTACTTCGACCCGAACTCCATTCCCATGGCCAGCGGGAACGCGCACTACCTCCTGTATGCGGCGGACCTGAATGCGGTCGTCGTCGCCCGATTGGAGTTCCGCTTCATCGTCGGGGACTACCAGGTACGAGTTGAGGCTGTGAACAACGCTTCGGCCTGGACCAGTACACCCTGGACCAAGATCCTGGACCGCCCGACCTTCATCGAGTTGGATTGGAGGGCGGCGACCGGACCGGGTACCGCCGATGGCGGGCTCACCTTGTGGATCGATGGTACTCAGATCGCTAACTTCGCCAACCTTGACAACAACACCCGTCGCGTTGACTACGTCCAGCTGGGAGCCGTTGCGGGCGTGGACACGGGCACTCGCGGGACCGAGTACTTCGATGCCTTCGAGTCCCGCCGTCAGACCTCCATCGGCCAGGATCCGGCCATCCCGTCTCAACCCCCGCCTCCCGTGCCGCCGGACCTGATGTTTGCCGACGGCTTCGAGAGCGGCAGCTTCTCCGCCTGGTCGGCCAGCACCACCGACACGGGGGACCTGAGCGTCAGCGCCCCGGCTGCAATGGTCGGGACGAAGGGGATGCAGGCGCTCCTGGACGACAACGTTAGCATCTTCGTCACCGACTGGACCCCGTCCAACGAGCCGCGTTACCGTGCCCGGTTCTACTTCGACCCTAACAGCATTCCAATGACCAGCGGTGAGGCGCACTACCTCCTGTACGCGCAGGACTACGGGGAGAGCGCTGCAACCGTTGTGTCCAGGGTCGAGCTCCGGTTCTACTCCGGGGCCTACCAAATCCGCGCCTCGCTCGTTAACAACACGACGGGATGGACCTACACACCCTGGCAGACCATTTCGGACGCCCCTCATTACTTTGAGATCGACTGGCGCGCCTCCACCGGGAGTCCGGCCAACGGGAGCCTGACCCTGTGGATCGACGGAGTGCAGAAGGACACCCGCACCGGCATCGCCAACGACACCCGCCGTGTCGACTACGTCCAGTGGGGCGCCGTGGCCGGCGTCGACACCGGCACGCGTGGCACGTACTTCATGGACGCCTACAAGTCGCATCGAGAGACCTACATCGGCCCGGACTCGGGGTTCCTGATGCTGCTCGTGCCCGAGGAACCACCCACCGAGACGGCGACGCCAACCCTCACAGCTGTCCCGGAGGCCTCGGCCACCCCGACGGCGCCCACTGAGACCGTGACGCCAACGGCCACGATCACGGAAACACCAACTTCGACTGAGAGCCCGACATCGACAGTGACGGAAACGGCAACCTCGATCGCCGCCGCCCCGGCTCTCCGGAGCGTCTCCCTGCGTTTGTTGTCAGGCGGCATAGCAATGCCATTGGCGCAGGCGACGGTCGACCTCCCCACCCCCACCTCAACCGAAACGGCTCAGTTCGCCACTGATACCGCCACACCGAGCCTACCGCCCACGGTTGAGCCTCCGACGGCCACCGACACCCCGGTCCCCACAGACACTCCTTCCCTGACGGTGACAGCGGGGCTGTCTGCGACGCCAACCCCTTCCCCAACCGGAAGCGCCACGCTGCCCGTGACGCCGACGGTCACGGAGACGTCGACCCCCACGCCCACAGCGGAACCGACCGAGATCCCGGTCGAAGGAGCCCGGCGAATACTGCTCGGCCTGCCCAAGGCATTCGTTCCCAATCGGGGGCAGGCCGATCGGGCGGTGGAGTTCATGGTGCATGGTCTGGGTGGTGATAGGCTGTTCTTCACACCCAACCAGGTCGTGCTCGTCCTGCCTCCGGTCGCGCCGGCTCTGGAAGCGTCCGCCGAAGCTGAATCGGAGAACCCGCGCGCCAGGGCGCTCCGGCCGAATGCTCTGCATCCTTTCTTACGCCTGCAGTTCGAAGGTGCCAATCGGACGCCAGCGATCGTGGGCGTCGACCAGCTTCCCGGGACCGTGAACTACCTGATCGGCGACAAGCCGTCGAACTGGCAGACCAACCTGCCGACCTTCGGTGGCATCGTCTACCGCGATCTGTACCCCGGCATCGATCTTCGCTACGAGGGCACTGAGGGCACGCTCAAGGGCACCTTCCTGATCTCGCCCGGAGCCGATCCGTTTGTCATCCAGTGGCGCTATTCGAACGCCCGCAACCTGTGGGTCGATCCGCAGACCGGGGACCTGATCATTGAGCTCACACATCCGGGCTGCGAGGCCGGGAAAGCCGATTGCCCCCAGGATGCCCGGCGCGGCGTCCTTGAACGCGCGCCGCTGGCCTGGCAGGCTACGGGGGGAGAGCTTGCCTCAGTCCTCGTCCGCTACCAGCTCCTCGATAAGAAGACCGTGGGGCTGGTGCTAGGTGACTATGACCCCGCGCTTCCACTGATCATCGACCCGACTCTGGCGTATAGCACCTACTTGGGCGGCTCCGGCTACGACGTGGCCCGCGCCATCGCTGTCGACTCGACCGGCGCCGCATATGTCACCGGCGCCACCGACTCCACGGACTTCCCCACCCAGAACCCCATCCAGTCCGGTATGGCCGGTCAGTGGGATGTCTTCGTGACGAAACTCAACCCCGCGGGATCTGCGCTCGTCTACAGCACCTACCTCGGTGGCAGCGGGGGGGACGCAGGCGATGGAATCGCGGTTGACAGCAGCGGGAACGCCTACGTCGCCGGGTCTACGTCATCTAACAACTACCCTACCTTCGATGCACGGCAACCCAGCTACGGGGGCGGCTCATCGGATGCCTTCGTGAGCAAGCTCAACCCCACAGGGAGCGCCTTCGGTTTCAGCACCTACCACGGAGGCAGCAGCAATGATGACGCCTTCGCCATCGCGGTGAACTCCGGCGAGGCCTATGTGACGGGCGTGACGGGATCAGCCAACTTTCCGACCGTGAATCCGCTGGACCCTATGCTTGGCCTTCAGGATGCCTTCGTCTCGAAGTTCGGCGCCAGCGGTGCGCTTTCCTACAGCACGTACCTAGGCGGCTCAAGCTGGGACGAAGGCTACGCAATTGCCGTGGACCCGAGCGGAAACGCCTATGTCACCGGGTATACCAATGGGGCCGGTTATCCCACCTTCAATCCACTCAAACCCAGCTGTGACGCTCCCCGGGATGCCTTCGTCAGCAAGCTGGCGCCGTCTGGCACGGCCTTTGTCTTCAGCACCTGTCTGGGCGGGAGTGGGTCTGAGTACGGCAATGCTATTGCCGCCGATGCGGCTGGGAATGCCTACGTTTCCGGGAGCACGACATCCGCCGACTTTCCGACGATCACCCCCCTCCAACCTGCGTACGGCGGCGGCTTCTTCGACGCCTTCGTCACCAAGTACGATCCCACCGGATCGGCATACGTCTTCTCGACTTACCTCGGGGGCAGCGGGGATGATCAGGCTCTGGCCATCGGCGTCGACCTGAACAGCTTGGCTCACCTTGCCGGTCAGACAACTTCCACCGACTTCCCCGCCTACACCCCGATCCAGGCCGTCTATGGGGGCGGCTCTTCGGACGGATTCGTGTCTGTCCTCAGTCTCGGCGGCACCGGGTATGTGTACAGCACGTACCTGGGGGGCGAATCCAGTGACTCGGTCTTGGGGTTGGCCGTCGATGCTCTAGGTAGCACATACGTGGCTGGAGAGACCTCTTCGGGTACCTTCCCTACCGTAAACCCCCTCTACCCCGGCTACAGCGGTGGGTACAGCGATGCGTTCGTCTCAAAGATCGATGCGGCTGCCCCGCCCCCAGAGGAAGCCATCGTCATCACCTATGACTACGATCCCCTCTACCGCCTGACCGCCGCCGACTACGATGATGGGACCTACTTCCACTATACCTATGATGCCGTGGGCAACCGGCGCACCGAGGTGACGCAGGTTGGCTCGACGACCTATGACTATGACAACGCCAATCGCCTTACCTGGATCGGCGCCACAACCCTCACCTGGGACGACAACGGCCACCTGCTCAACGACGGGACTTCGACCTACACCTACGACAAGGCCAATCGACTGGCGTCCGTCGTTCAGGCAGGCACAACCTACGGCTTCACTTATTCTGGGCTGGGGGACCGAGTGCGCCAGACCGTGGCCGGGACGCCGACCAATTACACGCTCGACTTGGCATCCGGCCTGACCCAAGTCCTCACCGACGGCACGAATGCCTACCTGTATGGCACAGGCCGAGTCGGCCAGGAACTGCCTGGGGGCTGGCAGTACCATATGCCCGATGCGTTGGGGAGCGTGCGGCAGTTGGCGGACACGTCCGGGACCGTGACGCTTACGCGGGGCTACCGGCCATATGGCGACCCGCTCAGTTCGGCAGGTTCGGGGGCGTCCATGTACGGCTTCGCCGCCGAGCAGCGCGACGGGACGGGGCTGGTGTATCTGAGGGCTCGATACCTGGCCCCATCTCAGGGGAGGTTCCTAAGCAGGGACGAGTGGGCCGGTTCTCCAGTAGCACCGCTTTCCCTCAACCACTGGATCTACGCATACGCAAATCCCACAAACCGAACTGATCCGTCGGGCAATGCGCCCAGGTGCGACAAGTACCAGCGCGCCGACCTCACAAAGTGGTTCGTAGACGAGCTAAACGCGACGCGGAGGACCGCGATCGCTGAGAGCATACGGTCCTTAGTGCAACGTTGGAAGATGACCAGCGGGAAGGAGGAGCCTCTCCCCGGCGAGGTAGGTGACATAATCTCGATGGGTGTTGGTGGCTTCCTCTTCTTCGACGTGGTCAAGCCTTCCGGCATATGGGACTTCAAGAACAGGATATATAGACTCGTGGGTTCAGACATAGTCCTGTCAGGCAAGTGGTACAAGTACGATGTACCAGGCAACATCCATTTCGGCTTCTTGGGTCTCGATGTCGGCTTCAGCAGTCTGATCCTTCACTGTGGAGCCGACTTCGCTAATGACCATCGCCCTTGCAGTGGCTCCGACCCGCAGGAGGACTACGAGGCTATCGAGGCAGGGATTGACCTGCGCAGGTTCTCGGGGGGCGGGGACGTGAATGAGTTCCTCTTGAGCATCGCGATGTCGCGACACGGATTGGCCAGAGGCGTGCCGACAGAACCGAACATCGGTGCGTACCTCATCGACTGGCCCTACCCAATCGGCACGTTCGACGATGGTTCCTCGGGGATTGTCGTCAGACATCGATAGGAGCCAAGGTGAACAGGCATCTATGCAGCCGATTCGCTCTCGTCGTCCTCGCCTCGGCAAGCTTCTTGGGCGCCTGTGGGCCTTCGTCGAGGCCGGCGCCTCCGCGTCCATTCAGCACGCTGGATCTTCTCATACGTCCGAATGAAGTAAATCCGCAATGGGAGGTTATTGCGGTGCCGGCTGCCATTCGATGCTCGCTCCGTGACTTCCTATACTGCCTTGAGGCTAGCACGACAGAGGCACGTCACGACAATACGACAACAGATCACATTGTCGCCCAGTTCGAAAGCCCCCGGGACGCAGCCCGCGCCTATCGGGATAGGGGGTTGGCCCATGACACGTTGGGGGAGTACGCCTCAACTTGGTCCGCCCCCGCGGGCTTCACGTATGTGAGCCCAATTGCCGACCAATTCCGAGCAATGTGCGAGACCACTCGAGGCATGCCACCCGACCTTGCCCTATGCGTGGTCGAAGCGCGTTATGAAGAGTACTTCTCCATTGTGTTCTACACCGGACCATCGCGCCAAACCGCGGTAGAGGAGATGGAGATGTTGGCTAGGGCAGTTGACGCAGTGATGGAAACGCACTTGAAGGATTGACAGCTCGGAGAGCGCTGCCGAGAACAATGGCCGGTCGTAGCGATGGCATCAGAGTCGGTGGCATGGTGCGAGTCGGTCTCACCACACGCATCCGGGCGTAGTCAGCGCGGGATAGGTACGTTTGGTGGGGGTGTCACTCCCAGGCTGCATGCTTCAGCGGGCCAACGCTGGTTCCGCGCTTTCCCATACTTGGGCGTGGCCAAACCGGATTGGCCGCAGCGCCCCTCTCACGACTTCATCCCCAGCATCTGTTCTCAGAGACATCGAGCCTCGCCGCCGACTACGATGATGGGACCTACTTCCACGATACCTATGATGCCGTGGGCAACCGGCGCACGGAGGTGACGCAGGTTGGCTCGACGACCTATGACTATGACAACGCCAATCGCCTTACCTCGATCGGCGCCACAACTCACACCTGGGACAACAACGGTAGCTTACTCAACGACGGGGTGTCGACCCACACCTACGACAAGGCCAATCGCCTAGCGTCCGTCGTCTAGGCAGGCACAACCTATGCCTTCACCTACTCCGGCCTGGGTGACCGTGTGCGCCAGACCGTGGCTGGGACGCCCACCAACCACACGCTCGACCTGGCCTCCGGGCTGACGCAGGTGCTGGCGGACGGCACGAATGCCTATCTGTACGGGACCGGCCGGATCGGCCAGGAGCAGCCCGGGGGATGGCAGTACCAAGTGCCCGATGCGTTGGGAAGCGTGCGGCAGCCGGCGGACACGTCCGGGGCGGCGACACTCATGCAGAGCTACGCCCCCTTCGGCAGCACGCTCTCCACGGTCGGATCGGCCTCTACGGCCTTCACGTTTGTCGGAGAGCAGGTGGACCCGACGGCGCTGATCTATCTCCGGGCCCGGTATCTCAGCCTTTATCTTAACCAGTGGATCCAGCCTGACCCGATTGTATCCGATCCCTACTTCCCCGCCGACTGGAACCGCTACGCCTATGTCCGGAACAACCCCATCAATCACACCGACCCATCAGGTGCTCGTGTCGACGATGAGTCATGTCAGGTTCTGGCTCGGCAAGGCGACATGGCCTGCCAAGGCTACCTCCTCGAAGAAAGGGCCGAGTGGTATGAGCCGGAGCACCTCCGATCCGGGACAGAGAAGAGCCCGCCACCGTTCGTATCTTGGAACCCGTCTGTATGGGTGCCCCCTGCGCTAGTCCTTGACGCCGGGCGCTCAGTTCCGCCGGGAACGAACTTCTCACAAGAGTACATCTGTGGTTGCCCCGGTGCCTGCGGCATCGGCGCTCTCGCCGCGATCTTCCGGACCAGGTCACCGAACCTCTCTGCGAATGATGTGTTCACAAACGCAGACGCGTTGGAAGGTGTGGATCCCAACGTCACGAATTGGTGGGAGCTTGAGCAGATCGTGGAAGACAGACCGGGTTGGAACGCAGTCACCAGGAGACCAGGAACAGCTGAGAGCGCACACCAGTTTCTGAGATCCGCTCTCTCTGGCAAGAGATATCCTGTTGCGGGCGTCCAGATCAATGGAAGCACCGGGCGTATAGTAGACATTGGAGCAGGGCACTGGGTAGTCGTCAGCGCCGTCAGTCGGGAAGATCAGTGGGCAAGAGGCGAGGAATGGAGGTGGCTTCGCATCATGAATCCCTTCGATAATGAGAACGAGTACTACCCTTGGGGATACTTCTGGAGCGGCATGTGGCTTGAGACGCTCTCTACACACCGGATCGTCGAGGTGTGGTGGCAGAGAGAGGATTTTCCTAATGCCAACCTGCCTGAATAGCAGTGAGCCGCCAGCACATCTGGCGCTATCGAGGGTAACGGCCCTCCTCGTGTGCGCTCTCCTAACGATCTCTGGTTGCGCACGGCCAGCTGCACTCGAGTCGACTGGGACTCCGGTCACGGCCAGCGCACCCAATCCTGTGACCCCGTCATCAACTGTGCCACCGCCCAAACCAAGTACTCCAGCACCAGGGCCAACACCCAATCGGGCCAGTTGGGCGCTAGGCCGTCTTGCCACGGGGCTCTACCCAGTCTCCGTGAACGACGGTGGCTTGCGAGTCAGAGACCTCGAAGGGGACCTCCTTGGAGAGGTTCCGCAGATAATCGATCCAGGCGCTGCCATCAGTGTCGACGGTCGCTTCGTAGCCTTCCGCGGAGCTGGCGAAGCGAGCCTCATGGTGATGGATCTCGACACCCTGGCCGTCACCGAGGTCGCCCCCGATAGCGGCCTATTCTTCGGCCCACCAACGTGGTCGCCCGATGATAAGTTCCTGGTCGCTTCGGGAGAGGATCCTTCCGGTGACAGAGGTTCGCTGTACCGGATACAACTGGACACGGGCACCATAACGCGCCTGACATTCTGGCCCTCGGCGGAAGTCGCGCCAGCATGGTCCCCGGACGGAAGGTGGATCGCGTTTGCTTCGGACCATTACTTGGGGGACCAAGACGGGCCGAATGAGTTGTATCTCTACGACACGAGTTGCACCGATGCAGTGACAGAGTGCGCAGAGAGGAGTCGAAGGCTAACGCATGAAGCGCCATCCGGTCAGGCCCTTCAATCAAGCTGGTCAGCAGACTCCCGACAATTAGTCTACGAGTGCCCATCGTCGGAGGAATTCGACTTGTGTGTACTGGATATCCGGACTGGATCCAGACGCCACATCGCAGAGTCTAGCCAAGACGAAACGACTCCTATCTGGTCCCCTGATGGACAATGGATGCTGTTCAACAGGTATTCGGATCCTTTCGACAGGAGTTTGATGCTCATCCGCCCAGATGGCACCGGTGAACATGAACTCGCCACTGGCGATGACGAGGCCTCAACGGGCTGGATACTTCTGCGATGAGGCCTGCGTGCGCACACAAAGGTGGTTCCTAGGATGAAGGCCCAACGTGGGCAGGCCACCCTCCCGGTCATAGTTCCGGATCCCACAATGGAGCTGACACGATTCCCGGAGTCAGCTGCCGCGGCGCTGTGTTCGCCCCGATAGCGAACTTGCCGCACCGGATGAGTGGAAGGACCGAGCTGCTGGGCCCAACAATGCGTCCCTCACTCTGTCTGCAAGTCTGAGCCGTGCGACTGCTGAGAGATCCTGCTGCCCCATTCGCTGGACCAGAGCAAGGAGCTGATCGGCGTGTTCTAGGACGACCGGGAACCAGTTGTCCGTCGCCATCCCATTCAAGGCTAGCCGGTTCTCTACCAGGTTCATCGCCTCGTAGTAGTCTTCGGCCAGCGTCCGATCATGCAGCCGTGCGTACGTCATCGTGGTGTTGAGCGACTTGCGCCCCAGCAGCTTCTGGATCGACGTCACCCGGCAGCCGGCGTTCAGTAGCTGCGTGGCGGCCGTGTGCTGCAGACGATGGGGATTGACTGTATCGTGTCAGCAAGAGTGAGACAAATAGGGGCTCCAAGTTAAGACACACTTCTGCGGCCTCGACGGTCACGCGGCCATCTGCAGCGACCTCGTGTGCTGCCGGCGCCGCGCCTCCAGCGTCTGCCGTTTGATCTCCTCCCGTCTCGTCAGAACCTCCTTGGCCCTCCCGAAGTAGACGTCTGCCGGCGTCACGTTGTCCAGCGACTCATGGTAGCGCCGGTGGTTGTAGTAGTCCACGAAGCGCGCGATCTCCTGCTCCAAGGCCCACGGGAACGCGTAGTTCTGCAGCAGCACCACGTTCTTCCCTGGACGGGCGCAGGGACTGTAGTCATCGACCGATGGTAGCGCTTGATCTTGCCTTGCGTCATCGGGTGGTAGGGCGCCCCGCGGGTGTGCTCCATCTGCTTCTGCTCAAGGAACTTGCGCAGCTCCCCAGACACGTAGCACGGCCCATTGTCCGAGAGCAGCCAAGGGCGATGCCGAACCCGCACCCGGCCGAGCTTGGTCTTGGCCAGGGCCTGCTTCAACGTCTCCTGGACGTCCGTGGCGGCCATCGTGGGGGTCAGCTTCCACGCCAGGATGTAGCGGGAGTAATCGTCCAAGATCGTCGACAGATAGTACCGACCCCAGCCCTGGATCTTGAAGTAGATGAAGTCGGTCTGCCAGAGCCCCCATGGCCGGCGGGTGGGCTTGGCAAACCGATCGGCGGCCGTCACCAACTGGAAGGCCGGGCTCTCGACCAGGTCGAAGGGCTTCAGGAGCCTGATTACGCTTGGTTCTGAGACAAAGTAGCCCTCCTGGTCTGCCGCCCGCCCCGGCGGGCTGGTTCGTTCGGCCCGAACGGGGTGAACTGCCAGGCCAACCGCCGGGCGGACTTCTCCGGCTCAGCCAGGGCCAACTGGACGATCTGGTCGCACACCGGCTCAGGCAGGCGGTTCCCCTGGCCCAGACCGCTAGGGCTGGGCAGAACTGTCTACGCCTCGATGGCTGAGGCTCCAGTCCCTTCTGCCCGTCCTGCTGGTACCGCCGATACCACCGATAGAAGCTGCTCCGCGGCACATCCAGCTCGTTCAGGGTGCGCCCTACGGGCAAGGCGGAGTGCTCGACCAGGTGGATGATCTCCTGCTTCTCGGCTGGAGACCGCTGCACACCTGCACTGCAGCGCACGCAGTGCTGTGCAAGTGCCACTTGTCCCACGGCGGCTCCTTGCCCAGCAAGCTCCTCTTGAGCACGCGGTTCTTGAGCGAAAGCTCGGCCACCAGCTGCTTGCCTGCCCAGGGCGCAGGCCCATGGCACCTGATCGAGCTCCGTCCGCATCTCGGTCACCTGGCGTGTGTCCGCCTGGCGCTCGCTGTCCCCACCAGGCGCTGCTTGCCGGCTTCGAGGAAGTCCTTGCTCCAATGGTAGTAGAGGTTGGTCGGGGTGCCTTCCCGCCGGCACAAGCCGGCGATGCTCGTCTCGCCCCGCAGGCCTTCCAGCACGATCCGGACCTTCTCCTCCGCTGAGTACTTCTTGCGGGTTACCCGGCGGATGGTCCGGACGGCGGCTTCCGCGCTCTCCTTCTTCTCGGCCATTCTGCCTCCCGTCTCGCTATACTAGGGCCGAGAAGTGCGTCTTAGCAAACGGCTCCTAATGTCTCATTTGGTCTGACGACATACACCACCGCCTCGGCTAGCGATCAGGTGGCGGAGCGCCACCCAAACATAGACAAGGAGGGCATTGATGACCTGCACTCGCATGGCGTTGGCAGCCGCCGGTCTGATGACGGCAGTTACTGCCTGCGTTCCTGACCATGTAGCTGCAACTCCGCTGGCCGTTGCGATTCCGTCGCCCACCCTGGCAGTCACGACGGAACAACCAACCACGCTCGTTCCAACAGCCACAGGACGGGGCGCGCCAGTAGTCGAGACAACCGATGTCCAAGCCCGGGTAGTCACCAGATGCCCGCCTGACGCAACTGTCGACTTGATCGCGCTTGGGATGCCAGGCAATTGGGCGCTGCTTCAGTCTCCGGACCGCGAGGAGGATCTCCGCAAGTGGCAGTTGCTGCTGCAGACGAAAGAGCAAGTCCCGGTGGGCGGAGTCCTGGATATCCCTGGCACCTGGCTCGAGTTCAGAGGTATCAGTCCGTCTCACCGCCAGGTAGCCTCCTATGCGTACAGAGATCTCAGCGACACGATCGACATCTGGGTCTTGTCGCCCGAGGCCGGCACAACGACGCGTGTTGTAGAGGGCCTTGACCGCCCTCGGGTCGTTGAATGGCTAGGCGATGGGACCCTGGCCATCCTAGACAACTCAGGCGGGCAGTGGCCCTCCACGTGGATGCTGGTGGATGTCACAACAGCCGGCCAACGTCGGTTGCCCGAAGTGCAGCTTGAACTCGCACACGCCTTCAGTCCCGATGGCACACGACTAATCTACTTGGCCCCAGTCAAAGGTGGATGGCAGGTGCGGTTGAGGGACTTCGATGCGGACACAGACGACCGAGTACTCCCCTGGCTGGAGCCGGAGGTGATCCAGAGCCCTTCCAGCATCCGGATTCAGTGGACGGACGCCGGGGTGACCTTGTCTGTGATCGACAGCCTCCGGCTGACCGTCACCGTCGCGCTGTCTCCTGATAGCCTTTTGTCCAAGGCCGCCCCCACCGGCATCATTGAGTTCCCTCGGGGAGCGATGCGGTCTATCTCGTCCTGGTTCTCTCCAGATGGCCGGTGGATTGCGATCTGGCGAGGCTACGGTGAGTATCTTGGCTCCCCGGACACAACATGGGAGTTCCTCATACTCGACACTCACGGCTGGAGTCTCTACGACTACTGTCTGCCTTCGGAGTGGCTGGCACCCGGCGCGATCGCCGGATCCCCGGATGGGCAATTCCTCACGCTCGCGAGAGAGGGAATCGGCTCTGTCGTGCTGGACTTGGCGACGGGCAAGAGAGCCTACTTGGAGGGACAGTTCGTTTCGGGATGGCTTGTCACCTCGCCCTGATCAGGCAAGCAATGTCCGTCGCACGGCCACCTCACCACGGCCACATCGGCCACGACGTAGGCGGGAATGAAGGTCCCCCCACGGCGTGGCCGCCGAAGTTGCCTCAAACCGTCCTTTCGCGGCCGACGCTGGCACTTGACCTGCCCCCCAAGAACTGGTCCACTTCGTGAAAGAGAGCTCCGCCGGACCAAGCACGATGGACACCGGGAGGCGGCACATCTTGCTGCCTGCGCTGGCAACCGGGGTGGTGCATCCGCGAGCTTCATGTCTGAGCCCGCTGGCCTCACGGCTATGAGTCAACAGTTGTCGCGAAGGTTATGAAGACCGCCAGACCGTAAGGTCCGCGCCACAGGGAGTCGTCGCGTCGGTTCACATCCGTAAGGTCGAGGGTTCGAGCCCCCCCGCGCCCACCAGATCCACATCGCTGTCCTTACGGTTAGCCCGGAGAGGGAACCGTGAGGACAGCTCGTTTCGCGAGGGTTTCGCCCGCGCCAGCCGCGGAACCTACGTGCATCGACCGTAAGGTCCGCGGTACGCCGGACGGGTGAGCCTCAGCCGGACCCTGCCGTCCAATCCCCTGTGGAAGAAAC
>Ga0315273_10002958_pt1 | contig 20350 bp, 18 predicted proteins | sample YL17G02_0_MG_FD_205753 | JGI IMG/M metagenome (GOLD analysis project Ga0315273, IMG submission 205753) | Sediment microbial communities from Yellowstone Lake, YNP, Wyoming, USA - YL17G02_0 | ecosystem: Environmental > Aquatic > Freshwater > Lake > Sediment | place: USA: Wyoming | collected... | reverse complement strand
CATCCTGCGCGAACCGCACCTGCCCGCCACGAAGGCCAACCCGCGGCTCCCCGTCCGGCTTGGGCCGATCATCGACAAGTGCCTCGAAAAGGAACCCGCGCGGCGGTGGCAGTCGATCGGGCAGCTCCAGCACCAGCTCGAGCACCTCCGCGCCGACCTCGACTCGGCGGTACGCGCCGGCCATCGGTCGATTGCCGTGCTGCCCTTCGCCGACATGAGCGAGGCGCGGGACCAGGGGTACCTCTGCGAGGGCGTCGCCGAGGAAATCCTGATTGCCCTCGGCCAGGTGAAGGGCCTGCGCGTGGCGTCGCGGGCGGCGGCCTTCCGTTATCGCACGGCGGACACCGATCCGGCCGAAGTGGGCGCGCGGCTCCAGGTGACGACGCTGCTCGACGGCACTGTTCGCAGGGCGGGCGATCGCATCCGGATCACCGTCACCCTCGTGGACGTGGAGGACGGGTTCTGCCTCTGGTCCGAGCGCTACGACCGCGACGTGCGCGATCTCTTTGCCTTGCAGGACGAAATTGCGAGGTCCGTGGTGGCGGCGCTGGAGATCGCCTTCAGCTCGAGCGACCGCGAGGCGGCGAATCGGCTGGCCACGTTGAGTCTCGACGCCTACGACTGCTACCTGAGGGGCCGCAGCTACTTCTTCAAGTACGACAAGCGCGGTGTCGGTTTCGCGCGCGAGTTGTTCGAGCGCGCCATCGCCATCGACCCGAACTATGGGCGGGCGTATGCCGGCATCGCCGACTGCAGCGCGTATCTCTACATGTATGGCGGCCGCGATCCCGCTAACCTCGAGCGCGCCATCCAGGCTGCCCAATCGGCGCTGACGCTTTCGCCTGACATGGCCGAAGCGCATACGTCGATGGGCATGGCGTTGTCGCTATCCGGGCGTCACGCCGAAGCGGAAGCCGCCTTCGAGGAGGCGATCCGCCTCAACCCGAATCTCTTCGAGGCGCATTATTTCTACGCGCGCGATTCCTTCGCGCAGGGCAAGCTCGAGCAGGCCATTCGCGAGTACGAGGAGGCCAGCCGCGTCCGGCCCGAGGACTATCAGTCGCCGCTGCTCGTGGCCCAGAGCCACGAGGACCTCGGGCACGCCGAGTCGGCGAAGATGTGCCGCCTGCAGGGCGTGGCCATTGCCGAGGCGCACCTGAGGCTGACGCCGGACGATGTCAGGGCGATGTACATGGGGGCGAACGGCCTCGTGGCGCTGGGCGAGGTCGAGAGGGGCCTCGAGTGGGCGCGGCGGGCCGTGGCGATGGAGCCCGACGATTCCATGCTCCTCTACAACGTGGCGTGCATCTTCAGCCTGGCCGGTCGCGTGGACGAGGCGCTGGGTTATGTCGAGGCTGCCGTGGCCGCGGGCCTCACCCAGCGCGAGTGGCTGGAGCACGACAGCAACCTCGACGCCATCCGGAACAGCCCGCGGTTCCAGGCGGTGATGGACAGGCTCTGACACACCCCCCGTCATTCCGGCGAAGGCGAGAATCCAGGCCCCCTCGCAGGGCTAGGGCCAGACACCTTTTGTCTCGCCTTGACATTGACCCTATTTAGTGGTCATATGTTCCCATATGGCGGTCAAGACTGTTTCCAGTCCGTTTGGGGGAAAGGCCAGGACCCGCGCACTGGTGGCGCTCGCGCTGCTCGGATCGAGCTTTCCGCGGGAACTCTCCCGGCTTCTCACTGCACCGGTTTCAGCGATCTCGCGTGCCCTGTACGGGCTCGAACGCGATGCGCTCGTAGCGGGCCGGCTCGTCGGGCGAACACGCGTGTTCATGCTGAATCCGACGTACTTCGCGAAACGGGAGCTGCAGGTTTACCTCGCTCGCCTCGCAGACGCCGACACAGAGCTCCTGGCACACGTTGAGTCCCTGCGCCGAAGACCGCGCCGGTCAGGAAAGCCGTTGTGAAGCTGAACACAAGGGCGTCACTCTCCACCGTGGCGTTGACGGTCGGTGCAGTGCTGCGCCGCCGTGGCATCACAGCCGTGCTGACCGGCGGCGCCTGCGCCTCGCTGCACACGGGCGGCGCGTACGTGTCCAAAGATGCCGACTTCGTCGTGCGGGGTGCAGTACGCCAGGCGGCGTTGGATTCCGCCCTGGGAGAGATTGGCTTCGAGCGGCAGGGCGACCGCTACGTACATCCGCGGGTGTCCTTCTACGTGGAGTTCCCTCCGGGCCCACTCGCCATCGGCTCCGACCTGGACATCCACCCAATTGAGGTCGACCGAGGGGCCGGTCCGGCGCTGGTTCTCTCGCCGACAGACTCGTGCCGCGATCGTCTGGCGGCCTTCTGACTCTGGCGCGACCGCCAGAGTCTGGGATTGGCGGTGTCGATTGCCCGTGCCCAGCCAGTTGATTTGAGGGTGATTGAGAAGTGGAGTCGGGCGGAAGGCAGTCTCGAAGCGTATGAGGAGTTCCTGCGGGAATTGACTCGCCCGAAACGAACCCGCGTCCGCCGGGTCTGAAGACCCGGCGAACCCCGAGTCATTGCTTACGCCACCGGCAGTCCGGGGAACGGGGCGTCGATCGATGGGCTCTGCGGCGTGAACAACTCCGCGCCGTTCTCCGTGATCAGCATGTCGTCTTCCAGGCGGATGCCGAACTCCCCCGGGATGTAGATGCCCGGCTCGTTCGTGAACGTCATGCCCGGCTTCAGCGTCACCGTCTTCGTCCAGCCGTACATGTTGTGTTCCACCAGGTACGGCCATTCGTGGCCGTCCATGCCGAGGCCGTGGCCCAGACGGTGCGTGAAGAACTTGAAGCCCGGGCCGTAGCCTTCGTCTTCCGCGAGTTTGCGGGCCGCGCGGTCCAGCGCGTCGAGCGGAACGCCCGGCTTCGCCACCGCGAGTGCCGCCAGTTGCATCCGCCGCACCAGGTCGAACACTTTGCGCATCTTGTCGCTCGGCTTGCCGTAGACGAAGGAGCGGCTGATGTCCGAGCCGTAGCCTTCAACCGAGCAGCCGCCGTCCACCAGGACCATCGCGCCCTCGCGCACCACCTGCGCCACCGCCGATCCGTGCGGATACGAGGTGTTCGGACCGATCTGCGCCCCGCCGCCGCCAGAGAAGCCCTGGCGCTGGTGCGCGGCCGACGTCAGCGCGCTGTAGTCGCCGGGCGTCATGCCGTCGCGCAGGCCCGGGTAGGCGGCCGCGTAGGCGTTGAGCGTCACCTTCGACGCCAGGCGCATCAGTTCGATCTCGTGGGCGTCTTTGATCATGCGGCAGCCGGCCGTCACCGGCGTGGCGCTGACGAAGCGAATCGCCGGCGCGGCCTGCGCGATGCTGTCCGCGAAGACGAACCGCACGGTTTCCTCGATGCCCACGCGGCCCGTGGCCACACCGCGCGACTTGAGCGCCCGGGCGGTCAGGTCGAACGGGCTTTCGTTCTCTTCCCATGTGAGCAACTCGGCGCCCGTGCCGAGCGGGCTCGTCTTGATCTGCTCGCCGGCGCGGTCCGCCTCGAAGGCCGGGCAGACGATGATGGGGTTGCCTTTGGCCGGGAGCACCACCGCGAACATGCGCTCGCTCTGGCCCCAGCGCAGGTTCGTGTAGTAGACCAGCGACGTGCCGCCCGTCAGGACGATGGCACCCAGGCGTTCCTGGGCCATCAGCGCCCGGGCCCGTTCGATCCGCACCCACCGCTCCTCGTTGGTGATCGGGCGCGCCTGTCCCTTCAGCATGGGCAGCGAGGCGAATGACGCTGGCTGCGGGGCCTGGGGTGCGGCGGCGGCACTGGTCGCCATGTGCGGCAGTGTGGTGGCGATGCCCGCAAGAGTGGCGCTCTGGACGAACTGACGACGGTTCAGCATGGGATGCTCCTTTGCACGCCTACGATACCGGAACTGGAACAGGTTCGTCCTGTGCGCACCTGAGAACCCAATGGCGACGGGCTCAGCGCCCCCAGGACCAGCGCCTCAACGTGTGATGCAGGAAGATCCGCTGCTTCAAGCTCAAGCGGGGATGGCTGCAGAACCTGCGAACACGGTAAAGCAACTCCCAGACATGATCACTCGCTCTGCTCCTCCAGAAACTGCACCAAGCGGCGTCCCTGACGCGACCATGCGAACCGCTCGATCACGGCGCCGCGCGCCGCTGCGGCGTGCGCCAAGCGGACAGCGACTGGCGTGGCGGCGACTCGCAGGATGGCGTCCGCGAGCGCCTGCGGTTCCTCGCGGTCGAGCACCGTGCACAGGGCACCGTAGCCAGCGGCAATCTCGGGCGTCGCGGTCGTGATGACCGGGCGTCCGCTCGCCAGGTATTCCAGTAGCTTGGAGGGGAAGACGTAGCGTGCGGTGAGGAGCGTCGTCGAATTAGGATTCACGAGAACGTCCGCCGCGGCGTATCTCGCGAGGAGGTCCGCGCGTGGCAACATGCCGAAGTATCGAATGCGTGTGTCCAGTGCGGCCGCCTCGCGCACAACCCCTTCGAGCTCGCCGGCACCTGTGATCCACAAACGAAAGCGGGGGTGGTCGATCCGCTCGAACGCCTTTAGCAGGAACGGTACGCCGGCCATATCGTTCAGGCTACCTGCGTAGAGGACGACAAACGCGTCGCTGTCCGTCGCCCGCGTGGCATCTGCGCCGCCGAGTGGCTTCGGCAAAGCCGGTGCCGGCAGAGGCGCGAGCATGTCGTCTACTACACCTCCGTCGAGGAAAAGGAACGGCAACCCTGCGGCGAAGTCCGCCACGATGTTGCGGGTCACGGGTACAATCGCATCCACGCGGCGCAGACTGGCGACCGCGATGTGGAACTCCATGCGACGCAGCAAGGATGCTCCACCACCGCCAGCCCCGGGGACGCGCACGTCGGCAACGATGGTGATCATCTTGCTTCTGGTGAGCCACGCCGCCACAACCCCTACCCAAGCGGACGGATTGTAGGCGTTGTAGAAGAGCATGAGGCGGCGCTCTCGGCGGTGCTGTCGCGCCCACCGCAACAACGCAACGAAAGAAGTGAACGCGGCCGAGAGCGTCTTGATCGGGCCTGCATTGATGCAACCGATCTGGCAATAGGGTACCCCTTCCCGCAGCACGCCGTGCGCGCCGCGGAAAAACAGTTGCGGCCAGTGCGGGTACGAGGAGACTGGCCGGAGTGATATCACGCTCGTATCGATGCCTTGAGCCAGTAGCGCGTTCAAGACGCCACTCTGAAACGCATTCCCGGGCGGACTCGCGCCGGGATACTCCGCCAGCAAGTGACCCGGCAGCAACGCGCCGACAAACGCAACCGCGAGTGGTTGCGCCCTTGTTGGGTTGTCCGTCACCAGATCCATATATCAACTACGTCCGTCGCAACGCCTGTCCTGCGTGAAGAACCTGCCTCGGAGGCGCTTCTGTCTCTTGTCATGTCAGCAATTCCCACAAGAAGGCGAAGGAGTATTCTAGTCTCAAGTCGCGCTGAAGTCTCACGCGGAGGTGAGCGTGAGCTTGCCGGTCGCGGTGCGTGCGTGGCAGTGACTTCCTGCCCGCAGATCGAGACTTGACTCTTCAATGTGTTCTGGATTGGCTTGCACCTTGCGAATGAGTGTCGGGCTGGTGTGTTTACCTTTGCTATCATGTCGTTGATGTGATGTCCCTGAGGGGGTGCAGCCATACGGCTGTCTCCTTCCATACCGCGGCGTTGTTGCCGGCGCATGCGGCAATGAGGTTTAGAGTCCGCTGGCAAGAATCCGATGCAATTGCTAACTGCCGCACGCCGAATTAAGACTTCGGAACGCAGCGTCGTCCAGAGCGTGCTGCGCGACGGGCCGGGTTAGATATGGCGGCGACATCGTGGTGATTCCGGGCGGCGGTCACGGGTTCCGGATGCTTGAAGACACGGTGCTGCGCAAAGTGAAACCCGGTCTGTGTCCTGGCCCGGACGAGAGGGAGCACTATTGAGCTGGCAGGCGCCGGACATCGGCAGCGTCCCCCTGTTGCGTCTCGGCGTCGTTCCCGCGGACGGGCGCTGTCAGGGCGGCATCATGCAGTACAGCGCCGCCGTGATGGAAGCACTGGTGCCTGGCGGAGGACGCCGGACCGTAGACGACGTCACGATTATCCGCGAGCGGCGCGAGATTCGAAGGAATGGCATCACCAGGCCGTGGCCTGTGGTGGCCCGATGGCCCCCACGGCATCCCCGCAGGCTCGTGCCTCTACTTCGGACGTTGCTTGGCGTAAAGGCCGTATCGTGGGTGGGAGACCAACTTCGTCGGAATCGTGCCACGGCTATCTCGTTACCACCCCGCGACCGCCCGGAGATTGGGCTCTGGTACCGGCGGCATGGCATTGAGTTCATTTTCTGGACGGTGCCCAATCCCCTCGCGTTCGAATGCGGGGTGCCCTTTGTCATGCCAGTGCACGATCTTCAGCACCGCCTGCAGCCTCAGTTTCCAGAGGTCTCGGAGCGTGGAGAATGGCAAATGCGCGAGCAGTTCTACCGTAACGCAGCGCGTCGTGCCACGGTGCTCATTGCTGATTCCTCCGAAGGGCGTGACGACATCCTCTCTTGTTACGGGTCGCTCATCCCTCCGGAACGTGTGATGAGTCTCCCCTTCGTTCCTCCGCCGCATGTGCACGTGGAAGATGCCGATGCCCAAATAGAAAGGGTGAGGCGCACGGTGGCGCTACCCGATCGCTACCTTTTCTACCCTGCGCAGTTCTGGCCGCACAAGAACCACCTCGGGATTGTCCGTGCGCTCGGACTCCTGCGCGCCCGAGGCAGAGTAGATATCCGCGTCGTCTTCTGCGGGTCGCATTCCGGGCACATCCGAACCGCGGCGCATCGTGCCACTATGGCCTTGGCAAGAGAGCTCGGCGTTGCCGCGCAGGTCACAACGCTGCCGTACGTCGAGGACGCAATGATAACCGGGCTGTACCTGGGGTCTGAAGGCCTCGTGATGCCGACGTTCTTCGGCCCGACGAACATCCCCATCACCGAGGCGTGGCGGTTGCGGAGATCCGTGATCACATCGAACATCCGTGGAGTCAGTAACCAGGCCGGCGACGCAGCGCTGCTCGTGGACCCGAACTCGCCGGGAAACCTCGCGGACGCAATGTTGGCGGTTTGGGATGATCCGTCACTTCGGGAGCGGCTCGTAGAGGCGGGACGCCGGAGAGAAGTCGCCTGGACCCCACAAGACTTCGCCGCCCGTCTGCGCGAGATTCTCATTGCCGCCTCCGCGTTGGCCCGAAGCGACGGCGGTCAGAGGGGACGAAGCTCATGATCCCTGTCTGCGAACCCGTCCTCGAGGCTACCGACCTTGCCGGCGTCATGGACGCGTTGCGCTCCGGCCACATCTCATCGGCCGGGCCTGAAGTTCGGGAGTTCGAGGAGCGCTGGGCCGCCTACTGCTGCCGCCGCCACGGCATTGCGGTCGCCAACGGCACCGTCGCGATCCAGCTCGCGGTCGCGTGCCTCGATCTCGAGCCGGGCGACGAGATCATCATGCCTACGTTTACCATCATCTCCTGCGCGTTGGCTGCGGTCCATTGCGGCGCCGTACCTCGACTGGTGGATGCCGACCCGCGCACTTGGTGCATGGACACATCGGCGGTCCGGCACGCTATCGGCCCGCGCACCCGCGCGATCATGCCGGTGCACATCTACGGGCACCCGGTGGACATGGATCCGATCCTTGAAGTAGCCGAGCAGCATGGCCTGGTGGTCGTCGAGGACGCCGCCGAGGGGCACGGCGCGGAGTACCGTTCAGCGCGCCGCGGCACAGCCACCTGGCGCCGGTGCGGGAGCTTCGGCGCGATGAGTTGCTTCAGCTTCTACGCCAACAAGCTCGTGACGACCGGCGAGGGCGGGATGATCGTGACCGACGATGACGCCCTGGCCGCGCTCGCGCGGCTCAAGCGCAACCTGGCTTTCGAGGCCGGCCGCAGATTCCGCCACGAGCATCTGGCCTTCAACTTCCGGATGGGTAGTCTTCAGGCCGCACTAGGCATTCCCCAGGTGGCACGAATGGACGGAATCGTGGCGAAGAAGCGCGCGATCGCTGCGGCCTATACGAAGGGGCTGCGCGACGTGGCCGGAGTCCAATTGCCGGTCGAGGAGCCGTGGGCGCGGAGTGTCTATTGGATGTACGGCGTCGTGGTTGATCCCGCAACGGGACTCGATGCCGAGGCGCTGGCGAGCCAGTTGGCGGATCGCGGCGTCGAGACGCGCCCTTTCTTCCTAGGCCTGCACGAACAGCCGGTCTTCCGCCGGCGTGGCTGGTTCACGCACGAACACTTCCCCGTGGCCGAGCGGCTCGCCCGTCTAGGACTCTACCTGCCGAGCGGACTTGGGCTGCGACCTGATCAGATCGAGGAGGTGATCGATGCCGTGCGGCGATCACTACCGTGAGCGATGCATTCATCCCCCTCTAAGCAGCAACGAGCACTCTCCTGTATACGGCCATTGCGGCAACGCTAGCCAGAGATACTAGTCGAGACTCATGAACAGTCTTACTCATGTGCTCTCCGGCATGAGACAACGCGACGAGAACCCCTCCGTCAGTAGTACATTCTGCGCGGTTGTCTGAAATGCAACACGGCCCACGTTCATCGATGGCTCCCGCGAATAGGTTGCTCCAGCAATCGCACATCGACGCGACATATTTCACACGCCTCACATGTCCCGCATCGACGGTCCAGTGTCTTGACAGACAGCAGTGTAACGAACTCGCATTCACTTCATTCCCATTCTTGGGCCTCTTGCGCCGTGCGGCCATGACGAAGGAGATGTTATGAGATTCAAGTCAGTGCTGAAGCGATGTGTGCGGCCAGTCGTTGATTCGCTTGGTTCGGCGCTCGGCACGCGACTCGTCAATGATGAGGTTGTTGCCCAAAAGGCTCTTATGCAACAGTACCGTCTGCTGGCCGCCGTGGGGAAGGAGTGCCTTCCTGGCTTTAAAGATGTTGGATTCCGCAAGTATTCTCAGTTCGAAGAGGACGGAATATTGCTGTATATCTTCGCCCTCATTCGTCCCATCAACCGGAAGTGCGTTGAAATCTGTGCGGGCAACGGGCGCCAATGTAATACTGCTAATTTGATTATCAACCATGGTTGGTGGGGACACCTGTTTGACGGGAGCGAGCAACAGAGTAAGGCTGGAGTAGAGTGGTATTCCAAGAACAAGGATACCTTCCTCTACCCTCCGCGGTTTACGAATGCTTGGATAACCGTTGAGGACGTCAATGATCAAATAGAACGATCAGGCGTTAGCGGACCTATTGATTTGCTTAGCCTCGACATTGACGGAATGGATTACTGGGTGTGGAAGGCCATTACGATTATTGAACCACAGGTTGTTGTGTGTGAGACCAACAACGGAATACCTCCAGAGAAAGCACTGACCGTTGCCTATGAGCCAGGGTTTGTCTTTGAGTCGGAGAACTTTCTTGGGGCTTCATTGGCAGCGATGTGCAAACTGGGCCGCGAAAAGGGTTATCGACTAATTGGAAGCCACCGATTCGGATTTAATGCCTTTTTTATGAAGAATGGTCTCGGAGAGGAGTTCTTTCCTGCCGTTGATCCCGCTTCCTGCGTAGGTGACCCGTATAGTGAGCTCGCCCGCAAGGAGAGATGGCCGAAGGCTGGAGAGTTCAAGTGGCAGGTAGTATGATCGCCTCAGGGCCGTCTCGGTACGGCCCTCGCTGTACCGGATTTCGAGTGGCTTCCGCATGGCGGTGCGATGCAGGCTCCTTGTCGGTTATCGGACCTTGGCTTGATGCCGACGCCGAGGCGCCGGCGAGCCAGTTGGCGGATCGCGGCGTCGAGACGCGCCCTTTCTTTCTGGGCCTGCACGAACAGCCGGTCTTCCCCCGGCGTGGCCGGTTCACGCACGAACACTTCCCCGTGGCCGAGCGGCTCGCCCGTCAAGGACTCTACCTGCAGAGCGGACTCGGGCTGCGTCGTCATCAGATCGAACAAGTAACAGATTTCGTCCGGCCGTGCCTGACATGAGCGAAGTCTTCGGTCCCGTCTATGCTGCTGCGTACGATCTCCTGTACGCCGAGAAGGACTACGAAGCGGAGTGCGACGTGATCGAGCGTGCCTTCGCCGAGTTCTCCGCCGAGCCGGTGCGTCGGATCCTCGACCTCGGCTGCGGGACGGGCGGCCATGCGGTCCCGCTGGCTCGCCGAGGGTACGACGTGGTCGGGATGGATCGCTCCCCGGGGATGCTTGCCGCCGCACGAGCGAAAGCCGAGGCGGCCCACGTGGCAAGCCGGATCACCTTCGTGCCGGGTGACGTTACCTGCGCTTCCAATGTGGCACCGTGCGACGCGGCGCTCATGATGTTCGCCGTTCTGGGTTACCAGGCCTCCCTCCGCGATCTGTCCGAAGCCCTCAGGTCGACGAGGAGCAATCTGCGCGCCGGTGGGTTGCTCCTCTTCGACGTGTGGCATGCTCCAGCCATCCACCGAGTGCCGCCGACGCCGCGGTGGAAGATGGTCGAACGTGACGGCGCTCGCGTGCTCCGGCTCTCCTCCGGGCGCCTCGACCGCGCGGCGTCAACCTGCGCCGTGACGATTCGGGTGCTGACCCTCGTCGGCGACCGCCTCGCCGGAGAGACGGTCGAGCAGCACTGCCTTCGCTATTTCGCCAGAGAGGAGCTTGTCGAAGCGCTCCATGGGTCCGGCATGGAGCTTCTGCGCCTGGGCCGATTTCCCGAGTACTGGCGCGAACCCGACGACAGCATCTGGAGCGTGGTCGGCATCGCGCGCGCTATCGGCTGAGGTCCATGTGATGCGTCGACGCTCCGGACCCTAGCTCGCGTCGTCCTGCAACACCAACTCAATGACTCAGCAACGCGACCACTCATGTCCCGATGTTGATTCTCTGCAGGGGGGTGTGACAGATCCTCAGGTCATTTCTCGCCGAATGTCCGCGTCTCTGAAGTCCGGACGTCTGACCCACGCTAGCAACCTGGGGTCGCTTGCTACCTCGGTCTGATGGAAGTGCCAGCCTGCAACGTGGGCTTTCTCTGCCATGTCCCACACTGCTGAAGCCTCTCTGCCCCAACGAGAACGAGGCCTAGTCACCTTGCGCAGCAGTCTCTCCGCCATCGCGCGGCATTTCCGAGAGAGCGGCTGGTGTGTATGCAGCGTGGAACCGGGAACCGGCGTGGGTCCATAACGAATTCGACCGAATGAATCGCAGACACCCTGATAAAAGGCCCGCCGGGCAAAGTACTCAGGAGTCAGCCGTTCCGCCCCGCAGCGATGAAAGACCTGCGCCTCTTCCACGTAGTCCGTGCGAACGCCGTCACTGCGGAGTCGAATCGCAAGGCCGGTTTCCTCGTCTCCCTGCCAGCGCTGCAGGGACGCGGGAACCAGGCCCGGGTGAAATCCACCAGCCCGCTCAAATGTCGAGCGTCTTATTGACAGGTTCAGACTCCAAATCCAGTTGGGGTCGATGGCTATCACGCCATGACCGATGTCCAACAGGGACAACCAAGTGCAACTCCAGCCTCCAAGGGGCGTGGGAGTCAAGAAGTCCCAGAACCACGCAGGAACAGGACCGGTGAACCTCGGAAGGCTCGGCCCTCCAATCACTCCTACCTCAGGGTTTTCAAATCCCTGACGGATCGCCTTGAGCCATCCCGAACTCGCTTCAACATCATCATCCACAAAGATGAGAATGTCGCCCTGCGATTCATCGACGCCACGATGCCGCGCGGCTGTCGCGCCCGGGCGCGGTTCTCGCACATACCTCACGCGGCCAGCCAACGAAGCGCAATAATCACGAAGCTCGGCCGCCGTATCCTCCTGGGCGTTATTGTCGACGAGCAGAATCTCCACATCGTCGCGGCCGGAAGACGCCGCAGAAAGCGATTCCATCGTCACCCTGACGTCGTGACGCGGCCTAGCGCTGGGCACGATGATGCTTGCTCTCATATCAACTGCACCACGACTCCGCGTTGGAGACATCCACTCGCGCGGCCTGATGAATACCGCCGCAGCCGATGCAGAGGGACTCCTTCCGACCATCGGCTACCGCAGCACTGGTCGACCTCGTTAGTTCACTCCTTGGGTGCCACATGTCCTGCTGTCACCGCCCAAGTCGACCGCACCACGCTCTTGCGACAGTATTTGCGCTGAATGCCGACGTTGAGCCCAATTGTATGTAGTACGCCGCCGCGCTCGCCGTCGCAATCGATCATCGTCGGCCGATTGAGCAGTTGCACGCTCTTTGTGCCTGTCTGCGCCCGGTTGCACTACCCAGCGTTTCGAGACGCCTCGAGGGTGGATACGTACTCTTCAAGTGAGGGGTTCCCCAGGACCAGCGCTTCAGCCTGTTGAAACCCACTTTCGCGCTTCTGCCGCCACGCAAGGTCGAGATTTTGGAGGCTGCGCACCACCTCGGCGCGGACTCTGTCCAGCGAGATCAACACTCCTGCCTTTCTCAGCAATGCGACGAACTCTTGACCTCTTGCATGCGGCGGCGCAATATCATCCGTTTCACATACGAGAAAGGGAACGCCACGCACTATCGCCTCAAAGACGGTCGTATGGTGGATACTGTCGAAAACCATCAGCGGGAAGCGTTCAGGGCTGACTTCGCCCACTCCGACCTGAACGCCCATCGTCCGGGAAAGTGTTTCGGTCGCCTCGCCTCGGGGATGAAGAACGAAGGTGAGTTCGACTGAAGAGGTTCCCCGAAGAGAAGCCAGTACCGCCTTCGTGTGTTCGAATCTCTCCGCCGTCAGATCGCTCGAACACACAAACGGGAGACATCGAGCCCCCCGACCATTGCGAGCCTGGCGCTTCCATGCAGTGGGGTAGACGTTGATATCGCCCAAGCCCCAATGCAAGAACCTATCACACCCGGTCTTCTCGATCTCGTATTCGGTCGGTGGAATCAGCCCGTACGAGCCGCCGTGTTGAACGTATGTAAGTTCGGCTCCCGAACGGACCAGCAGGCGCGAAAGGAGCGGATCGTCCATCAGCCCGTAGATCGACGATACGACGCGTCGAGGCCGCACGTTGAGCAGTGGCGCGCGTGCCAGCAGGTTGTACGCTTCGAGATGAGATCTTGGGAAATACAGGCTCAACTGTTCCGCGGTGTCGGCACTTGCGCCGCTATCCACCAAGTTCTCGGCGAACTGTTTTCGCAGGCCCAACTGTGGAGGTGGAAAGACGACAAACTGTTCCGTGAGGTTGGACACGACGTCAGGACCACCCCTGAAGCAGGCGTGGTAGTGAACCAGCGTGGACCGGCTATGAAGGATCCTTGTGTTTCTCCTGCGTTCTCTTAGTCGGCGAACCCAGGACGACAGGACCCGAAATCGAGTGTCTTCTCGAGTCTCATCGGTCTTTGCGATTGCTTTGAAGAAGCTGTTCGGGAACCGGTCTCCTGTTTCAGCGGCGAACAGCAGGCTGTGAAGAAACTGCTTTTCCTCGTTTCCGCAGAAGACGACGCGATTAGGGTCGATCCCGATCGTCAGTCGCAGAGCCCTCAGCAGGATCTCAGATAGCCGAGCGATCGACGCCGGTTGATAGATTCGCACTTGTAGTCTTTCCTGATCGACGACCGCGGACGCAACACCCCGACAACGACTACGCCCCGCTCACTGAACTGCCACCGCTGCCCGCTCAATCCCAAGCCAGAAGCAATCCACCGTCCAGAGTCACACCACGAGGATTCCTGCGAGTAGGTAGTTCTTGCCGCAGATCTCCTGAGTACCTGCCCTCATATCTCGGCCCGGGTCAGTCCTTCGTATTCATTCTCGGCCATCACCATCATTTGCACAACCGGGTCCACCTCCGGCCGCACCGGCACGGGGATGCCCCCGGCGGTCATAGCCGCCTGAGCAGTCCGCACTCTTCCAAACGTAGCGCAACCGCTGCGCATTCCAAGACTTCGGCGTCAATCGTGTCTGCAATCTCAAGCAGGTCCGCTTCTCCATCTGCGTACGCAAGAAGATCCATCATGGCTCGAACCGGTTCGCCACTCTGCGCCGTACTCAGCGTTGGGTAGAGACCTCGCTTCCCGAGTTGTGGTTCGCAGGGAACCGTGCCCCGGTACCGATAGTTCACCTCAAGCGCCTGGAGACAACGCTGCAGTACGCTGAACGCCCCCTCCAGCCCATCAGGGCTGATCAGTGACAGGTCGTCCAGAGAGGTGTGGTACTCGGAATATGCGCCGTACTTGGTCCGCATGATTGACACGACCGGCAGATCGATCGACGGGCTGCAATACTGGCGTTCGTCACTGCCGCGGTCCAGGAAACTATAACGAACATAGTCCTTCACCTGCCGGCCAAGAACGTGCCTTGCGATGCGGTCCGCCAGCGTACCGCCTTTCCGCGATGGCAGAAACGAGTACGCGCGGTCGTCGCCGACGCAGGTCACCACGAAGCCTGCATCGGTCTGCTTCTTCATTTGGTCGGCATGCTGGCTGAGATAGACAATTGACCCAATCGCTTCCGGAACAAATACGACGCGATACGTGTACCGCCGGTCCTCCAGTCCCGCCAGCCAACGAGCAAGGGCCGTCATGACGACCGGGCCGGACAGCTCGTTATTGGCCATGGACGGGTGGCACACGTAGGTCGAGAGCAGGATCTCGCGATCTTCGCGGCCGGGGATAATCAGTTCGCCGTAGTTCAGAACGCCAGGCCTGAGGTCGCTATCGACTACGGCATGGTAACGCCCGCCCGGCAGCGCCTCCCGTTGGTTGTGGGTCAGACAGAAGCCCCAGCGTCGCTCGTAGTACGACGTGATGTAGGGAATGGCATCGGGTTGGTCGGCCAGCGAGTAGAGGTGCGGGTCCAGTTCATGTCGGTCGACCCAAGTATCGACCGGTTCCGAATAGCCGACGATGTGGAGGTTGTTCCTTCTGAAATCGACGAGGCGGTCGCCACGCTCATTCGCAATAAAGGCGTCCCGGATCGTCCATTCGTCCGGCACGACCCAGTCGAAGGCCTGGGTGCCCGACGGCACACTGTGGACGATGAAGCCTGGCATGAGCGCGGCCAGATACGCCAGTGTGTCCCGCACACCGGGACCCGTGATGCTGCGGCAGATCGGGAACAGATCCCGCGCCCAGCCGTACATCCTATCCCCGAGCGATGGAGCGTCATTCGTCATCGTCGACCTGCGATTCCGTGCGGCGGACTTGGGCGAGCGCCCACATTAGCAGCGCAACCGCGGCCAGCACAGATCGTCGACCTGCTTTACAGCAGTTGCGTCAATACGTCCCGAGAACGCGCTCGGCGTTGTGCAGAGCGCTAACACGCTCACCGTCGCCACACCGTCTCCCACGACGCATCCACCACCCGGCCTTCACCATCCTCGGTGACGACATGTTGGATCGAGCGCTTGGCGAAGCGCGTACCGAAAAGCGCGTCAATGTCTTCGCGCGTGGCGAAGAATATCCGCCCCTGATCAACGAAATACCCCTCGGTAAAGGAATCGTACGAACCATCACCGTGGGGGCGGCCGTACTCAAGGCCGGCGGTGCGGGCGCTGTACATCTGTGAGAAGAACAGCCCGCCGGGTTTGAGTACGCTCCTCACCGTGTCGAGCACCGTCTCGATCTCCGCTCGACGGTTACATGTGACGGAGCCGCGATCGATCACGCAGTCGAAGGTTGCATCCGGCAGATCCAGCGCCGTGAAGTCCATCACCATCAGTTCTGCCTTCAGGCCGTCCGCCTCCAGCCTCTGCCGAGCGGTTTCGATGGCAGTCTGCGAGCCGTCGATTCCGAGCACGTCGAAGCCATCCCGAGCCAAGAAACGGACGTTGTTCCCCGCGCCGCAACCCAGGTCGAGCACACGCTTGCCTACCCGTGCCTCCAGCGTTGGGAAGGCGCGCATGATGAATGACACCACCACTTCGCTTGGGTAGCGGTTGAGCATCCGGCCGCGACGATACACATCGCTTTCCCAGTGTGCGTCAAAGCCGAAGTGTGATTGATTCTGCTCGTGGAAAAGCTCCATGATAGCGTCCATGCGTTGATAGCGGCGGATGGAGTCGTCGTCGAGCGCGACGCCGTAGTGCGCCTGCAGTGCCAGCACGACCTCAACGTGACCCAGGCTGTCCCACCGAGGGTGTCTGTTCAGCCCGCTCTCGGCCGAGAGAGTGGAACTTTCGCAGTGAAGTGCTGTGGCAACCAGTTCGAAGGGGCCGGGCACGGTCATAGCTGTTCTCGATGCCCTGCTTCACCGATCAGCGCCAGCACGTCTATTTTGTCGTTTGCGTTGCGCGGCAGGTGGCCGATCACGTGGAAACAACGCGGAATCGCGTGCGCCTCCAGCAGCGCAGCAAGCCGTAGCCGAAGCGCCTCAGTATCGACCGTTGCATCGTCGGTCTCGAGGAACGCGTGCAGTTCGCCTTCGACGACCGCTGAAGCGGCGAACGGATAGCCGCATGTTCGCAACGCGGCGTCAACTTCGCCCAATTCCAAGCGGTACCCTGATATTTTGACCTGGGAATCCCGTCGCCCTATGAAGAAGGTCTGGTTGCCGATCCGCCTAGCCCAGTCCCCGGTGTAGTACGCGCGTACTGCCATACCATCGACCTCCAACTCGCGGAATGCGCCGGCCGTCGCGAAAGGGTCGTTCCAGTAACCACGCGCGAGCTGGGGACCGGTGATCACCAACTCACCCTCGGATGGGGTGTCGCCTTGCACAAGGTGCAGGGCCATACCGGGGATAGGATCACCGATGGCAACTGTGTTGCGGCAGGCGCGGCGATAATCGGACGCGGTCAGGCGCAGCAGCGTACACGACACCGTCGCCTCGGTCGGCCCATACGTATTGTAGACGACAAGGTCTGGACGAACGGCGAACAGTAGTTTCAGGTGCTCCGGGAGTAAAGGTTCGCCACAGAAAATCATCAGCCGCAGGGTGGCCAGGTTGTCGGCGTTCACCTGGCCGGCGCGCGTCATCAGCGTGACAACGCTGGGCACGGAGTTCCAGATGGTCAGGCCGAACTCGCGGATTGCCCTGGCTGGCATCAGCCGGTGCAGCGCGCTGGTGAGCGGAAACAGCGTGGCGCCGCCACAGAGCGCGCCGTAGATATCGAGCACACTGAGATCGAAGGCGAGGTTGGGATGTTGCGACCAGCGATCGTTCGGCGTCACCTCCGTAGCTGCAAGCACCCAGTCGACGTAATGCTCCAGTCCTATACGTCGTACCATCACCCCCTTAGGTATGCCGGTCGACCCGGAAGTGAAGATAACGTACGCCAGGTCGTGGGGCGGCCTGGACTGTTCCAACGGCGACACTGACTGGATTGCGGACGGCTCGATCAGTACTGGACGAGATCCCTGGTACTCGGCCACAAGTTCGTCGAACAGGGCAGCGTTACTGACGACCACGTCGGGCGCGAACTGCTCGAGCACAAGCCACTGCTTCGCCAGGGGCGCGACGATGTTGCTGGGCGCGTAGACACCGCCAGCGTAGCCCGTCGCGAACATTGCGACATAGGCATCGGTGCCTTGAGGTAGGTGGATCATTACCTTCGGCCGCTCGCCATGGGCGGCAAGCCCGAAAGCGAGGCGGCGCGCACGGTCAAGGAAGCACGCATAGCTGGTTGCGATGCCATTCTCGACTACGGCCGGATGACTGGGCCGCGCAGCCGCATGCGCTGCCAAGCGAGCAATCAGTTCATCCATGGTTGGCACCGGCCACAGCAGAGACGACCGCGTACGGATCAGCACGCAGCATAGCCGTAACGAAACCCACCATGTCGGCCAGCCCCACCAGGTAGGAGCGCCCGAAGGGGCAATCAGCAGCGCGTAACAGCCCCGCTGCTTCCATCCCCGCTCCGACCTTGTCAAAATCCTCCGTCCAGTCGGCCGAATCGCGGCCATAGTAACGTACCAGAACTGGATGCTCGGAGCCGTGCATAACTATCCTGCGCGGCAGGTCACTCCATTTGCGGTAAGGAACCCCAGCGAGCGCCTCAACATGGTGAACGAAAGTAGCACCCTCATGGAAACTGCAGCCGAGTAGCAACAGCGAAAAGTTGCCACGAAGGAACGAGTCGAAATCCGATCCGACGCCAAGAGAGACATCGCCCATCCCCTCACCTAGCGAGGAGGCAACTGGACCGATGGCGGCATGATTGTGTAATGGGCACCGGCTACGTACTGCGCCGGGCAAGCGGCGTACATATTCACTGAGCGCGCCCGCCTCCATAGAGGAAGTGGTGTGGGGGTCGTAAGGAAGTTCTGGAGGCAGGTCGAGCGTATAGGTGGGAACGGCAATCGTTCCTTCGGGGCCGACGGCGCGCCGCAGCGCTTCGTAGACAGTCGCGGCCCCACCCTCGATGCGGCCGAAAGAGATCAGACGACTGTGGACGACGATATCTTGACAGGTCGTCACACCCAACGACAGGAGGTGCCGGTCGAGATCGGCCGCGGTGGTTGTCGGGAAGGCCATACTCTGAGCTGGGTTGGAAGCTCCATCGTGTGGCGAGTGATGTTCCTGCTCGCCATCGTGTCATCCTGCCAAATCGAAGACCCCCTCATCGGTTCCGCTTCGCATCAGGTGCCAGCGTTCGGCCAGCCCCGAGTTGAATCTACCGTCTGTTGCGAGTGCCGTCGCCACCGATCTCCCGATCCTGCGTGGGGTCGTCCCTGGCCGAACTGCGGTCGCCTGGCATCCGGGTCGTGGATTCTGCCGATCACGCAGGCTTCAGGGCGACGCCCATCGTGGTCTCCCACAAGTCATGCACGACTACGCCTCGAGGGGCGAAGAACTCCTGTGTGGCCTCGCGAACCCCGGTCCATCCCCCCGTGGCGGCGACGTTGTCGTGAACGACGAGCATCCCCCCGGAAGAATTCTATCCCAGAACCACTGACAGCAATCCAGCGTCGGCTGATACAAATCGCAGTCGACGAACACAAGAGAGAAGCGCTCGGCGTGATCGAGTTGTGCGAAAGACCCGGGTACGAATCCAGGAGCCACGCGCGCTTGATCGAATAACCGTAAGCGATTGAACACGTGCATCTTCCCGTAGTCGCACGCGTAGTCGAGGGCTCGTTCTGCAGGATCCCTCTCTGAGAGAGGCCCGAACCCCTCAAACGAGTCCAGAACATAATAACGCCTCGCGTCTCCCCACAGCGTCATGGCGTTGAGCAGCAGGCAGCTGTTGCCGCACTGGTAGGCCCCGATTTCCACTACCGCGCCTGGCACGGAGGCTGTCGACCGCAGCGCCTCCAGCAGTAGCCAGTTGCCAAGCACGGTGGTTTCAATGGGCACATTGGACGTCATGTTGGCAGAGCGGGCATAGGTGAAGAGGCGGGGATCGAGAGGACGGCCTAGCACCCGCGCAGCGCGTGGCTTGAAGGCGTCCATCAAGAAGGTGGCACAGTCCACACAGTCAATGCCCAGAGTGAACCCCCGCGTACTCAACGCTTCCTGAATGGACTGAAGCGCGGAAGACGACATGGCGAAGTTGACGACCAGTATCTCCTCCCGGTTCTCCTCGTCTAGTGCACACGGAGGACGCACCTTCACTCCGTGCACTGCACTACCCTGACGACCTTCGGCTGAATCGATACAGTACGACACGGCTTCGGATCCCGAGAAGCGGAGATACAGCTCCAGGAGGGGGCTGGCGCCCCAGGCAATGATCCTGCGCTGCACACGCCGCATATCGGCTCCACCTCTCGCGAGCTGGTCAGTGTCGTGGTCAGCAGGCGGTCCGACGATCTTGAATGGTGATCTGCCCAACCTCGAATCGTTGATCGACCGCTCTCCCCGGCTCCGGACCGTCAGACGCGACGTGAGCGAGCACGAGGTCCCGTCTCCGCCCGGGGGCCTCCAAGCACGCTCTCATACCAGCCCCAGGCGGGCTTGTTCTACGAATGCCCTGCCCCCGCGTAAGTTCATGCCTTCCACCGCGGGCTGCATCGCCACGACGTCATCAAGATAGTCCATCCGCACGCCGGATCGTCGCATGCGAACCAGTAGGTCGTAGTCAGAGGGCCGGTTCCACGCCTTCTTCCAGCTGTGCCGGTTCCACCGGAAACACCCCAAGTACTGACGGAACATCCAGGCCGGGATCCCTCCGGCCGGGAAGCCCAGGTTCCGCGATCCTTCCTCACTGCCTGACACCTTCAGGACTCCATGCTCGATGTAGTGGCAAGTGGCAGTCACGGATTCGTAGTTTCCTTCGCGGGCGAAGCGGAGCATCTTCTCAACCGCCTTCGGATAGAGCACGTCATCGTCACTGATAATGTAGATCCAACTCCCTTGCGCGAGGCTGATTCCCACGTTCCTCGGGGTACTCTGACGCGGCCGGTTAAGGATTGGTCCATTTGGGCGGCGAGGATTGGTCCAGGATGGCGGTTGCGGAGCGGCAGGATCCGTCGTTGGTGGGCCTTCGGGAGGTAGGAAGGGATCGATCTCGCCAGACG
>Ga0315273_10002957_pt1 | contig 20351 bp, 17 predicted proteins | sample YL17G02_0_MG_FD_205753 | JGI IMG/M metagenome (GOLD analysis project Ga0315273, IMG submission 205753) | Sediment microbial communities from Yellowstone Lake, YNP, Wyoming, USA - YL17G02_0 | ecosystem: Environmental > Aquatic > Freshwater > Lake > Sediment | place: USA: Wyoming | collected... | reverse complement strand
AACAGAAGAAGCACGAGCGCGCCGTCGACAGCGACACCGACCTCTCGGCCGACGACCTGAAGGATCTCGTCGCCCGCTTCAAGGCGGCCATCAAGGAAAAGACCGGCCACGGCTTCCCCGAGGACCCGATGAAGCAGCTCTGGGGGGCCGTCGGGGCGGTCTTCAGCTCCTGGATGAACGATCGGGCCATCGCCTACCGCAAGCTGTACGCCATCCCCGAGGCCTGGGGCACGGCAGTCAACGTCCAGCTGATGGTCTTCGGCAACATGGGCCGGGATTCCGGCACGGGCGTCGCCTTCACCCGCGACGCGGCCACGGGCGAAAACACATTCTACGGCGAGTATTTAATGAACGCCCAGGGCGAGGACGTCGTCGCCGGGACGCGGACGCCGCTTCCGATCGTCGAACTGAAAAAAGACGACCCGGAATCCTACGTCCAACTCGAGAAGATCCGGCACATCCTCGAAAAGCATTACACCGATATGATGGACATCGAGTTCACGATCCAGCAGGGCAAGCTTTATATGCTCCAGTGCCGGGTCGGAAAGCGGACCGCCTTCGCCGCCATCAAGATCGCGGTCGACATGGTCGGCGAGAAACTCATCACCGAAAAAGAAGCGCTGGCCCGGATCGAGCCCGATCAGCTCAACCAGCTTCTTCGGCCCGTCTTCGACATGGCCGAGAAGGAGGCCGCGACTAAGGGCGGCCTCCTGCTGGCGAAGGGCTTGAATGCCGGTCCCGGCGCCGCCACCGGCCGGATCGTGTTCAACAGCGTCGACGCCGAAGCCTGGGCCAAGCGGGGCGAGAAAGTCATCCTCACCCGGATCGAGACCTCGCCCGAGGACATCAAAGGCATGAACGCGGCGGAGGGGATTTTGACGGCCCGCGGCGGGATGACCTCGCACGCGGCCCTCGTCGCCCGGCAGATGGGCAAGGTCTGCGTCGCCGGTTGCGTCGAGCTGGCCATCGACTACGCCCGGCATACGAAGACGGTGAAGGGCCGGACCCTTCGGGAAGGCGATTGGATCTCGATCGACGGCACGACCGGCCAGGTCATCGAGGGCCGGATCGCGACGAAACCCTCCGAGGTGCTTCAAGTCGTGATCGACAAGACGCTCGACCCGGCCAAAGCCCCCGTCTACCAGACGTTCGCCAAGGTCATGACCTGGGCGGACAAGTTCCGGACGCTGAAGATCCGGACGAACGCCGACCAGCCCGACCAGTCGGCCAATGCCGTAGCCTTCGGCGCCGAGGGCATCGGCCTCTGCCGGACCGAGCACATGTTCTTCGGCGAGGGCAAGATCGGCCCGATGCGGGAGATGATCCTGGCCGACACGCTCGAAGCACGGAAAGCCGCCCTGGCCAAGCTTCTTCCCCTCCAGCGGAAGGACTTCGCCGGCATCTTCGAGGTCATGAAGGGCCGTCCCGTGACCATCCGGACGATCGATCCGCCGCTCCACGAATTCCTCCCCCATACCGAAAAGGACCAGCGGGAGCTGGCGGCCGAGATGGGCCTTTCTTATGAGAAGGTCAAAGCCCGGGTCGAGTCCCTTCACGAGTTCAACCCGATGCTCGGTTTCCGCGGCTGCCGGCTGGGGATCATCTATCCCGAGATCACCGAGATGCAGGCCCGGGCCATCTTCGAGGCCGCCGCGGCGACGAAGAAAAAGGGCCTCGACGTGGAACCGGAAGTCATGATCCCGCTTGTCGGTCATATCAAGGAGCTCGCCCACCAGGAGGCGCTCGTCCGCCGGGTGGCCGCGGAGGTCATGAAGGAACAGAGCGTCAAGTTCAAATACCTCGTCGGGACGATGATCGAGATTCCGCGCGGCGCCGTGACGGCCGACGAGATCGCGGCCGTCGCGGAATTCTTCAGCTTCGGAACGAACGACCTGACCCAGACGACCCTGGGCGTAAGCCGCGACGACGCGGGGCGCTTCCTCGTCCCCTATGTCGAGAAGGAAATCTACACCAAGGACCCGTTCGAAGTTCTCGACCGGGACGGCGTCGGACAGCTCATGCGCATGGCCGTCGAGAGGGGGCGGAAGACCCGGCCGGCGATCAAGCTCGGGATCTGCGGCGAGCATGGCGGCGATCCGTCGAGCGTCGAGTTCTGCCACATTATCGGCCTGAATTACGTGAGCTGCTCGCCCTTCCGGGTGCCGATCGCGCGTCTCGCGGCGGCCCGGGCGGCCTTGATGAACCCGCCCGCGGATAAGGCCAAAAAGACGGCCTCGGATTATCATGGGACCCGGAAAGGAAAATCGGACATTCGATGAAGAAGCCGTTCCCCGCGGCCGGCCTCGCCCTCCTCGTCGGCGTTCTCTCCGCCGGACAGGTCCAATCTCCCGGGCTTGACCCACGGAAGCAGGAACGCGACTCCCGGACGATCCTGATCGACGTCATCGCCGAGAAGGACGGCCTCCCTGTCACCGACCTGTCCAAGGACGATTTTGAAGTCCTGGCCGACGGAAAGAGTATCGCCCTCGAATCGCTGGCGAGAATCACGCCGGTCGCGCCGGACTCTTCGGCCGGGATTTTCCGGAAACGCCTGGCCGTCGTTTTCCATGATCTGAACTACTCGGCGAGCGGCATCAGGCCCGAAGACGAGAAGGAGATCGTTCGGGAGCTTGTCGCTTTGGCGGACCGGGGGATCGATCTCATGGTCCTTCAGCTCGACCGGTTTCGGGGGCTGTCGGTCCTGCAGTCCTTCACCCGGGAGGAGAAACTGATCCGCGCGGCCGCGGTTAAGGCCATGGACAAGACGGGGGTCGATTCCTTTGCCGACTATTCCTTCGCCGACCTGAAGCGGTGGGTGTTCAAAAAAACCGTCGGCGGCCTGATCGCCGTTTGCGCGGTGCTGAAAAGCCGGCCCGGACGAAAATCCCTCCTTTTCGTCAGCAGCGGGATTCCGGATCTCGCCTCGTTCGATCAGGCCGATATGGCCGATATCGGGAAAGCGGGCTTGGGGGGGCTCAGCCGGAGACTCCAGGAGCACGAAGACCGCCTGGAGTTGGCCGATCCTTTCAACGTGTTCAGGGGCGAGAAAATGCGGTCGGGAGACGAGGTCCTCCGGAAAACGATCGAGTTCATCAGCGCCCAAACCGTCGCCGTTTATTCTCTCGATCCGGGAGTTTTCGCGAGCGCCGCCTCTCCGTCCTCCGCCGAGTATCTTTTCGATACCGAGAAGAAAAACGTCGAGGCCCAAGCGCGCACCCAGGCGGAGGACAAGAGCAAGGGGATTCAAAACCTCCGCTTTCTCGCCGAGGAGACGAGCGGGCTCTATTTCCGGGGAGCGGATAAATTCGCGGAGCTCCGGCAGAAACTCGGAGCGGACCTCGATTCTTACTACGCCCTGAGGATCATCCTGGATAAAAAAGGAGCCGAGGGAGGATTTCATAAGCTGACGGTCAAGGTCGGCCGCCGGGGATTAGACATTCGGGCTAGAAACGGATATCGCGTTTTCTCGGCGGCCGAGGAAAAGAACATGACGCTTTCAGGCGCCTACCACGGCCCCGAGCTCTTCAAGGAGGTTCCTTTCGAGGCGGAATTCATTCCTTACCTGGGGGAATCGGGGCGGATCGAGCCCTGGATCGCAGTCGCCCTGCCCGTGCACGAGATCTTCGAATCCGGGGCCCTCGGGACCGGCCCGCGGACATTCACCCTTCATGTGTCCTTGGAGGAGCCGGGCGGAGACGCGCCGGGTTTCCGGGGGAAATACGGCATCCCGATCAAAGTCACGACGGACTTCATCGCTTCCCTGCCCAAGATGAGATTCCTCTGGATGTATTTCAAGGGGCCGGACATCGTTCCGCTCGGAAAAAAATATCGGGCGATCTATGTGCTCTACGATGAAGAAAAGGCCGCGGCCGGAGCCTGGACCACGTTGTTTACGTTCCCTGATATTTCGGACGGCCAAAAGGCGGCCTTGGTCAACTGCGTCCTGGGGTCCCCCGGCCGGGACCCGGCCCGCGGTGAGGCGATTTTCTCCTTGAATCCGAAAACCGGCCTCCTCGAATATGGGCCGCTCATGTTTTACCCCAGGGTCACCGGGCAGTTCTCCGCCGCCCAGGACGCCTTCGTTTTCCTCCAGATTTTCTCCCCGCGCGGGAGGGACGCGCTCGCGCCCGAGTTTCAGATATGGGGACCCGGGCCCGAGAGGCGGACCGTGCCCGGAGAGACGCCGGCGGAATCGTGGAACGAGAAAACCAAGGTCTGGAACGGCCTTATCAAACTGAGCCTGAAGGATGTCGCTCCGGGAGATATCGTTCTCCGGGTCGCCATCCCGGGACCCGCCTCGAGCGGGCGTTTCGTCCGAACAATCCCCCTCGCTAAACTTGCCCACACGCCCTGATTCATGTCCGGGCGGCGTTCAGTAGTTTTTATTGTAGAGGGCGAGGATCGCCTCGCCGTCGATCCCGGGATCGGACCAGACGCGTTCCGGGATTTGGAACCAGCGCGCGTTCAGCCGCCGCCGGGCTACCCGGTGGATATTGATCAGGTGCGAGGTCGAAATGTTGTCCGTGAAGATATTTCCGGCCTGAGTGCCGCAGCTCAAGGTGAACGAGGGCGTCAGGGTGTTGTACGTCCCGCCGATCGCGCCCTGGGTCGCCGGCGTGTTGACGCAGAACCGGCCCGCCGATAGGCTGGCCGCGAATTCCTTCACGACTTGGTCGTTGTTGGCGTAGAGGCTGACGGTGTGCCCGCGCCCGCCGAGGGCGTTCAGCTTGAGACAGACATCGAGGGCCTTGCGGGTCGTCGCTACCTCGTAATACGCCAGAATCGGAGTGAGGATTTCGTACGAGAGAGGATGGCGGGGCCCGACGCCTCGGCACGGAGCAATGAGGAGTTTCGTCCCGGGCGGGATCTCGAATCCGGCTTTCGCCGCGAGAAAAGCGGCCGGCTTTCCGACGACGTCGGCCCGCATAAGCCGCTCTTTCGCGTCGAAGGCGATCTCGCCGAGGACGCGCGCCTGGGCGTCCGTGCAGAAATATCCCCCGCGGGCTTCGAGCTGGTCGCGAAGCGCGGCCGCGACCTTCCGGTGGACGACGAGGGCCTGCTCGGACGCGCAGACCGTGCCGTTGTCGAACGTCTTGGAGAGGACGATCGACTCCGCGGCCAGGGGAAGGTCGGCCGTTTCGTCCACGTAGGCGGGGACGTTGCCCGGGCCGATTCCGATCACCGGCTTTCCCGATCCGTACGCTTCCTTGACGATCTGCCGCGTCCCCGTGGCGATGATGAGGGCGAGGTCCCGGTGGCGCATGATCCGCTGGAGGGCTTCCAGATGGGGACGGGTGATCCACTGCAAACAGTGCTCGGGCGCGCCGGCTTTGAGAGCGGCCTCGTAGAGGATTTGGGCGGCGGCCCGCGAGCTTTTTCGGGCCCCGCCATGGGGGCTGAAGATCAAAGGATTTCTGGTTTTCAGGGCGATCAGGCTTTTGAAAATCGTCGTCGAGGTCGGGTTCGTCAGCGGGGTTAAGGCTAGGATCGGCCCGACCGGCTGGGCGATCTCGGTGATGCCGCTCGCCGGATCATGGGAGATGGCCCCGACCGTCTTTTGGCCTTTGATGTGCTCGTAAACAAGCAGGCTGGCCCAGATGTTCTTGAGGACCTTGTGTTCCAGGACCCCGATCCCGGTCTCCTCGTAGGCCATCCGGGCGAATTCCAGCCGATGGTCGTAGCCGCACCGAAATACGGCCCGGACGATGCGGTCGACCGCGGCCTGGTCGAAAGACTTGAAGGCGTTCGCCGCGGCGGCCGCTTTGGCCAGGATGTCGTCCGCGTATTGTTGGTGGTCCGATGGCGTCATGGCTCTTGTCCTCCCGGAGTCTTGGATTCCGATGGAAATATGATTGCCGGGCCGTCCCCGCTCCGGAGGGCTGAGAGGCCGCCGCGGACCGTCCGCCTTATTAGGACATGGCGTTCATAACACAGATCGATTTCCCTGTAAACTCAGATACTGAAAAAACGATCGGGCTATGGAATCGTTGACTTTCCATGAAGATGGTTCTATAATTAGTCATGGAATATGATCATATAGGAGATCCTATGGAAGCACCCTCGGTCGGCATCGCCGAAGGAAAGCGGGATTTGAGCCGCCTTATTAAAACCGCGAACGCGAAAAAGCTGGATATCGTCCTCACGAATCGCGGGAAGCCGGTCGCCGTCCTCGTGCCTTACCCGGAATACCGCCGTTCCCGGCGCGCTGAAAGCTACCAGCGAGTGATGGAAGCCCGAAACGTTTTTGTTTCGGCGGGCGTCCGGGCGGATGAGGTTTACCGGGAGACGAAAAGTCAACTGGAGAAGAAAGCGTGAATCGTTACGTCGTCGATGCGAGCGTCGTCCTGAAATGGTTTCTCCGGGACGAAATCGAAGGCCCTCGGGCGCTCGCGGTCCTGGACCGATTCTTGACGGGTGCACTGGACATTATCGCTCCCGCCCTGCTCGAATTCGAGGTGATCAACGGGCTTCGGATCGCGGGGAAGCGAGGCCGGATTTCGAATAGGGCGGTCAAGGACGCGGCGAGGGCGTTTCTCGACCTCGGGCTCCAGTTCGTCCCGTTGTCGTTCTACGCGGAAGGGACGTTGGATCTCGCCGAAAAATACGATTTGTCGGCCTACGACGCATCCTATCCGGCCTTGGCCGTCGAGTCCGGAATCGATCTTATTACGGCCGACGAGAAGTTGTTGAGAGCGGCGAAGGACCGATGCTTTCGCGCCCGGCGGCTGGGGGAATTTACCTAAACGCCGATTTATCGGGAGCCGGTCAGATAGCCGGCCCGGTGGGCCGTTTTATAGTCCTTGCCTTTGACTTTCACTCGGAGGTCGATGAACGTCCCCGGAGGAGCGGCCGTCGAAGGGGAAAAAAAGAGCAGATAATAAGCTTCCGAGGTCTTCATCGTCGACTTGATCGAAGCCGCGGGATTTTGCGACGTGTCGGAGGCGCCGCCGGTCGCTTCCGCGGCGGCGTTGAGGGCCTTGAAGATATCCTCGGACTGTTCGCGCATGTTTATTCCGGAGATGCGCTCGGGCGGACGGTTCATGAACAGGAAATTGAAATTCATCCCGGAGTCGGCGAAGGCCTGTTTCAGCCGGGCATGGTTCAGGGTGATGGATCGATGATACATCCGGAAGAGCGATTGGACCTCGGCCATGACGTTCGGCCGGTCCTGGTTGTTGAACATCAGCTGGTCGATGGTCTGGGAGCTGATCTCGGGGCGGAACTCCCGCTGGTAGATGTAAAAGACGTTTTTCCGACCGGCCTGGGCTTTCATGGTCCGGGCGAATCCGAGGAGCTTTTCCTCGTCGATGACCCGGAGCGTCTCCATTTTCTGAAGATTGTCTGCGTATTGGGTGAGCTGGTGCTCCAGACTGGAGCCGTCGTCGACCTCGCCCTCCGTGTCGCCGAGGCCCGTCCGCCCCACGCCGCCGATTTGACGGACGAAACGCTTGAGGTCCCGCATGGTGCTGTTATACGCCATTCCCCCCTGAACGATGTCCTTCTTGACGATCTCGGCCAGCTCCTTGGCCAACGAGGCCCGGCTTTTTTTGGCCAGGGCTTCGGGCGTCAGCTTGTAATTGCGCATCGGGGTTTGGATTTCCAGGGTGTCGCCGGGAAGAAGCTCATCCTTGAAAAAAAAGTCGAGGGCTTCGGGGATCTTGCTGTGATAATCGAGGAGTTGAAAGAGGAGGACGATCGTTCGGGAGACGTCGGGCTGGATCTCCGACGCGCCCTCCCGGCGCTCGATCTTATCTTTGCGGACGAGGAAGACGGCTTCCGGAGTGACCGGCATGCCGGCTTCGAGCACCTCGAAATCCTTGAGCGAGAGGTCGGAGACGAAGCGGCCGGCGTCGAAGACGCGGACCGCCACCGAAATCCGCCCCGCCGGCCCGCCGCGGAAGGATGTTCCGGCCGCGTCCGGCCTCAAAGCCCCTCCAGCGAGCAAAGCGCAGCCGCAGAGCAAGAACCATACCCGGGAAACTTTTTTCTTCATATCCCTTCTCCCCGCGTCCGGCAGAGCGCGGATCGCCCGCCTTTATTTTTTTCCCGGAACGATTTCATCCCAGTAGCCGTCGGGATCCTCGATGAAGGAAATCCCCATTTTCGGATTCTCGCAGCAAACGACGCCCATCATTTTGTGGCGGGCCTGCGCCGCCTCGAAGTCGTCGACCATGAAGGCCAGGAGGTCGAGGACATTGATATTGTTATGGGCGAAGGTGAACATCATGGCTCGCGCTTTTCACCACATCCGGCGCCGCCATTGAAAATCCCGGGTCGCTTCGTGAACGAGCGTCCGGACGAGGTCCCCGTAGGCTTCTTCGGGATCGCGGGCGTCGAAGAAAATCCCGCCGCCCTTGAAGATGCTGATCTGGCCGACGGACCGGCGGTCGCGGGCCGAGCCCGCCCACAACGTGGCCCCGTCTCGGGTGTCGAAGAGTTTAGCCGACAGCAGCGCTTCGACATCCGCCGAGGCCGTGGCGCTGGTGATGATCGAGGCGATGTTGATCCGGGGCTTGATGTCGGAGGTCTGGAGAGATCCGAAGAACACGGCCTCGACTCCGAATTTTTTGGCGATGGCCGCCAAAGCTTCCGGCGTCGGGCGGTCGGCGCCCACGTCTCCCAGGACCGTCTCTTCCGGGCCGAGTTCCTTGATCCGGACGCCGGGCTGGGACTTGGTCAGAACCTCGACGAAGATTTGGCCGGCGTAGGCCGCGATTTTCCCCTTGGCCGTCGTCCGGAAACCGACGAGGCCCACGGTGCCGAGCGGCTCGAGGCTGACTCGGGGCGGCCGAAGGGCGCAGCCCGCCAGTAAGACCAAGACGACGAGGGACAGAACCGCACTCTTTTTCATGGATGTGCTCCGATGCTTCAGGATGGACGAATTATATCGGACTTGAGCCGTCCTGGCTAGGGTGCGTCCTTCCTTCGGCCGCTACTTCAGCTTCTCCTGGCCTTCGAATTTCCGGTAGGGAGAGAGGAGGTCGAGGACCTCGCGGTCCTTGGCCGGGAGCTTGTTTTGGACCATGTGGGCCAGGATTTCGCCCAATCCCGGCCCGAGCATGAAGCCCTGGCCGCACATCCCGACGGCCAGGAGAAGGCCCGACACTTCGCGGGCCCAGCCGACGATGGGCGCGCCGTCGGGGGTCATCGGATAGAGCCCCCGCCAGGTTCGCCTAACTCGGACGTTCCGGAGCCGGGGCATGAGGCTGACCATGCGGTGGGCGACCATCGGGAGAAAGGAACTCGTCTCCCGGATATCCATGCCCCAGATGTTGGGATTCGGGGTGATGCAGAAGATGATCTGCCCGGTCTTGTGCTGGTAGAAATAGTAGTTGGCCGAGCAGGGCAGAGGGCGGATGTCCACAACCAGAGGATCGAGGAAGCGGGCCACGGGCTCGGTCACGGCCGCCTCGTGAGAATCGGGCTTGACGGGAAGGTCCAGGCCGGCCATCCGGCCGACTTCGGCGGCCCAGCCGCCCGCGGCGTTGACGACGACCTCGGCGCCGTATTCGCCCGCGTCCGTCCGGACGCCGCGGACGGAACCGTTTTCGAGGACGAGTCCCTTCACCCTCTCGCGGAACCTGAATTCCGCGCCGGCCCGCTCGGCCGCGGCGCGGAAGGCCTGGGCGGCCAGCAGGGGGGAGGCGTTCCCGTCGTCGGGGGAATAGGTCCCCCCGAGGAGCCCTTCCGGGCTCAGGTCGGGCATGAGGTCGAGCATGGCCGCCTTGTCAAGCCAGTCGATGGCGAGGCCGTAAGCCTTTTGGGTGACGAGGAGCTCCTTGAAGGCTTTTTCCTCGCGCTCCGAATATGCCACGAAGGAATATCCGCCCTTGTGCCACTCGACATCGCCGCCCCTTCGCTCCGACCAAGTGGAAAAAATCTCGATGCTCCGGAGGCAGATCCGGATCTTGGCCGGGTCGGAGTGGGTCGCCCGGATGCCGCCGATGGCGGCCTTGTTCGAGCCCTGGCCCACGCTGGCGGCCTGGTCGATGACCAGGGTCCGCAGGCCCGCTTCGGCCAAGAATAGGGCGGCCGGCGTGCCGACGCTTCCCGCACCGACGACGATGACGTCATAGGCGCGCTTAGACCCGGCCATGGCCGCCTCCTTCCCCCGCGTCGGCGCCGGCGAAGGTGCCGAGCGGCACTTCCATGAAGAGGGGACGCATCAACTGGTCCACGATCTCGCTCTCGGGGACGCCCTCCTCGCGGAAAAGCCGGTGGATCAGGGGTGTGCAGGTCTTCGCCCCGCACGAGCCCATACAGGCCCGAGTGACGGCCTTGATCTCGCTGATGTCGCGGCGGCCTTGACGGATGAGGGCCCGGATCTCGCCCGCCGAGACGCGTTCGCACCGGCAGACGATCGTGTCGTCGGCCGTCCGCTCGACATAGCGGTCAAGGGGTTTCGTCACGTCGCCTTCCTGGACGCGAATCCCGGCGATTCTCGCCGCGATCGCCTTGGGAGCCCGGACTTTGACGAGGATCGTCCGGTCGTTGGCTTTGATCGCCCGGACGGCCGTCACTTCGACTTCGCCGAGGGAGGCCCCCACGGTGTCGAGGACGGTGACGCGGTCGCCCGTCTCGATCGTGTCGCGAAGGAACTCATAGGGGATGGTCACGGTCGGATTTTCGGCGTCTTTACGGAAGTCGACAAGGGTCACGGCCAGGCCGGGGCAGATCGTGACGCACTTTTCGCAACCCGTGCATCCTTTGGCCGGGTCGGCGACCTCGAAGACCGGAAGACAGCGAATGTCGTCCGAGTGGATATGGATCAGGTCCCGGGGGCAGACCGTGGTGCAGGGATCGCAGGGGATTTCCTGGACGCAGTGGAGGAGGGGAAAAACTCCCGAGGCGTCGGCCGGGATGTCCTCGGGGACGGTCTTGCCGGGCCGCGATTTCAATATTTCGGCCGTCGTGTACCAGGCCGGCGAAATTTCGCCGACGTCGCGGCCGAGGGCCCGGGCGATTTCGAGACCGCGGATCTTGCCTGAAAAGATGGCCGCCGAGGCCTCGGCGATCTCCTCGGCATCGCCCGCGGCAAAGGCCCGAAGCCCGAACTCTTGGGCTTTCGAGAAAAACTCGTTCACCGGATCGAGGCCGACGGCGATGAGGACGGTATCGCAGGCGAACGTCCGCTCCGTGCCCGGCACGGGCTTCCAGCGCTCGTCGAGGCGGGCGATCGTCACCGACTCGACGGCCTCGGCTCCGTTGGCCGAGAGGATCGTGTGGGAGGTGTAGATTGGGACGCCGAAGCGATGGAGCTTGTCCTTATGGACCTTATAGCCGCTGCATTCGGGGAGGGCTTCGACGAGGCCGACGACGGGGATGCCGGCCTGAAGGGCGTGGTAACCGGCGATCAGGCCGACGTTGCCGCCGCCGACGATGAAGAGCTTTTCGGATGAGCGGACGAGGTCGCGGTTGACGATCGTCTGGAAGGCCCCCGCGCCGTAGGCCCCGGGCAAGGTGTTGCCCGGGAAGGCGAGGGATTTCTCCCGGGCGCCGGCGGCGACCAAGACGACGTCCGGGCGGACGAGAACGTAGCGTTTTCCGTCCTTGAGAACGCCGACCTTGCGGTCGCTGTACACGGCCAAGGCCGCGCTCTGGAGCCAGATTTCGACCGAGGGAAGGGACCGAAGTTCGTGCTCCAGCTTAGTCGCGATGTCGATGCCCCTCGTCCCGGCGAAAACGGCGTCATAAGATCCGAAGAAACGATGGGTTTGAAGGACGAGCTTCCCGCCGAGGCGGTGTTTGTCGTCGAGGAGAAGGACGCCGATCCCCCGCTTGCCGAGCTCGATCGCGGCCGAAAGGCCCGCCGGCCCGCCGCCGATGACGAGAACCGGAAGGCTGATCTCGTCGATGGGACGGAGCGGCGCCGCGCCGTTCACCTTGGGGAGAACGGGGAACCCGTCGACGGGCTCGAGGCGCATCCCCGGCCGGACGAGCTCCATGCAGCCTTTCACCGGAAGGCCGTCGGCCAGGACCAGGCATTGGGCGCATTGGCCGTTGGCGCAGAAAATGCCCTGGGGCGCATGATCTTTGGGGTGATAGCTGAAGGTCCGTTCCCCGTGGGCGAAAAGGGCCGCGGCGATGGTTTCGCCCGCATGGGCGGTGAGAGGACGGCCTTTCCAGGCGATCGTGACCGGCTCGGCCGGCGCGGGTGTCAGGATCGGATGCTTATCGATACGGAAGACACTCACGCGACCCTCCACATCTCAAAATGGACGCGCCATTATATCATAATTTGTGATATGCTTAGGTCCTTCGATGGGCCTGCTCGACCTCCTCATCGGCCGCCGTTTCCCCTTCAAATTCGTCTACAGCGACGAGTACTGGATGGTCAATATCGGACGGCACGTTTTCCCCGTCCGGAAGTACCGGATGGTCTACGAAAAGCTCCTCGCCCTGGGCGCGCGGAAGGACTCTTTCCTGACCCCCCAGCCGGCCGCGGAGGACGACCTGCTGCTCGTTCATTCGGCCAAATACCTCAAGAAGCTCACAACCGGGTCGCTCTCCCACGCCGAAGTCCAAGCCCTCGAGCTTCCCTTCAGTCCGGAGCTTCTTCGCTTCGCCCTGCTTCACGTCGGGGGGACGATCGCCGCCGCGCGACAAGCCCTCGCGGACGGCCTCTGCGTCCATTTAGGGGGAGGTTTTCACCACGCCTTTCCGGACCACGGCGAGGGTTTCTGCATTCTGAACGACGTGGCCGTCGCCCTCGAAGTTTTGCGGAGGGATAAGGCGATCGAAAAGGCGATGATTGTGGACTGCGATCTTCATCAGGGGAACGGGACGGCGGCGGCCTTTGAGAAGAAGAGCTACGCCTTCACCTTTTCGATTCATCAGATGGATGTTTATCCGGCGGAAAAATCCTCGAGCACGCTTGACGTCGGGATGTGGTCCGGCGACGGAGACGCGGCCTACCTCGGCGCCCTGCGCGAACATTTCCCCCGCCTCTACCGGAAGTTCAAGCCCGATCTGGTTTTTTATCTCGCCGGAGCCGATCCGCGGGACGGGGATCAGCTCGGGGCTTTGCGCTTAAGCGAGCGGGGGCTGGTCTCGCGCGACCGGCTCGTGATCGAAGGGGCCCAGCGGCTCGGCATTCCCGTGGCGGTCGTCTTCGCCGGCGGCTACAGCCGGGAGATCTTGGACACGGTCGCCGTCCACCTGAACACGATCAAGACCGCGGCCGAGGTGAAGCGGCGGTTTAAGAAGGGGTCAAACCTACACATCTGACAGAAATTCCTTCAGCATCGAATCTTCGCCTTTGTATTTCCTTCCTCTTCTTCCATCGAGGAGAAAATGTCAGATGTGTAGGTTTGACCCCATCTTAATCCTGGAGCATGATGTGGGCGAAGACCTTGGCGTCGCCGACCATATTATCGATGATGCAGTACTCGTTGGGCTGATGGGCGGTCTCGTCGAGGCGCGACCAGCAGGCCGCTTCGAAGCCGGCCCGGCGGAAGATCGCCGCCACCGTGCCGCCGCCGATGCCCATCGGCTTCCCCTCGACGCCATAGACCTGACGGACCGCCCTCTCCAGCGCCTGGACGACGGCCGCCCGGGCCGGCGTCGGCGGCGCCGCCTCGGCGCGCTGCTTTTCCTCCATCGAGATCTTCACTCCGAAGGTTTTCTCGATGCCGTCCGCCATCTCCCGGATCCGGGCCTCGACCTCGGAGACCGCGTATCGGGGCAAGATCCGGCTGTCCATGTAAAAAACGTCCTCGCCGGGGATGGTGTTGATATTTGGGACGTTGGCCTCCTTCTTGGTCGGCTCGAACGTCGAGATCGGCGGGTCAAAAAGGGGGTCTTTGATGGGGAAAAGGTCGTGGAGCTTGTTGAGCTCGGCTACGAAAAATGAGGCCGCCTTGAAGGCGTTGATCCCTTTTTCGGGCATGGAACCGTGGGTCTGTTTTCCCAGAGTCTTGAACTTGAGCCAGAGAATGCTCTTTTCGGCCACTTCGATGAGCGATCCGTCCTCGTTTCCGGCGTCGGGGACGAGGATCAGGTCGTCCGGGCGGAACGCCTGCGAGTGTTGGAGGACATAGGCGATTCCTTTATCGCTTCCGGTCTCCTCGTCGGACACGATCGCCAGGCCGACGTTATAGTTCGGCTGGAGGCCCAACGCCTGGAACGCCTTGACGGCGAAGATCGAAGCGACCATGTCCTGCTGGTTGTCCTCGACGCCTCGGCCGAAAATTTTGCCCCCTTCCACCCAGGGCTTGAACGGATTTCCCCGCCAAAGCGAGAGCTCGCCCTCGGGGACGACGTCGAGGTGGGACATGATCCAGATCGTCTTGGCCGAGCTGCGGCCGCGGAAATAGGCCAGAAGGTTGGGGCGGTAACCGGCCGGCGCGTCGAGGTCCGGAGCCTTGAAGACGTCGATGTCCCGGAAACCGCTCCCCTCGAGATATTCGATGAGAACCTCGGCCTTGCGGGCCTCGCCTTCGCCGCCGCTGGACGGGGCGATCGCCGGGATCGAGGCGAGCTTGATTTGAAGGTCGATCATCTCATCCCGGAAGTCGTCGAGGCGGCGGGCGATTTTATCAAAGGACATGGGCATCTTCCTTGCTAAACGATTTCTTTCTTATATCACCGGCCTTCCGAATAGGCAAGGGCGATGGAGCCTGGGTAAAGGCGATCGAGCCTGATGGCCTACGTCATAGAAATGGGCCTTCTATTTCTTTTTATATGGAGGATGCAAGTGCCGAAGCATGGGAAATGCCTGATGTTAAGCGTCCGTAAATCGGCATTTTCGGCCTGGGCCGTCGCGGCCATGATGGCGTCGGCTAAACCAAGGCCGTGTGATTTCCCAAAATCTCTTTTGGTGAGACCTCCCGTTTTGGCGATTTCCGCCGTTACGGGAACAACGCGGAAGAGAGAGATGAAGTCGTCCAATGTCGTCTCTTCCTGAGCGCCCTTCACGCCGGCGTAAAGCTCGGCCACAACGATCGAGGAAAGAATGATCTCTTGGGAATGAATTCTTATAAATTCGACAGCCTCTTTCCCGCCGCGGAGAAAATCGACCAGGATGTCCGTATCGACAAGGATAGGCTTGCTCACGGCGTTCAGATTCTATTCCAATCCGCGCGGAGAGCCTCGAAATCGGGCAGGTCCGTTCGCTTTCGCCAGATCCCGGCAGCGTTCTCCAAAAGGGCTTCACGCCGGCTTTTACTGGAGTCGTCGATGAGTCGGGCGACCGCTTCCCGAATCAGCTCGCTCTGGCTCTTGCCGGTCGCGTCGGAAAGGGCGGCGAGTCCGTGGCGCGATCTTTCAGTCAGGTAAATTTGCGTTCGGATCATGATTCACCTTTAATGTATACATTAGTATTATACATCAAGTGTTCCTCGGGTCAAGCGACCCGCTGTCCGGGTGAAGAAGTTAGGCCCCTTCTTTTCCAGAAGGGGGTATGGGGATGTGATTCCAAGATAGAAAGCCGGACCATCAAACCCGATCTGGAGGGAAGCCGTTCGGAAATGCTGGAGCGCGCGTTGGGCCTCCCTTCTATTTGACAAGGGGCGGGCGGGCCGTATACATTGTCGAAAAATGCGCATCGGTTTCGACATCCGCCCCTTTCTCAAGCACGAAACGGGCGTGGGCGTCTATTTCCGGAACCTCCTCGCCGAGCTCGCGAAGATCGATGCCGAGAACGAATACGTTCTGTTCTCCGCGTCGTGGAAGGACCGGTTCCCGGCCGACAGGATCCCCTTGCCTGAGAAATGGCGGTTGATCGATAAAAAATGGCCGGTCCGGGCGGTCGACGGTCTATGGTCCCGCCTCCGTTGGCCGACGCTCGACCGCATCGCCGGAACGCGTCTCGACCTGACCCATTCCCCCACGCCCCTTCTCCTCCCCACCCGCGGACGGACGATCGTCACCGTCTGCGACTTGTTTTTTCTGGATTTTCCCGGGCAGGCGGACAAGCAGGCCCGGACCCATTTCCGGAAGAGAATCGCCGCGGCTCTCCGCGACGCGGACGCGATCGTGACGATCTCGGAGTATACGAAAAACGAGCTTCGGGAGCGGTTCGGTCTCGATCCGGCGAAGATCACGGCGACCCTCCTCGGCCTCAACCCCGTCTTCCGGAGCGATCCGGCTCCGACGGAGATCGAGGCCGTCCGCCGCGCATTCGCCCTCCCCGCCGAATTTCTCCTTTTCGTCGGAGCGACGGAGCCGCGCAAAAATCTCCTTGGACTCATCGACGCCCTCGCTCTCGTCCATGCCCGGGGACGGAAAATCCCGCTGGCGATCGTCGGGCGACCGGGCGGCGACGCCGATCGTCTCGAGCGGAGGATCGGCGAACGGGGGCTTGGGGAATGGGTCCACCGGCCCGGCTATCTCGATGATCTCGAAGTCCGAGCCCTCTATCATGCCGCCTCGGCGCTTGTCTTCCCGTCCTTCCGCGAGGGTTTCGGCCTGCCCCTCATCGAAGCCCTGGCTTGCGGTCTGCCCGCCGCCGTCGCCGGGGCCGGGGCGCTCCCGGAGGTCGGCGGCGAGGCGGCCCTCTATTTCAATCCCGACGATCCGGCCGATATCGCCGAAACGCTTCTTCGAATCCTGGATGACAATGGCCTGCGCCGGGTCCTCCGGGCCAAAGGGCGGGAGCGGGCGCGGCTCTTCCGCTGGGAGAAGACGGCGGAGGAAACGTTGGCCTTATACAAGGCCGTGGGCGGCCGGCGATGAAAATCGTCCTCTTCGTCTCCCATTCGGCCGAGCTCAACGGCGCCGAACTCTGGCTGCTCGAAACCTTGCGCCGTCTGGACCGCCGGTCTTTCCGGCCCCTCTTGGCCGTGCCGCGTCCCGGGCCGCTCATCCGCGAGGCCGAAGACGCGGGCGTCGAGACGCTCGTGATCGCGGCGAAGTGGTGGCTGACCGAGAAATCCGGGGTTTGGCGCCAACCGGCCGCCTGGCTCTGGAACCGAGGAAGCGTCCGCCGCCTCCTCCGGCTTATCCGGGACCGGAACGTCGATCTTGTGTTCTCCAACTCGGCCGCGGCCTTCGGGGGCGCTCTGGCGGCGAAGAAAGCCGGCGTTCCCCATGTCTGGTCCATCCACGAAATCCTGCGCGGCGACGGGACGCTCCTCCGCTATTTCTTCGGGGCGGCGTCTCTCGGACGGTTCATCCTTCGGCGCTCGACCCGGGTCATCGTCAATTCGGAGGCGACAAAAGCCGGCCTTCCGCCCTCGGACAAAATCGTCCTGATCTGGAACGGCGTGGAGATCAAACCCGGCGATCCGTCCCGGCAGGAAGCCTTGAGACGCGAATTCGGCCTCGTCGAGGGCGATCTCGGCCTCGCCGTCATCGGTAAAATCTATCCCGAAAAAGGCCAAAGGGAGGTCGTCGAGGCCGTTTCGCTGCTTTCGGCGAAATACCCGCGGCTGAGGCTCTTTCTCGCGGGGGCGGTCAAGGATGACCGTTACGCGGCGGCCATCCGAAACGCCGTCCGGTGCCGCGGTCTCGGGGGAAAAGTCGTTTTCACCGGATATGTCGCCGACCTCGAAAATTTTCTCAAGCTCATGTCCGCCGTTGTCGTGGCCTCGGTCGTCGAGTCGTTCGGCCGGGCCGCCCTCGAAGGGATGGCCGCCGGCGTGCCCGTTCTCGCCGTCCGGGCCGGGGGACTCGCCGAAATCATCGAGCCGGGCTTGAACGGCGATCTTGCCGATTCGCCCGAGCCCGCCGTTTTGGCCGCGGCGATCGACGCTCTCCTGGCCGACGAAGGGCGGCGCCGGACCTTCATCGAAAACGGTTTCAAGACGATCCGGACGAAATTCTCCCTCGGCCGTCAGGTCCGCGGCGTCGAACGCGTCCTGGCCAAAATCCTGGGCGGGACGCTTCTTGTCCCGCCTCCCTGGGACGGCGGGGGAGAGGGAACGTATTTCGCCGGCCGGCCGGGCGGAGGCGCCGGCCCGGCGGAGGGATCGTCGACATGAGCATCGGCCATCCGCCCGAAGTCTCCCTCATTCTCGTCCACTACAATGACCGGCCTCATCTGGAAGCCTGCTTCGAGGCCATTCAGCCAGGCGCGTTCTCGCCGTCCCGGGAAATCCTTCTTGTCGACAATGCCTCGACGGACGGCGGGGCCGAATTCGTCGCGGCCCGTTATCCGGAAGTCCGCCTGATCCGCAACGCTTCCAACGTCGGATTCGCCCGGGCCTGCAATCAAGCCGCCCGCGAAAGCCGGGGCGACTATTTGCTCTTCCTGAATACCGATACGGTCATGTTGTCGCGTTCGCTCGGCGTCTTGGCCGCGGCTCTCCGGAAGTCGCCGCGGGCGGGCGCGGCCGGACCGGCTCTCCTTCACGCTTCCGGGAAAACCCAGGTCTCGTTCGGAGCCCGGGTGGATTTTATAGCTCAGTTCGTCCAGAAATTCTTCCTGAATCCTTATTATACGGTCCGTCCGCGCCGCGCCCGCGCGCCGCGCGAGACGGGGTGGCTGAGCGCCGCCTGCCTCCTGGCCCGGCGCGAGGCTTTCGACGACGTCGGCGGGTTCGACGAAAATTTCTTCATTTATTTCGAGGATATCGACCTCTGCGTCCGGATGAGAGAGGCGGGGTGGGGGCTTTTGTTTGTTCCCGAGGCCCGCGTCCTGCACGCGGGGGGGGCGACGACGTCGCCCCGCCCGGCCGCGAGCCGGCTTGAATACCGCCGAAGTCAAATCTATTTCTACGAAAAGCACAACTCCCGCATCTCTCTGTGCCTTTTGCGGTCCTATCTGCGGTTCGCCATCGCCGCCCGCCGGGCGGCGGGACGATTCCGCGGCCCGGAGGGGCGGACGTTGCCGGCCGAATATCGGCGCTTGTTGGACAAGAAACGCCCTTCGCCATGAAGAAAATCCGCGTCCTGGAAATGATCGACCGCCCCTTCCTGGGCGGCGGCCAAATTGTCCTTCTCTCGCTGGCCCGGCATCTCGACCGGGAGCGATTCGAGGTCGCGGTCTGCGCCGCCGCGGGCGGCCCGCTCGAGGACGAGGTCCGTCGTCTCGGCTTCGTTTTTCATCCGGCCGCCTTTAGCAAGAAGCCGAGTCTCGGCCTTCTCCGCGGCCTCGAATGCCTTCTCATCGAAAACCGGATCGGTCTTCTTCACACCCATGGCGGAGTGGCCGGCCTCTTCGGCCGCTGGGCGGCGCATCGCGCCGGCACCCCGGCCGTCATCCACACCCTTCACGGGATTCACTATCTGCATTATCGGAACCGGCTCATCAAGAATGTTTATATCCGGCTCGAACGCCGTTGTTCCAAGTTTACGGATGCGGTCATCTGCGTTTCCGAGGCGGACCGGACGCAGGCCCTCAGGCATCGGCTGGCCGACGAGAGCCGGATCCGGCTTATTCGAAACGGGATCGAAACGACGCCGCCCCGCTCCGGCCCGGCCTGGGACCGGCGGCTCCTCGAGCTCCAAAGGAAGCTGAATCTCGACCGTCCCATCGTCGGCGCGGTCGCCCGGCTTCATCGCCAGAAGGGCGTGTCTTATCTTTTCCGGGCCGCCGAGACGATCCTCCTCGCCCATCCGGAGGCGAAGATCGTCGTCGTCGGGGGCGGCCCGCTTGAAACCGAATTCCGGGCGATGACCGCCAAGGAAGGCTTCGGCCGGTCCGTCGCTTTCCTCGGCGAGCGCGCGGACGCTTCGGAGATTCTCGCCCTCTTCGACGTCTTCGTTCTGCCCTCCCTTTGGGAAGGCCTGCCCTTGGCCCTCGTCGAGGCGGCCGCGGCGGGAAAGCCCATCGTCGCGACGGACATCGACGGCGTTCGGGAAGTCGTCCGGAACGGCGAAACGGGTTTACTCGTCCCGCCCCGGGATTCCGCCGCCCTGGCCGCGGCCGTCCTTCGCCTCCTGGACGATCCGGACCTGGCCCGCCGCCTGGCCGGCCGCGCCCGCGCGGAGGTCCCTCCTTTATATACGGTGGAGCGGATGGTCTCCGAAACGGCCTCCCTTTATTTAGAAATAGCCGCCCGGAAGGGAATTGTCATATAATCAAGGCGATGAATAGCATCCGCGTCGCCCTGGTCCACGACTGGCTGACCGGCCGGCGGGGCGGGGAGAAAGTCCTCGAGGCTTTGGCCGAAATCTTCCCCCAAGCCCCGATTTTCACCCTCTTCCATTTTCCGGGAAGCCAGTCCGCCGCCCTCGAACGGCGCGACATCCGGACGAGCTTCCTTCAGCGGATGCCCTTTCTCCGAAAACGCTATCGCTCCTACCTTCCCCTCTATCCCCTCGCGGTCGAGCAATTCGACCTCCAGGACTTCGAATTGGTCGTTTCGAGCTCCCACTGCGTCGCCAAGGGGATCATTCCAGGGCCGGACGCCCTCCATATCTCCTACGTCCACGCCCCCGTCCGCTACGCCTGGAACCAGTATTTCTCT
>Ga0315273_10002956_pt1 | contig 20353 bp, 17 predicted proteins | sample YL17G02_0_MG_FD_205753 | JGI IMG/M metagenome (GOLD analysis project Ga0315273, IMG submission 205753) | Sediment microbial communities from Yellowstone Lake, YNP, Wyoming, USA - YL17G02_0 | ecosystem: Environmental > Aquatic > Freshwater > Lake > Sediment | place: USA: Wyoming | collected... | reverse complement strand
TGGCGATGGCTTTTCGCCCCTGTTTGGGCATGGTGATATCCGTCCCGGAGGGACTGGTGACGCGGATCACCGAGGTTTCATCCAGAAGGGCACAGAGCCGGTTGGTCAGTGCTGCAATCCGGTTATAGTCGGCGTTCATGCAACGGACGAAGATTTCCTCATTGATACCGGGGAGGGTGGCCACCCGAACGCCGAGTTCTTTCGCGGCGCGCCGGGCATTGGTGTGGGTAAGGGACTTGCTGGTCGGGCAGAGGACCACATCCATCTGTTTCATCAATTCGGCCACCGCCGCGGGCGGTTCTTCGCCGTTGATTTTACGCGGCACTATTTCAATCAGAATGGTCTCGTTGCCCAACCCCATCGCAGTGTTGAAGAGCGCCAGTCCGATGACGCGGCATGGTTCATCGGTGATTACTGCGGTCTTTTCGCCGGGCTTGAGCCCCATGCAGTCCAGCAGCGCAATGCGGCATGCCGAATTCAGTTCATTCATATCCATAGGAACTCCGACAAAGCGCCGCTGTTCCGGCAGTTATTGACCAGAAAATCGTGAAGAACAATAAAAGGTGAACCACGAAGACCTCAAAGACCGCGAAGATAAAACTATAGGTATTTTCTTCGAGGTCTTTGTGGTCTTTGCGGTTCAGTTTTCTTATCACATCCTGGATCTCTGCATGGCCAATGCCTCCCGCTCTGCGGGTGGAGACTCACTGGTGGCTAGCCTCGGGCTGTGATGGTCTCCAGGCCGTGCGCGTTGGGGCCGGTCTCGCTCCTGTGCAGCAGGTAGGCGAACATCAGTGCGAAAAGACCCAGGCTGGAGAAGATCCACATGCCAAGGTTATAGCCGCCGGAATTCTGCGCGCTGGCGCCTGCATAGTCATTCGCCCATCCAATGATCAAATTAAACCCCGCCAGGCCGATATTCTGAATCAAAGTCATCAGACCGTAAGCGGTGCCGAGCTTCTTCTGGTCGACGATATAGGCCACCGAGGGCCACATGATTGCCGGGATCAGGGAAAACGCGATGCCCATCATGATCATGGGGGTGTAGAGCGGGAACACGACACCTGTGAAGGGGATGGGCAGGCTGAAGGCCACCAGTTGCGGCATGCGGGTAAACGCCATCATCAGGTAAACAGGGACCAGCAGAAGGGAGCCGACCATCATGAACAGGGCGCGCTTGCCTACGCGGTCGACCAGCAGGCCGAAAAGCGGGGTGCAGATCATCGCAAAAAAGGTCAGGGAACTGGAAAGCCCTCCGCCGATCTCGCGGCTCGTCTTGTGAGCCTCCATGAAGAACTTGACGGCAAAAGTCTGGAAAGGGAAGATCCCGGAGTAGAAGGTGATGCACAGCGCAACGATGAACCAGTAGGAGGTGCCGAAATTCAACAGGTCGCGGAAATGCACTTTGTCGGTCTCGTTCTGCTGACCCAGTTCATAGCGGGCCTCGGCGCGCGCTTCAAGGATCCAGTATATCGCCGCCCCGACGATGCACATCGATCCGAATATGGAACTGATCATCAAGGGACCTTTCCAGCTCTGGTAAAGGTTGCCCATCCAGGAAGGCGAGTTGAGTGCGGCGAAAGAACCGAGTCGGGCGATGGTGAGGTTCACGCCGAAGGCAAAACTCAGCTCTTTTCCTTTAAACCACTTTGCGATCGCCGTTGTGACCGCCACAATCAGCGATTCCGCGCCCAGGCCGAAGACCAGCCGTCCCGCGGCCATAACCCACAGCACACCCGATGCCGCCGTGATGGCCCCGCCGAGAAAACAAAGCAGGGCGAAAAGCGCGGTCGCTTTTTTGGTGCCTATCCTGTCGATGATGATTCCGCCGATCAGCACCATGAAGATGTTGGGGATGGAATAGATCGCGTTCAACAGCCCTATGTTGGTATCGCTGAAGTGCAGTTGGGCTTTCAGGACATCGGCCAGCGGAGAGATACTGTCGTAAACATAATAGTTGCCGAACATCGCCAGGCTGATGAAGACAAGCACGATCCAGCGGAACAGTCCTGGTGCGGGAGGACGCTCAATTTTCAAAATGCATACTCCGTAGTGAACAGCAGGCAGTGGGCAGTGGGCGGTACACAGAGGGCAGGAGGCAGTGGGCAGTTGGCAGTGAACTGCGGTCAACCTGTTTCGAATCTGCAACAGGTTCCATGTTTCGCATGCAATCGATCTCAATGCACATTTTACTGCTCACTGCCCACTTCATTTAATGCTCTTCAGAACTGCCAGCAGGTAAGTCCAGAAGCGCTCGACCGTGTCGATGTAAATCTTTTCGTCGGGTGAGTGGACACCTTCGAGCGTCGGCCCGAAGGAGACCATGTCCATCCCGGGATATTTTTCGCCAATGATGCCACATTCCAGTCCGGCATGAATGGCCTTCACCTCGGGCTCCCGGCCGAATTCCTGCACAAAAGTGGATTTCGCAATCTGCAGGATCTCCGAATTCATGTTCGGCTTCCAGCCCGGATAACCGTCACTGGCCTGGACATCGGCGCCGCCCAGGGCGAATACCGTCTGCACCGTCTCGGCAATCTCGTCGATCTCGGAGGCAACCGAGCTGCGCTGGCTTGTGACCATGGTAACGGTTTTCTTTTCAGTCTTGATGACCGCCACATTGGTGGAAGTCTCGACCAGCCCGGGGATGTCCGCGCTCATTTTGATGACGCCATGGGGGAGGGCGGAGACGGTCTGGAGCAGCTTTTTTTGCAGCGCCTTCTTGAACACCCGGATTTTCCTTTTTGGGAAAACCTCGAGCGCGATCGTCAGCCCGGGGTCTACGCTTGCGACCTCTGCCTTCAGGATGCTTTCGAGCTCTGCGACCAGCCGAGTTGCGGTGTCGAGATTCTTCTGGGGGATCGCAAACCGAGCCTCGGCCTCCCTCGGAATGGCATTGTGCTTGTTCCCGCCGCTGATGCTCGCGATCCGGGCGCCCTGCCGGGCGAGGCGCATAAGCACTCGATTCAGGATTTTGATGGCGTTGCCGCGCCCCTTGTCGATCTCGAGGCCGGAATGGCCGCCCTTGAGCCCGCGCACGCGCACCTCGACCGTCACCCAGCCCGCCGGAGCCGCATCGAGCTCCAGCTGCCAGTGGCCATGAGCGTCGCGCCCGCCCGAGCACCCGACGTAGAGGGCGCCTTCCTCTTCCGAATCGAGATTCAGCAGGGTCTTGCTCTGCAGAAATCCCGTCCCCAGATTGTTCGCGCCGGTGAGACCGGTTTCTTCATCCACCGTAAAAAGAAATTCGAGCGGCGGATGCTCGAGCGCGCGGTCGGCCATCAGCGCCAGATTAGTCGCCACGGCGATGCCGTTGTCCGCGCCGAGGGTGGTGCCGTCCGCCATAAGGATGTTGCCTTTGCGCACGAGTTCGATGGGGTCCTTCAGAAAGTCATGCGTTTTGTCCTTGTTCTTCTCGCAAACCATGTCGAGGTGGCCTTGCAGGCAGACCATGCGTGCTTTTTGGCGCCCCTTCGAAGCCGGCTTGCGCACCACGACGTTGCCCACCTGGTCCGTTTTCACTTCGAGGCCGAGTTTTTTCGCAGTAGCGGCGACGTACTCCGTGATGGCCGCCTCGTTTTTGCTCCCGCGCGGGATCTTCGATATTTCCGCGAAAAATTTCCAGACACCCTCCGGCTTCAACCCCTGGATCGCATTTGCCATGAACAGACTCTCCCTTTGAATTCCACCACGATGGATACAGATACCGTGTTTGCCGATATGTCTCAATCCCCAAGTGCGGCCAGGTCTCCAGACCCGGGACCTGGAGTTTATACATTTATGGGAGGCCCGAAGGGCCGCCAGTGAATAGGCCCGGCCATAAGGCCGGGAATTCGCGCCTCCTCTGGAATGAGCGCCGAAGGCGCGGCACCCTCCGCCGATGTTTTGTGATTAAGTGCCGCGCCTTCGGCGCTCATTTATTTGCCCCTGCCCATATCCCGGCCTGACGGCCGGGCCTATGCACTACCGGCCCTTCGGGCCTCGCCAAATCCGGAAATTCCAGATACGGCATCTCCAGATCTCCCGGTAAATGTAGAAACACCAGGGCCGCGTTTCCTGACCCGGCCTGGGATCAGTTCAACCTACATCATCGCGGTTGGGGGTGCGGGATCCTCCGGGCGGCCGGCGTTGGCCAGCGGCACCTTGATCATTACGAAAACGATGGCAACGGCCGCGATGATCATGCCGATCCAATGCGGCGCCTTGAAAATGGCCGGTATCTGGTCGCGCCAGATGGCCGCAAGAGCAAGCCCGCAAAGCGCCTCCCCTGCGATCATGCCGGATGCGGTGAGAATCCCGGCGTTGTCGACCCGGGCCTTCTGCGCGTCATTGAGGCCGCGGCGATCCCGGATCTTGTCGGTAGCCCAGCGGATGATGCCGCCGATGAAGATGGCGAAGGTGGTCTCGAGGTTGATGTACATGCCGACGGAAAAGAGCATGGGGCTGCGGACCTCCACGAGGATCAGGACTATCCCCATCAGGATGCCGACGATGACCAGCGGCCATGCCATGTTGCCGCCGACGATACCCTGACTGAGCATCGCCATGAGCCCGGCCTGCGGGGCGGGCAGCTGCGCGCTGCCGAAGTGATAGGCGTTATCGAGCACCATCAGCGGGAAGAACAGCGCCAGCGCCGCCACGATGATGCCGAAGATGTCGCCGATCTGCATCTTGGCGGGCGTGCCGCCCAGGATGTGGCCGACCTTCAGATCCTGCAGCATTTCACCGGCAACCGCCGACGAGACGCAAACCACTGCCGCGACACCCAGGACCGCCGCCACCCCGCCCACTCCGGCGACACCCAGCCCCACCATCAACAGCGCGGCCACGACCAGGGTGCAGAGCGTGAGCCCGGAGACCGGGTTGTTGGAGGAGCCGATCATGCCCACGAGGTTGCCGGAAACAGCCGCGAAGAAAAAGCCCAGGATGACCATCACCACGGCCGCCCCTATCGCACCAGCGATAACCTTCGAGGTGCTGAGTTCGCCTGCGTGGGCGATGAAGATGTAGTACAGACCGATCATGGCGATGAATACGAGGAATATCCCGAGAAACACCACCTTGGCCTTGAGGTCACGTTCCGTGCGGGTAGTCGCCTCGTGGGCCTCGGCGGATTTCTTCAGGTCGCTAACGGCCCGCGCCATGCCGGCTCCGAGCTGCTTGCGCATGCGGAACAGCGTATAGCAGGCGCCGACCAGCATGCCGCCGACTGCGATCGGGCGGACGATCGAAAACCAGACTGCGATAGCAACCGTGCCCCAATTGGCCGCGGCGCCTTCAGGGAGCGATGCCTGCACCTGCGGGCCGATCATATAGGTCAGGAGCGGCACCAGCAAACCCCAGGAGAGCAGTCCGCCGGCGAAATTCAAGGCGGCGAGACGGGGACCGATGATGTAGCCGACTCCGAGATAGGCAGGGCTGATCGCCGGCGAGTTGAAGGTGCTCATCCCGCCGGTGGTCAATGATGCAACCTTCGGATTGGTGCTGGTGCGCAGCAGCAGGCTCTTGCCCAGCGCGCCGATGTTGACGGTGAACGTCTTCACCGGCTCGAAAAAGTTGAGCAGACCGAGCCCCTGAACCAAGGCTCCGAAACCCATGTTGGCAAAGAGGATTTTCGCGGCCTTCGAGCCCTGCTGGCCCGCTTTGTGGATTTCCGAAGCCGCGACCGACTCGGGGAAGGGAAGCTCGGGATCTTCGACCATGACACGGCGGAGCAGGGTCACGAAAAATATGCCGAGCAAACCGCCGATGACCATGAGCGCCGCGGACTGCCAATAGTTTTGCATGGTCAATCCGGGCCACAAGCCTGCCAGCACGAACGCCGGAATGGTGAAGATGGCGCCGGCGGCGACGGATTCGCCGATCGAGCCGATGGTTCGCGCCATGTTCTCTTCCAGCAACGATCCCTTCATCAGCCGCAAAACGGACATGCCGATGACCGCCGCCGGATAGGTTGCTGCTATGGTCATGCCCGCTCTCAATCCCAGGTAGGCATTCGCGGCTCCAAGGATTACGGTCATAAAAAGGCCGATGATCACGGCCCTGAAGCTCAACTCGCTCATTTCCCTGTCGGCCGGAACGTAAGGCCGGAAAGCCGGCTTCGCTGCAGCCTGGGACTGTGGTGTTTGCATACTCATGCGAGATTCTCCCCGATCTGGTAAAAGCGGCGCCCAACTCCGGACGGAACGGCCTAACTTAACACACGTCTTGCGCTAAAGAAAGCACCGGCGGGCGGGATCTTGATGCCACGGCGGCGAGTTTTTTTGGTATCATAACGCTTTTGTTCTGGAGACGAAGTGACCGACTTTAAAAACACCGTCAACCTGCCCAAGACTTCCTTCAGTATGAAGGCGAATCTTCCCCAGCGCGAACCCGGGATGCTCGAACACTGGGATCGGATCGATATCTACAGGAAAATCCGTAAGGCGCGAGCCGGCAGTCCTCTTTATATTCTGCATGACGGCCCCCCTTATGCCAATGGCGCCATTCATATGGGCCACGCGATCAATAAAATTCTAAAGGACATCATCGTCAAGTCGCGTTCCATGATGGGGTTCGACGCACCCTACCTTCCCGGTTGGGACTGCCACGGCCTGCCTATCGAGATCAAGGTCGACCAGAACCTCGGTCCGAAAAAAGCCAAGATGAGCAAGGTCGCCATCCGGAAGGAGTGCCGCAAATACGCCGAAAAATTCATAGATGTCCAGCGCAAGGGATTTAAGCGCCTCGAAGTGTTCGGCGAGTGGGCAGAGCCCTATTCGACCATGAGCTATTCCTACGAAGCCGAAATTACCCGGGCCTTCGGCGATTTTGTCGGCAAGGGCTTGGTTTATAAGGGGCTCAAGCCGGTTCACTGGTGTTATTCCTGCGGCACAGCCCTGGCGGAAGCGGAAGTCGAATATGAAGACCACACCAGTCCTTCGGTCTATGTGGCCTTCCCGCTCGATTCGGACATCTCGGATCTTGATCCCGCACTTGCCGGCAAGGATTGGTCGGTGGTCATATGGACCACCACCCCGTGGACCCTGCCGGCCAACCTCGCCATCGCTTTTCACCCCGAATACGAATACTCGGCGGTGCGGGTGGGGGAAAAGGGATTCATCGTCGCCTCGGAGCTCCTCAAGACCGTTGCGGAGAAATGCTCGTGGGCCGCACCGCAGGAGGTGGCCCGGTTTCGCGGCCGGAGTCTGGAGAAGCGAAAGGCGCGCCACCCGTTCATCCCGCGCGAGTCGCTGCTGGTTCTGGGTGATTATGTGACACTCGAAGCCGGCACCGGATGTGTGCACACCGCTCCCGGCCATGGGCACGACGACTATGTGACGGGCCAGACCTACGGTCTCGAAGTGCTCTGCCCCGTGGACGACAAGGGGTGCTTTACGAAGAATGTCGAGCATTTCGCGGGAACTCACGTCTTCGAGGCCAACCCGAAGATTGTCGACCATTTGCGCGCCATCGGCGCATTACTCCATTACGAGCCCTTTCCGCACACCTATCCGCACTGCTGGCGCTGCCACAAGCCGATCCTCTTTCGCGCCACGCCGCAGTGGTTTATCTCGCTCGACCGGGGCGGCTATCGGGCCCGTGCACTCGAATGCATCAAGAAGGTGCGCTGGATCCCGGCCTGGGGCGAGGAGCGAATCAGCAACATGGTCAAGGACCGGCCGGACTGGTGTATCTCCCGGCAGCGGGACTGGGGCGTTCCGATCGTGGCTTTTTACTGTTCCGCCTGCGACGAGATCCTCCTCGACCGCGACGTCATCCATCACGTGGCTTCGATCTTCGAGAAGGAAGGCGCAGACGCCTGGTATGCTCACCCGGCCCGTGAACTGCTCCCCGAGGGGACCAGGTGCCGGAAATGCGGCGCGGCCGATTTCCGCCAGGAATACAACATCCTGGATGTCTGGTTCGATTCCGGAAGCACGCACCTGGCGGCGCTGGGCAAACGCGCCGACCTGCCATGGCCCTCCGATCTCTATGTCGAAGGCGGCGACCAGTACCGCGGCTGGTTCCAGAGTTCGCTGCTCATCGGTGTCGCTCTCCGCGGCGAGTCTCCCTATCGCGCGTCGATCACGCACGGCTGGACGCTGGATGCCGAAGGGCGCGCCATGTCCAAGTCCAAGGGAATCGGGATCGACCCGGACGACCTGGTTCAGCAGCGCGGGGCCGAAATTGCGCGCCTGCTGACCGCCTCGGTCAACTATGTCGACGACGTCCGCATCTTCGATGAATTGCTCGACCGCCTGGGGGAGGCTTACCGGAAGATCCGGAACACCTGCCGCTACATGCTGGGAAACCTCACCAACCAGCTCGACAGGAAGCGGCCGGTTTTCGATCCGGACTCCGACGCGGTTCCCTATGATCGGATGCTGGAAATCGACCGGTGGGCTCTGGCGCGCACGGCGCGGCTCATCCAGCGCTGCCTCAAGGCCTACGAGGATTATCAGTTCCACGTCGCTTACGGCGCTCTCTATAACTTCTGCACCGTGGATATGTCGGCATTCTACCTGGATATTCTGAAGGATCGCCTGTACACGCACGGAACGTTTTCGGCCTCGCGCCGTTCCGCTCAGACTGCGCTCTGGCATATCCTTGACGCCTTCATGCGCCTGCTGGCTCCGATTCTGCCGTTTACGGCGGAAGAGGTCTTTCAGTCCATGGAGGAATGGCGCGGAGAGAATCGGCGCGCGGAGTCAGTCCATGTCCTCCTCTTCCCGAAATATCAAGCAGAGCATGACCGGCAGGAACTGATCGATGAGTGGGGAAAGCTCCAGTCCATACGGGAAATGGTCCTCAAGGCCCTCGAGCAGGTTCGCCAGTCGGGCAAGATAGGCAACTCCCTGGAAGCCAGGGTGAAGCTGACCGCCGGAGGCGAATCCGCGGCGCTTCTGAAAACTCATGCCGCAGATCTTCGGTATATCTTCATCGTCTCGCAAGTGGAGATCGAGGAGAGTTCCCGGGAAAGCGGTGTATTAAAGGTAGAGGTCCTTCCGGCCGACGGGAGCAAATGCGAACGCTGCTGGAACTACTCTCTCGAAGTGGGCAAGGATCCTGCGTTCAGCACCCTGTGCGAGCGATGCCTGCCCGTGGTACGGGTATTAACGATTGAGGACTAATCAAAGAACGGACAGACAATTTCGTCAATCGTAAATTGTTAATTTCGTCAAGGTAAATCACCGCCTCTGGCGGCGAGACAGAAAAAGGCTCTGCCGTTCTGGCGGCATATAACCTGTATATTAAGAAAAGACATATGGGAGATGAAATTGATCTGTGCCCCGAAGGGGCAGCAGACAATAGCCGGGGGTGAGCGCAGCGAACCCACGGTTGTGAAATCAGAGGGTAAAGCCCTGAAAGGGCGATAGAATGTTCTGTCGCCCTTTCAGGGCTTTACCCATTTCCGATTCCAACCCCGGGCTCGCTTCGCTCGCACGGGGCTATTATCTGACCGCCCCTCCGGGGCTTCGCCAAGGCCAATGCCTCCCTCGGGGAGGCTTCCTGATGCCATCCGCTCTGCGGGTGGAGGCTGACTGTTGCAGGGTTGGAATGAAAAACAAATACTATATTTTATCTGCTTTGATCCTTTTGCTGGATCATGCCACTAAGTGGCTGGTGCGAGGCCGTCTGGATTCGCTCCGTCCTATCGAAATCATCCCCAACTACTTCCGCTTGTCTCACGTGCAGAATACCGGCGTGGCCTTCGGCATTTTCCAGGATTTTCATGCTCCGTGGAAACCATATGCCCTGGCGGCAATGGCGGTAGTGGCGGTCATCGTGATTCTGATCTACAGTGCGCGCATGCCCTCCAGCCGGAAGCTGCTTCAACTCGCGCTTGCGGTGACGGCGGGCGGAATCCTGGGCAATTTCACCGATCGGATTGTGCATGGCTTCGTGACCGATTTTCTCGAGTTCCACATCAAGGAGGTTTTTCACTGGCCGACCTTCAACATTGCGGACTCGGCTATCACCATCGGCATCGCCCTGCTGTTGGTCGACACCGTCAAAAATCCCGAGCCCGCCGAGGAATTACAAAATTAACCACCAAGCCATCAAGCCACCAAGGTTTAAAAAAATCCTAATTATATTTTTATTTGTGTCTTGGTGCCTTGGTGTCTTGGTGGTCGCTTTTGCGGTCGATCCTGTCGAATCGACGATCGCGGGATTGCAGAAGAGGTATGCCGCCGTGAAGGCCGTGTCGGCCGAGTTCCGGCAGGTTTACCGGGCCCCGGGGATCGAGCAGGTGGAATCCGGCACCCTGGTCATGAAGAAGCCCGGCCTGATGCGCTGGGAATACCGTGCACCCGAGCGCAAGCTGTTTGTTGCCGACGGACGGAATACCTACCTCTATACGCCTGAAGACCGGCAGGTGCTGGTGCGCTCCCTCAGCGCGGCGGAGATCCGCAGCACGCCGCTGCAGTTTCTGCTGGGGCAGGGAGACATTTTAAAGAGCTTTACCGCCGAGCCGGAGACTGAGTTTCGGCCCAGGTCCGAGGGGAGCGTAATGCTGAGGCTCAAGCCGCGCGCCAGCCAGCCGGACTATGCATTCCTGGTTCTCGAGTGCGGCCGGAAGAGCTATGACCTCCGGCGCATCATTATTCGTGAACTGAGCGGAAACACATCGGAGTTCGATCTGTCAAATCTGTCGACCGAGGTCAAGGTCGATAACAAGCAGTTCCAGTTCAAGATTCCCAAGGGGGTCGAAGTCGTCCAATTGGACGAGAAATAAAAAACAACCTCCGGGACACGACGACACCAGGCAGATTGTGGTCATGGTGTCATGGGCGCCCGGCACACAGGCGATGGTATCTGATTATGGATGGTATGGATTTATATGCTGGAGTCGGCACCGCGGCAGCCTTGGCTGCGGGCAAGCTGTTGATGGAGCGGCAGAAGACGGGCTTCACCGTTTCCCACAAGGGCGCCACCAACCTGGTCACCGAAGTGGATGTCGCGGCCGAGCAATTGATCGTTGCGCGCATTCTCGAATCCTTTCCGAACCACACGATTCTGGCTGAGGAAAACCACGCCAATACGAAACGGGGCTCGCACACGTGGATTATCGATCCGATCGACGGGACGACCAATTATGCCCACCGCTATCCCGTGTTCGCAGTGTCCATCGGGTTGGAAATCGAGGGGGAGCTCGAGTGGGGCGTGGTCTACGATCCAAACCTCGAGGAAGTTTTCACCGCCCGCCGCGGCGCCGGCGCTTTTTGCAACGGCGCGCCTCTGCGCGTGTCCAGCACCGCCGACCTGGGCCTGAGCCTCCTGGCGACCGGATTCCCGTATGACATTCGCACGTCCCGGGCGAACCTCGAACATTTTTTTAATTTCATGCTGTGTTCACAAGCCGTGCGCCGGGGCGGTTCGGCGGCATTGGATTTCTGCTATGTCGCGGCCGGACGGCTCGAAGGGTTCTGGGAAGTGGAACTGCACCCGTGGGATTCCGCAGCGGGATTCCTGCTCGTCCGGGAAGCCGGCGGCCTGGTGACCGATTTCAGCGGCGCTCACGGGTCGATTTATCACCCTCAGGTCGTGGCCTCAAACGGACGGATTCACCAGGAGATGCTCGATGTGCTGAGTCGCGCCCAACCAAGAATCGACGATTTACCGGAGAAGGCTTTTAAATCAGGAGGCGCGAATCATCAATCGTCAATCGAATCACCCAGAATCAGCGGTTCAATCTTTGACGGGAGATTCCCATGAAACTACGAGACAGGATTAATCAGGATCTGACCGGCGCGATGAAGGCCAAAGCGGCCGAGCGCCTGAGCGTGTTGCGCATGATGAAGGCGGCGGTGAAATACAAGGAGATCGACGCGCGCTGCGAACTGGACGACGCGGGCGTGATACAGGTTCTCTCGACTCTGATCAAACAGCGCAAGGATTCGATTCAGCAATTCCTGCAGGGCGGCCGGCAGGATCTCGCGGACAAAGAAGCGGCGGAGATTCCCGTCATCGAGGAGTACCTGCCCGCTGCCGTCACCGATGAGGAGATTGCCGCGGTTGTGGATGAAGTCGTCCGCGCCACAGGTGCGAGTTCGATCAAGGACATGGGCGCGGTCATGAAGCAGTGCATGACGCATTTCACAGGCAAGCTTGTCGACGGCAGGAAAGTCAGCGCAATGGTAAGGGCACGCCTGGAATAAAACTGACCACCAAGATCCCAGGAATTCTATGTATATATACCTGGCGCGGCATAGCCGCAACCGATTCACCATAGGGGCGACCGTCAGGTCGCCCGAACTGTCCGGCGGGCGACCTTACGGTCGCCCCTACAAATTTGTGCCAAATTGCGAAGAAGTTTCACGTTAGTAGTCTGGGAGACCTGGCGGTGGGTTTTTAAAATGCTGGCCTATTTGGCGGGGGCAATCGAATACTCACCGGATCTGGGGCGGGGATGGAGGAGGGATATCACTCCTTTCCTGCGGGATGATCTCGGTCACGATGTCTACGATCCGGCGGAGGATGAGCGCAAGTCGCTGACCGAGGAGGAGCAGGGGAACCTGCGCTTCTGGAAGCGAACCGATTTCGACCGCTTTCAGGTCGCGGTGCGCAAAATTATCGAATGGGATCTGGATATCGTCGCGCGCTCCGATTACATCGTGTGTTATCTGGACGAGCATGCATTGAAGGGCGGCGGAACATCAGCCGAGCTGACCTTTGCTCTTCGGTGGAAGATCCCTGTGTACGCGGTGACGCCGCTCGCCGTTCCGGAAATCAGCGGCTGGATCCTGGGCTGCTGTACCCGGGTCGTTTTCAGCTTTGAAGAACTGAGGCATTATCTAAAAAACCACTACCAGGCCATGAAGACTCCAAAGATTTAAATGAGTTCTCCTTGGTGTCCTGTTGCCCTGGTGGTTCTTGTGGGTGGATATGGAGAGTCAGATACGCGGTAATTTGGGATGGATAGAGGTTATCTGTGGCAGCATGTTCAGCGGGAAGAGCGAGGAACTGATCCGCCGGTTGCGCCGGGCGCAGATCGCGCGGCAGCGTGTGCAGATATTCAAGCCGAAGATCGATGCCCGCTACTCAGAAGATCATATCGTTTCGCACAGCGAACAAAAGATCGCTTCTCAGGTGGTGACCAGCTCCAGGGATATCATGGACCTGATCGACATCCGCACTGAGGTCGTCGGCATCGACGAAGCCCAGTTCTTCGACAAGGACATCGTTCAGGTGTGCAGCCGGCTGGCGGATATGGGGAAGCGCGTTATCGTGGCGGGCCTGGACCAGGACTACCTCGGCCGGCCGTTCGATCCCATGCCCCAGCTGCTCGCCGTCGCCGAGTACATCACGAAGACTCTGGCCATCTGCATGCGCTGCGGCAACCCGGCAAATCGCACTCAGCGGCTGATCCAGAGCGACGAGCGCGTCGTCGTCGGCGCGGCGGACATTTACGAGGCCCGCTGCCGCCGCTGCTTCGAGCCCCACCCGCCCGAAAACGGGAAGTAAATCGGAGCGCAGCGCGCGTGAATCGGCTCCCTCCGGCCTTGTCGATTTTTTGGTTCCTGCTCCTGACCCTGATCCCGGCCGCTTGGGCGCAGGCTCCCGCTCCCGCCCAGACTCAGCTTCCGGCAGCAAAACGCCAGGATCGTGTCGAGGTGGTGGCGACGCGCATCCCGGAACTTCCCGAGCAGGTTCCGCTTGCGCTCGAGGTCATCACCGGCGAAGAACTGCGCGATCGGGGTGTCACCGATTTGAAAGGCGCCCTGGCGCTGGCCGCCGTCGTCGAGATCGCTCCGGGCGGAGACGGCGGTCCCGCGAGTGCGGTCCCGGAATTCTGGGGCTTGAAAGAGTTCGACGCTTTTCTCCTGGTCGTGGATGATGTGCCCTGGGGTGGAGCGTTCAATCCTGCCGTCGCGGCTTTAAGCCTGACCGATGTCGAGCGGATCGAAATCCTGCGCGGCCCCGCGCCGGCGATGCGAAAGGCTCGGGATCGGAAACCCGGACCAACACACGGCCGAGCGGAAGCGCCGGTGTGATCTTCAGCGCCTGGGAGCGCGGGTCCGGCTACATCCGGCTGTTTGCCAATTATCGCGACATATTCAAGCCTGCGGCGATTGATTTCAGCATCGGCGATGCCGGTGACGAACGCCTGTTGAAGCCCGAGACGTCGAAAAGCTATGAGACCGGCCTGAAGGCGCGCGTTTTCCAGGGCAGGATGTCGATGGAACTGGCATCGTTTCTTATGGACTTCGACAACCTCGTCATCTCGCAAACCGTCAACGGCCTGCCCTCGCTGACCAACGCCGGCAAACAGCGCTTCAAGGGGATCGAGACGGCGGCGGCGTGGTATCTGCCCGCGCACATTGCCGGCCGGGTGACTTACAGCTATCACGACGGCAGGTTCCGCAACTTCATCCAGGAGTTCGATCCCGGGGCGCCGATGCAACTGGCCGGGAAACGCTTCGAAATGTCCGCGCGAAACCTCTTTTCTGCCGGCCTCACCTAGGCCCCGGAACTCGGGGTCATCCTGGGAGCAGACGTCCATTATGTCGGCAGCCTGTTTCTCAACAAACGAAACACGGCGCCCGCCACAGCCCGTTATCATCCATTCATTACCCCGCGAGGGGAAGAGGTGTCAGAGCGCATCCTATTACTGCCCTTGCATGAGGTGCTCGACGGATTGCCGGATCAACTTTTCGAGAACCCGGATGTTGATGTCGGCCAGTTTTTTTATATAGAGACAGGACTTGCCGGTTTTGAATTTGCCCAGGGAGCTCATGAGCACCTCATATCGGTCGAAGCCGGGCATGATATAAAGCGTCAGGTCGGTTTTGCGCGGTGAAAAACCGATCTGGAAAAAATCCCCTTCACGGCCGCTCTCGTATTTGTAGTGGTAGTCGCCGAAGCCGACGATGCTCTTGCCCCACATTTTCGGCTCGGATTTGGTTGCTTTCTTCATGAGCGCGAGGACGGCACGGCAATCCTGGCGCCTGGTGTCGTCTACGATCCCGCCGATGAATTTATCAACGCTTGCGTTGGTGCGAGTGGTCTTTAGCTCGGCTATGTAAGGATGTCCTTTGTTTTGTCATGCGATTTGAGTTGTGCTAGTTGAATGCAATCCCGATATAATCAATATAGAATCGGCTGCAGACAACACCAAGTGCCCGACATTGCAGTCACCCCTGGCGGAGGCAAAAATGGCAAAGGAGCGGGAATTCGAGTCGAATATTGAGGCATGCAGCGAATTTGCGCGTCCGAGCCGGCGCGAGTTCCTGATGGGAGCGACTGCGGTGACGGCAGGAATCCTGGAAGCACAGCCGGGATCGGCTGAAGCCGCAGGAGTCCTGCCCACGGTTGCAATGGGCAAGCATCAGATATCCCGCTTCATCGTGGGCAGCAACCCCGTGTTTGGGTATTCGCATTTCAACCGGCAGTACGATCAGCACATGATGGAGTGGTTCACCGACGAACGCATCGTGCAGCTGCTGCACGACTGTGAAAAGGCCGGCATCAACACGTGGCAGGCCAGCTACAATCACAGCATGGCCAGGCAGTTCCCGAAGATCAGGGACGCCGGCTGCAAGATCCAATTCATCTGCCTCGCGGCATCCTGGCACTTCGACGAGAAACTGGCGCGCACCCCCGATGCCGTCGTGGATGGCACCATCAAGTGCGCTCAGGCCGCCGCGAAGTACGGCCCCGTCGGGATCGCCTTTCATGGCTGGGCGACGGACATGCTCTTCAGGGCAGGGAAGATCGAGATGCTGCAAAGCTACGTCAACGCGGTCCACGATCTCGGCATCCCCGCGGGAATTTCCACCCATAACCCCGTGATTCTAGAAGCGCTGCAAGAGAAGAATTTCTCCAACGATTTCTACATGGCATCTTTGCATTACCTTTCTCGTCGGCCCGAAGATTGGCAGCGGGAGATCGGCACCCAACCGGTTGGCGAAGGTTACCTTGCGACCGACCCGCCGAGGATGTGCTCGGCAATTCGCAAAGCGTTGAAACCCTGCCTTGTATACAAGGTGCTGGCCGCGGGACGGAAATGCGGTTCCCCCGACGAAATCCGCGCCGCATTCGAGTTTGCCTACAAAAACATCAAGCCGACGGATGCCTGCATCGTCGGCCTGTATCCCCGCTACTCGGATCAGATCACTGAGAACGCGCGCATGGTCCGAGCTATTTTGGCCTGAGACCCTGCGGCGAGATTCTGCTGGAGTGTCGTGTCGATATCCGGTCAAAGCCGAGCCCCAAAATGCTCACCGCTACGACCGCGAAGACCTCCATTAATCGTTCTTCTTGGCGGTCTTCGTGGTTCGATTTTTGGGACGAACGATTCGGAATGGATTTTATTTTTGAATAATCCGGGGAAAATAGATGTACCTCGTTGCAGGTAACGGGGGTCGAGAGATGCTGAGGCATGCGTGGCGCGTTATCGTTCTTGCCGTAGGGATGACCGTGTTGATGGTCGGAATCGCGCTGCTTGTCCTCCCCGGGCCCGCATTCGTTGTCATTCCCATCGGTCTGGCCATCCTGGCGACGGAATTTGCCTGGGCGCGCCGGTGGCTCACCCAGATCCGCTCGGCGTCCCGAAAGGCAGCCGATAAGATCATCCGATCGAAGTAGTCAGAAGCGCAATACACAGACCTGCTATTCCAGAGCGAACATCCTCTGCCGGGCACTCATCGATGCAAGGAGGCTGGTCGCCTTACGCCTGCTCCCCCCTTTCCTCGTCTGGAGACTGCGCCCTGCGATAGGATGAATACACAAAAATTCGGGATCTGCCGAAGAACTCGGGCAGCTGGGACAGTCCCCGATTATTTACCGGACGGCCAGGATGCGGATCGGGCCGAGCAGCCCGGAGTCCAGGAGGCCCCATTCCTTTCGAATTGTGATGTTGGTCCTTGTGAAACGCTTCGCTTCCGGGAGGTCGCGATCTCCAACCAGGCGGTTGCGCCATGAATTGGCGACCTCGACCTCAAGGACGTTGCCCTGGGCTTTGAGCGTATCCGCAAGCTCGACTCGGAACGGCGGAGCCCACACGATCCCCAAATCCCTTCCATTGAGCGTCACGCGCGCGATCCCCACATCTCGAACATCGCCGAGATCGAGCGCCAGTTTCACCACCCCGGCCCTGGGCGCTGAAATGTCAAATTGGGTGCGGTAAACCGCCTTCCCGGAGTAGAAACGCAACCCCTCCTCCGGGCGGGCAATCCAGCTGGTGAGCCGGTCGAAACGCACATGTTCGGGCCCGCCCCACTTTGGATCGAAGCGCACGTCCCACGGTCCAATTATTTCGGTGAAGGTCTCCGCGGAGCTGCCGTTGCTGATGCCCGCGCCCTTTTCCGCCGCCGCAATCGGTTTTCGAAACACCACGAAAACAGATCCGTACGGATCGAATTCGAGCGGGAGAACTGTCCGCCCGTCTTTTTGAATGAAGGCGGTCGCATCCCGCGTGCGCCCCGTCATCGGATCCCACAGTTCCGGCCGCCGCCCGCTGACGCGGAATGCCAGCTCGGCCTTCTGCGGTTCGCGGTTCTGGCTCGAGACAAAATAATAGTCCGTCCCGTCCAGGGTGCGATGAATGTAATCGAATGAACTCTGCGGCGTCGCTTGACTCACCTCGAAATCGGGGGCCAGACCGTCACGTCTGAAAAACTCCCTGGTAGTTATGCCCCACAGGATTCGGCCTTTTCCGAACCGGCGGTCGCCGGCCTGCCCGGCGTTCGGGCCCCATGCCTCATCCGCGAGACGCTTGAAATCCCTGTCGCACTGAGGGTAGCCGACGAGGCTGACGGTGCGTTCTGGCTTGGATCCGAGAACCGTTGCGCCATTCTTCACCAGTTCGTGCACCTTCTTCAAGGCTGCAAGGGAAAGCACCTTGTGATCCGGCAGCACGAGGATGCGATAGCTGACGCCATGCGGAAGCGCGATGCGGCCATCCTTCACTCCCAGGCGCGTCAGCAGGACTTCTTCGTTCGTGATGTCAAAATCGTAGCCGGGGAGGACTTGCGCCGGATCAGCCTCTTTCAATCCGGAAACATTCGGTACATGATCGCCGCCGTAATAAAGTGCGTCGGCCACGACGCGCCCTCGCTGCGACATGAATTGGACCCGGGTGAGATAACGGACGAACCCACCAGCCATGTCCCACCAGGTGACGTTGGGATTGAAATGCGTTCCGGCGAAATATTCCTGGCCCGGCAGTCCCATCTCCTTTGGGGAGCAGGTGAAGGTGTGAACGAACGCGAGATTCAAGCCCGAGCAGATTTCGTGATCGAAGCTCGGTTTATGGGTGGCCCAGAGCGTGTCGTCCCAATGGGGGCCGATGGAGGTGAAAGATTCCGCCCCGACAAGCAGCCGATCGTATATGTGGGCCGCGCTGGCGGCCTGTTTGACAAAGAAGCGCCGCTCCGGAGTCGGGCGATGCGGGGAGGGCACCCAGAACTCGCTCATTACCAGCTCGCTGTACCCGTAGTTCCTCAATCCGTCGAACATCCCCAAATGCGGCCCGGCTGATTCCGGCTGGATGCCCAGGTGGTTCCGGCGGGCTGCGCGGGCAAATACGGCATAGTGGCGTTCGGCCACGAGGTCGCTGATGGTCTTGCGCCAATCGGCCAGGAAGCGGTTGCTGATCTCGCGGCTCTCCACGATACGGCCCGTGATGACCGGAAGATAAGGCATGGGATCGTAACCGCGCCGGGCGAGAAATTCCGCCGGCATGTCCTCGGTCCAGTTCAGCCCGCCCAGTTCCCAGCTGTCGGTTTGCAGATAACGCAGCGTGGCGCCGCGCAGCGCTCCGGCATCCCGCATCAATGGTTCGACGTGAGTGTTCCAGTAACGCATGAAATGACGTTCGCTCAGGTAGTCCAACACCCGGCCTTGCCACTTGCCGCTGGCCGTGGAGACGCGCGCGGGGCTCGGGGTGTAGCCCATCCGGATCACGTCCCACTCGCCCGGCGGGGCATTCCAGTCGAGGATCCCGCCCGGCCGAAGTCGCTCGGAGATCTGCAGAACTTCCGTTGTTTTGGCGTCCTCTTCACCCGCTTCGGGCGGCACATCCGTCAGCAGATGGCGGGTATCTGCGACCGACCAGGCCACTTCCTTGAATCCGGCTTTGTTTTCGAGATCCCGGATTGGCCGGCGCGCGCCGCCTGTTCTCACAGGCAGGGCGAAAAGGGCGATGTCGCGATAAAATCCATCGCGCACGACCGGCTGGGGCAGTTGCTGGCGCATTGATGCAGGGCCTTTGACGCGTGTTTCGGCCCATGTCAGATGCTTGGCGGCCTCTTCGGGCGTGATGTCCGGCCCGCCCAGATTCCACCCGCTTTGAATATTCAGGCTGAGCGTCAGGCCGAGCCGCGCAGCTTCGGCGAGAGTGTGCCGATATAGCGAACGCCATTGAGGCGATCCGAACATCGGGCCTTCCGGCACCTGTTTGTTCTCGCGCTGGTCGGCTCCTCCCGCGTCGACGATGCAGGCGCCGCTGAATCCCTTCGCCTTCATTTCCTCCAGGTCGCGCGTGATGGCTTCCCTCGTGACATTGCCGTTGAGCCACCACCACCAGCATCGAATCCCGTAGCTTTGCGGCGGATTGATAAAGCCGTTTTCCAACTCGTCCCGCCTCTGGGCTTCGCCCCCGGGCAGCAAGGTCAGGAATAGGGTCAGACTGAAGAACAAGGCCCGCTTGAGATCAATATGTGTCGGCTGCATAAGGACTCTCCTTTCGCCATGACAGGGAGGATTCTACACCGTCGGCTGGGCCGTGCCATGTTCTTCATGATAGATTGAATGCGTGCTGCAGCAAAAACTCGAAAATCTGCCCGCTGCGCCGGGCGTCTATCTTTACAGGGATACTGCCGGCAAGATCATCTACATCGGCAAGGCGCTGTCGCTGCGCCAGCGCGTGCGGTCGTATTTCCAGGAGAGCCGGCCTCTGGATCCCAAGACCGAACGGCTGGTCGCCGAGGTCGCCGATCTCGAATACATCATCACCGACAGCGAAGTCGAGGCCCTGATCCTCGAATCCACCCTGGTTAAAAAGCACCAGCCGCGCTACAACGTCAATCTCAAGGACGACAAGAGCTTCCCCTACCTCAAGCTCACGGTGAATGAACCTTTCCCCCGCATTTTCATTACGCGGCGCATCCGGCGCGACGGCGCGCTCTATTTCGGGCCTTTTCTCCCCGCCTCCTATGCGCGGCAGACGATCAAGCTGGTGAACAAGTATTTCAAGCTGCGCACCTGCAACCTCGAAATCGATGGAACGCTGCCGCGCCCCTGCCTCGACTATCAGATGAAGCGCTGCCTCGGCCCCTGTGTCGCCGGCCTCTGCACCCGGGAAGAGTATGCGCAGGCCGTCGAAGACGTAAGGCTGCTGCTTTCCGGGAAGACCGACGAGCTCATC